>Ga0335081_10008846_pt1 | contig 16166 bp, 14 predicted proteins | sample Lox_Sample_35_FD_206713 | JGI IMG/M metagenome (GOLD analysis project Ga0335081, IMG submission 206713) | Soil microbial communities from Loxahatchee National Wildlife Refuge, Florida, United States - Lox_Sample_3.5 | ecosystem: Environmental > Terrestrial > Soil > Wetlands | place: USA... | reverse complement strand
AAGCACCTACCTGGGAGTGGACTAGAAGATGTACCTCGAGATCGACCTGAGCGTCGTTCCACCGGCGACCGTCCTGCGGGAGCCCGACGACTTCACCAGCTTCAAGGTCGTGGTGAAAGAGACCGAGCACGCCCGCGTGTCGCTCGAGTCGCTCGAGCTGCTCGCCGGTGAGCGTGCCGGCGATCCGGAGTGGCGCCGTGGCCTCGGAAAGATGCTGGAATACGCGGAGCAGCACGGCTGGGTCGACGACGGCGGGGTGCGGGCCCACATCGAGCTGCGCCGATGACGGAGACTCGTGGTGACGGAGCCGCGGGACGTGACACGGCTGTGAGAGGCCCGCGATGCGCATCCTGGTGATCGGCGGCGGAATTGCCGGCCTCGCGACCGCGATCGCGTTGGAGCAGGCGGGTCTCGAGCCGTTGGTCCTCGAGCAGTCGCCGCGGCTCAGCGAGATCGGATCCGGCATCGGCATCCAACCTAACGGGATCCGCGTACTCAAGAGCCTCGGGGCGGCCGACCACGTCCTCCGGGCCGGCGTGCGAATCGACACGAGCGAGCTGCGGCGAATGGACAGCGGCCAGACGATCTTCGGCGAGTCGTATACGGCCAGGGCGGAGCGCTTCGGCGGCGTTTACATGGTCTGTCTGCATCGGGCCGATCTGCTCGAGAGTCTCTCGGTGCGCGTCCCCCCTGAGCGGATCCGAGTCGGCTCTCGTATCGTGGCTCTCGAAGAGCGTCCCGACCACGTGGTGGCTCAGCTCGAGAGCGGCGAGGAGGTCGTTGGGGACGTGCTGGTGGGCGCGGACGGGCTCCGGTCCACGGTCCGAACGATCCTGTTCGGCGAGCATCCGGCCCGTTTCACGGGCTTTGCCGCGTGGCGGGGGACGATCCCGGCCGCCGACATGCCGCCCGGATTCGAGCCGCATTCGTTCGTCGCATGGCTGGGCCCACACCGTCACGCGATGACGTTCCCGATCCGCCCTGACCTGCAGACGTTCAACGGGTTCGTGCCGACCACCGAGATCCTGCGCGAGGAGTGGGGACCCTCCGGTGACCTCCAAGACCTGCGGCGGTCCTTCGCCGGTGCGACACCGGACGTGCTGAGGTTGATCGACCGCATGACATCCGCGCTGATCACCCCGCTCTACTTCCGCGACCCACTGCCGGTGTGGGGAACTGAGCGCGTCGTGCTGCTAGGAGATGCGGCGCATCCGACCCTGCCGAGCTCGGCCCAGGGCGCAGGACAGGCCCTGGAGGACTCTGTGACTCTGGCCGCCTGCCTGCGACGCGCCGGCAGTCAGGATGGTGTGCCGGCGGCGCTGGCTGAGTTCGCGTCGCGGCGTCAGCCGCGAACCGCGGCGATGCTGACCTTCGGCCGCGTGAATTTCGCGATGTTCAACGAGCCCGATCCGGTCCAGATGCGGGCTCGGGACGGACGGATGCGCGGAATGGTCCGCATGGATCCGCTCGGCGAAACGATGTTCGGTCTCCTCCACAACCACGACGCGGTCGCGGCCGCCAACGCGCCGCTGCCGCCAGCAGATGCCACGGTGGAAGTCATGTCGCGCCCGGAGTCCCAGCGGGCGTTCGAGCTGTGGCGGGGCGCGCTATCGCCCGAAGACCGCTCGCGGCTCTGGATGGGCGAGCGTGAGGGGTACGCGAATTTCCTGCAGCGAATCCGCCCTGCCCCCAAGGCTGTGAGCACCGAGGAGCTGATCTGCGACGGCGTGCCGGCGCTCCGCGTGGTTCCGCCGGGCGGCGCGGCCGAGGACGGACCGGTCGTCGTGCATCTGCACGGCGGGTGCTATGCGATGGGCTCGGCGGAGGGCGCGATCGATCTGGCCTCGCGCCTGGCGGAGGCCATCGGCGGCTGGGCGCTGGTCCCCGACTACCGGCTGGCGCCCGAGCACGCGTACCCCGCCGCCCTGGACGACGTCGTGGGCGTCTACGACTGGCTGGCCCGCGAGCACGGGGCGAATAACGTCGTCGTGAGCGGCGAGTGCGCGGGCGGCGGGCTGGCGATCGCCCTGGCGCTCCGCCTGCGAGACGCCGGGACGTGGCTTCCGGCCGCGCTCCACGCGGTTTCGCCGTTCTGCGATCTCACCTTAACCAGCGCGACTGCGAACGAGATGCCGAATCGGGATCCGTGGCTGAGCCGCGACCGACTCCGCGTGTACGTCGCGTCGTACATCCACACGGCCGACCCGGCCACGCCGCTCATCTCCCCGGTCAACGCGGACCTGCGCGGCCTGCCCCCGCTGCTCATCCAGGCGGCCGAGGGCGAGGCGCTGCGCGGCGACGCCGAGCGACTCGCGGAGGCCGCCGTGGCTGCCGGGGTGGCGGCCACCCTCGAGCTTATCCCGGACACCGTGCACTCGTTCGTGCTGTTCGACTTTCTGCCCGAGGCTCGCTCGGCGCTGGAGCGGTTCGGCGAGCACGCGGCGCGGGCCTGGACGGAAACGTCGCAACCGGTGTGACCCGTGAGCGCCGCGGGCACGGAACGGGAACCAGCGGTGCGTGAGTGCGATGTCCTGGTCGCGGGCTCCGGGCCGGCCGGGCTGACCGCCGGTCTGTTCGCCGCCCGCCACGGACGCTCGACGATCGTGCTCGGAACCCAGCCCGGCGGATCGCTTCTCACCATCGCCCAGATCGGCGACTTTCCCGGCGTGCCGGAGGGCGTGGCCGGGTACAACCTTGGCCCGGCGCTCCAGGAGCAGGCGCTGGCGGCCGGGGCGCAGATCGCGATGGGCGAGCTCGAACGGCTCGAGGCAGCGGATACCGGATGGATCGCGACGAGCTCCGCCGGCCGTGTCGTGGCCGCCGCGACGGTGATCGTCGCGACCGGGACGCGGCCGCGTCGGCTGGGCGTGCCGGGCGAGGACCGGCTCGCCGGGCGAGGGATCTCACACTGCGCGAGCTGTGACGGCCCGCTGCACCGCGGCCGCACGGTGGTCGTGGTCGGCGGCGGCGATTCGGCGCTGCTCGAGGCGCTCGAGCTGACCGAATTCGCCCAGCAGGTCGTGGTGGTGCACCGCGGCGGCTCCTTCCGGGCTCAGGCCGTGTACCGGGAGGGGGTCGAGCAGCATCCAAAGATCCAGGTCGAGCTCGACACAGTCGTCGAGGAGGCCCTCGGCCAGGACCGCCTGGCCGCGCTCCGGCTGCGGGAGCTGGGTACCGGCGCCGAGTCGACGTTCGAGGCCAGCGGCCTGTTCGTGTTCGTCGGCGGGGTCGCGCAGCCCGAGTTCCTGGACGGACTACCGGTGACCGACGATCACGGACACATCGTCACAGACGCCGCGATGGGCACGGCGCTCCCGGGCCTGTTCGCCGCCGGATCGGTCCGCAGCAAGTTCACTGGCCAGGCCGTGACAGCGGCAGGCGACGGCGCCGCCGCGGCGGTGGCGGCACACCGGCACCTACAGCGCGGCTCCCCCGCGCTCGCGCGCCTGCCATCGATCTAATCAACCCAGGACAAACCGGAGACTCGCCTGATGACCGACAACATCCTCGTCCACGATCCCCGCGGCTTCCCGCCGCAAGTCGTTGCCAAGCCGCTGGCATCCCGGCTGGAGGACCTCGACGGGCGTCGCATCTACCTCGTCGACTGTCTGTTCGACAACTCGGCGCAGTTCATCGAACAGCTCCGCGATTGGTTCCAGAACCATCTGCCCGGAGTCGACACGCCGGTGATCCAGCCGCGCGAGAGCTGGGCCGACGATCCGGGAATGCGCGCCGCCATCGCGGCCGACGGCGACGGGGCGATCCTCGGCGTCGGTCTCTGAAGCACATGTAGCCCGACGGTCGTCGGGCTGGCGATGGCGCTCGAGCAGCAAGGCGTGCCGACCGTCGCGGTTCACACCGACCGCTTCGAGCGACTGGTCCGCACGTGCGCCCGGGCGGGTGGGATGCCGACGGCCCGGCAGGCGTTCGTGCCCCAGCCGGTAGTTGATCGAACGACGGCCGAGCTGCGCGCGTACATCGAGGGGGAGGACCCGATCACCCACCGGCCGTTCGTTCACGAGCTGATCGAGGGGCTGACCCGGCCGCTCGACGCGACCGACGCCGGACTCACATTCGATCGCTCGATCGGGCGGCTGCTCGAGCCGCGCAGCGACGAGGAGCTGCGTGAGCAGTTCCGCCAGAATCGCTGGACCGACTTCCTGCCGATCGTACTTCCCACCGAGGAGCGGGTCGAGCGGATGCTGACGGGCACCTCCCAGGCGCCGGACCGGGTCGTCGGCAGGCTGGCGCCGACGGCCTACCGCGAGCCGTGGGAGTTCACGGTCGAGAAGGTCGCGGTCAACGCGGTGATGGCGGGGGCGCTCCCGGCGCACCTGCCCGTGATCCTGGCGGCGATGGCGACGGGCATCACCGCCCGGCAGTCGAGCACGACCTCGTTCGCCACCTACCTCGTGGTCAACGGTCCGATCCGGCACGAGCTGGCCATGAACGCGGGCATCGGCGCGCTCGGTCCGTACAACCACGCGAACACGGCGATCGGACGTGCCTACTGTCTCTCATCGCAGAACCTCCAAGGCGGGTCGGTACCCGAGGAGTCCTACATGGGCTCGCTGGGGAATCCACTCGCCTACAGCCTGTGCTTCCCCGAGAACGAGGAGCGCAGTCCCTGGTCGCCCTTCCACGTCGAGCGCGGGTATGACGCCGACGCCAGCGTCGTGACCGCCGTGCTCGGTGGGTGGAACATCGAGGCCGGCACGGGTGTGCGCGAGACATGGAGGGAGCGGTTCACCCGGGCCATGCTCGCCTGCGACCCCTCGCTGCCCCCGTTCGTCGTACTGGACCCGCTGGCGGCCCAGGGATTCGTGCGCCGCGGCTTCGGCGACAAGCAGTCGCTCCGTGAGTGGCTGGCCGACGCGACTCGCGGACCGGCCCGCGAATATTGGGACAACCAGATGCTTCAGAGCGTGGCCCGGGCGTGGGGCGTCGCCGGCGTCGAGCCGTACGCGAGCCGTCTGCAGGCGGGTCCGAACGAGCTGATTCGCGCGTTCGAGCCGGAGCAGATCAACATCGCCGTGGTCGGTGGGGAGACGCAGCCGCTGTGGCGGATCATCGGCGGCGTGCAGACAGCGACTGAGGCGGTGGACGAATGGCGATGAGTCCCTAGACCGCGGTCGCGCGATCCGGCGGTGCGGCGACCGTCCAGTCACCGGCGATCAGGTCAGCAGCCTTCTCACCGATCATGATCGTGGCGGCGGCGGTGTTGCCGCGCACGATCGTGGGCATGACCGATGCGTCGGCGACGCGCAATCCTTCCACGCCGAGCACCCGCAGCCGGGCATCCACCACGCTGCCCATCGCGCAGGTCCCGGCTGCATGGAAGTCGGTCTGCGCGGATTGCCTGACGAAGTCGACGATGTCCGCGTCGGAGCGTGAGGCGGGAGCGCTGTAGACCGATATCCGGATGTCGCGGAGCGCGGGCTGTTCGGCGATCTCCAGGGCCAGGCGCACGCCCTCCAGCATGGTCGCCCGATCGTCTTCGGTGGCCAGGAAGTTGTGGACGATCCGCGGCTTCGCCGTGGGCAGGGGCGAGCGCAGCGTCACCTGGCCGCGGCTGGACGGCTTGGCCAGGTTCGGGCCGAACGAATGCCCGTCGCTCTCCAGGACGGTCATGCCGCCGTGCTTCGCCGCGGCGACGCCGGCATGGAACTGGATGTCGGGCCCGGCCAGGCCGGATCGCGTGCACACGAAGCCGCCCGCCTCGGCCACGTTCGTGGTCAGCGGGCCACGGCGTTGACGTTCGTACAGGCGCCGGCTCTCCGGGGTGAAGCCACTGAACAGCCCGGGCAGCCTCGTCACGTAACTCATCATCACCATCGGGTGGTCGAGCAGGTTCTCGCCAACGGGCAGATCATCCAGGACCTCCAGGCCGAGGGCACGCAACTTCGCGGCCGGGCCGAGCCCCGAGAGCATCAGCAGCTGGGGCGACTGATAGGCGCCGGCGCAGACGATGACCTCGCAGTCGGCCTCGATCACGCTCACCTCGCCGTGATGCACGATCTCCACCCCTCTGGCCCGCCGTCCGTCAAATCGCAGCCGCAGCGCATACGTGTCGGTCATCACGGTCAGGTTCGGCCGTCGGCGCGCCGGCTCGAGGAATGCCCGGGAGGCGCTGCAACGCTCACCATCGCGCTGATTCAACTGGAAGCGTCCCACCCCGACCTGGGTGCCGGCGTTGAAGTCCAGGTTGGGCACAAGGCCCGCGCCGATCGCGGCCTCCAACCAGGCCTCGGTGATGGCGTACCCCGACCGGCTGTCGGATACGGCCAGCGGCCCGCCGACGCCGTGATATTCGTCCTCCCCGCGCTCGTTGTCCTCGGACCGGCGGAAATACGGCAGCACATCCGCGTAGCCCCATCCATCGCAGCCCAGCTCCTCCCATTCGTCGAAGTCGGCGCGGTTGCCTCTGATGTAGACCATCCCGTTGATTGAGCTCGAGCCGCCGAGCATCCGGCCGCGCGGCAGATAGGCGCACCGCGAGCCGAGCTGGGGCTCGGGATCGGTGTCGAAATCCCAGTCCACGTGGGACTTGAACAGCAGGCCGAGGGCCGCCGGCATGGAGACTTCGGGCAGGTCGTCTTCCGGCCCGGCTTCCAGCAAGGCGACCGAGCACTCCTCCCGCTCGGCCAGCCGTGCCGCGATAACGCAGCCAGCCGTGCCACCCCCGACGACCACGTAGTCGAACCTCACGGCGCACTCACTCCGTCGCGGTCGGGCGAGCGATCGGGTCTGGCCCGGTTGTAGAGGGCGGCGGCATTCGTGGTGAGCACCGCGTCCCGGCGCTCGTTGTCGAGCTCGGACAGGAGCCTCGGCAGACCGCCGCCGTGATCGTGGGGATAGTCGCTGGCGTAAGCCAGGAGCCGCCCCACGTCGATCGTCTCGAGCAGCTGCCTGATCGCGCGCGGCTCGCGGGGCAGATGGGCGGGTCCGGTGGTGGCGCGCACGTGCCGGTAGACGTACTCCGAGGGCAGCTGCTTGACCCAGGGCACCTCGCGCCAGATGCCCTTCCAGTCCTTGTCGAAGCGCCACAGCAGCGGTGCGAGCCAGGCGAACCCGCACTCGATCAGCACCACGCGCAGGTCGGGGTAGCGCTCGAACACGCCCTCGCATACCAGGCTGACCAGCTGCGACTGCGCAACTGCCTGGTTGGCCAGATAATCCTCGAAGTAGGTGCTGGTGAAGCCGTTGGGGGTCGGGGCCTGACCGGGCCGTCCCCAGGCGTGGAGACCGATGGCCAGTCCATGGCGCTCGGCCGCCGCGAAGATCGCGTGGTGGCTCGGGTGGCCCCAGGGCAGCTCGCTGCGGACCGGCAGGAGGACCTGGACCCAGCGCGGATCGTCGGCCCGTCGCTCGATCTCGGCCACCGCGTCATCGGGCACGGCAATCGACAGGGCGATGCTCGCCCGCAGCCGCTCGTCGCGGCTGAGAAACTCGTCGCGGACCCAATCGTTGACGGCGGTGGCCAGGGCGGCCGCGTAGTAGGGGTTGCGATGAGCCTCGAGCGCGGTCAGGCAGTTGAGCACGATCAGCTCGGCGTCGGCCTCGTCCAGCACCCGCTCCCTCAACGCCGGATAGCCGCTCGGCACGGCCGGGGCGGGGAAGCTCCGCGCCCGCTCGGAGGCCGAGGTCGGCGCGCCCGGCGGATAGGCGTCGATGAGCCCGTGGAGGCCGATCATCGCGCCCTCGAGATACTGGCGCCAATAGTCGCTCAGGTACGGGAGCAGCACGTCCATCGACGCGGGCGCGCAATGGACGTCACAATCGATCACGGCGTCGCTAACGGGCTCGGTTGGCTGCGCACGGGCCGAAGGCCGAACAGCTCGAGCGCGTTGCCGTGCATGATCGCGGCGCGCAGCTTCGCGTCCATGGCGCGTGGCAGTGCTTGGGTGGGGGAGTCGAAGTCCCAGTGGGGGTAGTCGGTGGCGAACAGCAGCCGGTCGGCCAGCTGAGCCTGCTCGATCGCGTACAGCAGGTGCTGTGGCTCTGCGGGCTCCTCGACCGGCTGGGTCGTGAACCAGACGTGGTCGTGGATGTATTCCGACGGGCGCCGCTCGAGCCGCGGGTGATCGGGGCCCATCAGCTCCCACGCGCTGTCCATCGCCCAGCGCAGCGCGGTCACCCACGACACGCCGCACTCGGTGACCACGATGCGCACGTTCGTCAGCGCCTGGAACAGCCCGCTCGCGACCATGCTGACGAGCTGAGTCTGCATCGCTGGCGAGGTATTGACGTGGGAGGCGATGTAATAGGACGGAGGCCCGGCGCCGAGGTTCCGGATGAACCCCCCGGTGTGGAACATGATCGGCAAGCGGTGTGCGCTGGCCGCCTCGTAGATCGGCCAGTACCGCTCCGAGCCGAGCAGCTCCTGGGCGTTGGCCGGCATCAGCACGGCCACGAACCGCGGATCGGGCGCGCGCCGCTCGATCTCCCGCACGGCCAGGTGCGCGTACTCGTGGGGGACGACGATCGCGGCGCGGAGCCGGTCGTCGAACTCGAGCCACGCCTGGGTGAGCCAGTCGTTGATCGCGCGTGGCAGCTCCACGGCGATGTCGGCCGGGTCGTAGCAGTCGAGGGCGTTCAGCACCTGGAGCACCGCATAGTCGACTCCCCATTCGTCGAGCAGCTGCGAGCGGAGCAGCTCCGGGTCGCCACCGGGCGGTGCTCCCGGCTGAGCTGGCCACGCGTCGAGGCGCGTGCCCGCGCCGCGGGCCCGCGGATACGCGTGCATGTCATTGTGGGTGCGGCGCCCGTAACGTTCCAGGTAGCGCCGGGCGTCCACGCTCAGATAAGGCATCAGCGTCGCGGGCATCGGCTGCGCGTGGACATCGGAGTCGACGAGCCGGACCAGGGGCTCGCCCTCGGTCCGATCCTCCGCGCTCAGATCGACCGCTCCGATCACGTCTCGAGCACCACGTACTGGTCCTCCACGAACACATCGAAGGTTTCCGCCAGGTACGGACCGGGCACGCGCTCGGTGCGGGCCGCGTGCAGCTCCGCGGAGAGCACGCCGCCGGGCTCGAGGCCGACTCCGTAGCTGCGTACACCCGGTTCGGTACCGCCCATGAACGATTGCCCGGTTTCGAGGTCGTACTCCCAGCCGTGCCACGGGCAGGCCAGCAGTAGCACCGACTCGGACACCTCGGCGGCGCCTGGAACCTCGGCCACCGCGTCACCGAGCACCCGGCCCAGGCACAACGGGCCGCCCTGGTGCGGACAGCGATTGCGGACCCCGTAGAACCGATCGCCCATCCGGAAGACACCGATCGACCGTCCTGCGACGGTGACGATCCGGCGGGTGCCGGAGGCGAAGCTGTGCTCAGGCGCGACAACCACTTTCATGAGATCGCGGGCCTTTCAGGGATCAATGGATGCTCCCGCTGAGCTCACCGAAGTATTACAGATCTTGTAGCGGTCGGCATCACTTTTGCTTGCTTCGAGTGGTAGGCTGCCGCCATGAATTTCGAGCTCGAGCTTCTCGTCCCGAGCCGCGTGTCGGAGGACGGCGTGGTGCGGGCATGACTGCGGGGCCAGGCGCGCTGTCCGGTCGCGTCGCCCTCGTCACCGGTGCGGGGTCAGGCATCGGCCGCGCCGCCGCGGAGCTGTTCGCCGAGCAGGGCGCCGCGATCGTGGCAGCCGACGTAAACGAGACGGGGGAGGAGACGGTCGCGACGATCACGGCCGCGGGCGGCCGAGCCACCTTCGTGCGCGGCGACGTCTCGGTGGAGTCGGACGTCGAGGCCATGGTGCAGGCCGCCGAGTCGGTATACGGGGGCCTCGATGCCGCGTTCAACAACGCCGGAATCGGGGGAACCCACACCGCGTTCGAGGAGCTCGACAGCGACAGCTGGGAGCGGATGATGGCTGTAAATGTCCGGGGTGTGTGGCTGTGCACCAAGCACGAGCTGGCCGTGATGGTCCCGCGGGAGCGCGGGACGATCGTCAACACGTCCTCGGCGGCTGGGTTGGTCGGCACGCCGAAGACGGCGCCGTACACCACGGCCAAGCACGCGGTCATCGGGCTCACTCGCACCGCCGCGGTCGAGCACGCCCGCCGCGGCATCCGCGTGAACGCGATCGCGCCCGGAATGACCCGAACCGCGATGATCGACGACATACTCGAGCAGTCCGGCGCCGACATCCATGCGCTGAGCGCGGCCGTCCCGCTCGGCCGTTTTGCCGAGCCCCGGGAGATCGCGGAAGCAGCGCTCTGGCTGACCTCGTCGGCCTCGAGCTTCGTCACCGGTCATGTGCTCGCCGTCGATGGCGGGTACACGGTGCAGTAGGTTCGGTCGGCGGCGTGGCCCCCCGCGACCTGATCTCGGGCAGAGTCCTGGTTACCGGCGCCACCGGCGGTCTCGGGCAGGCGATCGCGCGGGCGTTCGCCGCGCGCGGTGCGACGCTGATCCTCACCGGCCGCCGGACCAGCGTCCTCGAGCCACTGGCCGAGGAGCTCGGGGCCCGGGCGATCGTCTGTGACCTGGGCGACCGTGACGAGGTGGAGCGGCTGATCGACGAGATGGGGGAGATCGACGTGCTCGCCACGAATGCGGGCGTCCCGGCGATGGGGGCGCTGATCGATTTGACCCGCGATCAGATCGACCAGCTGCTCGAGGTCAATCTGCGCGCGCAGATGGCGCTCGCGCAGGCCGCCGCCATCGGGATGGTGGCGCGCCGCCGCGGCCACATCGTGCTGATGTCCTCGCTCGCGGCCAAGACCACCGCCCCGGCGACGAGCATCTACTCGACGACGAAGTTCGCGCTCCGCGGCTTCGGGCTCGGCATCCGCGAGGATTTGCGTCCCTACGGTGTCGGTGTGTCGGTTGTGATGCCCGGCTTCATCAGCGATGCCGGCATGCTGGTCGAGGCCGGCATCGAGCTTCCTCCGGGGATCGGGACAAGGACGACTCACGACGTGGCGGTCGCCGTGCTTCGCGGGATCGAGCGCAACCGGGCCGAGGTCGAGGTCGCGCCGCTCAAGATGCGTCTCGGCTCGGCGTTCGCCAACCTCGCCCCAGAGCTGGCCTCGGCTGCGAGCCGGCGAAGGGGAGGGAATAAGGTCGCGGCCGCGGCCGTCGACTCCGATCGCGAGCAGCGCTGACGTCGCGCCGCGAAAAGACTGCAGATCTCGTTACGGTCGTTTGATATTTCGGTGCACTCTCTGGTAGGCTCCGCCCATGGCTATCGAGTTCGGCATCTTCGATCACATTGAGGTCCACGGCGGCCGTTCCGCCGAGGAGATCTACGAGCAGCGGATCGCATTCCTGAAGCGGGCCGAGGAAGGCGGTTTTCACGCATTTCATCTGGCCGAACATCACGGACACCAGCTCTCGTGCTCACCCACCGCGGCCGTCTTCCTGGCCGCCCTCGCGCGCGAGACGACGCGCCTGAAGCTGATTCCCACCGTCGTCTGCCTGCCACTGCATCATCCCGTCCGCGTCTTCGAGGACCTGGCGATGGTCGACGCGCTCTCCCACGGTCGCCTGGAGTTGGGCGTCGGGAAGGGCATCACGCCGTTCGAGCACCTCCAGTTCGGGCATCCTCCGGAGGAGGCGTCTGAACGTAGTCGGGACATCCTGAGGATGCTGCTGGCGGCGTGGGAGACCGGGGTCATCTCCAGCGAAGGCTCACCGTTCTACGAGTTCCTCGAGCTCAAGCTTCCGTTCGCACCGGTTCAGCGCCCGTATCCGCCTCTGTGGACCGCCGGCAACGTCGAGACCGCAGGCCGCGGCGGTCACAACTTCATTTTCCCGATGCGAATCCCCGAGCAGATGCGGGCGCGTTACGACGAGTTGCGGGCGGCCAGCCGGGAGGAGCCCGGACATCAGAACCCGCACGTCACCGACCCGAGGATCGCCCAGGCCCAGGGCGTCGTCGTCGCTCGGACCGACGCGGAGGCGAAGGACATCGCCCGTCGCCGGTGGACGAACTACATGAACACCGTCGCCCGGTCGCACGGGCTCATACCGCCCCACCTGCAGGGGGATGAGGTCCCGGAGCTCGACAATCCCCTGGCCCGGGACATGATGGCGCGCGACCCCTTCGAGGACGAGCTGGTCGTGGCCGGCACCGTCGAGCGGATACGTGACTACTACGTCGAGCAGGCTCGGCGGGGCATCGCGAACTACTTCATCGTGATGCTCCCGTTCGGGGACATGACGGACGAGGAGGCCACTACCACGCTCGAGGCGTTCATCTCCGATGTGATCCCGGCGGTGCGCGAGGCAGAGAGCCTCCGCGCGGCGGCCTGAGGGCGGCCACTGCCGCGGGTGCGGTGAGGTCGAGGCTGACCATGGCATCTGTCTCCACGTCTGGCGGGCCGAACGCGACCGCGCTGCGCTGGCCTCGGGCGGACGGGCCTGACGCGCTGGCGGAGATCGAACGGACGCCGCTCGGCGCCCGCGGCCTCCCGGCGACGACGTACGACGTGGTTGCTCGCGCCGCCGAGCTGTGGCCCGATCAGCCGGCCACATCATGCCTGCGTGATGCCGAGCACTGGCACGAGCCGTCCACGCGGACCTACCGGGCGTTGGGGCGCGCTGTACATCGGGCCGCCGCCGCGCTCTACGCGGTCGGGGTCCGCCGGCGCGATGCGGTGGCGGTCGTATCTCCGAACTGCGAGGAGATGACGACCGCTCTGCTCGCGGCCCAGGCGGTCGGCATCGCCTCGCCGATCAACCCAGGTCTATCGCTCGAGCACGCCGCCGAGCTCCTACGCGTCTCGGGGGCGCGGGTCATCGTCGCGGCCGGCCCCGAGCTCGACGCGGACGTGTGGGCGCGCGCGCGTCAGCTGGCGCGGGCCACCGGCGCGACCGCGCTGATCGCGCTGCGCCCGACCCTGCCCGCGCCAAAGCCACTCGAGCTCGAAGCGCTGGGCGCGACCCGGGTCGCCTACCTCGAGGCCCTCGCCGCCGGGTTCGATGGGGCTCCCCTTCCGGGGGAACCGCCTGTGGGCGGCGACATCGCCGGGTACCTGCACACCGGGGGCACGACGGGGACGCCGAAGCTCGCTGCCCACACCCACGCCAACGAGATCGCCGACGCCTGGATGGCCGCGGCCATCGACATGCTCGAACCTGGGGGGGTCCTGTTCGGAGGGCTGCCGCTGTTTCACGCCAACGCGTTGATCACCACGCTGCTGGCGCCGATGCTCAAGGGGCACCACGTCGTCTGGGCGGGCCCGCTCGGCTATCGCGATCCCGAGATGTTCCGCGTCTTCTGGAAGGTGGTCGAGCGTTACGGCATCGCCTCGATGTCCGGCGTGCCGACCGTGTACGCAAGACTCGCACAGGTTCCGGTCGACGCGGACATCAGCACGCTGCGCATGCCGATAGTCGGAGCCGCGCCGCTGCCGCCGGCCGTCGTCGACGCCTTCCGCGCTACCACCGGCTTGGAGCTGTGCGAGGGCTACGGCCTGACCGAGGCCACGTGCGCGACGGCCCGCAACTGGCCGGGAGCCATTCGCCGAGGATCGGTCGGCCAACGTATGCCCTACCAACAGGTGCGAGCGGTGCGCACCGACGAGCAGACCGGTGAGTGGGAGTTCCTGGCTCCGCGCGAGCGCGGCATCATTGTGATCAAAGGTCCGGTGGTGTTCCCGGGCTACGCGGTCCGCGGTCCTGAGGGCGTTACCTTCGATGCAGGCGACAAGGTGCGCGACGGGTGGCTTGACACCGGCGATCTCGGGTTCGTCGATGAGGACGGCTACATCACGCTGACCGGTCGGGCGAAGGACCTCATCATCCGCGGGGGCCACAACATCGACCCCGCGATCATCGAGGATGCCCTGCTCGAGCATCCCGCGGTGGCCGCCGCCGCGGCCGTCGGGCATCCGGACCCGCACGCCGGGGAGGTTCCGGTCGCATTCGTGACGCTTGCCCCGGGGACTCAAGCGGCCGAGGATGAGTTGCTGATGTGGGCGGCGACCCGGGTGCCCGAGCGGGCGGCGGCCCCTAAAGCGGTTACGATCATCGACGAGATCCCTCTCACCGCGGTCGGCAAGCCGTTCAAGCCCGAACTTCGTCGTCGCGCTACTGAGATCGCGGCCCGCGAGGCGCTGGGTCAGGGTTACGACACTCGCGCCGTGCTCGAAGGAGGCACCGTCACGGTCGTCGTGGCCGGGGGGTCCGAGGCGGACGTCAGCACCGCGCTGGCGGCGTTCGCATTTCCGTGGCGATTCGTTTGAGCGCGTACACGTTCGTTCACACACGGTGAGGAGCCATATGAACCATCAGACCGAGGCGGTCATCGCGACGGCCGCGCGGACGCCGATCGGCAAGGCATATCGCGGTTCGCTCAACGCGACGCACGGCGCGACGCTCGGGGCGCACGCGGTATCGGCGGCCGTCGAGCGATCCGGCCTCGAAGGCTCGGAGATCGACGACGTGATCATGGGTGGCTCACTGACCGAAGGCACCATGGGCGCAAACATCTCCCGGCAGATCGTCCTTCGCGCCGGCCTGCCTGTCGGGACCGCCGGAGTCACGGTCAACCGGTTCTGTAGCACCGGGCTGCAGACGATCGTGATGGCCGCCCAGCGGGTGATCGTCGACGGCGCCGCCGCGGTCGTCGCCGGCGGCCTGGAATCGGTCAGCCTGGTCCAGAACGAGCATATGAACCAGTACATGGCGCAAGACCCGTGGCTCGTCGAGCACAAGCCCGACATCTTTATGACGATGATCCGGACGGCGGAGGTCGTGGCCGAGCGCTATGGCATCGCTCGCGACGACCAGGACGTGTTCGCGCTGGAGAGCCAGCGCCGAACCGCGGCCGCGCAGGCGGCAGGCCGGTTCGACCAGGAGATCGTCCCGATCACCACCCAGAAGCTAGTGGTCGACCGGGACACCGGGGCCCGCCGGCATGAGCAGGTCACGCTGGAGCAAGACGAGTGCAACCGCCCGGACGCCACCGCCGAGGGCCTCGCGGCTCTCCCACCGGTGATCGAGGGTGGCTGCATCACCGCGGGCAACGCGAGCCAGCTCTCCGACGGTGCCGCGGCGTGCGTCGTCATGGACGGGCGGGAAGCCGAGCGCCGGGGCCTCGAGCCGCTAGGGGCGTTCCGCGGCTTCGCGGTCGCCGGTTGCGAGCCCGACGAGCAGGGCATCGGGCCCGTGCTCGCGGTGCCGAAGCTGCTCGACCGCGCGGGGCTCTCGGTCGATGACATCGGCCTGTGGGAGCTCAACGAGGCGTTCGCGGTCCAGGTGCTCTACTGCCGCGACCGTCTCGGCATCCCGCCGGAGCGCCTCAACGTGGACGGCGGCGCGATCGCCGTGGGGCATCCCTACGGCATGTCCGGCGCTCGCCTGACCACTCACGCGCTGATCGAGGGCCGGCGCCGAGGGGCCAAGCACGTCGTGGTGACGATGTGCGTGGGTGGGGGCATGGGCGCCGCCGGCCTGTTCGAGGTGCTTTGATCTCTGCCGCGCCCGAGGGACAGCTCGCCGGCCGTCGCGCGTTGATCACCGGCTCGACGAGCGGCATCGGCCGGAGCACGGCCAGACTGTTCGCTTCCGAAGGCGCCACCGTCATCATCTCGGGACGCGACGCCGGGCGCGGCGAGCAGACGGTCGAAGCGATCACTTCGCACGGCGGTAGGGCGCGGTTCGTTCAAGCTGATCTCGGCCACATCGACGGAGTGCGCCGACTCGCCCAGGAGGCTGGAGACGTCGATGTGCTCGTTAACAACGCGGCCCTGTCGGTCTACGCGCGTGCGGTCGAGCAGGATCCGGAGTCGTTCGAGCTGAGCTTCGCCACCAACGTCCGGGCGCCGTTCGTCCTGGTCCAGGAGTTGGCGCCCGGGATGGTCGCTCGTGGATCGGGCAGCATCATCAACGTCTCGACTTTTGCCGCCAGCATTGCCATACCGGGTTTGTCGGTGTACAGCGCCACGAAGGCGGCATTGAATTCGCTGACGCGGACGTGGGCCGCGGAGTTCGGTGCGGCGGGGGTGCGGGTGAACACCATCGCTTCCGGACCGGTCCGCACCGAGAGCGTGATCGCGGCCATGGGGGAGGAGATGGCGCAACAGGTGGGAGCTACGACGCTTCTCGGTCGCCTGGCCGCCGGCGACGAGATCGCCGAGGTGGCGCTGTTTCTCGCCTCTGACCGCGCCAGCCACCTGACCGGCGCCACGATCGCCGTCGATGCCGGCC
>Ga0335081_10008844_pt1 | contig 16169 bp, 12 predicted proteins | sample Lox_Sample_35_FD_206713 | JGI IMG/M metagenome (GOLD analysis project Ga0335081, IMG submission 206713) | Soil microbial communities from Loxahatchee National Wildlife Refuge, Florida, United States - Lox_Sample_3.5 | ecosystem: Environmental > Terrestrial > Soil > Wetlands | place: USA... | reverse complement strand
TTCACGGCGGGCGAGCGCCACGAGTTCCTCGTCGGGCCGCTGAAGCACCTGCTCCTCGCCGATGCGCCCAACAGAGCACCTAACGGCTTCGCAGGCTATGCCACCGTCCACCCGCCGCGCCGGGTACCGGGCAGACGCCAGATGTGGCCATTTCACGGTGCTGAACGTCACGGCCTTGACGACGCGCCGTTCCACGGCTGGAACCAGGTACCCGCTGCCCCGCAGCGGCCGGGGGAACGCGGCGCGTGGGAAAGCGAGCGCGACGATGGCCACGCTCGCGTACTCAATCTCGCCGAGCAGCGCCCCGGCCGCTGGCGCCTCCGCGGCGAGTAGCCGGCTCGCCGGGCGGGCGGGTACGGCGAGCACCACCGCGTCCGCCTGCACGCACTCGGGCTCATCCGCGCAGCCTACGGTGAGCTGCCAGCCCACCGGGGTGCGCCGCAGCTCACGGACAGCCGCGCGGGTCCGTATGTACGCGCCCGAGGCCGCCGCGACCGCAGCCGGGAGTGTGCCGAGGCCCCCTGCCAGCGTGGTGAACACCGGATCGTGGGCAGTGCTGGCAGGACGGGCAGTGCTGTCAGGGCGGGCAGTGCGGGCAGTGCTGGCAGGGCGCGCGTTTGGTCTCGACGCAGCGAGCACCGATCGCGTCGCCCCGATGAGGGTCCGGTGGTTAAGGCTCGCGGCGGCGAGGCCGGGAAGCGTGGCCTCGAATGACAACTCCCCGGCGCGGCCCGCGTAGACGCCACCGAGCAAAGGGTCCACCAGCCGGTCCACCACCTCGTGGCCGAACCGCGCACCCACCTGCCGGGCGACGGGGACGTCGCTGTCCCTGCCGGTTTCTGGCAGCACGAGGTCGAGCCCGGCCCTGGCGAGCCCGGGGGCCGACAGAACCCCGGACCGCGCGAGTGCGACGAGGTCACCGGGCACACCCATGAGCTGGCCACCCGGCATCGGGCGCAGCGCGCCGCGCGTCCAGACGGCAGCGGCGGTAGTGCCCGGGCTCACCAGCTCACCGGCCAGGCCCACGGCATCCACCAGATCGATGCCTTCGGGCCTGCGGGCGAGCATCGCCTCTGCTCCCTCGTCGACCGGCATTCCCGCGAGCTCTGACACGGCGAGCTTGCCGCCGATCCGGGGCGAGCTCTCGAACAGCGTCACCCGCACCGGCGCGTTGCGCAGGAAGAAGGCCGCGGCCAGGCCCGCGATCCCGCCGCCCACGATGACGACATGCGGCATGGTCCCGCACGTGCGGGCCTGACCCGCACGTGCGGGACCATCCGGTCGGGCCAGCCGGCCGACCCCGGCCCGTCCATCACTGCCACCGGGCAATGATGCCGCGTTCACTGCATTTCCTCCAGGTCGCTGCGCCTCTTCGCATAGGTTAGACAGCCGTGAAACAGCAGATGGAGCCGATCACCTGCACCGGGCCGCGGCACGAACCGGACCGTCGCGGGTCCGCCTAGGGCACGGGACGCGCCCTAGCCCGCGCGTTCGTCGCCGGGCAACTGACGCCCGGCCAGGAAAGTCCCGGCTGAGCTGACGATGACTACCATGACGATCAAGAACGGGTCGGATGACCAATAACCGGTGATGTAGTTCATTGCTTTCAACTCGATGAGCCGAACTGGATCGGCACATTGATGATCTGGTCGACGTGCCACGCCGTCGCGCGAACGTCCAGCCGCCAGTCGGTCAACTTAGTGCTATGGGTGGCGAGCGCATCGACCTGCCCCGATGAACCGAGCGTCAGGCCCGCGGTCCCCACGGGCAACGCTGGCAGGGCGCGCCACGACCAGCCCGATCCGCTGATCGTCTCGGCGCGGCCGCTACTGAGCGTTAGCCAGACCGCGCCTCCAGCGCCCAGCCCGGACGACCGGACCTGTGCGTCGCTGAGCGAGAGCGGGGGGGCCAGGGTCCAGTGGGCTCCGCCGTCCCCGGTCCACGCGGCGAGGCGCGCGGCGGGCTCCGCCAGAGCGGACCCAGCTGAACCAGCCTTGCCAGAATTACCTGCGCGGGTGGCAGGTAGCCATTCTCGGAAACTGATCCACCCGACAATCGGCAGCGCGAAAATCACCGCGATGAAGATTCCCTGGTGGATGAGCGCCGCGCGGAAGGCGGCGACCATCGTCGAGTTGCCGGTCTGGAAACCCGATCCCATCCCAGACATTACATCCACTGCTTTCCGCGAATCTTACTATCAGGGGTCCTCGTCATTCGTGTGCAGTCAGGTGCTGGTCCGAGAGGTGTCTGCCTCGGGCGAGGCAGACAGCTGCGCCCGAACGCGGGACGTAGGGTGCATACCGTAAATCCGATGCCGCCGACCGCGGGCCGGTAACCTGTGGCCGTCTGGCAGCGCCTCCCGCGCTCCCCGTCTGCGCTGGCACTACCGCCCGAAAGACTACTCAGTGTGAGGCGACGGCGGTGCTCGCAGGGGGTGCGAGAAATTCGCGCCACGGATCCGGGTGACAATGGTGACGGCCAGGTAGCTACGAGCGGATGGGAAGCGTCAGCGTCGTGGGTGGCGATCAGATGCTGCCGGCATTCAGCCTGCGGCAGATAGCGGAGCGCTGGACGTTCGCTCCGCTGGCGACTGGCCTGGTGATTGCGGTCGCGGTCTTGTATCTGTGGGGCGTGTGGCGGGTGGGATCACGTCACCCCGCCCGGCCGTGGCCGTGGTGGCGAACGTGGCTGTTCGTCTGCGGACTCGCGGTCATCGTGGTAGCGACGCAGAGCGGCATCGGCACATATGACGATGTCCTGTTCTGGGACCACATGATCCAGCACCTGCTGCTGATCATGGTGGCGCCAGCGTTGCTCGTCCTTGGCCAGCCCGTCACGCTCCTGCTGCACGCCAGCCGCAACCCGCTGCATACCTGGGTCAAGCGTGCCGTGCGCTCGCGGGTGGCCGCATTCCTCACCTGGCCCCCGTTTACGATCGCCGCCTACGCGGGGACGATCGTCGGCACTCATCTGACAAGCGCGATGAACTTGGTAATGACCAACCAATTGGCGCACGATGCCGAACACGCGTTGTATCTGATTGTCGGATACCTGTTCTTTCTGCCACTGCTCGGCCGCGAGCCGATCCGCTGGCGCATCCCCTATCCATTGCGGATCCTTGCGCTCATCGTGGTAATGCCCGTCGATACGTTCACTGGGCTCGTACTCGGCTACTCAGCTACCGGTATGACCGGAATGATGAGCCGGTCGTGGGGGCCAAGCCCGGTCGACGATGTGCACTTGGGCGGTGCCGTGATGTGGATCGGCGGAGACGCCATCATGCTCGTGCTGATCATGGTGGTATTCATCGCATGGAGCGGGGACGACCGAGGAACCGTCGGCGGCCTCGGCTGGCTTGACGCTGTCCGCAGGGCCAGGCTGGCCAGCCTCGGCGGTGCCGCAGTTGCCGGCAGCGCTCGCTCGGTACCCGTCGCCGGAGCAGGTACGGGAACGGGTGCGGGTGCGGCGAGCACGGGCGCCACTTCGGCCGGTGCCGCTTCCGCTACGCCAGCCGGTGCGAACGCGGCGCCGAACGTCGCGGGAGGGCCCACCGTCGCGGAACATTCCGCTGTCGCGGAACGACCCACCGTTGGCGAACGGCCCAGTGTCGTAGCGGGCGGGTCCAGTGTTGCGGAAGGGGTCAGCGTGGCTGGCGGGCCCAGTGTGCCGATAGGGGCCAGCGTGACAATCGAACAGACTGAGAGTCACGACGGCGCTGGCCAGCCCGGCGCGGACCAGCCTGCCGCGGGCCAACCCGGCGCGGACCAGCCCGGCGCGGACCAGCCTGCCGCGGGCCGGCCCGGCGCGGGCAGGCCCGGGGACATCGACGAGGACGATGAGCAGTTGGCCGCGTATAACGCCTACCTCGCCAGGCTCAGCGAGGCGGAGTCCGGTGGCAGCAGACCACGCCAAGGCTAAACGCGCTCGGTTCGCGGCACGACCCTGCCAGCGGACCCGGTCGGCACAACCCTTCCGCCACATCGACCTCACCAGACGCGAGCGCATCGCAGATCAGCGCGGTCGCACCACAGCCGCCGGGCGGCACCACCGCGCGGCAGGCACCAGGGGCCGCACCGGGCAGCCGCGTGCATACTCAGTCGTGACCGCCGACCAGTGAACCACCGACCGCTGACCGCTGACCGCTCGACATTGAACCGCGCGTCCAGCGGGGCACGTCAGGCGGGGGCGCGTCAGGCGCGCGTGAGGCAGGGGCGCGTCAGATGCGCGTGAGGCGGTGCGCGTCAGGTGGGGGCGCGTCAGGCGCGCGAGGCGGTGCGCGTCAGGTGGGGGTGCGTCAGCCGCGCGTGAGGCAGGTCGCGTCAGGCGCGCGTCAGGCGGTGCGCGTCAGGCGGGAGCGCGTCAAGCGGTCGCGCGTCAGGCAGGTGCGCGCGACGACTCGATGTGGACGAAGTCGGCGAGCCGCGCCAGCGCGTCGGGATTTGTGCCAGGCAGCACGCCGTGACCGAGGTTGAAGATGTGGCCCTCAGCGGCCCGGCCGCGGCCGAGGACGTCGCGGGCCCGCTGCCTGGTCGTGTCCCACGGCGCGAACAAGAGCGCCGGGTCTAGGTTGCCCTGGAGCGCCTTGCCGGGTTCCACTCGCCGGACAGCCTCGTCGAGCGGCACCCGCCAGTCCACCCCCACCACGTCAGCTCCCGCCTCACCCATAAGGCCAAGGAGCTCACCCGTGCCAACACCGAAATGGATGCGGGGCACGCCGGTGGCTTCGAGCGCCGTAAAGATTCGCCTGCTGTGCGGTAGCACGCTGCGCCGGTAGTCGTCCGGGCTCACCGCGCCGACCCACGAATCGAACAGTTGAACCGCTGAGACGCCCGCGTCGATCTGGATCTGGAGGAAGGAGATGGTGATGTCGGCAAGCCGCTCGAGCAGCGCATGCCACAACCGGGGATCGCCGTACATCAGCGCCTTGGTGCGCTCGTGGTTCTTCGACGGCCCTCCTTCCACGAGATAGGACGCCAGGGTGAAGGGGCCGCCCGCGAATCCGATCAATGGCCGTCGGCCAAGCTGGGAAACGAGCGCCTGTATCGCCTCGGTCACGAACGGCACGTGGCCGGTCACCAGAGGCCGCAGCCGCCCGAGGTCGGCCATGTCCCGAAACGGGTGCTCCACCACAGGACCGACACCAGGGCGGATATCGAGGCCGACGCCAACCGCCTTGAGCGGTACGACGATGTCGCTGAAGAAGATGGCCGCGTCAACGTCATATCTGCGCAGCGGCTGGAGCGTGATCTCGACGACAAGGTCCGGCCGTGCGCATGCCTCGAGCATCCCTGTCCCCGCCCGGACCTTACGGTACTCGGGCAGCGAGCGGCCAGCCTGGCGCATGAACCAGACGGGCGTGTGGGGCACCGGCTGTCTGCGGCAGGCGCGCAGAAACGGGGAGTTGTCCAAAGCCGGGGTCACACAAGCGATGGTCTCACAGGCCGCCCGTCATTTTCATGACACGCCGCACAAGGTCCACCACTTAGACGTCGGCGTATGCCACCTTTTGATAAGCCTTGCGCCGCGCAGGGCCCTGGCGGGACCCGCGGCACATTCCCGATGAGGAGGTCGCCTGCGATGAGCCTCATAGCACTGCGGTGCCCTGAATGCCGCGAGGAGCGGCTGTTCGAGCCGCCGCACACCCTCGCTGCGTGCCCAGAGCGGGCCGACAGCCCTGACGGCCTCTGCCCCGAGCTGGCCTGTGTCGACTGCGGCACCGCGCTTCTGGTCGGCTCCGCCTTGCCGATCACGGTCAGCACACAATCGATCACCGTCGGCCCGCAGCATGGGCCGGTGCGCGCCGCATGACCGCCTGCCTGCAGCATTGTCATACGCTCCCCTCATGAGCCAGGCTGGCCGGGCGGCGCCACGGCAGGCCGCAGAGGTCTTCCGCGGCGCCGTGGAAGACCTTGAAGGTGAACGGAACCGCCAGACGGCACTCCGCCCGGAGCTTGCCTTCGAGGACGTGCCCGCGCCGAAGACGCTGGCGCCCTACGCGGCAGCTCTCGCGGCGGTCGTGCACACCGACGGCACCGAGATCGCCACAGGCCGGCTGATCCTGCTCTACGACCCGGCCTGTCAGCCGGGCTGGGCGGGACCATTCCGGATCGTGGCGCAGATCCAGGCGGAGCTTGATCCCGAGATCGCCGTGGACCCGCTGCTCGGCCCGGTCGGGTGGAGCTGGCTCACCGAGGCGCTCGACACCCGTGCCGCCAGGTATGCGGCTCCGAGCGGCACGGTGACCCGGGTGGTCACCGAAGGATTCGGCGCGAAAGGCGACGACCCCGCCACGACTGAATTCGACCTCCGCGCGTCATGGTCCCCGGCGGTGGAACCCGACAGCGATTTGGCGCGGCCCAGCCTCGCGGGCCACGTCGCAGCCTGGTGCGATGCCCTTTGCGCCGCGGCCGGCCTGGCCCCGCTCGAGCCCGGGGTGAGCGCGCTACCGCCACCCGGCGCCAGACAGCGCGCCGATAGCGGCCGCGAGCGGACCCGCGCGCGTCGTCGCCATCAGGGTCCCGCTGTCAGGTGACATCCGGTACGGGCCAGGATGAGGAGGGACGGGTGCCCCTTCTCGAGCCACGTGAGCCGATTCCGGCTGTCGTATCGGACGCTGGCGGCCTCGCCGAAGCCATCAGCGGCCTGGCCGCAGGGACTGGTCCCGTGGCAGTGGATGCCGAGCGCGCGTCAGGGTACCGGTACGGTCAGCGCGCCTACCTGGTCCAGTTCAGGCGCGAAGGCTCAGGCACGGTGCTCATCGACCCCATCGGCTGCCCTGACCTTGCTGGCATCGACGCGGCGCTTGCCGCTGCGGAGGCTGTGCTGCACGCGGCCTCGCAGGACCTTCCGTGCCTGGCCGAGGTCAACTACCGGCCCAGGCGGATCTTCGACACGGAACTGGCCGGCCGCCTGCTCGGATTTCCCAGGGTCGGGCTCGCCACACTGGTACAGGAAATTCTCGGGCTCAGGATGGAGAAGGGCCATTCGGCCGCCGACTGGTCCACCCGCCCGCTGCCCGACGCGTGGCTAAGGTACGCAGCGCTTGACGTCGAGGTGCTGGTAGAGCTTCGTGACATGCTCGCGCGGCAACTGGATGAAGCAGGAAAAAGGGAATGGGCGGACCAGGAGTTCGGCGCCATACTTGCCGCGGGACCCGCCAGAGCCCGCACGGACCCGTGGCGCCGCACCTCCGGTATCCACCGGATACGGGCCCGCCGCGGCCTCTCGGCGGTGCGTGAACTCTGGCGGGAACGCGACGATATCGCCAGGCGGCTCGACCTGTCACCCGGCCGGCTCCTGCCGGATGCCGCCATCATCGAAGCGGCAAGAACATGGCCCGTCACCCCCGCAGAGCTGACCGCCATCCAGGGATTCAACAGCCGCAACGCGCGGCGCCGTACTGCCACCTGGCTGCGCGCGCTTGACCGTGCCCGCAGCGGCGGCGAGGACACCCTGCCTCAGACATCGGCGCAGGGCGACGGGCCGCCGCCCGCGGCCAGGTGGGCAGAACGTGATCCCGCGGCGGCAAGGCGGCTCGAGGGGGCAAGGACCGTCGTCGCCGCCATCGCGGACGAGCACAACTTGCCGAGCGAGAACCTGCTGCAACCGGACACAGTCCGGCGGCTGTCGTGGAGCCCGCCCGCAGTGCTCAGCGCCGAGTCAATCCGCGGCGAACTGGCGTCGTACGGCGCCCGACCATGGCAGGCCGAGCTTACCGCGCTGCCGCTGGCCGGCGCGCTCCGCCGCCTGCACGACAAAAGCGAGACTTGAAAGCGCGTCGAGCTGCTGGGTTTCGTAGTGGAATGCCCCGGTCGGTGACTCAGCGTGAGGCGAAACGGCACCCCCGGCTAACACACAGTAATGGCCTTGGACGATCATTGGGTTGTCGGTCGGCGCCGTCGGTTAGGGGGCCAGGGCGGTGCCGACCGACCTGCGCCGCAGCGCGGCGCCCAGACCGCGCCAGCGGCGAGTTCCGATCAGGATTGGCCGGCTGCTTTCTCGTAGAGTCTCCTGATTTTGCCGTCGAAGTAAGGGCTGTAGGACACGTCCGGGGTGTCACCCCCGTGCTGATAACCGCCGATCACGCCGATGATCATGCCCCTGCGGGTAACGGGATTAAAGCGCTCCACCCATGGGCTGCCACTTGTGCCAGCCGAGTAGCCCTTGCAGACGAACCGCATCTGATTGCGGCTCTGCCACCTGGTGGTGTTGATGCACGTGATCGGCTCCTTGCCGTTGCCGGGGTACCCCGTCACCCGCACGACATGGTGAAAGCCCTGGTTTACGCCGAGCTTGTTGGCGCCCAGCACCTGCTGGATGTTGCGGCCGTGACGGGGCTGCAACACGATAAAAGCCACGTCGAGGGCGGGGTCAGACGATCGCGTCCAAGCGCGCGCGACAACCATCGTGCGCGGCACCCAGATTCCGTAGGGCATGGCGCCATTGCGATAACCGGGCACGAAGACGATGTCCTGCCGGTAGGTCTTGCCCTTGCCGCCGTGTATGCAGTGCGCCGCGGTGATCAGCATGTCCCGTCGGGGGCTGCTGACCACACTGGCGGTGCAGAAGTGATCACCCCCGGGGTCGTGCGAGAACAATGCGCCCACGCGCATCATGGAGCGGACCCTTCTGGCCGGCCGCGCGGCTGGTTCGTGCCCGGCTGGCCGCAGCCACGACCGGGCATGCGCGAGGCGCGTGCCGGTCCAGTACGACCGCGCCACGGCGCCGAGCCTGGCGTTCTCGACGTAAGCGAACGCGAAGGAGCCTCGCATCCGTGCGGACGGGCCCGCCGAGGCCAGCGGGCGCGTCCCTGCGCATCCCGCGAGCGCCAGCGTTGACACGATAGCGGCCGCGGCGGCCGCGCGAACAGCACCCCGGGCGGCGCGGACATGACACCCCACGTGGGACCCCCGATTCGTAGCTGCCACCGCACCGGACGACCCTATTCGATCACCTGAACGGCTCCCGCGGCCACTCCCTATCCTTGCCCTGGCACTGGCCGGCGGTTGCCCGCACCGGGAGGTAAGCGTCTCATGCACGTCGTGCGGCCACACGCGGTAAGCAATCTCCGGTTGGCCGCTGAGCCCCTTCCCATCGCCGCGCCCGCAACCAGCCTGGTCGGGTCACCGCGGTCGGGATCTGCGGCGATCTGCACTGGTGGACTGAGGCTGGTATCGGCGCGGCGGCCGGGTGGTGCCCGGCGGCACCGCGGGCTACTGCGGGCCGTGTTGCTCGATGGCGACCACGGAGGCGGCAGCACCGTCTGTGCGCGCGACGTGCAGCACGCTGAAGCTGCCCTTGGCGAATGACGGGTCCGCGGGCGGCAGGGCGCCAAAACGCCGGACCGCCTGCGCGTACAGCGACGGCAGCGTCTCACCGTGCCCGCAGAGGATCATCGGCAGGCCATCAGCGAGCAGTTCGCCGAGCCGGGCACTGGGCGCGGCGCCTCCGGCGGTGAACAGGGTCAAGGCCGGCTCGGCCGACGCGGCAACGCCGACGTGAACCGTATAGGGCAGCACGGTCTCTACGCACCGCGCGGCCGCCGAGCTGAACACGCGGGCCGGTCCGAAACAGGCGAGTAGTTCTGCGAGCCGGTAGGCGGCCACGCGGCCGGCCTCGTCAAGCGGCCGCAGCAGGCCGTCATCTGGCCAACCCTCCTTTGCCACGGCGGAGGCGTGCCGCAGGAAGATGTAGGGGACGGTCGACGCTGGCGCGGCGGCGAACTCGCGCAGCAGCCGGACATCATGCGGATAGGTCAACCGCTGCTCCGCCTCGGCGACCGGCAGCCACTCCAGCTTGTCCACCTCATCGTTCGGCACGAATTCAGCCTGGCCGGGCGGGACGAACGCGGGCTGAGCGTGGCTGTCCGCAGCGCCGCCGGAGCCTTGTCCCTCCGGCGGCGGTGCGGACAGCGTGGCCGCCCAGTAGTCCACTCGCTTGGGCCGGCCCTGGGCCCGGTAGAACACCTGCTTGAGCGGCCGGCCTAGCACCGGCCGCAGGCCAGTTTCCTCCGCTACCTCGCGCACGGCCGTAAGCAGCCGATGCTCTCCCGGCTTCGCCTTGCCCTTGGGAAAACCCCAGTCGTCGTACCGGGGGCGGTGGACGAGCGCCACCTGCACGCCGCCCTCGTCGGGCCGGGCCTGCCACATAACGGCTCCCGCGGCGAGAACCTGGTCCGCCGCGGCAGGGTCACCCATCGACCGACCGCCACCGGCCGCGTGCGGTGATCAGGTGCGACTGGATGTCGAGTAGTGGCTTGCCGGAAACGTCGATGTGCCGACGGGTCCAGGTGCCGTCATCCCCCAGCCACCAGGACGCGGTGGACTCGTCCATCGCCAGCTCGATCAGGGAGGCCAGATCGTCGCGCATGGCCGGCTCGGTGACCTGAACGAGCTGCTCCACCCGCCGGTCCAGGTTGCGATGCATCATGTCCGCGCTGCCCAGGAAGACATCCGGCGGGCCGTCCTCGCCGATCGGCCCGAACGTGAACAACCGCGAATGCTCCAGGAACCGGCCGAGGATGCTGCGTACCCGGATGGTCTCGGACAGGCCAGGGACGCCGGGCCGCAGCGCGCAGATGCCACGGATCCACAGGTCGACCGGCACGCCGGCCTGGGAGGCCCGGTACAGCGCGTCGATGACCGCCTCGTCGACCAGCGCATTGCATTTGATCCGGATCCGGGCAGGGTTACCGTCCACCGACCGTTCCCGCTGCTGGTTGATCCGCTCCACGATCCCCGAGCGCAGCGAGACCGGGGCGACCAGCAGCCGGCGGTAGGAGTCTCTCCTGCTGTAGCCCGTGAGGTGGTTGAACAGGTCGGTGACGTCCTCGCCGACCACGGTGTCGGCGGTGAGCAGGCCGAAGTCCTCATACAGCCGGGCGGTCTGCGGATTGTAGTTGCCCGTGCCGAGATGGCAATAACGCCGCAGGGAGCCGTCCTTCTCCTCGCGCACCACCAGGCACATCTTGCAATGCGTCTTCAGGCCGACGATGCCGTAGACGACATGGCAGCCGGCTTCCTCCAGCTTCCTCGCCCAGGTGATGTTGGCCAGCTCGTCGAACCGCGCCTTGATCTCGACGACCACGACCACCTGTTTGCCGGCGTCGGCGGCGTCGATGAGCGCGTCAACGATCGGCGAATCGCCGCTGGTGGTGCGGTAGAGGGTCTGCTTGATCGCCAGGACCTGGGGATCGGCCGCGGCCTCCTCGACTAGGCGTTCCACCGTGGTGGTGAACGAGTCGTACGGATGGTGCACGAGCACATCGCGGCCGCGCAGCGCCGCGAACACCCCTTTATCCCGGCTCAGCGCGGACTCGGCCGGCACGAACCTGGGGTACTTCAGCTCCGCCAGATCAAGATCCGCGATGGCGTTCAGGCCGGCCAGGTCCAGCGGGCCGGGCAGCCGGTACACCGCACGATCACTGACACCGATCTCCGTCACCAGCCGCTCAAGCACCCGCGCCGAGATCGAGTCCTCCGCTTCCAGCCGCACCGCAGGCCCGAACCTGCGGCGCAGCAGCTCGTGCTCGAGCGCCTGCATCAGGTCCTCGGTGACGTCCTCATCGACCTCAAGGTCCTGATTGCGGGTCACCCGGAAGGCGTGGTGCTCAAGCACCTGCATACCCTCAAACAGCTGGGTCAGGTGGGCGGCGATCACGTCTTCCAGCGGGACGAACCGCTGCGGCGACACCTCCAGGAACCGCGGCAGCAACGGCGGCACCTTGACCCGGGCGAACATCTTCCTGCCCGACTCCGGATCGGCCATCACCACGGCAAGGTTCAGCGATAGGCCGGAGATGTAGGGGAACGGGTGCGCGGGGTCAACCACCAGCGGCGTCAGCACCGGGTAGATCCGCTCCCGGAACAACCGATGCAGGCTCTGGCGCTCCACCTCGGAAAGCTCACCCCAGCGCAAGATCTCGATCCCCTGCGCGGTCAGGCCCGGCAGCACCGCCCCGCCGAAACAGGCCGCGTGCCGCAGCATCAGCTCACCGGTCAGCTCAAGTATCCGCTCGAGCACCTGACGGGGCGGCTGCCCGGTCGCGGTCTTCACCGGCAGGCCCGCCGCCAGCCGCCGGATCAGCCCGGCGACACGGACCATGAAGAACTCATCCAGGTTACTCGCGAAGATCGCCAGGAACCTGACCCGCTCGAGCAACGGCACAGCCTCATCCTCGGCGAGCTCGAGCACCCGCTGATTGAAACGCAGCCAGCTCTCCTCCCGGTCAAGATACCGGCCCTGCGGGAGATCATCCGTGCCAGGGAGCTCGCCGGCCTCGCTAACGCTCATGCCTCGATTCTCCCGACTGTCGCCAACACATCCGCCGCGGCCCTCATCCTCAGTATCACGGCTGCTCAATGCGTGGAGCCACCCGCGGTGGGTGAGAGCTTTGTGCAAGCCAAGAACAACAGGCAGGAGACGGGTCCGCAGAAGTAATCCCTGAGCCCGGGCCGGCTGCGCCTGACCGGGGCATCGGGGTTGTCCTCCGCCCGCTTGGGCAGCCGACGACTGGGCAGGGTCAGCTTCGCTCAGGTCACGCTCGCATGCTGAATCCGCAGGCCCGGGCCGATGTGCCCACGGGCGCGGGACGAAGGGCTCTGTGATCAAATCCGGCGGTGGTGCCAGCTTGTGATCAGTTGTCAAACCCCCGAGCACGCAGACGACCGCGCGGCGGCCCGTGCCTCCTGTCTGCCGGGGGCAGATGTCACGTCCCTGGCGGCCCGACCGACTTCGTCGTCGGCTCGGCACCCCGCCGCGTTCTTGGTTCCATACTCCCGCAGGGAGGGACGACGGGCGGGAGGGACGACGGGCGGGAGGGAGCCGGGAAGCTGGAACGTTGAGCCGGCCAGCGCCCGGACGCAGCGTTATGGCGCGCCCGCGGCCTGGGTACCGGCGGCGGACCGGCAGCGATGAAAGGAGTGACGAAATGCCCACACGCGGCCTTCAAGAACTCGGCCTTCAGACGCTGGGCCTTGAAGATCACATCGTGGATCGGAGCGCCTACGAAAGGACGGTCAGGCGTTTCCGCGACGCCCGGATCCTGCTGCCGACGTTCGCCGAGCTTGCCGACCCGCGCCGGATCCCCGCGCCCGTCAGGTCAGCGCTTGCCAGCGTCAAGCCCGATGACCCGCACCCGCTCAACCTGTTCCGTGTGCACTGGTTCAACGGCCCGGATCGGGTCGAGCAGGTGCCGGTTCCGGTCCACCTGGTGCTCCCGCCGGAGCTTACCGGCGTGCCCGCCAAGATCGTGGTGGCGACCGCAGACCGCTTCCCGATGATCCGCGCGCACAAGGTGCTCGCTACCTATGGCTGCCTGGCGCCGCGGATCGTCACCGGGCAGTTCGACCCGACCGTGCACCGCGCCATCTGGCCGTCCACGGGCAACTACTGCCGCGGTGGGGTCGCCGTATCCCGGCTCATGGGCTGTCACGGGGTTGCGGTGCTGCCGGAGGGCATGAGCCGCGAGCGTTTCGCCTGGCTCGAGAACTGGGTCGCCAGCCCGGCGGATATCATCCGCACCCCGGGCACCGAGAGCAACGTCAAGGAGATCTACGACAAGTGCGCCGAGCTATCGCTCGACTGGGCAAACGTGATCTTCAATCAGTTCTGCGAGTTCGGCAACCACCTGGCCCACTACCGGTGCACGGGCGCCGCCCTCGCCGGCGTGTTCGACCATCTGCGGCGGGCCGATCCGAAGCTGCGGCTGCGGGCCTTCGTGTCGGCATCGGGCTCGGCGGGTACGCTGGGTGCTGGTGATTACCTCAAGGACAGCTATGGCTGCGCGATCGTGGCTGTCGAGGCGCTAGAGTGCTTGACCATGCTGTCCAACGGCTTCGGTGAGCACAACATCCAGGGCATCGGCGATAAGCACATCCCGCTGATTCACAACGTCATGAACACCGATATCGTCACCGCGATCTCCGACCGGGCCACCGACCAGCTCGGCGTGTTGTTCAGCTCCCCGGCCGGCCTGGGCTACCTGCGCGACCGCCGCGGCGTCGGCGCGGCGACGCTCGCCGGGCTCGCGAGCCTGGGCCTGTCCAGCATCTGCAACGTGGTCGCGGCGGTGAAGGCCGCGAAGTACCTGGATCTTGAGTCCAGGGACGTGGTAATGACCGTGGCCACCGATGGCGCGGAGATGTACAAAACCGAGCGGGTGCGCAGCACCGGCCGGGATTTCCCCGCTGGCTTCGCCGAGGCTGAGGCGGCGGAGACCTTCGGCCATTGGATGCTCGGTGCCGGTACGGACCATCTGCTCGAAACCACCAGCGCGGACCGTGAGCGCATCTTCAACCTCGGCTACTACACGTGGGTCGAGCAACAGGGCGTGCCGGTCCGCGACTTCACCGTCCGGCGGGGGCGTGCCTTCTGGACAGGGCTACGCGGCAAGCTGGCCGCATGGGACGAACGAATCAAGGAATTCAACGCGCGGGCTGACGTGGCAGGGCAGCTGTGAACACCCTCGCCAGCCGGATCGTCTGCTCCGGATGCGGCGCCGCGGCGGAGCCACGTGAGGTGTACCCGTTCCGCTGCAAAAACGCCGGGACCGACGACGTCGACCACGTGCTTGTCCGGATGCTCAATCCGGCGCGGGTGCGATTCCCCGGCCCGGACGAGCTTGCCGGGGAACCGGAGCAACCGTTCCTGCGATACCGGGAGCTCCTGCACGCGGCCCACCTGGCCCGGGCCGAGGGCATATCCGACGCCGAGTTCCGTGACATGGTCACCCGGCTTGACCAGGCGGTGAGCCGGGTCGACGGCCGGGGGTTCGTGGTGACGCCGCTGCGGCGCAGCGCCGAGCTCAGCTCGCGGCTGGGGTTCACCTCGCACGGTGGCGTGTGGGTGAAGGACGAGACAGGCAACGTCAGCGGCTCGCACAAGAGCCGCCACCTGATGGGGCTGCTGCTGCACCTGGAGGTCACCGAGCGGCTCGGGCTCGCCGATCCCGCCGACCGTCGCGACCTGGCGATCGCGAGCTGCGGCAACGCTGCCCTGGCCGCGGCTGTCGTCGCACGCGCGGGCGAGCGCCGGCTACGGGTGTTCGTACCCACGGACGCGGACGCCGACGTGGTGCGCAGGCTGCGCGCCCTTCAGGCCGAGGTGATCGCATGCCCCCGCGAGGAAGGCACTCGCGGCGATCCCTGCTACCTGCGGCTGCGCAGCGAACTCGACCGCGGCGCGGTGCCGTTCACCTGCCAGGGCAACGAGAACGGGCTGGCGATCGAAGGGGGCGAGACGCTCGGCTTCGAGATCGTGTCGGCCCTGGCGGCCAGGACCGATTTCCACGGCGAGGTGCTCGACCACGTCGTCGTCCAGGTGGGCGGTGGCGCCCTCGCCAGCGCGTGCGCCCAGGCGCTGCAGGAGGCCGCCGAGCTTGGCGCTCTGCGTCGGCTACCATGGATCCACACCGTCCAGACGGCGGGCGCTCATCCGCTCGAACGCGCCTACGCCCGGGTGCGCGCGACGCTGCCACCGGAGCCGCGGCCCGAAGACATCGACAGTGCCATGCGGAACGCGGCGGCCAGCAGGTCCGCGTTCATGTGGCCGTGGGAGCAGGTGCCGCGGAGCATCGCGACTGGCATCCTCGACGACGAGACCTACGACTGGCGGGCGGTCGTCGGCGCCATGCTGTCGACCGGCGGCCAGCCCCTGGTCGTCACCGAGGAGCGGCTCGCGGAGGCCAACAAGCTCGGCCAGGCGGCCGGGTACCGGGTGGACCCGACCGGCTCTTCCGGCCTGGCGGGCGTGCTCGACCTGCGCTAGTCGGGTCTCGTCGGCGCCAGCGACAAGGTCGCCGTCCTGTTCACCGGCGTCCAGCGCTAGGGCGTGTCCCGTGGATCTTGGTGGATGCGGCGTCGTTCTGGGCGCCGGTCCGCGCCGCCAAAGATCCACGGGACACCAGCGCCCTTAGCCGGCCGGCAGATCACGTATCCAGCGCTGGGCTGGCTCGTCATGGCGAGCAAGATCGACGCGAGTCACTCGCAAACGCGCGCGCCTAGGGCGGAGCGTCACCAGCCCACGGGACCTTCGGCCCCTGCAGGTGGCGAATAGACGATCTTGGTAGCGCCAGTCCACAGAGTTGGTAGCGCGGTTCTGGATTCCTGGTAGCACTGCGATTCGGTGTGGTCGGGTTGCTCGCGGCGGCGCACAGGGCGCCGCCTTCGAGC
>Ga0335081_10008843_pt1 | contig 16169 bp, 15 predicted proteins | sample Lox_Sample_35_FD_206713 | JGI IMG/M metagenome (GOLD analysis project Ga0335081, IMG submission 206713) | Soil microbial communities from Loxahatchee National Wildlife Refuge, Florida, United States - Lox_Sample_3.5 | ecosystem: Environmental > Terrestrial > Soil > Wetlands | place: USA... | reverse complement strand
CGTGGCGATGTCTGGATCCTGGTCGCGCTGACGACCTACGGCTTCTATCTGGCCTGGCTGCGCAAGCGGCCGGCGATTCATCCGCTGTCATTCCTTGCCGTCGGCATGGGAATGGGCGCGCTATTGCTGCTGCCGCTCGTGGTGCTGGAACTCGTCAGCGGGCGCACGCTCGTATTCGACGCCATCAGCCTGATGAGTTTTGCCTATGTCTGCGTATTCCCGTCGTTGCTCGGCTACTTGTTTCTCAATCGCGGCACCGAGCTGATCGGCGCCAATCGCGCGGCGCCGTTCATTCACCTCGTGCCGGTGTTTGGATCGGTCCTGGCGATCGTGCTGCTGGGCGAGCGCTTCGAGCTCTATCACGCCGTCGGCTATGCGCTGGTCTTCAGCGGCATCACGATTGCGACGCGCCAGTGAGGCTTCAGAAATGCAGCGGCCTTGCCTGCTGGACCTGCGGCAGCGCACGCACCTTGGCGAGCACGTCCGGCGGCAGTTCGCCGTCGATCTCGATCAGCGCGATGGCATCGGCGCCTGGCGCCTGGCGGCCGACATGGAAGGTCGCGATGTTGATGCCGGCATCGCCCAGCGTCGAGGAGAATTTGCCGATGAAGCCCGGCTTGTCGAGATTGGTGATGTAGATCATCGACGGGCCGAATTCGGCATCCATGCGGATGCCCTTGATGTTGACGATTCGCGGCCGCCCGTCGGCGAACACCGTGCCGGAAACGTGACGCGACTGGCGGTCGGTCGTGACCGTGACGGTGATCAGGCTGTCGTAGTCGCCTGCGGCCTCGCGCCGCGTCTCTTCGACGACGATGCCGCGATCCTTGGCGACGACCGGGGCGGAGACGACGTTGACGTCCTGCAGCATGGGCCGTAGCAGCCCGGCGATGGCCGCCGAGGTGAGCGCCCTGGTGTTCATGTGGGCGACCGCACCCTCATAAGCGATCTGCACCCTCTTGATGCCGGTCTCGGTGAGCTGGCCGGCGAACGAGCCGAGCTTTTCGGCGAGCGCCACGAACGGCTTGAGCTTCGGCGCCTCCTCGGCGCTGATCGAGGGGAAATTGACCGCATTGGATATGGCGCCGCGCAACAGATAGTCGGACATCTGCTCGGCGATCTGCAGCGCCACGTTCTCCTGCGCCTCCATGGTCGAGGCGCCGAGGTGCGGCGTGCAGACGACGTTGGGCATCTTGAACAATGGATTCTGCGTGGCCGGCTCCTCGGTGAATACGTCGAGCGCAGCCCCGGCGATGTGCCCGGATTGCAGCGCTGCGCACAGTGCCATTTCGTCGACAAGCTCGCCGCGCGCGCAATTGATCAGCCGCACGCCCTTCCTGGTGAGCGCCAGCGTCTCGGCATTGATGATGTTGCGCGTCTTATCGGTTAGCGGTGTGTGCAGTGTGATGAAGTCGGCGCGGCGCCATAAGTCGGCGAGCTCGACCTTCTCGACGCCGAGATGCAGGGCGCGCTCGGCGGAGAGAAATGGATCGTAGGCGATCACCTTCATCTTCAGCCCGATCGCGCGATCGGCCACGATCGATCCGACATTGCCGCAGCCGATGACGCCGAGCGTCTTGTTGTAGATTTCAACGCCGAGGAATTTGTTCTTTTCCCATTTGCCAGCACGCGTCGATGCGTCGGCCTCGGGGATCTGCCGTGCCAGCGCCAGCATCAGCGTGATGGCATGTTCGGCGGTGGTAATCGAATTGCCGAACGGCGTGTTCATCACGATGATGCCGCGTGCGGTCGCGGCCGGAATGTCGACATTGTCGACGCCGATACCGGCGCGGCCGATCACTTTGAGGCTCTTGGCCTTTTCCAGCATCTTGGCGGTGACTTTGGTCGCCGAGCGGATCGCCAGGCCGTCGAAGCCATTGACGATTTCAGCGAGCTTGTCCTTGTCCTTGCCGAGATTGGGCTGGAATTCGACTTCGAGGCCGCGATTTTTGAAGATCGCGACGGCTGCCGGCGACAGCGCGTCGGAGATGAGGACTTTCGGAACCATGGCTTGTTTCCTTGTTCCCCGCGCGGGGATGAATGGGCTCAGGCCGCTTTGGCGAGCGCGTCCTTGGCTCGGGCGTAGGCCCAGTCGAGCCAGGGCGTCAGTGCCTCGATGTCGCTGCGTTCGGCGGTCGAGCCGCACCAGACGCGCAGCCCGGGCGGCGCATCGCGGTAGCCGTCGATATCGTAGGCGACGCCTTCCTTTTCGAGCGCTGCGGCAATGCTCTTGACGAAGGCCGACTGCGCCTCGCCGGACAGCTTGGTGACGGCCGGATCGACAACTTTGAGGCAGACCGAGGTGTTCGAGCGCAGCGACGCATCGGCGGCGAGAAAGTCGATCCACGCGGTGCGCGCCACCCAGTCGGCAATCGCTTTGGCATTGGCGTCGGCACGCGCATAAAGAGCGCGCAGGCCGCCGATCGACTTCGCCCATTCGAGCGCATCGAGGTAGTCCTCGACGCACAGCATCGACGGTGTGTTGATGGTTTCACCGGCAAAGATGCCTTCGATCAGCTTGCCGCCCTTGGTCATGCGGAAGATTTTCGGCACCGGCCATGGCGGCGAATAGCTTTCGAGACGGGCAACAGCGCGCGGCGACAGCACCAGCATGCCGTGCCCGGCTTCGCCGCCGAGCGCCTTCTGCCAGGAGAAGGTCACGATATCGAGTTTCGGCCAATCGAGCGGTTGCGCAAAGGCGGCCGAGGTCGCGTCGCAGATGGTGAGGCCCGTACGGTCGCGGGCGATCCAGTCGGCGTCGGGCACGCGCACGCCCGAAGTGGTGCCGTTCCAAGTGAAGACCACGTCGGAAGCCGGATCGACCTTGGCGAGATCCGGTAAAGCGCCGTAGGGGGCGCGCAACACGGTCACATCTTTGAGCTTGAGTTCCTTGGCGACGTCGCTGACCCAGCCTTCGCCAAAGGATTCCCAGGCGAGCATCGTGACCGGTCGTGGGCCGAGCAGCGACCACAGCGCCATCTCGACGGCACCGGTGTCGGACGCCGGCACGATGCCGATGCGGTAGTCGGCCGGAACCTGCAGCACTTCGCGCGTGAGATCGATCGCGCGCTTGAGCTTGGCCTTGCCGGCTTTCGAGCGATGCGACCGGCCGAGGACGGCGTTGCTGAGGGCTTGCGGGGTCCAGCCGGGTCGTTTGGCACAGGGGCCGGACGAAAAATGCGGCACAAGCGGCCGCACCGAGGGTGTCGTAATCGTCATGATCTATCCTTCCAGATAGGCGCCCCTCGGTGGGGAGGGGTGTCCCGCCGCTGCAATTAGGGAACGGGCGCCGCCCCGTCAAGCGCCGTATTGGCGCGCGGTGCCGATTTTGTCGGGACCTTAACCGCAGGATTGCGCTCAGAGCATGATCCGGAGGCGCCGCGGCCGGTGCGGAAGCCGGCTTCGTGCGGAGATCGCACGCGAGCGGCCGCTTAGAACTTGAAGCCGAGGCCAGCGCGGAAGTTGGAGACGGCGATCAAGGTGTCGTTGATCGGCACGAAGCGCACATATTCGTACTCGCCGCGCAGAAACACATTTTGTGTCAGCGCGACATCCATGCCGACGCCCCCGGCGAAGCCATACAGGACCTCGCTGTTCTTGCCGCCATTGGCGGAGAAGGAAAACGGCACGCACGCCGGCGTATTGGTGCTCAGGCATGGTCCGCCGTCCGTTGGCGGATTCTGCACGCCGTCGACATTGGCGAGAATGGAGACATCGGCCTTGCCTACCGCCAAGCCGAGAAACCCATAGGGCAGGAAGAAATTGTCGAAGACCCAGCCGGCTCTCGCGCGGATCGTCCCGTAGTCGAAATTGGTGAGCTTGCCGGTGGCGGAGATCTGCACGTCGTAGACATTGCCGGCGCTGTCGGCTGGCGTCTGCCGCGCAATCGTCGAACTCGGCGCAATCAGCGAAATGCTGGTGTGGTTGTAATTGCCTTCGATGCCGAGGATGAGGTCCTGCCACTGGCTGTTGTAGCCGATATAGCCGCCGAAGGAGGTGGCGTGGTGATCCGCGGTGCCGAGGACCGGCCAGTCGGATGGCTTGATGTCGTTCTCGAGCGTGGTCTCGCGCAAGGCGTAGGCGATAGGTGGTGCCGTTGCTTTGCTGAAGTCGGCGCTGGTATCGACGAGGCCAAACTGGCCGCCGACATAGACGCCACTCCAATTCGCGAAATTGGCCGGCCCAACGGGTTGCACGGGCCGGAAGATGTCGAGGTCAGCGGCGACCGCACGCGACGGCAGCGCCAGCAAGACCAGAGCACAAGTGACCCAACGCATCGGCGGACCCTTCCGTCCGTTGGCGCGCACCACACCGCCAACCGCGCGCGATCATCAGGCATTAACCTTAATGGAGTGTTAGTTGTGGGAGCCGCCGGGGCCGCCACCGCCGTACTGGAACCAGCGGCTGGGCGGGGCCTAACTCGCTACCGCCGCAAATAAAAAACGGCGCGGTCGGCCGCGCCGTTGGTTGCCTGGCTCAAGTCGGTCCGCCTAGCCGCGGCTCATCAGCGGCGGTTGCGGGGCCGGCTGGTAAACCGGCTGCGGCATCGCGACCGGCGCCGGTTCCGGCTGCAACAGCCAGCGGAAGCCGACCCTGAAGTCCTGCGAGGTCATGTCCTTGAAGGTGTAATAGGCGCCGGGGCAGGGCGACGTGTTCTGGCAGAAGACGATTGCCGTTTGCGGCGAACCGAGGTTCAGGAAGCGCCAGCTCAAGTCCAGCTTGACGTTGTTGGTGACGTTGTAGCTCAAGCCGGCTTGGACGTTCCACGCCAGATTGACCTGCGAAACATCCTGGTTGCTCAGACCGAAGCCGACCGAGCCGTCAGCGATGATGCCAACATCCTGAATGCCACTGATGCGGTTCCACGCGCCGCCGAGGCCGACGCCGACATAGGGCGTCAGACACCACCAGGTACCGAGATCCAGATAGACGTTGGCCATCAGCACGGCGGCCGAATAATTGCCCTGGTCGACGTCGAAGCAGACGCCGCTGTTCGGACAGAAATTGGTGTAGCTGCCGGTGACCTTGAACATCGACTTGCTGCGGTATTCACCGGTCACGTCGAGACGCAGCCAGTTATTGACTTCGTAGCCGACGCCGATGCCGGCGATCATGGTGTCCTGGATGTCCTTTTGGACGATCATCCAGCTCGGCGGCCAGGCAAATGCAGCGTTCGTCTGCGAGTGGTCGAACTCGGAAAAATTGAGCAGCCCGACGCCGACATCGCCGCGCAGATACCAGCTGCCGATCGGCAGCGTTTCCAGCACAGCGGCAGGCGGTTGATAGACGATGGGCGGTTGGTATACCGGCTGCGGTGGCTGGTATACGGGCGGTTGATAGACCGGTGGCGGTGCGGGCATGTCCGCTGCGAAAGCAGCGGTGCCGATTACGGTCGCAGCCACCGCGCCGACGAGTACCTTGACGCTGACCATAACATTGTCCTCTTCCCGGCCGGACCTTGCATGGGCGCGGTCCCTCGCCGTTGAACCGGGCGGAGGATGTCAGCAATTGCTTAAACGGGTCTTAACCTTAACTCTTAACCCTAGTTGTCAAGGAATTGGTCGAGCGACCACGGCATTTGGCGCGACGACGCCACGCCGGAGACGCTTCACGAGTTCCGGCGTCAAGCTTCCGTTAAGATTGGTAAACGTCTCGACCCACGCGCAGGCCGCAAAATCGCGCGGCGTGCGCCGGGCGATTCAGTCTTTGTCGTCTTCAAGCTCGCCGATATGGTGCTGGGCGTAGAGTTGCAGGCCCAGCTTGGCGACGAGGTCGAGCTGCGTCTCGAGGAAGTCGATGTGCTCCTCCTCGTCGTGCATGAGCTTCTCGAACAGGTCACGCGTTACGTAGTCTTTGACCGAATGGCAATGCGTCGCGGCCTCCTCGTAGAGCGCGCGCGCCGACATTTCCGCGGCGAGATCGCAATCCAGGACCTCTTTGACGTTCTGTCCGATATGCAGCGGATCGAGGACCTGCATGTTGGGAAAGCCGTCGAGGAAGATGATGCGCTCGACCAGTTTGTCGGCGTGTTCCATTTCCTCGATCGACTCCTTGCGCCATTGCTTGGCGAGCGCTTTGTAGCCCCAATTGTCGAGCAGGCGGTAATGCAGCCAATACTGGTTGATCGCCGTCAGTTCGTGCCGCAGTCCTTTGTTGAGGTAATCGAGGACTCCAGGCTCGCCTTTCATATCTGCACTCCTGCAATTGGGCGTTCGCGCCGCAGGGCGGCGGAAAAGCGGGCTCGATTATAGCTATTGTCGCAATTGCCGAAAGCCGAGGGCTGCGGCGCGCAGCCCGCCTTCACGTCGTGGTGACCGAAGCGGAAAGTAGAGATCAGGAAGAGCCGGCGGCCGCTTCGACGCAAGCCGAGTCGGCCGATGCCAAAGCCTCGTCCATGATACGCCGGATGGTGCGCGCGCAGCGGCCGCATTGCGCACTGCAGCCGAGGCAATTGTAGACTTGGCACGTTGTGCGCGGCCTATTTCCGTCGGTCGCCATCGTCGAGCGCACGTCGTGGTCCGTGAACACGTTGCAGGAACAGACGATCATCTTGGGACGGCCCGGCGGACAATTGGTTCAATCTGCAACTATCTTTATCGCAGGCGAATTGCCGGTGCAAAAGGAAAATCGTTGTTTTGATGAATTCCAATCTATTGGTGAACAACGATAACTTGGCTGGTCGATCGTATTTTCAATCAAGAGTGCCAATGCTCCAAGTTATTGTCTTTGTGTGCAGTGCGAAGACTTAAGTTCAACTGAGAAATAGCTCACGTAGGATGAGCGAAAAATCATGTGGATTTCGCGGCAACACGGAGATTCGACGCTGCGATACGGCCGAGGCGATCGGCTTTTTGTCGAGCCGGCCGACTTTCTGCAATGTTCAACTCGCCAGCGGCATCAGGCTGTCGCGCTCTCTTCATCGCTGTCGTCGCGATCGCGACGGCGGCGCGGGCGCAAGCGACAAAGCCGCGCCGGGATGCGGCAGAGATCATCAAGCAGTCCCACCATGCGCTGACCGCGGCCGAGCGCGCGATCGAGCGCGGCCATGGTGCGGGCAAGGCCCGGGTCGTCGTCGCGCACCCAGGTGCGCAGCACGGAAGCAAACAGCAGCGCGAGGCCTTGGGCCCGGATCATCCCGCGCGGGCCCGACGCCTTGATATCGGCGGCGCTCAGCATCCATTGCTGCGAACGCACCGCAAGACCGTTCAGTGCAAAAGCGAGCGGCGGATTGCGCCCGGCCGAGCGCAACAGCGAGCGCACCGCCTCGCGGTGTGGCGAGAGCGTTTCGAGCCGGCGCATCAGCACGTCGAACAGACGCTCGCGCGGCGGCTCCTCGGCCATGTCGCTGAAATCCGCCGCCAGCACCGCGCGGTCGACGGCTTTGACGTGGGCCGCCACCATTGCCAGGGTGGAGCCGAACTCGCCGCGCAATTGCGCAAGCGAGAGGCCGGCTCCCGCCGCAACTTCGGCGAGGCCGATCTGTTCGAATGGCTTATCGGCGAGCAGATCCAGGAACGCGGCGATGATCTTCTCGCGTTCGGTGGTTGGCACGGCCGCGCTTGCGGCGGCGGGCCGCGCGGCTTTTCGGCTGGATTTTCGGGCGGGCCTGCGAGCCATGACCGTACTCCTTGGCGAGGGGCGACAAGCGCGCGACCTCTCCTCGTCAATCTAGGCCCGCAGGGACGACGTTCCAAGGCGTTGCGCCGCCGTCGTCGTCAGCCGGCAAGTTCCCGCGAGCGTCTGGCGGCGGCGGTGACCGCCCGCGTCATCAGCGCCGCAAGGCCGTCCTTGCCCATCAGCACGTCGAGTGCCGCAGCGGTGGTGCCGCCCGGCGAAGTCACGTCTTTGCGAAGCGTCGCCGCTTCTGCGGTCGAACGATGCAGCAATTCGCCGGCACCGGCGACGGTTTCGCGTGCGAGCTTGGCGGCGAGAGACGCCGGCAGTCCGACTGCGGTGCCGGCTTGCGCGAGCGCTTCGGCGAGCAGGAAGACATAAGCCGGCCCCGATCCCGACATCGCCGTGACAGCGTCCAGCAGCGCTTCGTCCTCGACCCATTCGACGTGGCCGGTCGCAGCGAGCAGCCGATGCGCGAGATCGCACTGTGCAGCGCTTGCCCCGCGCGCGACCGCAACAGTGATGCCGCGCCCGATCGCCGCCGGCGTATTGGGCATGGCACGCACCAGCGCGCAGCTTTGGCCGAGCGCGCCAGCAATGGACTGCAGCGTCCGCCCGGCCATGATCGAGACCACCATGGTGGCGTCGGCGAGCATCGGGGAGAGCACTGGAACGACCTGAGCGGCCTGCTGCGGTTTGACCGCAAGGACAATCGCCGCGACGTCGGTGAGCCCGTGTCGCTGTGGATTGAGGCGTGTGCCGCGCGCGGTGAGCGCCGCGATCTGCGCCGACGGCTGCGGTTCGATGACGACGAGATTGTGCGGCTCGAGTCCGAAACGGAGCCAGCCTTCGAGCAGCGCGCTACCCATCTTGCCGGCGCCGACCAGAACGATCGGACCAGACAAATGGCGCAAATCCGCGGACGCGGCGTGCGGAGCGTTGGCTGAGGCGTTCATGGCTCTGGTTCCTGGAGCATGATCCGGAAAAGTGGATACCGGCTTTCCGAAAAGATCATGCTCCACTCAAATGAATTAGACCATGATCCGATTCCATCCGAACGGATCATGGTCTGGGGCAGCGGCGATGGCCTCACATCATGCCCGATGCGACTGCCGGAGCAATGATCGATTCAACGCGAAGCTATGGCGGACCCAGGCATGCGCGCCCCGACCCGACGCGCCCTCACGCCTCGCCGGAGGTCTCGAACATCGCCGATTCCATCGCTTCGCGCGCCGATTTGCCGGCCCAGACCACGAACTGAAACGCCGGATAGTAGCGCTCGCAGGAATCGAGCGCGCTGCCGAGCACCGCTTCGCATTGGCGACCCGACGCCGGAACGCCGCCGGCGAGCAGCAAGGCGTGACGGAACATCACCACGCCGTTCTGCATCCATACATCGAAATGCCCGATCCACAATTGCTCGTTGATCAGACCAACAAGCTGCTGCACTTCAGCAAGCCGCAGCTCCGGCACCTTCATGTCGAAGGCGCAGGCCAAGTGCAGTGCCTCGATGTCGTTCATCCAGGTGAAGGAGACCTGGTAGTTGGTCCAGCGTCCGTTGACGACCAGCGCGATCTCGTCGTCGCCGGCGCGCTCGAACGGCCAGTTGTTGCCCGAGGCCAAGCGCTCGACGACTTCAAGTGGGTTGTGGGCGTCTCCGCGCGCGATTTCGATGATGGCCATGCCGCCTCCACAGTGCCGCTTGGGGTGGATACGCGCACGCCACTGGACTTCATCGGAGTACCAGGACGCGATTTGACGCAGCAACAACTATGGACGGCAGATTGACTGGCAGCCACGAATCAGCCGTGCACCCACTATAGACGGCTCGAATCCTTCCGCCAGAGTCCGCGCAAGAGCTTGTGCCGTCATCCGATAACGGCACTCATGAAGTGATTTGCCGCCGCCGCACAATGCAGGAATGATGACCGTCCACAGGGCTGTCTGCGACAAGTTGACTCGGGGCGGTCGGGGAGGGGCGGGACAGCCCTGGCGGGCGCGCCGAGGCGCGCGCCTCAGTCGAACAGGCTCGAGACTGATTCTTCGGCCGCAGTGCGGCTTATGGCTTCGCCAATCAGCGTCGCGATCGAGAGCACGCGGATATTGTTTGATTCGCTGACCGTCTTGGTCGGCTGGATAGAATCCGTGATGACGAGCTCGCGAAGCTGCGATTTGCCGACGCGCGCGACGGCGCCGCCGGACAGCACGCCATGGGTGATGTAGGCGTGAACGGCGTTAGCACCCTTCTCGAGCAACGCATCGGCGGCGTTGACCAACGTGCCGCCGGAATCGACGATGTCGTCGACCAGGATGCAGATGCCGCCGTCGACCTCGCCGATGACGTTGGCCACCTCGGATTCGCCCGGCCGCTCGCGCCGCTTGTCGATGATCGCGAGTGGCGCATTAATGCGTTTGGCGAGGCCACGCGCGCGCACCACGCCGCCGACGTCCGGCGACACCACGATTACCTTATTGAGGTCGAACCGCTGGCGGATGTCGCGCATCATGACCGGCGCGGCGAAAAGATTGTCGGTCGGGATGTCGAAAAATCCCTGGATCTGGCCGGCGTGGAGGTCGAGCGTCAGCACCCGGTCGGCGCCGGCGCGGGTGATGAGATTGGCGACGAGTTTCGCCGAGATCGGCGTGCGCGGTCCGGGTTTGCGGTCCTGCCGGGCGTAGCCGAAATAGGGAATCACCGCGGTGATGCGCCGTGCCGATGCGCGGCGCAACGCATCGATGATGATCAACAATTCCATCAGATGGTCGTTCGCCGGAAACGACGTCGACTGGATTACGAAGACGTCCGCGCCGCGCACGTTCTCCTGAATTTCGACGAAGATTTCCATGTCGGCAAAGCGCCGGACCACGGCCTTGGTCAGCGGGCTGCCGAGATAGCCGCCGATGGCCTCGGCCAGCGCGGGGTTGGAATTGCCGGCGACGAGCTTGATCGCTCCGTTATTGCCAGCCATGCACGCTCTCCTACGTGCTCTTGCACGTTCCAAGCATGATCCTTGAAGGCGGCCCGCGGAGCCGGTGCGGACTTGGCGAGCGCCCTGCGCCAGGGATCATGCGCCGCCAGAGGCACCGACCTGATACAAGCCGCTCGGCGGGCTGGCAACATGAATCGCGGCCTTGTCCCCGCAGGATTTTGTGCCGCAATTCCAAGGCTTTCGGCACTGCTCAGGGAAGCGGCAAAGTCCGCCGCCGGGCCCGGCAGGAGGCGCTGAGGCGGCGCGCGTCAGCGCGCCTCACACCAGCGCGATCGCGTTGACGTGGCGGCCGTAATCGGGCTCGGCGCGATGGGTGGCGCGGCGGAAGCTGAAGAAGCGCTGCGGATCGGCATAGGTGCAAAGTCCGAGGTCTTCGACATGGCGGACGCCGGCGCGTTCCAGCCGTGCCAGGATATAGCCGCCGAGGTCGAACAGTGCGTGGCCGTCGCGCGCCGCCGGGGCGAAGTACCTGCTGCTCGCTGGATCTGTTGCGGCAAAGCGTTCGATGAGATCGGGGCCGACTTCGTAGTTTGACTGCCGGATCATCGGGCCGAGCACAGCGCGGATGTCGCCGCGTGCGACGCCGAGCTGCAGCATGGTTTCGACGGTCGCCTCGATCACGCCGCTTAATGCGCCACGCCAGCCGGCATGTGCGGCGCCGACCACGCGCGCTCCTGGTGCGGCGAAGAGGATCGGCCCGCAATCGGCCGTGGTGACGCCAATGGCGAGCGCCGACGTCCCGGTAACGATGGCGTCGGCGCGCGGGCGGTCCTGCGCTGTCCAGGGCGTCACCGCGACCACGACCTGCGGCGAGTGAATCTGATAGGCGGTGACGAAGCGATCGGGCGCGACGCCGAGCGCCGTTGCCATGCGGGCGCGATTCTCGGCAACGTGGTCGGCATCGTCCTTGGAACCGACGCCGCCGTTGAGACTGCTATAGAGGCCGCTCGAGACGCCGCCCGCGCGGGTGAAGAATCCGTGGCGGATGCCGTCGAGTGCAAGGCTTGGGGCTTCGATCATCTGCATCGTCATCGCGATTTTTCGAATCCGGGCAATGCTCCGAGCGCGGGGCTCGCGATCGCCAGCGCCTTGAATAATTCGCCCATGCCCGTCGTGCCGGCCGCCGTGAGCCGCGACAGCGCAAGATCGATCTCAGCCGCCTTCTCGGGCGAGGCATTGGCTTTGAGCATCGCCGCGCGCTGTTCAATGCCGAGTTCGATGAGCAGATCGCGCTGCTGGATGGGGCCATGGATAAGCGCGCCGATGCTTTCCGCGATCTGCGCGATGGCTTCGAAATCGACATGCGCGGTGAGGTCGGCCTCGCCCGGTGCGGCAAGCGGATCGGTGTAAGCGTGGCCGACGACGGCTTGCAAGCTTTCGCCAAGGGCCACATCGGTATGGCCGTAATCGAGGATCAGCGCCGCGCCCTGTTCGCGCACGCGTCGCCCGACCTCGAGCGCCACACGATCCGATCGCCATTCGAAGACCGAGCCTTCGGGCGACTGGCGCAACTCGCGCGGCAGCGCCGCTTCGAAGTGCGGTAACGCATCATAGGCCATGCCGAAATGCAGAGTGTCGTCATCGCTGAGCTCGATGACGCGTTCGTACCAGGCATTGCCGCGTCGGATCGCCTGGTGCACCGGCAGTGCGTCGATGAATTCATTGGCGAGGATGAGGCAAGGTCCACCAGGCACTTCCTCGAGCGTCTTGTGCCACAGCATCGGCACGCCAAGCGGTTCCAGGCGGCGCTGCTGCACCTCCTGCAGCGTCGGACTGATCTCGACGAAATGCAGCATGATCGCAGTGCTGAAGCCTTCGACCACCTTCACCGCGCGCAAAACGTCGAGCATCATCGTGGCGCGGCCGGGACCAAGCTCGATGAGACGTACATTGTCGGGCGAGCCCATCTGTCGCCAGACCGAGGCGAGCCACAAGCCGATCAACTCGCCAAACATCTGGCTGATCTCGGGCGCGGTGGTGAAATCGCCGCGGGCGCCGAGCGGATCGCGAGTCATGTAGTAGCCGTGCTTGGGATCGGTGAGGCAGCGCCGCATATATTCGGCGACAGTCATCGGGCCGGTGGCGGCGATCAGACGGCGGATTTCGCTGCCGAGCGGGGAAAGATCATCAGCCATCTTGCGATTTCGACTCGTGCGTGAGCACGAAGGTGAGAAGGGCGATGCCGCCGAGCATCAGCGGTATGCACAGCAGCATGCCCATGGTGAGACCGCCCCACAGGAAGCCAAGCTGCGCATCGGGCTCGCGGAACAGCTCGCAGGTGATTCGCGCGACACCGTAGCCGAGCGCGAAGGCTCCCGTCACTGCGCCCGGACGCTTGAGCGCGCCTGCACGTACCAGAAGGCCGAGCACCAGGAGCAGAGCGAGGCCTTCGAGCGAAGCCTCATAGAGTTGGCTCGGATGGCGCGGGATCGGTCCGCCATTGGGAAAGATCATCGCCCATGGCACGTCGGTCGGTCGCCCCCACAGTTCGCCGTTGATGAAATTGGCGATGCGGCCGAGGAACAGCCCGATCGGCGCCACCGCCGTTGTCACGTCGGCAAGCGACAGCATCGGAATGCCGCGATGGAGCGCAAAGCCGACGACCGCGACGATGCAGCCGAGCACGCCGCCATGGAACGACATACCGCCGTTCCACAGCTCGAAAATCTCGACTGGATGCGAGACGAAGTGTGGAAAATTGTAGAACAACACGTAACCGGTGCGGCCGCCCAGGATGATGCCGAGTGTGATCCAAACGATGAAGTCGTCGTAGTCGGTCACCGTGAGCGGCGCCGGTCCGCCCCATAGGTGCTCCGACACGATCAGGGCGCGGGCATAGAACCACCCAGCAATGATGCCGACGATATAGGCGAGCGCATACCAGCGGATCGCCAATGGACCGATTGAAATCAGCACCGGGTTGATCGCTGGATAGGGAATGACCGGCAGAACCATAGGCGGGCTTTCGTTTGGGCACCGCGCGCCGCCGTGGCGCCCCTTGCGGCTCGGCCGCACCATCGCCATTGTGTAGCGGCATAGCAAGCGGAACCGCGGGGTCCGGCGATGGTCCAGACGACGAACCGTTTCTTCGATGAAGTCGCGCGACTTCTCAATGATGCGGCGGGCGTCACGCAAGGCGTGCGCCGTGAGTTCGAGACCTTCTTCCGCAGCCAAGCCGAGCGCATGTTGCGCGAGCTCGACGTTGTCAAGCGCGAGGAGTTCGAAGCGGTCAAGGACATGGCACGCCTTGCGCGCGAGGAAAACGAAGCGCTCAAGGCCCGTATTGCGGCGCTCGAAGCGGCGCTCGGCAAGGCGCAAACCGAGGCTGGAAGCGTTAATACGCCCTGACGGCCCCGGCGCCGCGGCTTTTCTTGTTTTTCATGATCCGCGCCGCTATAGAAGCCGCGGCCGCGGCCCCAGCACCCCTGGAGGCTGCCGCGGAATGCAGGCCCGCACCCGGGCTTACGATGAGGACCTCGAATCATGGCGACCGTCAAAGTGATCAAAGCGGCGGCGCGCTCACGGGCCGGCAAGGGGGCCGCCCGAGCCGAGCGACGTTCCGGCCGCGTTCCCGCAATCATCTACGGCGACGGCAAGCCGCCGCTGCCGATTTCGCTCGACTATTCCGATATCCATCAGCGCATCTATGCCGGGCATTTCCTCACCACTGTCCACGATGTCGAGGTGGACGGGGCGAGGCACCGCGTCATCCCGCGTGATTTTCAGCTCGATGCCGTTCACGACCTGCCGGTGCATGTCGACTTCATGCGGCTCGGCCAAGGCGCGACCATCCGCGTCAACATTCCGGTTCACGTCAAGAACGCCGATCAGTCGCCGGGCGTCAAACGCGGCGGTACGGTGAGCATCGTCACCCACACGGTGCCGGTGCGCTGTCTCGCCGATGCCATTCCGGCCGCGATCGAAGTCGACGTCTCCAGTCTCGAGATCAACCACTCGAAGCATCTGAGCGACATCACGCTGCCCGAGGGCGTGCGTGCGGTGTCGGGACGCGACATCACGCTGGTCACGGTGGTGCCACCGTCGGGCTACGCCGAAGAAATGAAAGCGCAGGCCGAAGCCGCCGCTGCTGCCGCCGCTGCGGCTGCTGCTGCGGCCGCCGCCGGCACGCCGGCCGAAGGTGGCGCCGCTCCTGGTGCTGCGCCCGGCGCCGCGCCTGGTGCGGCTCCCGGGGCTGCGCCGGCTGCCGCCGCTCCAGAGAAGAAGTGAGGTCCGCCTCGCGGGGCATAGCCGATGCTGCTCCTGGTCGGTCTCGGCAATCCGGGAGCGCGCTATGCCGGCAACCGGCACAATATCGGCTTCATGGTCGTCGAAGCGATTGCCAAGCGCCACGGCTTCAGCCCGTGGCGCCGGCGCTTCCAGGGCGTGGCCTGCGAAGGCACGATCGGCGGCGAGCGGGTGCTGCTGCTGCTGCCCGGCACTTTCATGAATGAATCCGGCCGCGCCGTCGGCGAGGCGATGCACTTTTACAAGCTGCCGCTCGATGCCGTCACGGTGTTCCATGACGAGATCGATCTGCCGTCCGGCAAGGTGCGGGTGAAGATCGGTGGCGGCATTGCCGGCCATAATGGTCTGCGGTCGATTTCCGAGCATGTCGGCAACGACTACCGGCGCGTGCGCATCGGCGTCGGTCATCCCGGCGACAAGGACAAGGTGCAGCATTACGTGTTGAGCGACTTCGCCAAGAGCGAGCAGGGCTGGGTCGAGGCCGCAATCGCGATCCTCGCTGCCAATGCCGATTTGATCGTCAAGGGCGCCGATGCGAGCTTCCAGAACAAAGTGCATCTCGCCATGGTCGCAAAGGGTTTCGGCGAGACACCGGACCAAGCCGGCGGGGACGGCGAAGGCTGAACCTTCCATTCCCGAAACCGCCCAACAGGTGACGATCCTCCATGGGATTCAAATGCGGCATCGTCGGCCTGCCCAATGTCGGCAAGTCGACTCTCTTCAACGCCTTGACCGAGACCGCTGCGGCGCAGGCGGCGAACTATCCGTTCTGTACCATCGAGCCCAATATCGGCGAGGTCGCGGTGCCCGATGCGCGGCTCGAGCGGCTCGCCGCGCTTGCCAAATCGGCTGAGATCGTGCCGACGCGACTCAACTTCGTCGATATTGCCGGGCTGGTGCGCGGCGCCTCCAAAGGCGAGGGTCTCGGCAATCAGTTCCTCGCCAATATTCGCGAGGTCGACGCCATTGTGCACGTCGTGCGCTGCTTCGAAGATCCCGACGTCACCCACGTCGAAGGCCGTCTCGATCCGATCGCCGACATCGAGACCGTCGAGACCGAACTGATGCTCGCCGATCTCGACAGCCTCGAGCGTCGTGTCGACGGTCTCGAACGCAAGGCGCGCGGCACCGACAAGGACGCCAAAGAGGCGAAGGAAGCGCTTGGTCTCGTCAACCGCGTGCTGGCACTGCTGCGCGACGGCAAGCCCGCGCGTCTCGTCGATCGCAAACCGGAGGAGGAGAAAGCGCTTCGCGCGCTCGCGCTGTTGACGTCGCTTCCCGTCCTCTATGTGTGCAACGTCGAGGAAGCAGCGGCGGCGA
>Ga0335081_10008842_pt1 | contig 16169 bp, 16 predicted proteins | sample Lox_Sample_35_FD_206713 | JGI IMG/M metagenome (GOLD analysis project Ga0335081, IMG submission 206713) | Soil microbial communities from Loxahatchee National Wildlife Refuge, Florida, United States - Lox_Sample_3.5 | ecosystem: Environmental > Terrestrial > Soil > Wetlands | place: USA... | reverse complement strand
ACGGCGTTCGCAATCAGGATTCCGCACTGAGTCAAGAGCCAACCTCCTGTGGATTGTGGGGACGGGCCGGCCGCCGCCCGAAGCGGCAGGCGAAGCCCGCGAGCGCCTTACTGCGTCTTTGCGGCCGCAGCCGCGCGCGGCGGGCGCGGCGCCGACACGAATTGCGTCGCCTGCAGCACGCCGAGCCCGATCGGCGTCGGGATCGAGAAGCGGTGCGGCACCAAGACGCGCGTGCCCGAGATCGGCGCCAGCCAAACCTCGGCATCGCGCAGCGCGACGAGATATTTGATCGCCGGCCGTTCCGGCACGTAGCCCGAAATCGGCTGAAAGTACACCGCGCAGACCACCACCGGCCCCTGATAGCCGCGATCCGCCTTGACCGCCTCGAGGCGCTTGAACTCGCTCAGTACGTCGTAGCGCAGGCGGCCATCGAACACTGAGATTCTGCGGTTGCAGGCCTCGGGCATGAGCGGATCGCCAGTGCCGGCGACGCGGTCGAGCGACGCGGTCATCGGGTCGAGCACGCCGCGACGATCCGCGTCGCTGACCGGAACCAGAGCGGGATTGGGTTTGACCGGCGGCTCGACCGAATAGTCCTTCACGTTGCCGCCGGAAAGCGCCATGCGCACGTCATCGACCCGGCCGCGGTCATAATTGATGCTCGCGACGTAGCTCGTCGGCACCAATTGGCCGCCGCTGACGGTGCCGCGCGAGACGCTGGTGCCGTGAGCGCCAGTGAAGAACTGCAGGAGCCCCGTGGTTGCCCCGCTCGCGGAGGCGCTGAACTGGTCCTCGGCGATCTCGATCGCCCAATTGCCGCGCCCGATCGGAATGCCGGCAAGGGTGACGACATATTCGGCGTCGAGCCGCCCCTGCGCCGCGGCGATCCGGCCGGAGTCCGCAGCGACGCCGACCACGACGCCGGCGGCGACGGCCAGCGCGCTTGCGGTGCGGCGAGTGAGCGGCTGCGGCAGCACGAGCACGACGGGACGGCTTCCCTTAGAGGCGGCACGGAAGGGTTCGAAGGCGGCCCAGTAATGACAGAGCGATGCCTGCGACCCGCCTGCAACCGATAGCATGGATTTGCGGGCTTCCTGTCTTGTCGGAGAATGCGTCGTTTCTGTGATTTGCAGCGCCGCCGCCGGCGCGGCCGCAACCCTCTCCACTGCCATCTTGACTGCGGTGGTCCGGCCGGTGCTTGACGCTCTGGCGGGCACTTACTATAGGTCCGCGGCGTTTTAGAGCATGATCCGGAAAAGTGGAAACCGGTTTTCCGACAAGATCATGGCTCCACCAAAGAGGTTAGAGCGCAACCGCTTCGTTAAATAAGCGGTTGCGCTCTAACCCCCACATCATCCGGTCGGCGCTGGTCGCGCGGAGAAGACGTGGACTTTATCGCTGAGGATCATCGCCATGTCACGGCGCTGCGAACTGACCGGAAAGACCCGCCAGATCGGGCATCGCGTCAGCCATTCGAACCGCAAGACCAAGCGGCGGTTCCTGCCCAACCTTCTCAATGTCACGCTGATCTCGGACGCGCTCGGCCGCACGGTGCGGCTGCGCATCTCGGCGAACGCGCTCAAGACCGTCGACCATCGCGGCGGGCTCGATGCTTTCCTGCTCGCGGCCAAGGACGCTGAGCTGTCGCCGCGGGTGCTCGAAATCAAGCGGCAGGTCGTCAAGAAGCGCGCTGCGTCGGCTTAAGCCTCACGAGACGTCCGGCACCGCGCGGCGCGCGATCGCTGCGGCATCGCACGCGGTCGAAAGGGCGCCGAAATGGCCGGACCAGCCGCCGGCGAGGCGCGTCGCGATGAAGGCGTCGGCGACGGCGGGCGCCGCGTGGCGCAGCAGCAGTGACGCCGACATCAGGAGCGCGAGGCGCTCGACGATCCGCCGCGCCTGCCCTTCGTGCCTGCGCAGGCCGGCAAGCTCGTGCTCCAGAGCCTCGACGGCGGCATCGTAGCTGCGGTCGGCGCCACGCGCCAAGCGCAGCTCGTCAAACAGCGCCGCAATGCATCCCGGCTCGCGCGTCATCGAGCGCAGCACGTCGAGGCAAATGACGTTGCCGGTGCCCTCCCAGATGCCGTTGAGCGGGGCTTCGCGGTAGAGCCGCGCCATGAGATGATCCTCGATAAAGCCGTTGCCGCCATGGCACTCGACCGCTTCGGCCGCGACCGCCGGCGCGCGCTTGCAGATCCAGTATTTGGCGATCGGCGCGCCGACGCGGCCGATGAGCCGCTCGGCTTCGCTCTGCGCCTCGCGGTCGAGCGCGGCGACGAAGCGGAAAGCGAGCCAGGTCGCCGCCTCGACCTCCAGCGCCATGTCGGCGATGACGTTCCCCATGATCGGCTGATCGATCAGCGCGCGCTGGAACGCACGGCGGTGCGCCGCGTGATGCGCGCTCTGCGCCAGCGCCTGGCGCATCAGGCCGGCGGAGCCGACGGCGAAGTCGAGCCGGGTGTAGTGATTCATCTCGATGCCGGTGCGGATGCCGTGACCGGGCTCGCCGATCAGGTGCGCCAGCGCGCCGCGAAATTCGACTTCCGAGGACGCATTCGACCTGTTGCCGCATTTGTCCTTGAGGCGTTGCAGCTGCAGCCGGTTGCGCGAGCCGTCGGCGAGCCAGCCGGGAACGACGAAGCAGGACACGCCGGCATCGGTTTGCGCCAGCGTGAGAAACACGTCGGAGTGCGGCACCGAGAAGAACCATTTGTGGCCGACGAGCGACCAGGTGCCGTCGCTATTGGCGCTCGCCCGCGTCTGCGTTTGGCGCAGATCCGAGCCGCCCTGCTTCTCGGTCATGGCCATGCCGACGGTGGCGCCGGTCTTGTCGGCGGCGCGGATCTGGCGGCGGTCGTAGCGCGAGGAGGTGACGAGCTTGCTCCACTCGGCCCAGCGCGCGGCGTCACGGCGCAGCACCGGGATCGCGGAATAGGTCATGCCGATCGGGCAGCAGATGCCGTTCTCGCCCTGGTTCCACAGATAGGACAATGCGGCACGGGCGACCTGCGCGCCGGGGCGCGGATCGGTCCATGAGAACGCATGCGTCTCCTGGCCGATCGCAAGCGTCATCAGCTCATGCCAGGCGGGGTGAAAATCGATCCGGTCGACGCGATGGCCGACGCGATCATGCGTGCGCAACTCCGGCAGGTGGCGATTGGCCTGCCGTGCCAGCTCCTGCACCTGCGCGGAGCCGACGGTGCGGCCGGCTTCATGCAATTTCTGCTCCGCCCATCCGGCGCCCAGCGTTTTGACGACCTGCTGCAGCACCGGGTCGGTGCCATAGGCGTCGTAATCGGCAAGCGGCGGCGGCTGGTTGAAGACCTCGTGCGTCGCGTAGGCGTGCGGATCGGGCGAGGACATTCGCGGCTTTACGCACGCGCGCGGCGCGGGCGCGCCGGACGCACATAGTCCTCGGGCGAATGCTCCTCGAACAGCTCGGCGAGCTTCTCGGTCATGACGCCGCCGAGCTCCTCGGCGTCGACGATGGTGACGGCGCGCCGATAGTAGCGGGTCACGTCGTGGCCGATGCCGATAGCGATGAGCTCGACCGGCGAGCGGGTCTCGATGTCCTCGATCACCCAGCGCAAATGGCGCTCGAGATAGTTGCCGGGATTGACCGAGAGCGTCGAATCGTCGACCGGCGCGCCGTCGGAGATCATCATCAGGATCTTGCGCGTCTCGGAGCGGCCGAGGAGCCGCTTGTGCGCCCAGTCGAGCGCCTCGCCGTCGATGTTCTCCTTGAGCAGCCCTTCGCGCATCATCAGGCCGAGGTTCTTGCGCGAGCGCCGCCACGGCGCGTCCGCCGACTTGTAGATGATGTGGCGCAGATCGTTGAGCCGGCCGGGATTGGCCGGCTTGCCGTGGGCGAGCCAGGCCTCGCGCGACTGCCCGCCCTTCCACGCCCGCGTGGTGAAGCCGAGGATCTCGACCTTGACGCCGCAGCGCTCGAGCGTGCGCGCCAGGATGTCGGCGCAGGTGGCGGCGACCGTGATCGGGCGGCCGCGCATCGAGCCGGAATTGTCGAGCAGCAGCGTCACCACGGTATCGCGGAAATGCGTGTCCTTCTCGCGCTTGAACGACAGCGGATGCAGCGGATCGACGATGACGCGCGCGAGCCGCGCCGGATCGAGCAGCCCCTCCTCGAGGTCGAACTCCCAGGCGCGATTCTGCTGCGCCAGGAGGAGCCGTTGCAGCCGGTTGGCGAGCCGAGCCACCACGCCTTGGAGATGCGAGAGCTGCTTGTCGAGATAGCCGCGCAGGCGCTCGAGCTCCTCCGGCTCGCACAGCTCCTCGGCGCCGACGATCTCGTCGAATTTCGCTGTGAACGGCCGATAGTCGGGCCCGCGCGGCTCGTTGCGATTGTGCCGCGGCCGCCACGGCTCGGCGGCGCTCTCCGAATCGCCCATCTCGGCGTCGTCGGTCATGTCGGCGGCCGGCGCATCGACCGCCTCGGCCGCGCTCTCCGGCAACTCGTCGGTCGAGGCCTCGGCCTCTTCGAGGCTGACGCGCTCGCTGTCGGCGGTGTCGGCGGCCTCGCCGTCCTGCCCGGACTGATCCTTGCGGCTGTCCTCGTCGCCTTGATCGCCGTCGTCCTCGCCGGCGTCGCTATTGCGGTCCTCGCCCATGTCGAGATTGTCGAGGAGGTCATGGACGACGTCGCCGAAGCGGCGCTGATCGTTGAGGACGCGCTCGAGCCGGTCGAGATTGCGCCCCGCGCGCTCCTCGATCAGCGGCCGCCACAGCTCGACCAGCTTGCGTGCGGTCGGCGGCGGCGTCTCGCCGGTCAGCCGCTCGCGCACCATCATGGCGATGGCGTCCTCGATCGGCGCATCGGCGCGGTCGGTGACCGCGTCGTATTTGCCGCGATGGAAGCGATCGTCGAGCATGGCGGCGAGATTCTTCTTCACCCCGCCCATGCGCCGCGAGCCGATCGCCTCGACGCGGGCCTGCTCGACCGCCTCGAACACCGCGCGCGCCTGTTGCCCGCCGGGAACGAGCTTGCGATGCACGGCGGGATCGTGGCAGGCGAGCCGCAGCGCGATCGAATCGGAATGGCCGCGCACGATCGCGGCCTCGCGCTCATTGAGCCGCCGCGCCGGCTCCGGCAGCCGCGCCTTGACGCCGGCCAGGCCCGGCCGCTCCGCGGCGAAGGTGACCTCGATGTCGTTCTTGCCGGCGATCGCGCGCAGGCAGACGCCGACCGCGCGCTTGAACGGCTCGGTCGGCGCTTCCTTCGCGGGATTCCTCGGCTTGAGGTTGGAGGTCATGCTCTTCTCCCTCTTCCCGTTTACGGGGAGAGGGTCAGGGTGAGGGGGCGTTGAAGTTTGGCGCTAACCGCGAAGCCCCCTCACCCGGCTCGCTTCGCGCGCCGACCTCTCCCACGCGCGGGGAGAGGTGATTTTTAGCTCAGCGCCACATTGACCGCCGACTCCGGCAGCTCCTGCCCGAAGCAGCGCTGATAGAACTCCGCCACCAGCGGCCGCTCCAGCTCGTCGCATTTGTTGACGAAGGTGAGCCGGAAGGCAAAGCCGATATCGTTGAAGATGTCGGCGTTCTCCGCCCAGATGATCACGGTGCGCGGGCTCATCACCGTCGACAGGTCGCCATTCATGAAAGCGTTGCGGGTGAGATCGGCGACCCGCACCATCTTGTTGACGACGTCGCGGCCCTCGGCGGTGCGGTAGTGCTTGGCCTTGGCGAGCACGATCTCGACCTCGTTGTCGTGCGGCAGATAATTGAGCGTCGTGACGATCGACCAGCGGTCCATCTGGCCCTGGTTGATCTGCTGGGTGCCGTGATAGAGGCCGGAGGTGTCGCCGAGCCCGACGGTGTTGGCGGTCGCAAACATCCGGAATGAGGGGTGCGGCCTGATTACCTTGTTCTGATCGAGCAGCGTCAGCCGGCCCGAGGATTCGAGCACGCGCTGGATCACGAACATCACGTCCGGACGGCCGGCGTCATACTCGTCGAAGCAGAGCGCGATGTTGTGCTGCAGCGCCCAGGGCAGAATGCCGTCGCGGAACTCGGTCACCTGCATGCCGTCGCGGATGACGATCGCGTCCTTGCCGATCAGATCGACACGGCTGATATGGCTGTCGAGGTTGACGCGCACGCACGGCCAATTGAGCCGCGCCGCCACCTGCTCGATATGCGTCGACTTGCCGGTGCCGTGATAGCCGGTGACGATGACGCGGCGGTTCTTGGCAAAGCCGGCGAGAATGGCGAGCGTCGTCATCTTGTCGAACCGGTAATCCGGATCGAGGTCGGGCACGTGCTCGTCGGGCTCCGAATAGGCTGGAACCTCAAGGTCGCTGTCGATGCCGAACAATTGCCGGATCGACACCTTCATGTCCGGCAGGCCGGATGGCGTTTCTGTCACGAGACTCAAATTGCACCTCCGTGGCCCCGGAACCGCAACGTCCACAAGGCCGAATCGGTTGTCGCCGGCGGTCGGATATGGCGGCAAACTAGCAGAAGCGCGTGCGGGCCGCGAATGCCGGTCGGAAGATCAGCAAAAACCTGCCGATTTCAGGTAGTTATAGGCCTGGATGATCTCCCGCAGCCGCTGTTCCGAGGTCCGATCGCCGCCATTGGCGTCGGGATGGTGCCGTTTCACCAAGACCTTGAATCGCGACTTGATATCGGTGCGTTTGGCATCGGCTTCAAGGCCGAGTACGCCGAGCGCGCGGCGCTGGGCGTTGAAGACGGTCCGGCCCGAGCCGGCGCGGCGGGCCTGCGCCGACCAGGCCATGCCGGCCTCGCCGAACAGCGAGAACGGATCCTCGGTCTCCCAGTCGGCGCGAAAGCCGCCGCGGCCGCGGCGCGCCGCGCGGGTGCCCCCGATCGAGCCCATCTTCCAGGTCGGCCGGTGGCCGGTGATCGCGTCCTTCTGGTATTTGGCGATCGCGTCTTCGCTCATGCCGGCAAAGAAATTGTAGGAATTGTTGTACTCGCGGACGTGATCGAGACAGAACTGCCAATATTCGTTGGCGCGCAGCCGGCCTTTGGGCGCGCGGTGCGTCGCCGGCGTCTCGCACCCCGGCCACTGGCAGGCCGGAAGCTCGGCGCGCAGCCGGCGGTCCTGGTCGGGCTTGACCCTGATCCGATCAAACAGCGGCGAATTCGTACTCATCGTCGTAATTATGCGAGCGCGTCGATGGCAGCTTCAAGACTTGACAGGCGGCAAAAGCGCGCGACTCGTTTGTTGACCTTAACGCTCCGTGATCGCTACAAGGTCGCCGCCATGGCCATGCAGGACGACATCGCGAACAAGCTGCGCACGAGCTTCGCGCCGCAAAGCGTGCGCGTCGAAGACGAGTCGCATCTGCACCAGGGCCATGCCGGACATCGGCCGGGCGGAGAGTCGCATTTCCGACTCTATATCGTGGCCGAAGCCTTCCGTGGAAAGAGCCGCCTCGAGCGCCATCGCATGATCAATGCGGCGCTCAAGAGCGAGCTTGACGGCGGCGTGCACGCGCTCGCCATCCACGCCGCAGCGCCGGGCGAATAAAGGGCGGAAGCGGCCGAGTACGCCATTGACGTATATACGCTACTGGCGTATATACGGCTGTGCCATGGAGCCGGGGCCTCACGTTGTTGCGGAGTTGCCGCAGTTCCTTCGCGACGCGGCGGCTTTGGGATCAGCAATACCGAGCATCAGGCAATCGTCGACGCGATTGCCGCCAATCCGCGGCAAGGAGACGAGATTCGCGGGTCCGGGGGCGTCCGAAAGGTCCGGTTTGCCGGTCGCGGCAGGGGAAAAAGCGGAGGCTATCGGGTCGTGACTGCGTACTTCGGGGCGGACGCGCCTGTGTACCTCGTTGCGCTCCTCAGCAAAGGCGAGCGAGCAAACTTTACGGCATCAGAGGTTGCGGCGTTCAAGCAACTGACCAGCGAAATCGCCCGCTATTGGCGACGGAGAACAACATGAAGAAATCCGCGGATAGGATCGTCCAGGGCCTTCGTGAGGCTGCCACGCACGCGCGCGGTGAGGCGGTACCGGGGATGAGACTCCACATCCCGCGGTCGATCAATGTTTCCGCAGTCCGACGTCGGACGGGGCTGTCGCAAGCGGCTTTCTCACGCCGAATTGGCGTGTCTCCCGGTACGTTACGAAATTGGGAACAGGGACGACGCCAACCTGTGGGGCCCGCGCGCGTACTTCTCGCACTACTGGATCGCAATCCGCGCATCGTCCAAGACATGCTCGGCGGGTAGGGAGCAAATCGACCGAGCCGCCTCCATGCCGACGCCTTCGCTCTACTCTTGCGCGGCGAGCAGCGCCTCCAGATCGAGCCGCTGGGTGAACATCGCAAGCTTGCCGTCCGGCGTGCGCGGCCATTCTTGCTGCGGCCGGTCCCAATAAAGCTCGACGCCGTTGTCGTCGGGATCGCGCAGATAAAGCGCCTCGCTGACGCCGTGATCGGAGGCGCCGTCGAGCGGAATTCCCGCGGCGATCAGCCGGCGCAGCGCGTCGGCGAGCTTCGCCCGCGTCGGATAGAGGATGGCGAGATGATAGAGCCCGGTGGTGCCGAATGGCGGCGGCGGCCCGCCGCGGCTTTCCCAGGTGTTGAGCCCGATGTGATGATGATAGCCGCCGGCGGAGATGAACGCGGCCTGTTGTCCCATCCGCTGCATCAATTCGAAGCCGAGCACGCCGCAGTAGAACCCCAGCGCCCGGTCGAGGTCGGCGACTTTGAGATGCACGTGCCCGATGCGCACGCCGGTGTCGATCGGCGCGGCGGCAGCGCGCTCCTGCGGTACCGTCGAGGCTCGCGTCGCCATGATGCCCTCTCCAGCGTCTTTAAGTTTATCTAGGCACGGACCGCGGGTTCTGCCACGCCGCTTCAGCTCGCCCGCGCGGCCGCGGCGGCCTTGCGCGCGAGCGGCGTGACGCGCAGCGCCGTGATGCGGTTGCGGGTCTTGCGCAGCACCTGGAAACGGAAGCCGTGGAAGGTGAAGCTTTGCCCCGGCTCCGGGATCGAGCGCGCCTCGTGGATGACCACGCCCGCGATCGTCGTCGCCTCGTCGTCGGGGATGTTCCAATCCATCGCCCGGTTGAGATCGCGCACCGGCACCGCGCCGTCGACGTTGACCGAGCCGTCCGGCAGCATGCGCACGCCGGGAACGGCGATCTCATATTCGGTGGCGATATCGCCGACGATCTCCTCGACGATGTCCTTGATCGTGACCAGTCCCTCGAGCTCGCCATATTCGTCGACCACCAGCGCGAACGGCGTCTTGCGGTGGCGAAACGCCTTGAGCTGGTCGTAGAGCGGCGTGGTGTCCGGCACGAACCAGGGCGGCGTCGCCAGCGCCGGGATATCGACCTTGCCGGCATCGCCGCCGGCGGCATGCAGCGCGCGCAGCAGATCCTTGGCGTGCAGCACCCCGACGATATTGTCGGGCGAGCCGCGCCATAGCGGCAGCCGGCTCACCCGCGCCGCCAGCACGGCATCGACGATGTCGCGCGGCGGTTCGTCGGCATCGAGCATCACCATCTTGGTGCGATGGACCATCACGTCCGACACCGTCAGCTCGCGCAAATCGAGCACGCCGCCCATCATGTCGCGGTCGAGCTTTTCCACCGCGCCGGAGCGATGCAGGAGATCGACCGCGCCGCGCAGCTCCTCGCGCGGCGACAGGATCGACTGGATCTTGCCGACCGGCATGCCGAAGCCGCTCAGGATGAGCCGCACCAGCCACTCGACGGCTTTGAGGATCGGCGAGAACAAATGCACCACCCGGTCGACCGGCCGGGCGACTAGGAGCGCGACGCGATCGGGCATGTTGAAGGCGGCGGTCTTCGGCAGCACTTCGGCGACCACGAAGATCAGCACGGTCATCACCAAGGTCGCGTAGATTACGCCGGCGTGGCCGAACAGGGCGAGCAACAGCCCGGTCGCCATCGTCGAGGCGGCGATATTGGTCAGGTTGTTGGCGAACAGGATGGCGCCGAGCAGCCGCTCGCGCGTCGCCAACAGCCGGCCGACCAGGGTGGCGTCGCGATTGCCCTGCTTCTCCAGGCGCATCATCGCGGCGCGCGAGGACGCGGTCAGCGCCGTCTCGCTCGCCGAAAAGAACGCCGAGACCACCAGACAGATCACCACCGCAACGACGGTCAGCCAGTCGAAAATGGTCATTGTCCGGCAAGCTTCTCGCTCAAGAACGCACGCACCTCGCGCTCCTCGACGCCGCTCGCCACGAAGGCGGCGCCGATGCCGCGCGCCAGTATTAATGTAAGCCTTCCGCGCTGCACTTTCTTGTCCTGTGCGATCAGCTCCATCAGCGCCTCGAGCGGCGGCGGTCCGCCGGGAATATCGTGAAGCCGGGTCGGCAGGCCGACCGCGGCGAGGTGACGAATGGCGCGCTCGGCTTCGCTCCTGCTCAGGAGCCGCTGCCGCGCCGAGAAGCCCAAGGCGAGCGCCATGCCGGCAGCGACCGCTTCGCCATGAAGGAGCCGGTCGGAAAAGCCGCAAGCCGCCTCGAGCGCGTGGCCGAAGGTGTGGCCGAGATTGAGCAACGCGCGCTCGCCGGTCTCGCGCTCGTCGCGGGCGACGATCGCCGCCTTGGCGCGGCAGCTCACGGCGATGGCGTGCTCGCGCGCCGCGTTTGCCGAGGAATCGCCGGCGGCAAAGACGGCGCGCCAGTTGGCTTCGAGCCACGAGAAAAACGCCGCGTCGCCAAGGAGGCCGTATTTGGCGATCTCGGCATAGCCGGCGCGGAATTGGCGCGGCGGCAGGGTGTCGAGCATGGCGGTGTCGGCCAGCACCAGGATCGGCTGGTGGAACGCGCCGATCAGATTCTTGCCGTAGGCGGAGTTGATCGCGGTCTTGCCACCGACGGAGGAATCGACCTGCGCCAGGAGCGTGGTCGGCGCCTGCACATAGTCGAGCCCGCGCCGCACCGCCGCCGCGGCGAAGCCGGCGAGATCGCCGATGACGCCGCCGCCGAGGGCGACAACAAGATCGCCGCGCTCGATCCGCGCCGCGATGATCGCCTCGCAGACCTCCGCGAAGCCGCGAAAGCTTTTGGCGCCTTCGCCGCCGGCGACGATCACGCGGCTCGCGGCGATGCCTTGATCGGCAAGCGCGGCGGCAACGGCGTCAAGATGCAAGCGCGCGACGGTCTCGTCGGTGACGACGGCGACCTTGGCGCCCGGCCGCAGCGCGGCGACGCGCGCGCCGAGCGAAGCCATCACGCCGCGGCCGATCACGATGTCATAGCTGCGCTCACCGAGCGCGACCTTGACCGTCGTCGGATCCGCGCCCGGCGGCGCGGGCTTCGGCCCGGTCTTGGCCGTAGTCCCGGCCCGTGCTTTCGGCGCGATCATGAGCCAGCCTCGCGCGGCAATGGTCCCGCCTTGAGAAAGGCGAGGAGCGCCGCGAGGATGTCGGCGACGATCGACTCATGCGCCACCTCGCGCGACTGCACGGTGATGTCGGCCTGCGCATAGACCGGCTCGCGCTCGGAAAGGAGCGCGCGCAGCGTCGCCGCCGGATCGGCAGTCTGCAGCATCGGACGCTCGTTCTTGCGTTTGCTGATCCGCCGCAACAGCACCTCGAAATCGGCGCTGAGCCAGATCGAGACGCCCTTCGCCTTGATCAACGCGCGGGTGTCCGGGTTCATCACCGCGCCGCCGCCGGTCGCCAGCACTTGCTCGCCGCCCTCGAGCAGCCGCGCGATCACGCGCGCCTCGCCGTTGCGGAAATCGGCCTCGCCGTGACGGGCGAAAATGTCGTTGATGCTCATGCCGGCGGCGCGCTCGATCTCGGCGTCGGCGTCGACGAACGGGATGCCGAGCCGGGCGGCGAGCCGGCGGCCGATCGAGGACTTTCCCACCCCCATCATGCCGGTGAGCACGATCGAGCGGCGCCCCAACGCCGCCCGGACCGCGGCCGCTGCGGCGGCGAGGTTGGCGTCATTGTGTAACGCAGCATCGGCCATGGTCCATTTCAGCCCGCGCGGCACCGCGCCGCCCTTTAGCCCGGCGCGCAGCCGCAGACGGCTTGCCTCGCCGAGGAGAACATGATCGTACTCGCTCGCCCGGCCGGCACCAATGGGATGAGCGCCTGACGATGCCGAGTCTGCTCCGGTTTCTCGCCGTCATCGCCGTATTGTGTGGCCTCGTCTATGGCGCTCTATATTCTCTGGCGCATTTCGTGCAACCGAAACCGCGCGAGATCACGGTAGCGATCCCGCCGGACCGTTTCTTCAAAAACCGCTGAGGGCGCGGCCGATGCGGCGCAAGGAAGCTGCGCGAACCGCCCGCCGGCCGGCCGACGCGGCGCGGCCAGGCGATGCCCGGCTGATCGCGCTTTATCTCGACATGCTCGCCGCCGAGCGCGGCGCCGGCAAAAATACGCTCGGCGCCTATGGCCGCGATCTCGCGGATTTCACCGCCTACCTCGCCAAAGCCGGCCGCTCGGTCGCGACCGCCAAAACCGACGATCTGCGCGCTTATCTCGCCGCGCTGGGCAAACGCGGGCTCAAGCCGGCAACGCTGGCGCGGCGGCTGTCGGCGGTGCGGCAGCTTTATCGCTTCCTCTACGCCGAAGGGCAGCGCAAGGACGATCCCGCCGCCGTGCTCGAAGGCCCCAAGCGTGCACGCAACCTGCCGAAGACGCTCACGCTCGCCGAAGTCGATCGGCTGCTGCGTGCCGCCGCGAGCGGCGATCCGGCAGCGCCGCTTGCGGTGCGGCTGCGCGCCGCGCGGCTCGCCTGCCTGGTCGAGCTTCTCTACGCCACGGGGTTGCGCGTCTCCGAGCTCGTCTCGCTCCCCGCCGCCGCGGCGCGGCGCGACGCCCGCTTCATCGTGGTGCGCGGCAAAGGCAATAAGGAGCGCATGGTGCCGCTCAACGACGCCGCCAAGCGTGCGACGGCGGGCTATCTCGCGCTCGCCGCGGAAACGGGCGGGGCCGGCAGCGCCGGCGGCGGCTCGAAGTGGCTGTTTCCCTCCTCCGGCGAGGGCGGCCACCTCACCCGCCAGCACTTCGCCCGCGAGCTCAAATCGCTCGCCGCCGCCGCGGGGCTGCGCACGGCGCAGGTGAGCCCGCACGTGCTGCGCCACGCCTTCGCCAGTCACCTCCTGCACAATGGCGCCGATCTGCGCGTGGTGCAGACGCTCCTCGGTCATGCCGATATTTCGACGACGCAGATCTATACCCATGTATTGGAGGAGCGGCTGAAAAGCCTCGTGCGCGACCTGCATCCGCTAGCGGAGAGCTGACACCGGAAAGCGGTTGACTTTGCCGGTTCCCGGGCCGATTGGGTTTCTGCTATGAACAAGCGCGACGCTATCAAAATCCTACGCCGACATCAGGACGATCTGCGCGCACGTGGCGTGCGCCACGCGGCATTGTTCGGGTCGGTAGCGCGCGACGCAGCCGGTCCAAAAAGCGATATCGACATCATGATCGAGCTCGAACCCGATGCCTCCCTCGATATTTTCGCTTACGTCGAGCTTAAGAGCTTTATTGCCTCGCTATTTCCCGATCCTGTCGACGTCGTCAACAAGGATGCGCTGAAGTCATATATTCGGCCGCCGGCGACAGCAGATTCGATCTATGCCTTCTGAAACTACTATCGGTCCGCTGACCGATATGCGCGAAAATATCAGTCTAGCCCTCGCCTTTATCGGAACGGCTTCTCTCGATCAATTTCTTGCCGACCGCCGCACAGTCTATGCGGTGACGCGATGCCTCGAGATCATCTCCGAGGCCTCGCGCAGGTTGCCTCCCGAACTCAAAGCGCGGCACCCGCACATCCGCTGGCAGGGCATGGCGGGAGCCGGCAATGTGTATCGTCACGATTATGAGTTCGTCCTCGACCGAGCAGTTTGGGATACCGTGCAGGAGAGCCTCAGACCGTTGCTCGCCGTCGTTGAGGAAGAAATTCGCCGATTGGAAATCGCGTAGTTCGGAACAGCGTCTTTTCTTGACTTGAGCGCGCGCGGCGGGCGAGTTAGCGCCCGGTACGGCACCCCTCGTTCATCCTTTTGCTGCACGTTGCTCGGCGTATGCGCTCCTATCTCGACTTCGAAAAACCGGTGGCCGAGCTCGAGGCCAAGATCGAGGAGCTGCGCGCGCTGCAGGCCGAGGGCGATGCGGTGGCGATCGGCGAGGAGATCAACCGCATCGAGAGCAAGGCCGAGCAGGCGCTCAAGGAGCTCTACGGCGGATTGACCCCGTGGCAGAAGACGCAGGTCGCGCGCCATCCGCAGCGGCCGCACTGCCTCGACTATGTCGAGCGGCTCATCGCCGACTTCGTGCCGCTCGCCGGCGACCGCACCTTCGGCGAGGATGCCGCCATCGTCGGCGGGTTCGGCCGCTTTCGCGGCGAAAGCGTCTGCGTGATCGGCCACGAGAAGGGCTCCGACACCGACAGCCGCCTCAAGCACAATTTCGGCATGGCGCGGCCGGAGGGCTACCGCAAGGCGGCGCGGCTCATGGATATGGCCGACCATTTCGAGATTCCAGTCATCGCGCTGATCGACACCGCCGGCGCCTATCCCGGCATCGGCGCCGAGGAACGCGGCCAGGCCGAAGCGATCGCGCGCTCGACCGAAGCCTGCCTGCGCATCGGCGTTCCCAACGTCGCCGCGGTGATCGGCGAAGGCGGCTCAGGCGGGGCGATCGCGGTCGCGACGGCAAACCGCGTGCTCATGCTCGAGCACTCAATCTACAGCGTGATCTCGCCCGAAGGCGCGGCTTCGATCCTGTGGCGCGATACCGCCAGGGCGCAGGACGCCGCCGCCAGCATGAAGATCACCGCGCAGGACCTCATGCGCTTCGGCGTCGTCGACACCATCGTGCCGGAACCGACCGGCGGCGCGCATCGCGATCCCGCCGCGGCGATCGCGGCGACGGGCGAAGCGATCGCCGCCGCGCTCGCCGAGCTGCAAGGCCTCGACTCGGCGACGATCGTCCGGTTGCGGCGGGAGAAGTTCATGGCCATCGGCCGGGCACTGGGCTGAGCTGATCCGCCACAATCTCGCCAAGATCGGTCTCCGATCCCCTGAGATCGGGCAAATTCGTGGAAAATTTACCTTTCTTTCAGCACCGCCATGCTCAACGGGGGGTGCCGACCCATCGGCTGTCTTGCGAAAGGCGCCTCTTAAGGATAACCATTGGGTCAGTGATGGCACGGGGATTGTCCATCCGTCGGGGAGTATCGCTTTGATCCGCGCCAGGCTCGTCCGCGCGCAAATCCGTCGTGCCGTTTTGGCAGCGGCGGCGATCACCGGCGCATTGGCGCTCGGCGGCTGCTACGGCAACGACGGTTACGACCTGCCGACCCGCGCGATGAAGGAGCTGTCGCCGCAAATGCTGGCGCTCCTCGAGCAAAAGGGCATGCCCAAGGACTCGCCGATTCTGGTCCGCATCTTCAAGGAAGAATCCGAGCTCGAGGTCTGGAAGCAGGACACCACCGCGCATTACGAGTTGCTCAAGGTCTATCCGATCTGCCGCTGGTCGGGCGATTTGGGGCCGAAGGTCAGGGAAGGCGACCGCCAGGCTCCGGAGGGCTTCTACACGATCACGCCGGCGCTGATGAATCCCAATTCGAACTACTATCTTGCCATCAACACCGGCTTCCCCAACGCCTTCGACAAGGCGAACGACCGTCACGGCGCTTTTCTGATGATTCACGGCGACTGCTCCTCGCGCGGCTGCTACGCCATGACCGACGAGCAGATCGGCGAGATCTATTCGCTCGCCCGCGAAGCGTTCCTCGGCGGCCAGCAATCGTTCCAGATCCAGGCCTATCCGTTCCGGATGACGCCGGCCAATCTCGCGCGCCACCGCAACAATCCGAATCTCGCCTTCTGGAAGATGATCAAGCAAGGCAACGACCATTTCGAGGTGACGCACCTCGAGCCCAAGGTCGACGTCTGCGACCGCCACTACGTGTTCGACGCCGAGGCGCCGCCGAACTCCAACAAGCCGCTCGCCTTCAATCCGACCGGCCGCTGCCCGGCCTATGTCGTGGCGTCGGAGATCGCCGAGCCGGCGCTGGAAAAGGAGCGCAGCGACGAGGCCCACTTCGCACAGCTCGCGCGAATCATGATACCCGCCCCCGTCACCTCCGGCCTTGACGGCGGCTCGAACAGCGTCTTCCTCGCGCAAACCGGACCGATCCCGCCGGCACGCGTCACCCCGCCGGGCATC
>Ga0335081_10008841_pt1 | contig 16169 bp, 7 predicted proteins | sample Lox_Sample_35_FD_206713 | JGI IMG/M metagenome (GOLD analysis project Ga0335081, IMG submission 206713) | Soil microbial communities from Loxahatchee National Wildlife Refuge, Florida, United States - Lox_Sample_3.5 | ecosystem: Environmental > Terrestrial > Soil > Wetlands | place: USA: Florida... | reverse complement strand
TTGGATGGCGGCCAGCGTCAGGGTTGGCGCCTCATCCGGCGAATAGCCGTAGAGACTTAGCGCGGCCGCATTGACCGCCACTAATTCGTGGCTTTGAGCATCCAGTATCCACATGGGCTGCGGATGCTCGGCGAACAGTAAGCGGAATTTCTTGTCCTTATCTCTTAGAAGTCGCTTGGCTGGCATCGCAAGAATCAGTCTATCCCCAACCGGCGAGGCGGGCCAGCAAAACGTTACGGAACCGCACTTAAATCGCATGCGCCGTGTTCGGTAGCTCACAGAAAAACAGAATTGGGGTACTAGTTCTGCTAACCAGATATCAGAAGCAGACTTACCAAAGATGGCACTTAATTTGTTGGGAGCCTACTCCGATTGCGAACGCCTGCTTATTGTGGGCGCCGATCAAACAGGCGCAGTTTCAGTGCCACAGCCCTCTCAGAAACTGCGGGTCCTTCCAATCCCACACTCGCACCCGCGGATCCACGTCGGGAATGGCATTCCATTCGTGCGCCGCAACCGAAGTGGCGCCACGTGCGTGTACCAGCAGGCCCCATAGGGCCAAGGCCAGGAAAGGACCGCGCACGCGCCGCCAGTGCGGCACCACGGGAATCAGGAAGAAGGTGAACAAAGGTGTCACATCGGCGAAATAGCGCGGTCCGTAAGAATGGCCGTCCCACACCACCGCCATCGCGATGCTGTGGGCGGCCAGGACGGCGGCTAGGTACGGAGCCAGCGGAAGGCACCAGCGCTGCCGCCACGCCAGCACCATTCCCGCGATGGAGAACACAAACACCGGGGTGAAGATCAGCAGCCCGCGTGAAGGACTGAACCAATACATCGCCAGCCCGGCCGACAGCGGAACCCGCTCCGGCGGCACGTGAGAATAATACGATTGAAGCCACGCGTGGCGCACCATCAGGTTGTAGGCGAAGAAAGGCGCCAACACCGGCACGAAGCCGAGCAGGAACCGCCATAGCCAGGCGCGATAGTGAACGGCTACGAGAATGATGTATGCCGCTATGGAAGTCAGGGTGGTGGGCCGCACCGTGAACGCCAGCGCCAGTGGAACGCCCGCGAGGGCGATCCAGCGTGGCTCCTCTCGCGCGCGCACCGCCAGGTAGAGCGCCGCGCTGAGCAGCAAGGCGACCAGGCCGTGTTGGTAGAGGTTGCGGCTGGCCACCGACCACTCCGAGGTCCCGAACGCCAACAACACGGCCAGCCACAGAGCCGTGCGGTGCGCCACAAAGCGGGAAGCGATCCGGTACTGCAGCCAGACTGTGATGGCGCCGAAGGTGCTCGCGCACCACAATTCCACCAGGACGTGGCCGCCGAACAGGTCACCCGAAAGAAAAGCCGAAATGGCCGGCTGTGAAACCATTCGTCCGGCGCGCGGAAATGCCGCTGCGAAGATGCCCGCGGCCAGCTTCATCAGCAGGACCAACGGCGCCGACAGCATCGATACTCCAACGGGCGACCAGTTGTACCAGTGTCCGTTAGGGCAGCCGTTGGCGTTGTCGTATTTCACCCCCTGCCCGTCCCGCGGCACGCATTCCAACCCGTGCCGCGAAACCAGGGGTGTCCTGGCAACGAACTCGTCCACCGCCGTGCTGCCGTGCGCGATGAGGCTGAGCGCCGTAGGAACCGTCCAGTAGGAATCATTCGAGGTGAACGGCGGGCAGACGCTGTAAACCAACAGCGCCAGCAGGAACAGCCGCAATCCCACTGGCACGCGACGGATATGCATATGCGAAGACCTCCAGCGTACCAATTGCGCCGCGCAAGTTTACACTGAAGTCTTGGAAATCCGCCGACTGCCGTCCTGGACCTTCGCCATTGCCGCCGCGCTGCTGGTGGCGGTCTGGCAGTGGGCCACCGTCAACGCCAATTACGCGGGCAACTGGACCGCACTCTTCCGCACCGGCGCTTTGCAGCCGCAACCGCCGGAACTAGCGGGCGAAAACATCTACCGCTTCGCGGGATCCACGGGTTATGACGGACAGTTTTATCACTACATCGCGCACGACCCGCTGATGCGCACGTCGCTCGCAGCAGCCGTGGATAACCCGCGTTTCCGCTACCGCCGCATCCTGGTTCCAGCGTTAGCCTACGGATTAGCACTGGGCCGCACGGCTTGGGTGGATCGCGCTTATGAGGCCGTCTGCCTTCTGGCCATCGCCTTGGGCGTCTGGTGGAGTTGCCGGTTTGCGGATAAATCCGGCTTGGCCCCGGCTTGGGGGCTGCTATTCCTGTTGTTGCCAGCCGTCCCCATCACCGCTGACCGCATGGTGGTGGACGCCGCGCTGGCCGCGCTCGCGGTCGCATTTCTGCTATACGTTTCTCGGCCGTCCTGGAAACTGTTCGTGGTGCTAAGTTGCGCCGCGCTCGTGCGCGAGACCGGGTTTCTGTTGATCGCCGGATACTGCGGTTGGCTGCTGTGGCGCCGCCAGTGGCGCGGCGGCTGCATCTTTCTGCTGAGCGCAGTGCCCGCCCTGGCCTGGTACGGCTACGTCCAGGTCCGAACGGCGCAACAACCGATCGCCTTCGCACCGTTCCGTGCCATCCTCGACACCTTCCGGCAGCCACTGGGTTATCCGGCGGGAACGCCGCTCGCCGCCTGGGTGTCGGCTGCTGATTACCTCGCGCTTGCCGGTCTGGGGTTGGCCTTTCTGCTCGCCATTGCACGGTTCGCCAACCACCCGCGGGACCCGGTGCGCATCGCCGCCCTTCTGTTCGTGGTGACGGGGCTAATTCTCCGCGACCCCAACCCTTTCCGCAACGTCTACGATTTCGGCCGCGTCTACACGCCGCTGCTGCTGTGCCTGCAGCGTGGGGCAGGTTGTCAACCTGCGGACCGATTGACAATCGGTCCAGGCGAACGAAGCTCGCCCGGTTGGTTCCGGACCATGGCCGTCGGTGCCGTCGAAACCCGCGGCCCCGTCTTGTTGGCGCCGGTGCTGCTCATGCTGCCGCGCATCGGCATGCAGTTCGCACCGCAGGTGCTGGGCGTGACGCGCTGGCTGGCTCGATGATCGGCCGCCCCCAAGGCCCTGAGTCTGTCCGCAGGCGGCCACCCGTCCTTGGAGATGGAACGCCGGCTGTGCGTGTTCGCCTCTTACCCTTTTCCGGTTCCACGTCTAACGGTTGGAATCCCAGGTGCGTCTAAACCCACGATGGAAAGTCTGCTGCAAGATCTCCGTTTCACGATCCGGACTGTGCTCAAGAGTCCCGGTTTTCTGCTGGTGGCGGTGCTTTCGCTGGCGCTCGGCATCGGCGCCAACACCGCCATTTTCAGCTTGATCAACGCCGTGATGCTGCGCCTGCTGCCGGTCCCTCACCCGGAACAATTGGTGCTGCTCACCGATCCCGCGGAAGCCGGTATCGCCGTCGAAACCACCGAGCACGGCGTCCGCAGCATCCTCTCTTATCCGGAATTCGACCAACTGCGGGCTCATAACCAGGTCTTCTCGGGCCTGTTCGCCGCGCAGAGCCAGGTGGAGAGCCTGGATATGTTCCTGGAGCGTGATGGGCGGGAGCAATCCACCAAGGCGCAGACGCAACTGGTTTCCGGCGAGTTCTTCGGTGTTCTCGGCCTCACGCCAGCCCTGGGACGCGTATTCACTCCCGCCGAAGATCAAACGCGGGGTGCGAACCCGGTGGCGGTTCTCTCCTATGGATTCTGGCAGCGTGAGTTTGCCGGAGATGCCGCGGCTCTGAGCCGGACTTTTCGCCTTGGCCACGGAACCTTTCAAGTGATCGGCGTGGCGCCGCGCGATTTTCGCGGGATCGTGGTCGGCGCGGACACCGATTTGTGGATCCCGATCAGCATGCAGGCGCAGGTGCTTCCCGGCCGGGATTACCTCACGCCTCGCGACACCCTCTGGCTCCAGGTGATGGGGCGTCTCGTGCCGGGTATGCCTATCAAGCGGGCCGAGGCCGGGATCAATGTCACATTCCAGCAGGTGCTGCACGAATGGGCGGTGACGTCCACTCCGGAACAACGCCGCGGCATGTTCGATCAGCAGATCCAATTCCGCAACGGCGCCAAAGGCATGTCAGAATTGCGCGGCGAGTTCTCGGATCCTCTGGTATTGCTGATGGCCATGGCGGGCTTGGTGTTGCTGATCGCCTGCGCCAATATCGCGAACCTCTTGCTGGCGCGAGCCAACGGCCGCCAGCGCGAGATCGGCGTGCGCCTGGCGCTGGGGGCAAACCGTTTCCGTTTGGTCCGGCACCTGCTAACAGAAAGCCTCCTGGTCGCCACGCTCGGCGGCATTTTGGGGTCTTGGGTTGCTGTCTGGGGCAGGGACCTGCTGGTTGCGGCCGTTTCGGGTGGCCCTGGCCTTGAAAGGGCTGTGGCCCAAAGCGACCTTCGTGTGCTTCTTTTCACCGCGGGCGCTACCCTCGCAACTGCCCTTCTTTTCGGCCTCCTGCCGTCCCTGCGCGCCACGCGGGTGGATATCCAGTGCACTCTCGGCTCCGGCACGCGTGGGACTGTCGGGGGACGCGGCCGCGTCAAGACTGGCCGCATCTTGGTGGTAGCGCAGGTTGCCATCTCACTGGTGCTGCTGATCGGCGCGACGCTGTTCTTGCGCAGTCTCCGTAACCTGGTGACGCAAAAACTAGGGTTCCTTCCTGAGCGCATTCTCATGATTCGGGTGGACCCGATGGGCGGGGGGTATTACGGCGCCAGTTCCGCGAACTTGCTCCAGCAGTTGCGGCAGAAGCTTCGCTCCATTCCCGGCGTGCAGGGAGTCACGCTTTCCAATTACGGCCTGTTCGACGGCGATTCGGGCGATCCGATTTCGCTGGATGGCTCCCCGGTTCACGACCGCCACGATCTGCGCTCCCGCTGGACCCTCATCGGCCCTGACTATTTCCGCACGCTAGGCGTTCCACTCCTGCGCGGCAGGGAGGTCGATTCCGGTGACGCGGCCCGCAGGGCGCAGGTTTGCGTCGTGAACGAGAGCTTCGCGCGATTCTTTTTCCCCAACTCGGACCCGCTCGGACACCATGTGACCGACGAGTACCCCACCACGCGCGAGACCTACGAGATTGTGGGAGTGGTAGCCGACGCCAAGGAGCACCATCCGGCCGAGCGTTCCCGGCCCCGGTTTTACGCCAACGTGTTCCATCCCATCGGCACGGTGGAGTCCGTCACGTTCCTCTTGCGGGCCGCCGCCCAATCGTCCGACATTGCTTTGGGCGCGCGCCAAGCCATTGAGCAAGCAGATCGCGGCCTGCCCATTCTCCAGATTCAATCGGCCACCCAACAGATCTCCCGCACACTTGTGACGAACCGGCTCACGGCCGAACTCTCGGCTTTCTTCGGTGGGCTGGCGCTGCTTCTGGCCGCCGTCGGTCTCTATGGCGTGATGTCGTACGCCATGGCGCGCCGAACCAGCGAAATTGGCGTCCGCATGGCGCTGGGTGCAACGCACACCGGCGTGCTCCGTATGGTGCTGCGCGAGACTCTTTGGCTGGTAGGGGCAGGCGTGGCGATCGGTCTGCCGTGCGCGCTGGCCTCCGGCCATTGGATCGCAGGCAGCCTCTTTGGCCTTAAGCCCGCCGATGGCCCGACGATTTTGCTGGCCTTGGCGATCCTGTTCGCCACAACCGCAGCGGCCGGCTACATTCCGGCGCGCCGTGCAGCGCGCATCGACCCCATGACCGCCTTGCGCCAGGAGTAACCCGCGGTAGGGCGGGTTGTTAACCCGCGGACCGCTTGGTTATCGGTCCAAGTGAGCGCAGCTCGCTCGGCACCCGGGCGCTTACTCCCATGTGCTTGCCATAGCTTGTAAGGTCACTCCCCGCGCAGTGCTACCACCGGGTCCACGCGCGTCGCACGCTGCGCAGGCACATAGCTGGCTAGCGCGGCAACCACCGTGAAGAGGACCGCTGATCCCGCGAATGTCAGCGGATCGGTCACGCTGACGTGGTACAGCAAGGTCTCAAGCAGCCGCGTCAACATCAGCGAAGCAGCCAGGCCCAGCGCGACCCCGCTCAGAGCGAGCGCCAGTCCCTGCCTCAGCACCAGCCGCAGTATGCTGGTGTGCTCCGCCCCGAGCGCCATGCGGATTCCCATCTCTTGCGTGCGCTCCGCCACGGAGTACGCGATCACGCCATAAATGCCCACGATTGCCAGCACCAGCGCGATTCCCGAAAGCACGCCGAAGAGCGACGTGGCGAATCGCGGCTCGGAAGCAGCGGTCTCCAGCACTTCCTCCATGCTTCGCACCGCTGTCACCGGCTGGTCCTTGTCGACTGCCAGCACGCTCGCGCGGACGGCCGACACGAAGGCGCGCGGATCACCCTCCGTGCGCACCACCAGGTTCATAGAAGCCCAAGGAAGCTGCGAGAAGGGGAGATAGATTTCCGGGCTCACGTCGGCGCCCAGGCTGGAATTGCGCACGTCGCCCAGCATTCCGACCACCTCGCCCGGCTGCGGCAGGCGGCCCAGCAGAATGTGCTTTCCAATTGGATTCTCTTTCGGCCAGTAACGCCTCACCAGGGTTTGGTTGACCATCAATACTCTTGGCGCGCGTGCATCGTCGTGCTCAGTGAATTCGCGGCCGGCCACGAGCGGTAGCCGCATGGTCTCCACGTAGCCTGGCCACAATGTCTGAATGTTGAATAGCGGCCTTTCCGCCAGCGGCACCGGTGGCTGGCCTTCGGGGAGCGCCAGGGACAACCGGCTGGGATTCACCGGAAGCGCCGATGACACGGTCGCCGCCCGCACGCCCGGCACGCGGCGCGCCTGTCGGACCAGTTCGTCGTAAAAGGCGATCATCTGCGCGCCATTGGAGTACCGCGCGGGAGGCAGCGCGAGGTTCATAGTCAGCAAATGGGCGGGATCGAACCCTGGACTAGCGCCGCGGATTTGCAGGTAATTGCGCATGAGCAGGCCGGCGCCGATCAGCAGCACCGTGGACAGCGCGACTTGCGACACTACCAGCAGGTTGCGGAACACACTCCGCCGCCGTCCCGCGGTGGCTCCGCGGCCTTCCGTGCGCAACACCGAATTCAGATCGGGCCGCGAAACCTGCAGCGCCGGCGCCAGCCCGAACACGATCCCGGCCAGCACCGAAACCACCGCGGTGAACGCCAGCACGTAGCCATCGGCGCGAATCTCCGACGCCCGTGGCAGGCTGGCGGCTGCCACGGAGATCAGCACGCGCGCGCCCCACCGGCTCAGCAATGTGCCCAGAGCTCCTCCCAGCAAGGCCAGCAGCAGGCTCTCGGTGAGAAGCTGGCGCACGATCTCGCCGCGCGAGGCGCCGATGGCCGTGCGCACCGCGATTTCGCGCTGCCGTCCCAACGCGCGCGAGAGCAGCAGGCTGGACACGTTGGCGCAGGCAATCAACAGCACCAGGCCCACTGCTCCGGAGAGAAGCAGCAGGGCCGTACGCACGCCCGACACCACCTGGTCCTGCAAATTGCGTACGCCCACCACCGTTCCCGGGTCGGTATCCGGAGCCTTAGGGTTTTCGCGCCGGTACTGCGCCGCCAGCGTGTCCATTTCCGCCTGCGCCTGGCCGATCGCGACGCCGGGGCGCAGCCTCGCCACGAAATCGAGAAATCCGGTCCCGCCCTGGGCCTGCGCGGGCGTAATGATGTTCAGATCGAAGACTCGCGGTGCATAGACGGCGATATTGGTTCCCAGCAGACCGAACTGGAAATCTCCCGGCAACACGCCAATGATCGTGTAGTCCTTCGAATCCAGCGTGAGGGGCTGGCCGATGACGTTCAAATCGCCGGCGAACCACCGCATGCGGAGGCCGTTGCTGATCACCACCACCGGGTCGCCGCCGGCCTTGTCTTCCTCCTCGCGGAACCATCGGCCTGCCGCCGGGCGCACGCCCAGAACATCGAAGAAATTCCACGAGACACGCGCCGCCGCCAGCTGCGCCGGGTCGCCGCGCCCGGTCAAGGTAAAGGTTTCATTCGTGAAAGCCGCGACCCCGGTAAAGGAGCGCTGGTTCGCGTTCACCATGGTGAAGCGCGGCCACGATAGCGGCCCGCGGTTTCCCCGGCTGGCCTTGCGCTCGCCCGAAATCAGCACCAAGCGGGCCGGATGGGAATACGGCAGCGGCCGCAGCAGCAGCGCGTTGGCCACCGTGAAGATGGCGGTGTTGGCGCCGATTCCCACCGCCAGCGTGAGCACGGCCACGGCCGTGAATGCCGGACTCTTGGCCGCGAGGCGCAGCGCGTACCGAGTGTCCTGTGCAATGGCCATGACTAAGAAATAAGACTACGGTCTGGTACTACGGCTTGGTCTGCCTCCCAGCGGCGCCATCGTCGCGACCATGCCCACGGCCAGCACCGCAGCCACAATCCAGCCCTGTGTCTGCAGCCACTGGTTGCCGCTGCCCAGCAACTCTACCAGCGGATCCCGCAGCGCCAGTGCTCCAAAAACCAGAGCATAGGCCAGGTAGTTCTTCCGCGCGAACCACACGCAGAACGCCACCGCGCAGCCCAGGCCGATCAGCGCCACGCCGTACTCGAGCGCGAACTCCGCCGGCGTATGCACTTCGTCGGAGACCGTCGTGAAGGCAGCCAGCAGCGCCGCCGGCAAAAGCAGCCATCGCCTGGGAAGCCACCCCACTACCAGAGCAACAATGGCCAGCGCCGCGCCCTCCGCGAACACCGACCGCGCAGCCCCGGCCAGCGCGGCCAAAGCCGGCACCGAGTTCCCAATCAGGGAAGGAGCGTCGATCTGCAGCAGTGCCTGTGCGTGGAAGTGATCCATCAACCAGGCGCCCACCCGGTGATACCCGATGTCCAGTCCTGCCGCTGCCAGCAGCGCCAGGGCGGCGTCCAACGCCATCACCCGTCGCGCGGCCGCCCGCAATGCCGCCAGGCAATCCGGAAAGAACGAAGTGAGCAACGCCATCCCGGCGCCGTACATCACGAAGGCGAACAGCACCGACATCCCCAGAATCGTGTACGTCATCACCGCGAAGGTCTCGAACGGAATAGCCGTCTGGTAACCGCGATATAGCGTCACGTGCACATTGAGCAGCACACTGACGAGAGTGAGAACCGTGGGAACCACAGCCAGCCATAGTGCTTTTCGCCAGGGCACCAGGCCCCTCCGGATATTGCGCACCAGCATGAAAATCCCGAAAACCACCGTGCCGGCAATCGCGGCGATCTCCAGCGCCAGCACCGAAATGGAGATGAAATTCTGCTGCGAGCGGCTGCGCTCGAACGCCTCCGGGATCTTCCAATAGCTGCGAAACGAGGAAACACGGTCCCCGGCGATCCCGATCGAGACGCGAAAGTGGGCCTCGTCCAAATTGCGCGGATCGCTCTTGAGCGCCTCCCACGTCAGCGCGTAGTCCCTCCGCGCCTTGCGCTTCTCCGTCTGGCTCTCCTTCAGGTCCATGGCGCCCACGTCAACTCCCAGTGTCGAGGCGAACTGCGTGGCGGTTGCGCGCGCCGCATCCGCCGAAATGTCCGCGCCCGGCCGGTCTTCCGGGATCTGGTGGTTGAAGCCCATCACCTTGCCGGTCTCGGGCTGCACCGTCACCAGAAATTCCTCCTTGTCCAGGGACTTGAAGTATCGTGTGGCCCAGTGCTGCACTGGCCGGAACTGCTCGAACAACTTCGCCGCCGCGGTCACCGGCTGCCGTTCCAGGAAGTACTTCGCGACCAGGCTGTCGCCGCTGCCCCAATGCACCTCCGGATAGGTCACGTAGCGGAACGTGCCGGGGTCGGCTCCCAGCGTACGCAGAAAGGCGTCGGCCGGCGCGCGCGCCTGCTCCGCCGTGAGCTTGAAGCGAGGCGATTCGCCGAAATGGCTGACGGGAATCAGCAGGCTCAACAGGCCCAGCACTAGAATCGCGATGGCGCTGAAGCGCGCCCGGCCGCTCATCCGCTGGTATAGCGAACCTTCCGCCGCCGGTTCCGGTGCAGCCTCGGGCACTTCCGCGGGAGGCGGCTCATCGGCATTGAGCAGGCCGCTTTCCGGTTCGAATCCGCCGCGCACCCAGTACGCCGCCAGCGCCACCACCACGGGCAGCACGATGATCCCGGCGCTCGCCGCGCCCGAAAGCTTGAAGTACAGGCTGTGCGAGCGCATCAGCAGCATGGCGCTGTACATGGCGTCGACCGAGTAGTGCCAGACCAGCGTCGGAAGGATGCCCCACCGCAGCATGATGCAACCCAGCGCCACTCCGCCGATACCCACCTCTAGGCCGCGGATGAAGAAGGGCTGCTGCGGATATCCGGCGTGGCCGAATCCCCAGATGAAGCCGGCCAGCACGATCGCCACTGGCAGCGCGCGCGCAAGTTTCCGCAGAAACGGAATGGCGAACATGCGAAAGATAAACTCTTCCGAAATGGCCGGGAAAAATCCGCCGAACAGCACGAACAGCCATGGAAACCGGGTGTTCAGCAGGTCGCTGTACGGCACGTCGGCCGGAGACCAGGCTCCGTAGCGGTAAGCCACGATATAGAAAATAGTCTGGTAGGCGATGAAAATACCGGTGAGGGTGATCCCCAGGATAGCCCCCAGGAAGAACCGCTTGGTGCGCAGCCCACGCGGGCGGACCAGGCCACCTAACGAAATCTGCCCCGGGAAGGCCTCGCGGTAGATCGCTTCCGCGCCCGCAGTGACGACGAACAGCAGGCCACCTGCGCCCAGCGCGCTCAGCAGCGCCTGCAACATCTGGCGCATCACGAAGCTGCTGTACGCGTCGGTGGTGGGATAGCCGAATTCGCTGAGCGGAAACTCATTCAGGCTTGCCAGAAACGAGAGCACCATGCCGGCCAACCCGATCAGCGCCGCGCGACGCCAGCGCACATCGTGCCGGCGCAGGCGCATCACAATCACCACCACCAGTCCGATCAGCAGGGCCAGCATCACGGCCGTGTCGAAGGTCTGCGCCTCGTTATTCTTCGAGCGCAGCCGTTCGTAATCGCGCGTCCATTTTTCGGGGATCTTCAGGTACTCGCGATAACCGCCCACTTCATTGCCGAGCACCGTTACTTCCAGCCGGATGGTGCCGTCATGCAGGTTGAAGTCGCGTTCTTTCCAGGTGAAGGTCTGATCCACGCGGTTGGGGCGCGTCGCGCTGGAAGTCTCTACGAACTCGAGCGTCGCCGGATCACGATGCAGTTGCGCGCGCAGGAAGTCCTCTGCCAAAGAGCGGGCCTGCTCCGCGGTGATACCCGGCCGCGCCGCGTCTTCCGCAAGCTCGTGCGCAAAGCCGGCGAATTCGCCCGTGGGCGTGATATCGACGCGGAACTCTTCCTTCTGCTGCGGTCGAAACCAGCGGTACGACCAGCGCCACATCCGCACCCGCGAGCTCATGAGCTGGTTGGCCTTCTCGATCCCCGCTTCGCGCTCCAGAAACGTCTTGGCATCGTCGTCGAAGCTGAAGCTGGAAGCTTGCCGGTAACCCGCAATGCCGTTGCCTTGCCCCGCCAGGAATCGCTCCGCAAGGTGCCGCGCATCGTCGCGGTTCGCGCGGAAATCGATCGAGGCCTCGGGGAACGCGCGGTAGAAATTGCGGACGGAATACCAGGTGGTCCCGGCCAGCAGCGCCAGACAAATCGCGATGAAGCGATAGTCGGAGGCGCGGAGCTTCTCTCTCATGCCGTCACTCCTTGGCCGCCCAGTGCAGCCCGATTCCGCCGAGAATATAGCCGCGGCTGTCCACCCGGCCGTATCCCTTGCGGCGCAGCAGGGACGAGAACTCGTCGATCGAGACAAAGGTTCGCAGCGAATCGGGAATGTAGGTATAAACCCTCGGGCTGCCGTGAAGTACGGCGCCCCAGAACGCGCCCTGGGCGTACAGATAGGCCAGGTACAGCCGCCGGATCAGACCGTTCGCGGGCAGAAAGAAGTCCAGGCTCACCAGGACTCCGCCCGGCCGTGTGACGCGTTCCATCTCGCTCACCGCCAGCGCCAGGTCGGGAAAATTGCGTAACCCGTACCCCACGAACACGCAGTCGAACGTGCCGTCCGGGAACGGAAGCCGTCCCGCGTCGGCGCACACCGCCAGGCGCACGCCGCGCCGCCTGGCCAATAGCAGCATGCGCTCGGTGAGATCCACGGCCACGGCTGTGGATCCGGGATAGCGACTCGCAACCAGGAAGGAGAAATCGCCCGTGCCGGACGCCAGGTCCAGGACGACGGGATTCTGAGGCAGCCGTGCCCGTTCGACGCCGTTGCGCTTCCAGCGCTCATCCATGCCGTAGGAAAAGGCGCGTGTGATGAAGTCGTAGCGCGGCGCCACGGTGGAGAACATGCGCCGCATCAGGCGGGAGTCCTGCTTCTCGGCGGGAAGTTTCACTAGCAGCCGAATTGTACCAAAGTAGCCGCAGGGTTGAGTTTGTGCGCTGGGCGGGTGGTCAACCCGCAGATCTTACGCCACCTTGCTCCGCGGAACCACGCACGTCTCGCTGAATCGGTTTTGCACCGCTTCGGGCAATCCCGTGTTGAATGCCAGCCACAACGGGATCCGGAACAGGTTCTTGGGATGCAGCGCCGTGGCAGCCCGCCGTTCGTTCCAGCCGTCAGCCTTGGCGGGGAACATCACCCAACCGATGTCGTCGCCGTAGGCGATCCAATGTTGCGGGTGAACGGCGCTGCGGTACAGTTTCACCACCGTAGTTACCCTCGAAGCTGGATAGTCTGCGATGCCGGCGCGGGCTGCGCTTTGGGGAAACGGCACTGCAACACGCACCCCTTGTTTTTGCAGGTTAGACAGACACGTTTCTGAGCCATTTAGAGCAACCTTACGCGAAACTGGCGAGTGGTTCAAATGGTCTTATGCGGGCGGCACGCGGATACCCATACCTGGGGGTAGAGAAAGAATTCAAAGGAGGGACAAAATGATTTTGGCCCGCCGGAAAGCGCTAATTGGCGTCACCGGCGGGCCGCAGTTGGAGGCGGCAACGGAGCTTGGAATAACACCGTTGCCGGCCCTCATCAGAAGTGGAGCTTCAGCCCGAATTCCAGGTTGCGCGCGCCAAGCGACGTGTTCACCACGCCCGTGGGGATGCCGGCGGTGTAATTTGGATCGGTGCCGTACTTGCTTTTGTCGATTCCGCCGCCCGGGAAAACGTCGGTGGAATAGCCGTTCACCCCGAAGATCGGCGTGTTGAAGGCATTGATCGCCCGGAAGACGAACTCCACGTACTTTGTCTCGCTGATGTTGAAGTTCTTCGACAGGCTCATGTCGATCTGCCGGTAGCCGGGAGCCCGTTCGCTGGAAATGGGGCAATTGCCGAGCTTGCCGGTTGCCGGGATCGCCATGGTGGTCGGGTCGAACCAGACATAGCCGCCTCCCACGAAATCCTTGTACGGCGTAGCGATAGAAGGCGACAGGCAATCCGGGCGGGGCTGGAAGTAAGCGCCGGTCGGATCGTAGCCGAACTGGATCATGGAAATCGGGAGACCACCGTGCACGGTGAGGATCGAACCGAATTGCCAACCGCCGAGCAGGGCGTTGATCGGTTTGGATGCCGAGTTGCCGAACTGCCGGCCGTGGCCAAACGGGAGATCATAGGTCACGTAGCCGTTCAGCGAGTTGGTGATGTCGGCGTCGCAGTAGCCGTAGTCCAGCCGGGTGTTGTAGACGTAGGATTGGAATGCCACATCCGCCGTGGTCTGGGCGATGGCGGAGTTGCCGTATCGGCCGTAGTATCCCTGATTGTTAGTGAGGCACTTCGCCCAGGTATAGTTCACGCGGAAAGCCAAGCCCCTGTTCAGCTGCTGTTGCACGGAGAGCTGGAGAGCATCGTAGTTCCCGATGCCAACGGTAGTGTTGAGCCGCTGCTGGCCGGTTCCATCGTTCTTGAGGGTCGGATTGCCGGCCAGGTACGGACCAGGCGTTGAGCTGCCGTTGGGCAAGAGAATACTCTGCCCCATGTTGTAAATAGCGGCCAGATGGTCATTGTGCTGGCCGACATAGGCGCCCTGCAGCGTGAGCGAATTGGTGATCTGCCGCTGAACGGTGACGTTCCACGCGTTGCTCACAGCCGGCCGGTAGTTGGGATCGGTAGCGTGGATGCGGACGCCGGCAAAGCAAGCTTTCGGAGCGGACGTGACACTGGCTACTGTGCAGCCGCTGGTCGCGCCCAGACCACCGAAGCCTTGGTCAAGGGTGACTTGGTTCGCCGGTATGCCGCCGTTAGCTCCGACGCCGCCCCACACCCCCACCAGATCCACGTTCCACGGCGCGTTGGTGGCCAGGCGGTTGAATTCGCCGGTGCCCTCCTGGAAGCTCGAGCGGGAGAAGGCCGCGCGCACGACGGTCTTGGCGTCCAATGTATATGCCAGTCCCAGGCGCGGCAGGAAATTGGCGATGCCATTGTACTGATTGTAGAGAGCGCGGCTGTTGCCGTTCTGTCCCGCCAGCATGATCTGCCCGGAGTATTCGCCGAAATTGGTCATGCGGTCGTGCACTTCATAGATGGGGGTAAAGAGCTGCCACCGGATGCCGTAGTTGATGGTCAGACGGTTGGTGATGCGCCAGTCATCCTGGATGAATGCGCCAATGGCGTCATTGCGCTGGCCAACCGTGCCCGCGAACCCCAGGCCGTAACCCATATATGAGGGAAGGCCGAGGAAGAAATCCGCTTCGGAGTAACCGGTGTAGGTTCCGCTGAAGGAGATCTGGCCCGCGGCGCCATCGTTGCTCGTGGCTGGAATGTAGTTGTTGCGGTAGCGAATGAACTGGAATCCCATGTGCACGGTGTGGGTTCCCTTGGTCCAGATCGCGGTGTCGGAGGCCTGGATAGAGGTCTGGTGGAAGACCTCGGGACCGTCGACCGTGCCGAATGCAAACGGGCCGTTCACCGCGCCGCCCAGCCGCGAAAGGGCAAACGACAGCCCGGGCAGGAACTGCGTGGGCTGGCCAGGGATCAGGTTCGCTCCGGCGGTGGTCGAGAGTTCCTGGATGTTCGCTTCCGCCGGGAAGTAGTTCATGCCAAGGCGGAAATCGTTCACCAGAGTGGGGCTCACGGTCCGCGTGTAGCCCAGCACGGCAGACTGCAGCGGGAAGATGTTGGTGCCGTTGCCGCTGTACTGGAATACCTCGCTGTTGACGATGGGGTTGTCGATGTGTTGCTGCGAGTAGCGCGCGAATACGCGGTCTTTCTCGGTGGGCGCCCAATCGAGTTTTGCATCGCCCTGGTTGCCGTGGATGAAGTTCTGAACGACATCGTTCAGGTTATTCACGGTTCCATTTGAGATGCCAGGGAGGTTTGGCTTGGGCAGAGCATTCGCGATCTTGAGCGCGGTGGGGCTGATCCCGGTGATGCACGGGTCCACACCCATCTTCTGACCGGCGCCGCAGATGGCCGCTTTGGTAAGATCCGACGGCATGGTCACCGTGGTGCCGGGATAGTGCAGCGTGATGCCCAGATCCGAGAAATTGCCAGCGGCGTCCTGGGCGGTGAAAGCAGTACGCGGCTGCGACGAGGCGGGCAAGTCGAATCGCGAGCCCTGGTAATCCGCGAAAAAGAAAAGCTTGTCTCTCTTGATCGGGCCGCCTATTGTGCCGCCATACTCATTCCAGCGCTCGCGAGGCGTCGGCAAGCCATTAAAGTTGTTGGACCATTCGTTGGCGTTGAAAAAGTCGTTGCGGAGATATTCGAAGACGTCACCGTGGTACTGATTGGTGCCGGACTTCAAACTGGCATTGATCACACCGCCCAGGAACTGGCCGAACTCGGCGTTGGGATTGTTGGTGATCACGTTTATTTCCTGCAGGGCATCAACATTGGGCGAGTAGGCCACATTGTTGTCGACGAACTCGGTATTCTCTACTCCGTCCAACAAATAATAGTTGGCCTGCTCCCGGTTGCCGTTGAATTGCGGCCGCGCCGCGTTGAACGTCTTCAGCCCGGTGTTGAACGAAGCCGGACTGATGGTGTCCGCGCCGGGAACCAGCAACGCCAGTTGCTGATAGTTGCGCGTTTCAAGCGGCAGGCTCGCGATCGCGTTCGCGTCCATTACCGCGCTAATGTCGGTAGTTTGGGTCTGCAGCACGGGAGCCGAGCCCGTCACCTCGACCGTCGTGGAGACTTGGCCGATCGTCAGGGCAACATCGACCTTGGCGGTCTGGTTCAGGACCAGGTCAAAAGGCTTTTGGACCGCAGTCTGAAAGCCGGTGGCCCCCACTCGAACCTCGTAGCGCCCGATCGGGAGCCGCGGC
>Ga0335081_10008840_pt1 | contig 16173 bp, 9 predicted proteins | sample Lox_Sample_35_FD_206713 | JGI IMG/M metagenome (GOLD analysis project Ga0335081, IMG submission 206713) | Soil microbial communities from Loxahatchee National Wildlife Refuge, Florida, United States - Lox_Sample_3.5 | ecosystem: Environmental > Terrestrial > Soil > Wetlands | place: USA: Florida... | reverse complement strand
GACGGCGCCCGTCCCCAGCTCGTTTTCGCCTTCGGGGAAGAGGGTGGCGTCTACCAGCACGCGCCCCTCAATCCGCTTCACGCCGTGCGCTGCCACTTGGCGCGCCAGCTCCCGCAGCACGGCCAGCGGGTCGCCTGGCACGGCGCGCGTGTCAACGCTTCCGCCGTAGCAATGATCCTCATTCTCGAAGGCGAGCGAGCCGTCCGGCTGGATGCGGCCCGACAGATTGGGATCGCCGCTCGCCACCAGCACGACGTCCCCGCGCAGTACGCCGCCCGCGTCCACCGGGCCCGTGCGGTAGACGCGCGTGTGAAAGCGATAGTCCGAGCCCAGCAGCGCCAGCGCCGTGCCCTCGGTGACCAATTTGGTGGTGGACGCCGGCGTGAAGAGCTCCTCGGGGTTGAGTAAGAACACCGGTTTGTGGCGGTCGAGAGAATAGATCTCGATCCCGAAGGTGGCGTGCTTGAACTCCGCCCGGCTTGTGATCTGGCGGATTCGCTCCGCCAGCGACGGTTCCTGGCCCGCGGCGACGCCTGCGGCGAGAAGAGCCGCCACGACCAGAGCCGCGAGCCTGCGCGTTTTTCTCATGCCGAGCCAGTCCGCCATCGGGAGTCCCTCCCCCGCGCCGCCGGAGAGCGCAGTGCGCGGCCCGTCAGTTTACATCGTTGTGTTAGCATGGCGTACTTCGATTTATGGGACCAAGGAATCTGCCCGTGAGCCTTCAACTTCGTATCGCAGCAATCCTCCCCTGGGCGTTACTGGCGGCGCTCGCTTCGCCAGCCGCCATTCTCGCACAGGAAAGCGACACCATCGAGCTGGCGGCGCCCGCGGGCCAACTGCCGGTGAGGATCGTGCCCGACGGCGCGAGCATCCTGCCCAACGGCAGGCGGATCACCCCGCACGGCGTATCGATCACGGTCGCACCGCATCCCTACGGCCTGGCGCTCTCTCCGGACGGCGCCACGCTAGTTACCGTCAACAGCGGAACCTCGCCCTTCTCGGTGTCGATTATCACTCACTTGGCCGGCAAGCACCCGGCCTTGGCCCAGATTCCACCCCAGCCGACATCGTCCGATGCCGACCCCAAGAGCGTATTCCTGGGAGCGGCGATTGCGCCCGACAATCGCACCCTTTACGTCTCCGAAGGCAACAACGGCCAGGTGGGCATTTTCGACCTCGTCACTCACGAGCGCCTGGGTGCGCTTCTGCTCGACAACCCCGCCGGAGGCGGCCCTGGGGGCCCGTCGCGCGACAGTCTGGCCGGTGATCTTGAACTCGCACCCGACGGCCGCCATCTTTTCGTGCTCGATCTGGCGCATTTCCGGCTGGTGGTTTTCGACACGGGCTCGCGCAAGATGGTGTCGAGCACCCAGGTGGGTTTGCTGCCCTTCGGCCTGGCACTGTCTTCCGACGGCCATTGGGCGTACGTCTCGAACGTGGGCATGTTCACCTACGCGCTTATTCCCGGCGTCGACCCGCAGCATGCGAAGGACACTGGGCTTGACTTCCCGCCCTTCGGCTTTCCCTCCGGGGCGGCTCAGGACGGCGCCGAAATTAATGGCCGCCGTATTCCGGGACTCGGCGATCCGAACGCCCCCGGCTCAAATTCCGTCTGGGCCATCGACGTTTCATCTCCGAGCGAGCCTGCGGTGAGAGCCAGGGTGCCGACGGGCATTCCGGTGGGCGCGAAATCGGTGGGGGGCAGCAGTCCGGGCGCGGTGGTGGCGGGCCGAACTGCGATCTACGTGTCGAATGCCGCGCAAGACAGCGTCACCGAGATCGATGCCCGCACCTTTCGCGTGAAGCGCACAAAGCGCCTCGAGCCTGCGGAGAGCGTACGCGGCTTACGCGGCGTGCTGCCTTTCGGCCTCGCGCTCAGCCGGGACCAGAAACGGCTCTACGTGGCCTGCGCAGGCATCAACGCGGTGGCGGTGATGAACACCGGCCGTTTGGGCGTGGAAGGCTACATCCCCACCGGATGGTTCCCGGCGCGCGTCGCGGTGAGCGCGGACAGCAAGACCCTTTACGTGAGCAGTGCCAAGGGTTTCGGCGCCGGGCCCAACGGCGGACCGTCTTTTCACGAGGGCCCGGAAGGGACCTATATTGGCGACATCACTCACGGAGTTGTTTCGGTGGTGCCGGTGCCTGACGACGAGGCCTTGAAGACCGAAACCACCCAGGTGCTCGAGAACAACGGCTTCGTGCCGAATCTGCTGACGGCCCGGCCTCCCGGCTTTCCCATCCCCTCGCCGGAACGGCCCGAGTCCTTGACGGCTGCGCTCGGAACGAGCCAGCAGATCCACCACGTCATTTTCGTGGTCAAGGAGAATCGCACCTTCGACCAGGTGTTCGGCGATCTCGGCAGGATTGGCAACGACTCCGTGAACGGCGAGCCCTCCATCGCCGCGGCCGGCTACGGGCTCGATGCCACCGTGACGCCCGCAAAAAACGAAGACGAAGGGAAGAATCAGGCGGCCCCGAACCTTCCGGTGGTCGAGCACGCCCGCGTTACGCCCAACCATCACGCTCTGGCCGAGCGGTTCGGCGTGAGCGACAACTTCTACGTGGACTCCGACGTCTCCGTGGACGGGCACCACTGGCTGGTGGGGAATTACCCGAACGAGCTCGTGGAAGCCGGCTGGCCGGCGGCCTACGGCGGACAGTTCGACTTCAAGCCCGATCCGGATGCGCCCGGGCGCCTCGAGATTGGAGCTTCGAATCCGTGGCCCGAGTCCTACCTCGAGGCCGGGTCGCTGTGGGAGCACCTCGCCCGGCACCATGTCACGTTCCGGAATTATGGCGAGGGTCTGGAAATGGCGGATGACGACGAAGAACCAGGCCTCGAGCCCACCGGCGTGCGCGAAGTGGTGAACATGCCCATGCCCGAGGTGCTGTTTGAAAACACCTCGCGCATTTATCCGACCTTTAACACCAACATTTCGGACCAGTACCGCTTCCAGCAGTTCAGCAAAGAGTGGGACGAGCGTTACGCCAGCGGCCGCGAGCCCCTGCCGCAGTTCATGTTTATCTGGCTCCCCGACGACCACACGGCCGACCCTCGCCCGGCCGACGGCTACCCGTACCGCGCCTCCTACGTGGCCGATAATGACCTGGCTCTCGGCAAGCTCGTTCAGCTCGTCTCCCACAGCGCGTTCTGGAAAGACACGGCGATCTTCGTCACCGAAGACGACGCCCAGTCCGGCACCGATCACGTTGACGCCCACCGCAGCCTGCTGCTCGTCATCAGCCCCTACTCGCGTCGCGGCGTCTCCCACATCCACACGAGCATCGCCAGCATCCTGAAGACGTTCGATCTCGTCTTCGGTATGCCCTACCTCAACCAGTACGACGCCGCGGCCACCGACCTTTCCGACGCCTTCACCGACAAGGCCGACTTCACGCCTTACGACGCGCTGCCGCCCGACCTTCGGGTGTTTGACCCCTCCAAGGTGGTGGAGGCGGGACTCGTGCCCGGCACCGCCGCCCCGCCCTCGGAGCCCCTCGACGACCCCAGCCGAATGCGGCGCGAAATGCGCGAGGAGAACCATCCCAAGGCCGCGCCGCCCGGCCCCTGACCGGCCCGCAGCCGCGCGCCCACCCTCGGGATGCCAGGAGAGCGCGAGAGGATCCCGCGTAAATGGATCGGTTGAGAGTATGGCCTACGGCGTCTCGCCGAGCTGGCGGGCCAGGCGCTCGTAAGCGGCGGCGTAGGCTGGCAGGTCTGGAACAAGCTGGTGGGCCAGGCGGTATTGTTCGTAGGCGGCCCGGACGTCCAGGGAGCCGGAGGCCGCCCCCTTGGGCGCCGCGCCCGCCGTGGCTTCGAGTTGGGTGCCCAGCGCGAAGTGATCGGCGGCGCTGTCGGGATCGAGCCGCACTGCTTCCTGGAATTCCTTCACGGCGCCCGCGTGATCGCCCAGCAAGGCCAGGGTTTCGCCGAGTGCGCGGTGGTACCGTGGCTGGTTAGGGCCGGCGGCGGCGGCGGCGCGAAGCTCTGCGGCGGCGCCGGCGTAATCCTTCTTCGCGAGCAATGTCTGGCCGAAGGCAGCGTGGGCTTCGCCGGCGTAGGGTGAGTCGGGATAGGTCGCGAGCGCCTCGCGCAGTTCGGCCACGCCGCGGTCGCCCTGGCCGGCCGCCACCAGCAACAGGCCGGGGTCGAACAACCGGGCCCCGGCGGTGCCCAGGGTTTCGAGGTTGCCTTCCTCGGGTTTGCCGAAGGCCCAGAATCCTGTCACGTGCTTGTCGGGCCAGTAGACGTACGTGAGGCTCCGGATCGTATTGAGCGTCCGGCCCGACCAGGCGAGGGGGGCGAGCGTCGCCCCGCGCGCCTCGCGAAGTGCCGCGGCGCGGAAGGGTTCGTCACCGCTCACAGGCTGCACGTCGCGCACGGCGCCTGTACCATCCACCAGCGCAGCCACCCGCACCGTAACGGCCCGGGCGGTGCTCGCGCCCGTCGGCCAAGCCGATGCCGCCGGTTGCAGGCGCCGCAGGTTGTAGAACGCCGGGTCCTCGGCGGCCAGCTTCCGGGCCACACCTGCGCCGCCGCCGAAATGACCTTCAAGGTAATCGGTGAGCTCCTGCGGGGTCCGGCCGGTCCAGCCGGGCAGCAGCATCGACCAAGCGTAGTAACGCAAGGCGTTGTCCGGTTGGTCCAGCCGGGCGCTCACCTGTGCCAGGTGGAGGGCGCCGTCTGATGACGGCCGCACCGCGTAGGCGGCGGCCACCAGAGGTTGGGCTGCGGCGTATTGTTTCGTCGCGTAGTCCACCCAACCGAGCGTGTCCAGGTAGGCCGCCAAGCTGAAGATGCGTCCGTTGTAGTCCTTGGGGACCTCGAGCGAATTCGTGTCGCTTACGCCGGCCAGGGCCTGGGTGGCTGCCGAGCGCGCGTAGTCCTCCGCCTGATCCAGATCCACGCCGGCCTCGGCTAATCCGTAAGCGACGTTGTTCAGGTTGAGATCGGTGCGGTCGATGTCGAGGGCGCGCTTCAATTGCGCGCGGCCTTCGTCCAGATTGCCCGCACGCAGCAGCGCGGCGCCCCACGCGGTGTAGATGGCCGCGTTGTCGTGTACCATGGCCGCAGCTTTGGCCCAGGCCTGGGCCGCCTCGTTCCAGCGATCCAGCAGGCCGTAGGTTTGCCCCAGGCTAGGGTAGGCGAGGCGATCGAGCGGGTTCACCGCAAGCTGTTTCTGGAACCGCTCGATGGCCTGGTCGTACTGGTGCCGGGCCAGGTAGACCTGTCCCAGCAGGCTGTAGGCCAGCGGGTCGTCCGGACGGAGGGCGATCTGAGTCTTAAAGGCCTGCTCGGCGTCGTCCAGCAGGCCGATCAGCAGATCGGCGCGCCCGAGGCTGAGCCAGGCGGTCTTGCTCTTGGGGTCCTTGCGCGTGGCCTGTGCCAGCACCGAGCGGGCCAGGAACGGGTCGTTCCCTTGCAGGGCCTTGTTGGCCGCCTGCTCCATTTCGTCCGCGCTCATGCCCGCCACCGACGACTCCACGTTCACGGGACCCGCCCGCCGGAGCTGCAGGGTCTGCTCCAGGTCGCCCTGCACGATATTCTTGAAGGCTTCAAATGCCTGCCAGTCGCTGGCCGGGAGCAGATCCGCTTTGCTCCTTACCAACCGGTGCACTTTAAGATGGCCCTGCTCGAAGGTGTAGGTGGAGTCATAGCTTGCAAAAGGCCGATCCGCGTGCACGGGGAGCGGGAGGTCGACCCGGTAGGACGGGTCGATCTCGAGGTCAAGCGTGGAGTCCACGGTCCCGAGCGCCGAGAGTCTGATATCTTCGGGCTTCGGGGCGTCCGGCTGCTTCGCCGCCGCCTCTTCCTGCTTACGGGCGCGGTCGATTTCCGCCCCCCAGCTCCCGGTTTCAGCCCCCAGCGTCGGAACGAGCACCTGCTGGGTCTTTTCGAAGGGCGGGAAGAACCCTGCGTCGGTAACGGGCAGTTTAAGGGTGAAGGGCTGGGTAAGATCGAGCGGATCGGAGTGGGTGGCGTCTCCCGCCGTCGCCCCCGGCGCCTGCATCACGGCGAGATTCCTGGTAAGAGACGAGAGGGCCCGCTGATTGCCGAGCCTGAACAGGGTGCGGAACATCACCTCCGTCTCGCCTCGAACCTCGACGTCGTCGTTCAGCGTGAGCTTGCCGTTCGCGTCCAGCTTGCCGGTGATCGTCAGCGTTTGGCGGTCCGGAACCAGCGGGTGCGCCGGAATCTCGGCCAGGCTGCTCGCGCCCGGCTCCACCAGCAGGGCCTGCCGGCCGCGCAGCGGGACCGCCAGCACGCCGAGCGGGGCCACGCCCATGGTGGGGTCCATCCAGAGAAGCTCGCCGTTCATCGGCACCACGGTGATGACGTGATCGAATTGCCCCGGCGTGGGCACGGTGGGCGCCATCACACCGCGTTGGGCGTTCACCAGCGCCGGATAGGCCTTGATGTCCGCCGCAGCCAGCAGAGCCTGCAGGAGCCCGGTCTTGTCCTTGCAGTCGCCGTAGCTGTTCCGCAGCACGTCGACGGCCGCGTGGGGCTGGTAGCCGCCGATACCGAATTCGAGGGCCACGTAGCGCACCTTCACGGAAACGTAGTCGTAGAGCGCTTCCAGCTTTTCACGCGGGGTCGATTTGCCGGCTGTCAACTGGGCCGCAAGCTGGCGGATCTCCGGCGTGGGCGTCACCCGCCCGGCCTCCAGGCCCAGGTACCAGTCGCCCACCTGCTTCCAGTCCGTCAGCGTGCTGGCCACAAAGAGGGGCTCCTGGCGTCCACCGCGGTCTGTGGTCGGGTTCGGATTCGACAAGACCCACCGATAGGTCTTGCGGCCGTCCTTTTCCTCCACCGTTCCGTGGGCGTCCGGTGCGGTCTTGATCGTAATCTGGCGGCCGGCGGGCACGTCCAGTACCACGATCTCCGAGTCCACGTAGCTTCGGCGGTTCTGAAAGTGCAGGGCCCAGAAGTCGCCCGGCTTCAGCGGCACGCGCACCACGCGGGTGAACTGGAACTCGAGCGCGTCCCCCACGCTCAGGTCCCGCGCTACCATCGCCTTCATCTTGAGATCGCTGAACATGGGCGCCGACTGCGACACGGGCGAGGCCATGTCCAACGCCTGCGCCGGGTCCACCGCCAGCACGGTGCCGTCTTTCTTCACGGTGCGGAAATAGTCGATCTTGAGGCTTTCCAGCGCGCTCGCGTAGGGGAAGTAGAACTGGGCCACCTGGTCGCGCCCTGCTTCGGTGACCACGCGAATGCGGGCGTTCTGGGCGATCGCGCCCGTGCCGTCGTTCTGGAAGCGATAGACGGTCTGAAGCTGCTCGACCACGAGGTCCTTGGAGGGCGCTTTGGCGGCGGCGTCATCCTGCGCGGCCTCGCCAGGGGGGACCAAGCCGAGCGGCGCCCAAAGGGCGGCCAGCAGGGCCACTAGAATCAGATTTCGTTTGGCTCGGGACATTTGTGAACGACTCATCCTGGGGCAGCGGCCACGGGCTGTCAACTGCCGGCTGTGTTTAAGCAGGGCGCCAGCCGGCTTCCGCCGGAGACGCTGCGCAGGGACACTGTCGAATATAGCATGATCCCGCCCGCCCGCGCCGACCCCTCGGCCGCTCCCCAATCGCCCGTTCACTCAATCACTCAATCACCCGACGGCCCCCCACCCGGCGCGTGTTGCGGCCTGTTTTACATCGTGTGTACAATCGATGCGCCTGCCTGGCAACGGATTGCGCATGGAGTTTAAATGGCGAAAAGGAAACTGATCATCCCGAAGTTCGCTTCGGAAGCCGACGGGGCCCGCCGGCACGATCGGCATAAGCGGGAACTCGAGAAGGCGCTGGAGCAGCGTATCCGGGAGGGGTCAACTTTGACCTTGCAGCAGGCCGCCGCACGCATGAAACTGCGGCCGGTCACCATCCGGCTGCCGGTCGAAGATATCGACGCCGCGCGCGGCCTGGCCGCCCGCAAGGGCATCGCCTACCAAACTTGCATCAGAATGCTCCTGCGGGAAGCCCTGCAGCGCGAGGCCCGCCGAAGGTAGGCCCGGCTCCAAAGGCGGGGCTCTGCCGCTACTCATCAATGCCCGGGGCCACGTCCCGCGCCGGCGCGGCGCCTACCTCCGCTGCGGTCAGAGTGTTAAGGAATGTCTCGTGGGAATGTGCCGGATGGCTTCGCCCACCTCCCGGCGGGCCAAGTCGAGTTCATAGGTCTTTTGCAGGTTCATCCAAAGATCCGGGCTGGTGCCGAAGTACCGGGCCAGGCGCAGGGCTGTGTCGGCGGTGATGGCCCGCCTGCCGGCGATAATCTGCGAGATGCGGTTGGCGGGCACACCGAGCGTGCGGCCCAACTGGGCGCCGGAGAGGCCGATCGCCTTCAGTTCGTCGGCGAGGATCTCGCCGGGGTGGATCGGGGTGCGTGCCATGCGATTCTCCTTAATGGTAATCAACAATCTCAACGTTCTCCGGGCCACTGGCGCCTGTCGGCCAATGAAAACAGATGCGCCACTGCGGATTGATCCGGATGCTGTATGGGCCCTTCCTGTCACCGGCGAGGGCCTCCAGGCGGTTGCTGCGAAGTTGTCCCAGGTCCTGCAGGCTGACGGCCGCTTCGAGAAGTCGAAGACGCTTTTCAGCTTGATGGCGGAAGCCTTCGAAAGCCGCCACCCTTTCGCCCTCCGCGAAGCGGCGGGTTTCCCGGTCACGATAGCTCCGGATCACAGATGAGTGTACTGCGAAATACGCGGTACGTCAAGCGTCCTGGCCGAAGCGTCTCGAACCAGGCTGTCGTGTGAATGGCTGCGAACCGCCGGATGGAACAAGGCGATCAGCGTGGAGGCGAGCGGCGCATCCGGGAGGGTTCCGTCTCAACTCTCCAGCAGGCTGCCGCCCGCGCCCCCACTTCCCCGGTCGTTCGCCGGAATCCTTCCCTTTCGTGGCGCGCACCCTCAAGGGGCCGAAAAGTTCCCAAAGCGGGCGGCGCGGTGTACACTCACGGCGACCGGGCCTCCGGCCGGGGAATTCCCGGGTGACGCTGAAAGGCTCCAGTCCCGGCGCGCCGGCCTATGGAACCTGCAACCTCCAGTCACGGACTGATTGAGCGAATCAAGAACGGAGACCCGGAGGCCTTTTCCGCACTCTTCGCAAAGTATCGCCCGCGCCTTGCGGTTCTCGTCCATTACCGGATGGGCCCTGAACTGGGGCGATTTTATGAACTCGACGACATCCTGCAAGAGGCTTTTTTCAAAGCCTTTCGGGACTTCGATCAGTTCACCTATCGAGCGCCGGGAAGCTTCATGAGCTGGCTGGCGCGCATCGCGGACCACGTGCTGGCAGACCTGGCTCGTACCCAGGGCCGGCAGAAGCGCCACGCGGCCGGGATGCTGCGATTTCGATCCGAGAGCAATCCCTCCGGCCCCGAGCCTGCCGACAGCAAGACGCCGAGCCGGGTGCTGGCCCAGGCGGAGGGTGTGCGTGGGCTGCTTGACAAGCTCAATTCCCTGCCCGAAGACTACCGGCAGGTCATTCTGCTGATGAAGGTGGAGGGCCTCTCCACGTCGGAGGCGGCAGAGCGGCTGGGAAAGTCGAACGAGGCCACCGCCCTGCTGCTGCATCGGGCCCTCAAGCGCTTTCGCTCGCTTCAGCACCCGCCGGCAGGCCAGTGAGAGTACCCTTGACGGAACCTGTCTCCGATGAGTCCGGCCAGAAAACGATGCAGGACGCCGACGGCCGGGAACAACTCGTTGCCAATGCGGTAGCCGATTATCTCGACCGCCTGACCCAAGGCGAGACTCTGGATATCGACGGCTTTTGCCGGAGGCATCCAGCGCTGGAGCCAGACCTGCGGGTAGCGCTCGAGGCTGCGCAAGGAATCGACGCCATGCTTCGGCCGGAGGACCCATCGCTCCCCGCCCGGCGTCCCGAGGCTGAGCTTCCCGAGCGGCTCTCCGGCCACAAGATCCTCAGTGAGATTGGGTCCGGCGGGATGGGCCGGGTGCTGCTGGCGATCGACGAGAGGCTGGGCCGGAAGGTGGCGATCAAGGTGCTCAGCCCTGCGTTCCAGGGCAACGCCCTCTTGCGCGAGCGCTTCATGCAGGAGGCGCGCGCCATGGCCAGGCTGACGCACCCGCATATCGCCCACATTTACAGCCTGGGACCGGCCGGCGAAGCGCCTCATTTTGTGATGGAGTATGTTGAAGGCGCTCCGCTCACGGAAGCCGACCGTCCGTTGACCCTTCGCCAGAAAGTGGAGCTGATGCATAAGATCGTTCTGGCGGTGGATTTTCTGCATCAGCACCAGGTGATCCATCGCGACCTCAAGCCGGGGAATATCCTGGTGGGGCCGGACCTGGAGCCCAAGGTTCTGGATTTCGGCCTGGTAGTGATGGGGAAGGAGCAGGGAAACAGACTCACCCAGCCCGGTGACCTGCTGGGAACGCCGGACTACTTCTCTCCCGAGCAGGCGCGCGCCGCCGTGCCGCTCGACCCCCGCAGCGACATCTTCTCGTTGGGAACCGTCTTCTACGAGTTGCTCACTTCCGAGTTGCCTTTTCATGGCGAGACCCTTCCGGAACAGGTCCGGCGCATTTGCGAGGAGGACCCAGCCCTGCCGCGCCGGATCGATTCCACCATTTCCGGAGACTTGCAGAACGTCTGCCTCAAGGCCCTGGAAAAAAGCCCCGCCCACCGGTACGCTTCCGCCCGCGAAATGGCCGGCGACCTCGAGAGATTTCTAGCCGGAGAGCCGGTGCTGGCTGTTCCCACCTCATATTCGCGCCTCATGACGGGGAGAATCGATCAGCACCTCCGCGAATTAGCCAGCTGGAAGCAGGATCACATCCTCTCCGAGGTTGAGTTCGACTCCTTTCGCAAGCTCTACGAACGGCTGGTGGATCGCGAAGACGCGTGGATCATGGCCGTCCGCCGGCTCACATTCTCCCAGGTCAGCCTCTACCTCGGCGCGTGGATTCTGGTGCTGGGCGCCGTGCTGGTGATGCTGTTTCACTACCCCCGCCTCACGGAGACGCCGTCGGTGCTGGTGGTGAGCGTCGCCGCGGTCTCCACGGCGTGGATCGGCGTTCGCTGCTGGCAGCAGAACCAACGCCGCATCGCAGTAGCCTATCTCCTGGCTTTTTGTCTCGTGCTGCCGGTGGCCTGGCTGGTGGTGATGGGCAGGTTCGGGGTTCTGACGGCGCCCAGCCGCGGCGACCCAGCGCTGGAGTTTCTCGCCCAGTTCGCCACCTTCAAGAGGACCAGCAACGCCCAGCTCTGGTGGGCCATCCTGTTGTCCCTGCCCGCCTACTTCTGGCTTCGCCGGTTCACCCGCGCCTCGGTCTTCTCGCTCGTTTTCGCGGTGATGTGTGCCGCGCTCACCGGGGTATCGCTGCTGCGGATGGGTCTGCTGCAATGGCTCGACACGGACCCGGGACGGCCTTACCTCGACCTCATCCCCTTCGCGCTCGCTTTCTTTCTCGCCGGCATGCTGATCGAGCGGCTTCACTACCCTGCGGACTCACGCTACTTCTATACCGTGGCGGTGGTGGCGACCCTCGTGAGCCTGAGCGGCGTGGCTTTGTACCACGAGCCTTACGCGCAGTGGCTGAAGCGGGTACTGCCCAGGACGCGCGGGCAGTTGGAATACCTCTTCATCGTCAACGCCGCCATTTATCTGTTGCTGCAATCGGTCTGCGAAAGGCTCCCGCTCAAGCAGATGCGCGCCGTGGCCAAGACCTTTAGCTTCGTCATCCCCGGGCACGTGCTGACCTCGCTCTTCCTGTTGGGGCTGGCCGCTTCAGACCTGTGGAGCAAATCGCCCGCCAGCGCAGCACTGCGCCACGAGAGCCGGTTCTTTGAGATCCTGTTGCCCCTGGTTGCCTGCCTGTTTGTCTTCGGAAGCATTCCCAAGCAGATGAAGAATTTTCTCGCCACCGGCCTGTTGTTCCTGGCCATCGGCATCGTGCGCCTCGAACAGGATCTTTTCAAGGAGCACGCCGCCTGGCCCCTCAGCCTGCTTTTGACCGGCCTTCTGCTGATGTTCGCCGCCGCCCATTACTCTCCCTTGAGGATGGCTCTCACCCGGCTGGTCCGGCGCAAGCCATGACGGCCGTGGTGAGTAGCCACTTCCCGATTGCCGATTGATGATTGCCGATCAAAAAAGGAGCTGCAATCCACAGCAGTCCCCTCAATCGTCAATCGAAGATCGTCAATCGAAAATTCTCCCGCGTCGATGCAATTCGGGCCCGGGAATGTCGCTGTACCGTATTAGGAGGCTAATATGCGCAACGCGAAAATCTTGGTCCCGGTTGCACTGGTGGCGATGATGGCGGCCTGCGGTCCGGTGGAGTGGCTCAATCCCTGCTATAAGGATGGGGATGTGACCTTCGATCCGGCGCTGGTGGGCCGATGGAGCGACCCGGACGGCACCAGCGTCCTGCAACTTAAGGATGCAGGCGACGAGGCCTACCAGGTGGTTTACACCGAAGTTCAGTCCGATGGCGGCCGGCAGGAAAGCAAATTCGACGGGCATCTCGTGAGATTGGGGGCATTTCTCTTCCTGGATCTGCTTCCTCAACCGGCGAGCGCGAATCCCGGCGTTTATCCGTTCACCGTGAATCCATCCGAAGGCGAAACCGGAGTTCAGCCCCACGTGGCCGAGGTTGGCGACGGGCTTTACGCCGGCTTCGTTCGAGTGCCGCAAGCTTCCCCGGCAAACGACGGCAGCTCCTACGAACTTCATCTCACCCAGGCTCACTGGGTATTCCGGGTGTGGCTCGATGGAGATACGCTGCGCCTCGCCGACCTCAGCGAAGACTGGTTCAAGGGTGCCGTCGATCAGGGAAGGGTCGAAATGGGTCAGGAAGAAGTCAACGATACCCTGGTGCTGACCGCGTCCACCACCGAGCTGCGAGCGTTTCTTCAGGAGCACGGCGGAGACGAGGGCGCCTTTCCCGAGCCCGAGGAGGGATGGTCTCGCCAGAAGTGATTCTTCCCCGGGCCACCCTATCCGTCGCCGGTGCCGGGGGTGCGGAAAGCAAGGCGGTGTCACGCCGCCGCGGTCGAGGGCGCGGAGCTACATTGCTAGCCTACTGAGCTCCGCGCCGCGCCGGCCAGGGGACGACTGAACGAAATCCGCTGGAGGTCGTGCTCCCAGAATTGGCCAGCCGAAACATCCCAAGGTGCGCTCACGAATCTGCTCGTCTGAAACCGCAAAAATGACTCTCGTTCCGTGGGCGCCTGGCCTTTCGTCATGCCGAGCGAAGCCGGAGCCCGGTCGATTCAGGGGGCGATTGTGTGCATCTTTCCTAAGAAACTTGCTCGTTAGCTGCCCGAGAAAGGGCCTTTTTGAGCCCTGTTTGTCCAGCTTCTGGACACTTATTGTTTTTCGAAGTTTTTGTCAATTGCTGAAAATTTGTGCGAGGCTGACCGTGGAGTCAGGAGTCGGGAGTCGGGAGCGCCTCACGGCCGGCTGAATCAGGCCGCCCGGAGGGCGCCCCAAGAATGTCGTCGTATGAACGCCAATCGCTCGGTGGAAATGGGCCATTTTGTCGTCGTATGAACGCTTCTGTCTAAAAACACTACACTTTTCATTTTGGGAAGCCTCGCTTGGATGCGCCGTAAGTTATTGAAAACAGGTTCAGGGCATCTGGCGCGTTTTCGTCTGTAAGTCGTTGAAAGTAGGTAGGCCGATTCGCGCCTTTCGATGGCCATAAGTTGTTAAAAGTTCGCTCGGCGCTAAGGTCGCCTTTTGGCGGTCCTTCCGAGTGTCGCCGCGCCCGGCTGGCCGGTTCCAGCCCGGGTCTACAACGGCGAGTGCCGGCCGTGATATTGTGGGCCATAGTGCGCTGCGGCGTAGGGCGCCTTACCGAGGTCGGTAGATGGCCCACCCATCGTTGTACGGCGCGATCGAGGCTGGGGGCACCAAGTTCGTCTGCGCGGTCGGCAGCGGCCCGGACGATCTGCGCGGCCGCATCGAGCTGCCCACCACCACGCCTGGCGAAACCCTCGAACGGGTGCTGGGGTTCTTCGAGGTCCAGTCCAAACGCCAGCCTCTCGAAGCCTTCGGCATTGCCTCTTTCGGCCCCATCGACGTGCACGTGAAGTCGCCGGGCTTCGGCCACATTACCTCCACGCCCAAGCCCGGCTGGCGCGACGTGGATCTGGTGGGCCCCCTGCGGCGCGCCTTCAACCTGCCCGTCGCCTTCGATACCGACGTGAACGCTGCGGCGCTTGGCGAGCGCCGTTGGGGCCGCGCTCAGGGGCTCGATACTTTCGTGTATGTGACTGTGGGCACAGGGATTGGCGGCGGCGCCATGGCGGAAGGGCGCCTGCTGCACGGCGTGTTGCATCCCGAAATGGGCCACATGCGTATCGCGCACGATTGGCAGGCGGACCCCTTCCCGGGCGCGTGTCCGTTTCACGGCGATTGCTGGGAGGGCTTGGCAGCCGGCCCGGCCATGAAGGCTCGATGGGGAGTCTCGTCCCACGACCTTCCGCCCGGCCACCGGGCCTGGGATCTGGAGGCGCACTACCTCGCCTTGGGAGTGGTGAATCTGGTGTGCACGCTCTCGCCGCAGCGCATTATTCTGGGCGGCGGTGTGATGCACCAGGCGGAGTTGTTTCCGTTGATCCGAAGCAAAACCCTGAAGCTGCTGAACGACTACATCCGCGCGCCCGGCATCGTGGAGCGCATCGACGAGTACGTGGTGCCGCCGGGGTTGGGTGACAACGCCGGCGTGCTCGGAGCCATTGCACTAGCGCTCGCGGCCGTCGAAGCGTGAAGACAGCGCAGGAGTTACGGGTCGGCCGCTCGGTTCGCGGCAGTAGCTGCTCGCCCGCTCCGGGGCAGCAGAAGCGCCAGCGCGCCGCCGGCCAGCAGGCCCAGGCTGAGCAGGCCGAAGGCGTAAAAGGTATCCCCCGTCCGCTTGATCAAGTAGCCCGCCGCCAGCGGCCCGAAGTATCCGCCCAAATTGCCTAAGGCGTTCACAAGCCCCATGGCCGAACCGGCGGCGCGGGAGGGCAGGGTTTCGGTGGGGATCGCCCAGAAGGGGCCGAGCGCCCCGTAGGAGCCCGCGCCAACGAGGGCGATCAGCGCGAACGAGCCCGCCGCCGAATAGCGGCTGAGCAGCACTCCGCCGAGCAGGCACAAGCCGCTCCAGGCCAGGGGTCCGGCGACGTGATGGCGTCGCTCGCCGCGGCGGTCGGAGTGGCGGGAGATCAGCACCATGCCGATTCCGGTCACGACGTAGGGCACGGCGAAGAGGACTCCAACCCACAAGTGACTGAGCTGCTTAGCCTTCTCCATGGCAGTGGGGAGCCAGAACAGGTAGCCGTAATTGCCGGCGTCGAGCATGAAATACACCAGGCACATCAGCAGCACCGGCCCGCTCACCAGGGCCCGCCACGCGGGCGCCTGCGCCGCCGAATCGGACGCTTCGGCGGCCTCGGCCTGTTCGAGTTCGGCCTGTTCACGCTGAAGCGTCTCTTCCAAGTAGGTGCGCTCGGCGGCTGAAATCCACCGGGCCTGATGCGGATGATCGTGGATTCGGGTTAGCCAGGCCACCAGCCAGACGAAGGGCAGGCAGCCCTCGGCAATCAGCAAAACACGCCAGTTCCAGCGGCCCAGAATCCAGCCCGAAAGGGGCGAGGAGACGACCACCGCCAGCGGCAAACACAACATCCAGAAGGCGTTAGCGCGGGCGCGCTCCGCCCGGGGAAACCAACTGGCCAGCAGCACCAGCACGGCGGGCCACACCCCGCCCTCCGCCACGCCGAGCAGCAGACGCATGATCCAGAACTGGTGCCCGGTGCGCACGACTCCCGTGCCCGCTGAGCACGCTCCCCAGGCCACCAGCAGAATGGCCACGAACCATTTGGCGCTCCAACGGCGCGCCAGATAGCCGCCGGGGATCTGAAGCGCCAAGTAGCCCCAGAAAAAGATGCCGGCCGCGCTGCCCGCCTGTCGAGGGTCCAGGTGCAGGTCGCGGCTGATGGCAGGCAGGGCGAGTGATATGTTGGTTCGATCGATGAAGGCGATGGTGTACATCACAAATGCCACCACGATCACGCGCAGCCAGCGCTCGCGCGGAACGGACTCAAGATGCACGTTCTCAATAGCTTGCGTCATCGGTCACAACTCCGCGACCCACCCGAGGATTGCCCTTGCCCGGCTCCTGTGCTACTCTGCACTGAGCTTGACTCCCGGCACTTAGGAGT
>Ga0335081_10008838_pt1 | contig 16175 bp, 19 predicted proteins | sample Lox_Sample_35_FD_206713 | JGI IMG/M metagenome (GOLD analysis project Ga0335081, IMG submission 206713) | Soil microbial communities from Loxahatchee National Wildlife Refuge, Florida, United States - Lox_Sample_3.5 | ecosystem: Environmental > Terrestrial > Soil > Wetlands | place: USA... | reverse complement strand
CGCCACGGCCCGTTCAAATCGGAAGGCGGGTGCCTGCTCCTCGAGATTCATTATTACGACGAGAGCCGCCGGCACGCCGGGTAACGGCGGCTTCACAAGCGAGTGTTCCTGTGACTGCGCAAAAGCCTCTGGACTGCCTCAAATGCCCCGCTCTCTGCTGTCGGATGGCGGGATATGTCGAAGTGACCCGCCACGATATCCGCCGCCTCGCGAAGCATCTCGGCCTCACCCCCGCCCAATTCGAGGCCAAGCACATCGTCGAAGTAACCCGCCGCGGCAAGAAGCGCATCAAGGATGCCGACCGGACCTGCCAGTTCCTGGCAGCGGATCGCAGCTGCACGGTCTATGAGGCGCGGCCCAAGGATTGCCGCGGCTATGTCTGCTGGGATCAGGACGACATGACCGTCTACGGGTTCGCCAAGTTCCTGCAGATGCCGGTGGCAAAGCTGCGCAAGACCGAGGCCGAAGAAGACGCGGCAGAGAAGTAGTCAGCGCCGCCTCGCCGGGAGCGGTGCACTCCAGGGCTACTGCATAAGGTTTCACCACGGAGGCACGGAGATCACGGAGCAACGAGGAATGGCGCGCTTCGCGCGCCAAACGTCCAATCTCCGTGTCCTCCGTGGTGACCCTTTTTTCCTGCCGCGGGAGCCCGCGCCGGCGGCCGCTCAGGCAGCGGCGCGGGTGAATGGTGGCGCCGCGCCAGGCCAGCTCGCCAACCCCGCGAACAATTGCGACAACCTGGTCGCCTCGTCGAAATATTGCTTCATCGCCGTCTCGGCGAAGCGCTGCTGACAGGCGAAGGCCTCTTCGACGCTCCGGCAGCTGGCAAGCTGCATCCACGCCTCGGCATCCTCTTGCAGCCGCTGCTGGGTGAAGCGCGCGATCTCTTGTGACAGCTCCGTCATACCGCTCAGCCACTGCCCCATCACCTGACCGCCGGCAGCGGCAGCCATCATCGGCGCGGCCGGCTCCATGGGCGCGCTCGACTCGACGGACGCGCTTGCCTCCTCAACCGGCGTGCCCGACTCGATCGACAGGCTTGGCTCGGCAGCGGCCGCTGCCGCGGCTTTACGCCTGCGCGGGGTCGGCGTCGGCGCGGCCTCAATGTCGCTCATCTCTTGCCTCCAGTTTCTGATAAGGATCCGAAAGTCGAGCGCGCCCCGGCGCCCCTCGCATTGATCTACCGCAATCCCGCCGCGGGCGAGCCGTCGAGGAAGCGATCGATCGTGCGAGCGAGGCCCGGCTCGCCGGTCTCGGCGAAGCTATACTGCGCGCGGATCATCGGCTTGTCGACCGCGATCAGTCGAGCAAGATCGATCGGCGTCGCCGAGACCACGATCTCGGCCGGCGCGGCGGCGATCGCGGCCGCGAGCGCTTGCAGCTGCGGCGCGCCATAGCCCACCGCCGGCAACACCTTGCCGATATGCGGATAGGCTGCGAAGACGGCAGCGATCTCCGGCGGCGCGGTCGGGCGCGGATCGACGATCTCCGCCGCGCCGGCGGCGCGCGCCGCGACATAACCGGCACCATACGGCATGCCACCATGGGTAATGGTCGGACCGTCCTCGACGACCAGCACGCGCTTGCCGGAAACGGCGGCCGCGTCATCGAGACGCACCGGCGAGGCGCCGCACAGAATAACGGCATCGGGATTGACCGCGCGGCAGCGGCAGGTGAGCGCGAGGACGGCGTCCTCCGACGCCGCATCGACCTTGTTGATGAGGAGGAGATCGGCCATGCGCGCGACCGCTTCGCCGGGGTGATGCGTCGCCACCTCGCTTGGCCGCAACGCGTCGGTAACGCAGATGTGAAAGTCCGGGCGCAGGAAGGGGAAGTCGTTGTTGCCGCCATCCCAGACGATGATGTCGGCCTCGCGCTCCGCCGCCGCCAGGATCGCGGCATAGTCGACGCCGGCGAAGACGATGTTGCCCACCGCGATATGCGGCTCGTATTCCTCGCGCTCCTCGAGGGTGCAGCGTGCGGCATCGAGATCGGCGAGGCTGGCGAAGCGCTGCACGCGCTCGCGCGCGAGATCGCCATAGGGCATGGGATGGCGCAGCACGGCGACGCGCCGACCGCGGGCGGCGAGATGCCGCGCGAGGAAGCGCGCGACGGCAGATTTGCCGCAGCCGGTCCGCACGGCGCTCACGGCGATCACCGGCAGCGCCGAGCGCAGCGCGGTGCGCGCCGGACCGAGCAGCACGAAATCGGCGCCGAGCGCCAGCGCGCGGGAGCCGAGATGCATCACATGCTCATGACGCACGTCGCTATAGGCGAAGACGATCTCGTCGACGCCGTCGCGGCAGAGCGCTTCCAGCCGCTCCTCGGCGAAGATCGGAATGCCGTCGGGATAGAGCGGACCGGCGAGCTCCGCCGGATAGCGCCGGTCGGCGATGCCGGGGATCTGCGTTGCGGTGAAGGCGAGCACCAGCGCCGACGGGTCGTCGCGATAGACCATGTTGAAATTGTGAAAGTCGCGGCCGGCGGCGCCGAGGATGACGACGCGCTTGCGCTGCGGCGCAGCGTCAGACGCAGTAGGTTCGGAGCGGCGGGAAGCCATTGAATTCCACCGAGGCATAGCTCGCCGTGTAGGCGCCGGCCGAAAGGAAATCGACGGGGTCGCCGATCGCCAGCGCCAAGGGCAGCTCGCAATGCGTGCGCTCGTAGAGGATGTCGGTGCTGTCGCAGGTCGGACCGGCCAGCACCACCGGCCCCGCGGGCCCGCCGCTATGCGGCGCGCGCAGCCGGTACTCGATGCGCTCGCCCAGCGTCTCCGGGAGCCCGTTATACCGGCCGGCATCAAGATAGACCCAGCGCCGGCCGCCGCGATGCGGGCGCTCGCCGACGAGCAGGACTTCGGCGCGCAACAGCCCGGCATCGCCGACCATGTAGCGGCCGGGCTCGACCAGAATGCGCGGGCGCGCGCCGCCGAAGGCGGCGGCGAGCGCCGTCTCGATCGCCTCGGCGTAGCGCGCGAGATCGCGCACGACGTGGCGATACTGCGCGGGAAAGCCGCCGCCGAGATTGAGCAGCTCGAGTGTGATGCCGTGACGCGAGCAGTGCTGAAAGATCTCGGCCGCATGCGCGATGGCGCCCTGCCATTGCGTAGGATCGGTCTGTTGCGAGCCGACATGGAAGGAGACACCGGCGGGGCGCAGCCCGAGTTGCGGCGCCGCCAGCAGCAGCTCGGCGGCCCTGTGGCGATCGCAGCCGAATTTGCGCGACAGCGGCCATTCGGCGCCGCGCCCTTGGACGAGCATGCGGCAGAAGACGCGGGCGCCGGGCGCGGCGCGCGCGAGCTTCTCGAGCTCCTCGCGGCAATCGAAAGCGAAGAGGTCGATGCCGTCGGCCTTCGCGGCGGCGACATCGCGTTCGCGCTTGATCGTGTTGCCGAAGGAAAGCCGCTCCGGGGCAATATTCAGCGCGCGGCAGCGCGCGATCTCGCCGGCGCTGGCAAGATCGAAGCACGCACCGAGCGCCGCCAGCACTTCGATGATGGCGGGCGCGGGATTGGCTTTGACCGCGTAATAGATCGAAGCCGCGGGGAACAGCGCCTGCATGCGCCGATAGCGCGCGCGCACGATCTCGAGATCGATGACGAGGCAGGGCGTCGCCGGCCGCGCCTCGGCAAGAAAACGGTCGATCCGGTCGAGCGCCGTCTCCGGCAGCGGCGGCTCGGCGAGGAATTGCTCCATGGCTCCCCTCAGGGGTCGATGCGCCACGCTAGAGCGGGCCGGCCAAGGCGACATTGAGGCAGATCAAGGCGGGGCCCGGGCACCCCTAAAGCGATAGTGACCGGGATCACAGCACACGGGCGCCAGCCACCACAGATGAAAGGCCGACGGTTTCAACCCGATGATGATGGCGGCGTGACCATGGGCGACAATCACAAATATGGGAGCTCTTTGATCCCTGATCTCGCGCGCGAGCTTGCCCGCGACGGCGATCTATCCCTGTCCGAAGATGAGATCGCGCGGCTCCGCAGCCTTGCTGAACTTTACGAGCGGCTCACCAATGACGATCTCTGGCGGCTCGCCGGCGCGCTGCACGATCGCGCGGACGGCGTCTACGCCGATGGCGGAAAGGAGAAGGCCGACGCCAGCCGGCGCTTCATGAGCCTGCGTCGCGACGCGCTCGAGGTCGAAGCCGAGATCGATCGGCGCGCCACCGAGGCCTACGCCCATCTCACCGACGATGAGCTGCGGAGCTGCTTCAACGATCTCTCGATCACGCGCGACAGTTTGAGCTCCACCGATGGCGCGCGCCCTGCCGTCGCCCATCGCTGGGCCGAAGCCGCCCGCGCACTGATGCAGCGGCACCCGAAGTGATCGAGCGGACAGAGGTTTCATTGATGCAGCGGTAAGGCCGTATCGGGCCAAAGGGACCCGCTCTTAATCGTCTTAAATCGCTCTTATCTTATTTGTCACCCCCGCGAAAGCGGGGGTCCATCGTCGTGGATTCCCGCTTTCGCGGGAATGACAACAAAGAAGGTAGGCGATTCCACCTGAGAAGACCGAGCGCTAGCGCGGACAGAAGTGCGGCGCACCCTCAACGCGGCGGCTTCGTCCGGTTCGCTTCCTCCTGCGGACAGCCCGGTCGCGGTTTGGGGCCGCGGCGGTCTTTGGGGACTTTGCAGTTGTTGACGCGTTGCTCGTCGCTGGCCTTGTCGCTGAGACGCTCCTTGAGCGTTTCTGCCGCGGCCTGCTGCCTCGCCGGCGGAGACGGGTCGGGCGGCGCCTGGGCAGAAGCGCTCACCGAGAGAAGGCCGAGAGCCACAACGATCGGCAGCGCGCCGCTCTTGCCGGACATGGGGAGCCTCCGGAGCTGACCTCCCGGCGATGCTGTCACGGCCGGCGCAGGCCGCCTATCCGGATCGCGCCGCTAGAGGCTGGAACCATCCGCGGTCCCGATTGTTGTCGGTGCGGAGCCTATCCTTAACGCGAATACGCGGGGGGTGGGCGCTATCTGACCGATGGTGGGCACTGATGGGAGAGCTGCTCTACCGCCGCATACCCTTCGCCGTGCTGGCCGCACTGGCGCTGTGGTTGATGGTAATTTTATTGCTGATCGCCGGGGATGGTGTGCTCGCCGCCGCCGGGTGGTGAGGGGTTCATCTCGTAACTGCCGAGCAGCCTGTCGACGAGGCCGGTCGCGCGCGCCCAGTCATAGGTGCGGAAGCTGTGGCCGCGGGTGACGAAGGGGGCGCCGGCATAGAACATCTCGTATTGCAGGTGGCGGGAACCGAATTCCGAGCCGACGGCGTCCCAGGCGAGCTTCAGGAATTTGACGCGCTCTTCCGGCGACAGCGCCGGCGAGCGCTGCGTGCGGCGGATGATCTCCGCCAGCTCGCCCTCGCCCCAATCCGCCACCGATGACGGCAGCATGATGAGCGCGCCGCCGGCGAGCTCGCGGATGCCGGCGACGAGCTGCGGGTAGATCTCCTGCGTCAGCACTTGCGCCGTGTACATGAAATGCTTGTTGGGCGCGAAATAGCCGTCGCCGGTATGGCCGCCGGCCTCCATGCCGATCATCATCGAGTCCACCATTGCCGCCAGAGCGGCGATGCGGCCGAGCTGGTCGCGCACCGGAGGCAGGTTGATCGTACCGATGGTCTCGGCCAGGCGGAGCGCGATGCCGGCGAGGAAACGCGCCTTGACCGACAGCCGGATCTGCGACTGATAGTTCTGGAAGACATGGGCCAGCGTGTCGTGGAACTGCGCGCGGCACATATCGGTATCGCGATAGACGAAGACGCGCTCCCACGGCACCTTCACATCGTCGAAATAGAGGAGGGCATCGTTCTCGTCGAATTGCGCCGAAAGCGGGTTGTCGAAGCGCGACACCGCCGCCTTCTCGTAGGATTTGCGCGACAGGATCTTGAGGCCCGGCGATGCGAGCGGCAGCGCAAAGGACAGCGCCAGATGCTCCTCGCCCGGCTTCAGCGGCTGAATATTGGCGACGAAGACCTCGTTCGCGAGGATGGCGCTGGTGCCGAGCATCTTGGCGCCGCGCACGGTGATACCGGCCGCATCCTCGTCCACGGCCTGCGCCACCAGAAATTGCTCCTGCTCGCCCCAGGCGCGCGAGCGATCGGCCTGCGGATTGATGAGGACATAGGTGAGGAAGAGATCGTGGCGGCGGGCATAGTCGAAATAGTCGAGCACCGCGCGGGCGCGCGCTTCGCCATGCCGGCGGAAAACCTCGATGCTCAACACCTGGCCAAGCAAGGTCGAGGCGACATGATCGGGCGAGCGGCCGAGAAAGCCGTAATTCGTCTCCGACCACGCCACCAGCGCCTCGCGCCGGCGAACCAGCTCGTCGTAAGAGTGCGGGATCTCCCAGCAGCGATTGACGCGCGCCGTCCCGCCCGGCGGCAGGAAGGTCATGCGCTCGAGGTTTTCCGGCCGCGCCTGGAAATCGTAGAGCGCCGCGGCCGAGCGCACGGCGTTGCGGAACGCGGGATGCGTGGTCACATCGGCGACGCGCTCGCCATCGATATAGACGGCGCGGCCGTCGCGCAGCGACTGGATGTGAGCGGCGCCGGTGCGGGCCACACTCATCGCCGTCAACCCTCCGCCGCGGCGCGGTGCTCCAGCTCCCGAAGCAGCGCTGCCGACAGCGCGATGCCGTCGCGGGCGAGGCGCGCGCGGCTTTGCCGCCGGCGCTCGCCGGGAAGCCGCACCCCCTCCTCCGCCAACATCGCCGCGCACAGCTCTTCGACCCGCGCCAGCACCGCCGCGCCGCCGAAGGGCGCCGGATCGAGCAGCAAAAAGAGCTGACCGACCTGCGGCGGCGGGCCTTCGGCGTCGAAGAAGGAACTCGCCTCATAGCCGAAATGCGAGCGCGTGAGCGCCGCCGCCAGCAGCTCGACGATGAGCGCCAGCGCCGCGCCTTTGGTGCCGCCGATCGGCGCCATGGTGCCGGCCAGCGCCGCTTTCGCATCGCGCGTCGGCCGCCCGGCCGCGTCGAGCGCCCAGGTTTCGGGAATGGCCTCGCCCTTGCCGGCCGCCAGCATGATCTTGCCGCGTGCGACGACGCTCATCGAGAGATCGACGACCAGCGGCGCGCCGTCGCGACGCGGGCAGGCAAAGGCGATGGGGTTGGTGCCGAAGAGCCCGCGCGCGCCGCCGGCCGGCGCGATCGCCGCCGGCGTATTGGCGAAAGCGAGGGCGAAGCGACCGGTTTCGGCGACACGCTCGACGAAATGGCCGAGCACGCCGCAATGATGCGAATTGCCGATGGCGAGCGCCAGCGCGCCAGTCTCGGCCAGCGCTGCCTCGGCCGCGGCGAGCCCCAGCGCGATCGCCGGAAAGGCGAAGCCGCCCCGCGCATCGACGCGGAAGACGGCGGGCGCCGGGCGCGAGAGCGCGGGCTCGGCATGGCCATCGACCTTGCCGCTCCGCACCTGCTCGGCATAGAAGGGCAGCCGCGACAAGCCGTGCGAGGCGATGCCGTCGAGCTCGGCGGCGATCAGCGCTTCCACCACCGCTGCCGCATTGCCAGGGCTGGTGCCGGCGGCGATCAGCGCGCGCAGCGCCAGCTCCTTGAGCGCCGCCGCGGGGCGCCGGATTTCGCCCTCAGGCATGGGCCACCGCCGCGGCCGGCAGCAGGCTCTCGCCCGGCCGGACCCGGGTGAAGCGCACCGTCTCGAAGCCGACCGATAGCGCTTCGCCGGCCAGCCGCACTGTGGTGAAGGCGAGATCGCGATCGGCAGGACGCGTCGCGGGGAAGTCTTCGCGGAAATGGGCGCCGCGCGATTCCTCGCGCGCCAGCGATGCGGCGGCGATGGCGCGGCTCACCAGAATCAGGCTCTTCAGATTGAGCCAGTCATGCCAGGTGAGGTTGAAGGCGAGATCCTGCGTTGCGACGCCGGTGCGGTCGAGGCGGCGATCGAGATCGATCAGCGCCGCCCCCGCGCGCTCGAGCCCGGCGCGGTCGCGCAGAATGCCGACATCCCGCCACATCAGCTCCTGCAGCTCCTCGCGCAGCGCCGCGACATCGCCCGGCGGCTGGGTCAGCGGCACGCGGCAGCGGGCGACGGCATCGGCGATCGCGCGCTCGTCGGCCGGCCGAAAACGGCCTGCCTCGCGCACCCAATCGGCCATGCGGTCGCCGGCGATGCCGCCGAAGACGGTAGAGTTGGCGACGCCATTGCCGCCGAGCCGGTTGCCGCCATGGACGCCGCCCGTGTCCTCGCCGGCGGCGAAGAGACCCGAGAGCGCGGTCCCGCCATCGCTGGCGAAGACGACGCCGCCCATCATGTAATGCGCCGTCGGGATGACCTCGACCCGGTCGCCGGCGAGATCGAAGCCGCAATCGGCGCAGCGCTCGACCATGCCTTTGAAGAGAGCGCGGACGCGCGCCGGCCCCAGATGCTTCATTTCGATATAGAGCCCGCCATGCGGCGAGACATTGCCGCGGCGGATCTCGCGATACATGGCGCGGCTGACGATGTCGCGCGTCGCGCGCTCGCCCCTCTGGTCGTAATTTTGCATGAAGCGCGCGCCGTCGCCGCCGAGGAGATAGCCGCCGGCGCCGCGCAGCCCCTCTTCGAGCACAGTGCCGGTCATGCGCGTCCCCGGCCCCGCCAGCAGCCCGGTCGGATGGAACTGCACCATCTCGATGTCGCGCAGCGCGAGCCCGGCGCGGAGCGCCATGGCGAGCCCGTCGCAGGTCTTGTCACCCGAGGGCGTGTGGTACTTGTACATGGTCGGGCCGCCGCCGGTGGCGAGCAGCACGGCGCGCGCCTCGACGAAGACGAAATCGCCGCTGCGCATGTCGATCATCAGCACGCCGGCCAGCGCCTCTTCGCTTGCGGCCGGAATCAGCGCCACGGCGCGATGCTCCTCGAGCCGTTCGATGTCGCGCGCCCAGACCTGCTCGGCGAGCCGGTTGATGATCTCGATGCCGGTGAGATCGCCCTTGTGCACGGTGCGGTCGAAGGTCTGGCCGGCAAACGCCTTCTGATGCACGGTGCCGTCGGGGTTGCGGTCGAAGAAGCAGCCGAGCTCGTTCTCGAGCTCGCGGATGCGCTGCTGCGCCACGGTGACGAGCGTCCAGGCGAGCTCCTGATCGTTGAGCCAGCCGCCGCCCTCGACCGTGTCCATGAAATGCCGTTCGGCCGAATCCTCCGGCGCCAGCGCGACGTTGTAGCCGCCTTGCACCATGCGGGTGCAGCCGCATTTGCCGAGCAGCCCCTTCACCGCCACCGTGACCGACAGCTCCGGCGCGCGCTTCTTGGCATGAAGCGCAGCAAAGAGCCCGGCACCGCCGCTGCCGAGAATGAGGATGTCAGTGCGCAGGCGATGCATCAGGCGCCGCGCTTGTCGAACTCCCTCTCCGCCCCATTGGGGCGGAGAGGGTTGGGGTGAGGTGGGGTGCGAAGGCAGATGCGCTGGTGCTGCGCAAAGACCACCTCACCCTCCCATCGCTTCGCGATGGGCCCCGCCCTCTCCCCCGCTGCGCGGCGGAGAGGGAAACGAGCACGGGGTTGCACGAGGCAAAGCATCCTCAGGCTCCCTTCACCCCGAGCGCCGCAAGGGCCTTGGCGCGGCGGGAGGCGGCGGCGTCGCGGACGCCGTCGTAGAGGCTGCCGCCCTGCGCATCCATCGCCACCAGCAAGGGACCGAAGCCGTTGACGCGGAAGCGCCACAGGCTCTCGGGATTGAGCTCGTCGAGATCGACATCCTCGATCGCCTCGATCCAGGCGGTCTCGAGCGCGGCGGCGCCGCCGATGATGGCGAGATAGGCGCCGCCGAGCTCGGCGAAAGCACGCTGCGACTCGGCGCCGAGGCCGCCCTTGCCGATGATGAGGCGGACGCCGCACGCTTGCATCAGCGGCCGGGTGAAGCGCTCCATGCGCGCGCTCGTCGTGGTGCCGACGCAAACCGGCTCATAGCCCGCGGGCGCGGCGGCGGAGACCGGCACTTTGCGGACATTGGGCGCGGTGTGGATCACGGCATGGCCGTTGAGATCGAAGCGCGTCTTGCGCCCGCGATCGAACATCGCGATTTGCGTCGCATCGCGGATGCCGAACAGCGTGCCGTCGAGCGTCACCTGATCGCCGATCCTGAGCGCACGCACCGCGGCCTCGTCGATCGGCGTCCGGAAGCGATGCTGCGCCATGGCTCAGGCTCCGATCGCAACGCCGTCGGGGCGGAAGGTAGCGGTGGCGCGCCGCGCGGAATGGCACTGAATATTGACCGCGACCGGGTTCATCGTGATGTGCGTCGCCGCCAGCTCGACATGGACGGCAAAGGCGGTGCTGTCGCCGCCGAGCCCCTGCGGCCCGATGCCGAGGCTGTTGACGGCATCGCCGAGCGCGCGCTCGAGCTTGGCGCCTTCGGGATCCGAGCACATCGTGCCCAGCGGCCGCGTCGCCGCCAGCTTCGCCAGATGCATGCAGAGATCGGAGGTGCCGCCGATGCCGACGCCGACGATGGTCGGCGGACACACCTTGCCGCCGGCCTCGATCACGCGGTCGATGACGAAGGTCTTGATGCCGTCGACCCCGTCGGCCGGAATGCACATCTTGAGGAAGGAGCCGTTCTCGGAGCCGCTGCCCTTGGGGATCATCTCGATCACCAGCTCCTCGGCGCGCGCGCTGAAATCGACGGTGATCACCGGCACCAGCGCGCCGCAGGAGGTGTGCTCGTTGATGCGGGTCAAGGGATGGACGACGGAGGAGCGCAAGGGATATTCGCGCGTCGCGCGCTCGCAGCCGCGGCGGATCGCGGCCTTGAGCGCGGCGCCGTCGACGGCGACGTCGCGGCCGATGGTGATGTTGTAGATCGGGATGCCGGTATCCTGGCACAGCAGATTGTCGGTCTTCTCCGCCACGGCGATATTGGTGCGCATCGTTTCGAGGATCGTGCGCGCGGTGCCGTCGCTCTCGGCCTGATAGAGCCGGTCGAAGCCGCGCTTGATGTCGTCGGGCAGCAGCTTCAGGGCGCGGATATAAAGGAGCTTCGCGGTTTCCTCGACGACGGCGAGATCGATGGCGAGGGTCATTGCTGCATGCCCCATTTGCGCACGGTGCTGTTCTCGATGGCGCGGAACACCACGCTTTCGATGAAGAGGCCGATGATGATCACGGTGAAGAGACCGGCAAAGACATTGGCGGTCTCGAGCTCGTTCTTGTTTTCGTAGATGTACCAGCCGAGCCCGCCCGAGCCGGAGCTGACGCCGAACACCAGCTCGGCGGCAATCAGCGTGCGCCAGGCAAAGGCCCAGCCGACCTTAAGGCCGGTCAGGATCGCCGGCAGCGCCGCGGGCACCAGGATGCGCGCGACATAGCTGACGCCCTTGAGCCCGTAATTGTGCCCGGCCATGCGCAAGGTCTGGCTCACCGCGAGAAAGCCCGAGAAGGTGTTGAGCGACACCGCCCAGAGCACGGAATGGATGAGGACGAAGATGAGGCTGGGATTGCCGAGGCCGAACCAGAGCAGGCCGAGCGGCAACAGCGCGATCGCCGGCAAGGGATTGAACATGGCGGTGAGCGTGCTGAGGAGATCGGTGCCGAGCCGCGTCGAGACGGCAAGGCCGGTCAGCACCGCGGCGATGGCGACGCCGGCGGCGTAGCCCATCACCAGCACCTTGATCGAGACCAGCGTGCGCGCCAGCAGCTCGCCGCTGACGACGCCCTTCACCAGCGCCGCCACGGTGTCGCCAAAGGTCGGGAAGATCAGCGGATTGTCGAGCCAGGAGGCGTAGAGCTGCCAGATCGCGGCGAGCGCCGCGAGCAGCAGGAAGCGCCGCAGCGGGGTGATGTTGCCGAGCCGCTCCCAGAGCGACAGCGGCCGCTCGATCTCGCCGATGTTGCGGGCATCGAGCGTCTGGCGCTCGAATTCCGGGCGGACCGGCGGCAGGATGGCGGCGTGCTCCGCGCTCACGGCGCCGCTCCTGCCCGCTCGATCGCCTCGGCGAAGAGCATGCCGCGGATGCGGCGCTGCAGCGCCTCGGCGCCTTCGCCGCGGACCGAGTTGAGCTCGGCCTTGACCTGGCCCGGATGCGGCGACAGCACCAGGATGCGGTTGCCGACGATGATCGCCTCCTCGATCGAGTGGGTGACGAACAGCATGGTGAAGCGGATGTCGTCCCATAGCTGCAGCAGCTCGTCCTGCATCTTGCGCCGCGTCAGCGCGTCGAGCGCGGCGAAAGGCTCGTCCATCAGCAGGATCTCGGGCTCCATCGCCATGGCGCGCGCGATGGCGACGCGCTGCTTCATGCCGCCCGACAGCATGTGCGGATAGACGTCGCCGAACTTGTCGAGCCCGACCTTGGCGATGTAGGTCATCGCCCGGTCCGTCGCCTCGCGCTGGCTGCAGCGGCGGCTCGCCAGCATCGGGAACATGACGTTCTGCTTGACCGTCTTCCACGGCAACAGCTGGTCGAACTCCTGGAACACCATCATGCGGTCGGGGCCCGGCCGCTCGATGGTGCGCCCGTTCAAGCGGATGCTGCCCTCGACCGGCGTCAAGAAGCCGCCGACGCCTTTGAGCAAGGTCGATTTGCCGCAACCCGACGGGCCCAGCAGAATGAAGCGGTCGCCGCGATGGACCTCGAAGCCGACGCGATAGGTCGCGGTGACGAGATGCTGCTTGGTCTTGTACTGCAAGGTCACGCCCTCGACCTCGAGCAGCGGTGACGCGGGGTCGGATGCGGCCGCCCCGCGAGACTCCCTCTCCGCCCCTTCGGGGCGGAGAGGGTTGGGGTGAGGTGGGGTGGGTCCGACCGCCGCCAGTGTCCCCGTCTCTCTCGTCATAGCCGCTGCTCCACCCACCTCATCCTAAATCCTTCTCCGCCCTAAAGGGCGGAGAAGGACTTGATACCCGTAACTTCATCATCAATTGCCCGCCATCGCCCGGAACTCCGGGAAGAAGATCTCGCTCGTGGTTTTCGGCATGTTGTCGATGGCGCCGATCTTGTGCATGAACTCCGCGTATTTCATCACCTTCTGCGGCATCGTGGTGAAGACGTTCTCGGGGTCGCGGATCATCTGCTCGACGAACTCGGGCGAGAGCTTCGACTTCTCCTCGTCGATATAGATCGCCGCCGCGCGCTTCGGGTCGCTCTTGATCAGCGCCATCGCCTCGTTGAGCGCGGTCAGGAAGGCGGCATAGACCTTGGGATTGTCGTCGTGGAACTTCTGCGTCGTCCAGACGACGTTGAAGGTGTGCGGGCCGCCCAGCACGTCGTAGGAGCTGAGCACGCGATGCGCGGCTTTGTCCTGCAGCTCCAGATACTGGAAGGGGGCGCTGCCGAAATGCGCCGTGATCTCCGAATGGCCGGAGAGCAGCGCCGCCATCGCGTCCGGGTGCTTCATCGACACGGTGAGATGGTCGAGCTGATTGTAATGGTCGGCGCCGAAGGCCTCTGCCGCCGCCATTTCCAAGGTCACCGCCTGGATCGAGACCTTGACCGCCGGCAGCGCGATCTTGTCCTGATCGGTGAAATCCTTGATCGTCTTCACCTTCGGATCGGTGCTGACGAGGTAGAGCGGCATGGAATTGAGCGCGGCGACGCCGCGCACCTGCTGATGGCCCCGGGTCTTGCTCCAGATCGTCAGCATCGGCCCGACGCCTCCCGAGGGAAAGTCGAGGCTGCCCGAGAGCAGCGCGTCGTTCATCGCGTTGCCGGCGCCGAACTGCGCCCAGGTGACCTTGAGGTTGGGAATGCCGGCCTTTGCCGCCGCTTGCTCCAGCAGCTTCTCGTGATGCATCACCGTCAGCGGCAGATAGCTGATGCCGAATTCCTGCGCGATGCGGACCTCGCTCACCTCGGCGCGGGCCGGCACGGCGAACAGCAGCGGCAGCATCAGAAGCGCGGCACTGCGCATTGCACGAACCGACATGATCACCTCCCCAGGCTCGATCGTCGCTCTCCGGCGCCTTCGCGGGCGTTCAGCAGAATAGGCGGTTCAGAACAGGTTCAACAAGAACACCAGCCCCATCGCGAGACTCGCACCTGCCGATAGCGCCACGGCCGTCTTCTGCCAGCGCCGCCAGGCCAGGAATTCGATCGCCAGCAGCCGGAGGCCGCCGGTGAGATGCGCCGCCAGCAGCACGACGAGGCCGATCTCGGCGAGCTTCACCAGCGGCGCCGAGGTCCAGCGCAGGAAGCCGTCGAGCCGCGCCGCGCCTTCGATCGCCGTACCGAGCGCCCAGAAATGCAGCGGCAGGAACAGGGCGAGCAGCAGGCCGGACATCCGATGCAGCAGAAAGGCCCAGTAATTCGGATGGTTGCGCGCGGGCCAGCTCATGCGAAGAGCCCGAACGCGGCGCGCCAGCCGGCGGCGGCAATGGCGACAGCGAGGAGCAGCACGGCACCATCGAGGCTCGGCCCGCGCCAGGGGGTCGCCTCGCGCAGCACCGTGCGCAGCCCGATCCCGGCATGGAGCGCCGCGGCGGTGGCGAAGAGGAGGTAGAAGCCGAGCCAGGCGAGATTGCCCTCGGTCCGCGCCAGGATGGCGGCAGCGGAAAGCCCCTGGCGCACGGCATAGACGAGCGTCGCCAGATGCACCAGCACGGCGCCGGCGAGCACCGCCGCCGTCGCCCGCTGCAGGATCCAGAGCCAGGTCTCGCCGCGCGCGCCCATGTCAAAGCTTGCCCCAAAGCGCCGCTTTCGCCGTTGCCCGCTTCAGCCCGGCGATGGCGGCGGTGGGATCGAGCTGCTTCGGGCAATGGAGCGCGCAGCTCTGCTGGCTGTGGCAGGCATGGCAGCCGGCATCGCCCGCCACGGCGCGCAGCCGCGCCGCGCCATCGCCGTCGCGGCAATCATTGACCAAGGTCCAGGCGCGGTTGAGCGCGGCAGGGCCGAGGAAGGCATCGTTCCAGCGCACCACGTCGCAGGCGGCGTAGCAGACGCCGCAGCCGATGCATTCGATCCCCGCGCTCGCCGCCTGCCGCTCGGGCGAATCCGGCGCCACTTTCGCAAACTCTTCACCGAGCCCCGCCATCGGCGCGAAGGCGCCATGCGCGCGCGACCATTTGCCGAAGAAATTGCTCATATCGACGGCGAGGTCCTTGATCACCGGCATATTCTCGAGCGGCCTGAGCTCGAGCCGTCCACCGGAAGCGACGCGGCGCACATGGGTGCGGCAGGTCCAGCGCGGCACGCCGTTCACCGTCATGGCGCAGGAGCCGCACATGCCGACGCGGCAGGCGAAGCGATAGGAGAGCGCTGGCTCGAGATGGCGCTGGATGTAGGTCACGACATCGAGCACCGTCTGGCTTTCCTGCGCCGGGACGTCATAGGCGACGAGGCGGCCCGCCGCGCCGCCGCGCCAGACCGAGACGTGGAGGGTTGCGGTCATGGTGCGCTGATACCCTCACCCCTCACCCTCCCAGCGCTATGCGCTGGGCCCCTCCCTCTCCCGCTCTCCCGCTGTGCGGGAGAGGGGCGAGGGGATGGGAACGTCGCCTGCTTCACGCGCTTTGGTACAGCTTGGTGAGGACGAATTCGCGGTGGCCGAGCGCTTCGGCGCAGGTGAGGCGACCGTTGCAGGTGCGGATCATGATGTCGATGAGCCGGTCGCCGGCGTCGTCCAGCGTCATCTCGCGGCGCAGGATGCCGGAGACGTCGAGGTCGATATGCTCGCCCATGGTGCGCGCCGTCTTGGGATTGGCGGTGAGCTTGATCACCGGCTCGATCGGATTGCCGATGACATTGCCCTGCCCGGTCGGGAAGAGATGGACGACGAAGCCCGCCGCCGCCTGCAAGGTGACGCACTCCGCCGCGGCGGAGGAGCTGTCCATGAAATAGAGCCCGGCGCCCTTGCTCGGCGCTTCCGCCGGCAGCAGCACGTCGATGAACTTCGCCTTCTTGCCGATCTTCGCCAGATTGCCGTAGGCCTTCTCTTCGATAGTGGTAAGGCCGCCGGCGATGTTGCCCTTGGTCGGCTGCGATTCCGACAGGTCGTTCGTCTTGTGCCGGTCGATCACCTCCTGATAGGCGAGGAACGCCTTCATGAATTTGTCGGCCGCCTCTTTGGTGGCGGCGCGGCTGGCGCAGACGGTCTCGGCGCCGGTGATCTCCGAGGTCTCGCCGAAGCAGGTGGTGGCGCCCATCACATCGACCTTGTCGATGAGATTGCCGACCGTCGGGCACGAGGCGAGGCCGGAGGTGGTGTCGCTCTCGCCGCATTTCGTCGAGATGAAGAGCTCTTCCATGCGGCA
>Ga0335081_10008837_pt1 | contig 16176 bp, 13 predicted proteins | sample Lox_Sample_35_FD_206713 | JGI IMG/M metagenome (GOLD analysis project Ga0335081, IMG submission 206713) | Soil microbial communities from Loxahatchee National Wildlife Refuge, Florida, United States - Lox_Sample_3.5 | ecosystem: Environmental > Terrestrial > Soil > Wetlands | place: USA... | reverse complement strand
GCCGATGGGCCACCTTCCCCCCGCCGTAACCTTCCACGACCTGCTCCGGAGAATTCAGAGTTTCATCGACCCATTCATCGGAAACGGATCGGCGCCCCATTTTCTTTTTGGCCAGCGGGATAATCTCAATCTCTTTCACGGGACCCGCTCAGTCACTATATACATTCGCTCGCCACGATGCAAAAACCGCCGGTTGTTTTTGCAGAAACCTGAGGGTCACGTTTTACCTTCCATCATCACCGTAAATTTGACCTCCACCCTCTCCTCCCCCTCCCCCATCCACATTTGTCCATCCTGTATTATGCAATTCAATTCCAAGCCCCGCTTTGCAAGCGCGGCGAGTGCGCGGGTGGTTTCGGGGGAAAGATTGATAACGGTTAAATTCTTCGCCCGTTCCAATCCGGCGCGGTTTTCCTCCCACCACAAATCGGCCTTGCGTCCGCCATAGGCATACACGACGACCCGCCCGGCGCGGCGGCAGGCCTGGCGGATCGCGCGTTCATCCGGGAGGCCCGCCTCGACCCACAGCTCGACGGCGCCGGTCAGGTCCTTCCGCCACAGATCGGGCTCGTCTTCTGAATTCGGCCCCGCCCCGAGCCGGCCCTGTGCGAAGGACAGCCGCTCGTCCGCATGCCGCGCGAAGGCCACGATCCGCACCATCAGCCGCTCGTCCGTTTCGGAGGGATGGCGCGCGAGTGTGAGCGCATGGTCGTGGTAGTAGGGCCGGTCCATGTCGGCGATTTGAAGCGCGGCTTTATAAATTGTGGAACTTAAGGCCATGGAATTATCGTGTATCCGAATGCGTCAATTCGGGCGAACACATTTGCACCTAATTCATTACCTATTCAACTCTGTATTACCTATTTCCCCCACCGGGCCGTCTTTCGCCATTGCGCGTTCTGTCCGCGCCCCAGGCATTCCACCCGTGTGGTTTTCGTACGGGCGACGCATGCGTCGCCCCTACGGTGCCCTGATTTATCGGGCAGGGCAAGCCCTGCCTCTACGCCCCCGGGCCCCCTATATATAATAGATGCAGATCGAATATATTCGTCCTTTTCGCGGCCCAAGTTCCGACCTCACGAGGCCTAAGGATGCCATGACGAGCTCAACAACGGATAAAAATTCGGCAGGACAGATGGGTGGGAGTATACAAGAAGCGGCTAAAAAGCTCAAGGGACGCTATCGCGACCGGCGCTGCGGATCGAGGGCGTCGCGTAGGGCGTCGCCCAGGACGTTGAAGGCGACCATCGTGAGAAACAGCACGAGACTCGGAAACAGGATCAGGTGGGGATAGAATTTCATCGCGCTCCAGCCCTCGCTCGCCATGCTGCCCCAACTGGCGAAGGGCGGCGCGATGCCGAGTCCGATAAAGCTCAGTGTGGATTCGGCCAGGATCGCGGCCGGGATGCGGAAGGTCAGTGTGACGATCAGCACGCCCAGCGTGTTGGGAAGGATGTGGAGAAACAGAATCCGGTGATGCGACGCGCCGACGGCACGGGCCGCCTCCACGAAACTGAACTCCCGCAGCTTCAAAACCTCCCCGCGGATGATCCGGGCCACCGTGACCCAGCTCACAAGGCTCAAGGCCAGAAAAATTCCCAGGACCCCCCGGCCGATCGTCACCGTGATGAGAATGATCAGCAGGAGATCCGGCAGCGAATAGACCAGGTCGACGAGCCGCATGAGAAGGTTGTCCGTCCTCCCGCCCACGTAGCCCGAGACGGCGCCGTAAACCGTGCCGAACAGTACGGCGAACAAGGCCGTGAAGATTCCCACGGACATGGACATGCGCGCGCCATAAAGCAGGCGGGAGAAAAGGTCCCGCCCGAGACGGTCCGTACCCATCCAGTGCTGCGGGCCGGGTCCCTGCAGTATGGAATGGGTGTCCTGTTGATCGAACGGATACGGCGACAGCCACGGGGCGGCCAGCGCGGCCAAGCCGATCAGCATGATAAAGCCGGCGCTGAAGATGATCCTTGGATGGGATTGAATGAATCGCTGAACCGTCATAAGAATTCTCTTGTACGCAAGCCGGTCCCGGACAGGCCGACCGAGGCTGTACCCATCGGCTCCAACGGCTTTCGTTTGACCCGGCTAGGCTCGGCCGCTCAATTTTCCGAAGGGGCTCGACGGAAAATTGACCCTGCGGGCCGCGTCCTTCGCCAAGCCGGGTAGCCCAAACGTAAGCCGAGTCGCCTCTTGGACCCAGCCCCATTCGGCCTGTTTATGATGGCGCGCCCCACCACCCGCTATTGATCCTTAATCCGCATCCGTGGATCAAGCCACATGTAGGCCAGGTCCACGACGATATTCGCCGCAACGATCAGGACGGCGTAGACCAAGGTCACTCCCATGATCAACGGATAATCCCGGTTCGTCACGGCCGTGATAAAGTACCGCCCCATCCCCGGGACCGAAAAAATGAACTCGACCACGAAAGACCCGGTCACCAGGGTCGCCGTCAAGGGACCCAGGAAGGACACCACCGGCGTGATCGAATTTTTCAAGGCATGTTTTAAAAGGACCCGCCCTTCGCCGAACCCGTTGGCCCGGACCGTCCGGATGAACTCTTTATCGAGAATCTCAAGCATGCTCGACCGTGTCAGTCGCGCGATATACGCCGCCGGAAGCAAGGCCAGGGTGACGGCGGGAAGCACGCTGTAGCGCCATCCTTCCCACAGCGCCGCGGGAAACAGATGAAGCCGGTAGCTGAAGATCATGATCAGGAAGGTCCCGATCACGAAATTCGGGACCGAGATTCCGATCGTGGCCAGGAACATCCCGGCGTGATCCGCCCAGGAGCGCGGACGAGCGGCGGCGACGATCCCGGCGCCGACGCCCGCGATCACCGAGATCAAAACCGCCCAGAGGCCGAGCTGCGCCGAAACCGGCAGGGTATCGCGAATGATATCATCGACGTTGCGGCCTAAATATTTATAGGAGGGGCCGAGGTTTCCGCGAAGGAGATCCCCCAGATACAAAACATACTGCGTTAAAACCGGTCGATCCAGATGGTATTTCGCGTCGACATTGGCGCGGATTTCGGGCGGCAGCGATTTTTCCTGGTCGAAGGGTCCGCCCGGAACGACGTGCATCAGTATGAAGGTGGCCGTGGCCACCAGCCACAACACCGGGACTCCCCAGGCCAACCTTCCCAGGATAAAGCGGATCACGGCCTCTCCAGATGAACGTTCTTGAACTCGAGCAGCTCCAGTGCGTTGACCCGAAGTCCCCGCACGTACGGCTTGATCACCCAGTTCTGCGTGGCGACAAAGAGCGGCATGATCGCCGCGTCCGTTTCCAGCAGAATCCGCTGCGCCTCGTCGTAGGCCGCCTGCCGCCGGTGCGGATCGGGCTCGGCCGCGGCCGAACGGATGAGCGCATCGTAGCGGTCGTTTTTCCAGCGAGTCCGGTTATTTCCACTGGTCGAGGTAAAGAGATTCATGAAGTTATCCGGATCGGGATAGTCGGCCCCCCAGCCCAACCGGAACAAGGGCGGCGGGTCGGTCTGAAGCTGTTTTAGATAGACCTTCCATTCCTGGTTGTCCAGCAAAACCTCCACGCCCAGGTTCCGTTTCCACTGCGCCTGAAGGTTCTCGGCGATCAGACTGTTCTCCGGAGCGGTATTAAAGGCCGCCGTGACGGTCGGAAAGCCGCGTCCGCCGGGATAACCCGCATCGGCCAGCAAGCGGCGCGCGCCTTCGGGATCGAAGGGCAGTCCGAGGGCGGGGTTGTAGTACGGCATGCCCGGCGGGATCCAAAAGGAGGCCGGGATCTCTCCGCGTTTTAAGATCGCCGGGAATTCCCTTCGGTCGACCGCCATCGAAAAGGCACGACGGACCCGCGGATCGCTGAAAGGGGGTTTCAGAACATTGAAGCCGTAATAATACCCCCGCAGAATCGGCGCGGAAACATACTCGGTCTTCCCCCGGTAGGCGGACATCGCCTCGGGCGGCAGGGTGGCCATCTCCAGATCGCCGGTCTCATACAGGGTCAAGGCGGTCGCGGTTTCGTTGACGACGAACATCACGATCTTTGAAAGCGCGGGCCGTTCACCGTAATAATACGGGTTGGGCCGCAGGGTGAGCTTGTACTCGTGCCGCCATTCGTCAAGCATAAAGGGCCCCTCGGTGACGAGATGGCCGGGCTCGGTCCACCGCTCGCCGAATTTCTCGACGACGTCGCGGCGCATCGGGAAGGTGACCATGAACGTGGTGATGCTCGGGAAGAAAACGATCGGCTTCCGCAGCCGGACTTCAAGCCGCCGGTCGTCCAGCGCGCGAACGCCGACCGAATCCGGACGGTCGGTTTTTCCGGTATTGTAGTCCTCCGCGCCCTCGATATCGTATAGGAAATAAGCATATTCCGCCGCGGTTTTCGGATCCAATAGGCGCTTCCAGGAATACTCGAAATCTCCGGCCGTGACCGGTTTCCCGTCGCTCCAGCGGGCGTCCTCGCGAAGGTGAAAAAGATAGGTCCGGCCGTCCGGCGCGACCTCCCAGGAACGGGCGACGGCGGGCCGCGGCCGGAGTTGCTCGTCGTACTCCGTGAGGCCTTCCATGAGGTTGATCAGGACGTCGAACGAAACGCTGTCGGTGGCGAGATTCCAATCGAGCGTCGGCGGCTCGTTGGAAAGCGTCATTCGAAAGGTCGATCCGTCCGGAACCGGGGGAACGCGCGCGACCGGGCGGACGATAAGCCCCGCCGACGCAAAAACCAACGCCAACGCAACGGCCCATTTGATCCGGTTGTGATTGATCATCACGAGTGATTGCAAACCCGCGGCTGATTATATATGATGACGCTTTAAAATACTAATACAAGGATCTTTTATCCTGTTCCATCGGCGGGTCCTGTCCTTCGGCGGCTCCATCCGGCTTTACCGGTGGATAAAGCGAGGATCTGGCTTTGCCGGTCCGAGCGCGGGGCGCGGGGGCGACTGCCTGCCGGCAGGCGGGTCGGAGGACGCGGAATCTATTCTTCGCACGGGCCCCCATGGATCATGGCGGCGACGCGAGCCCCTTCAAAGAGGAGATTGAATGAAACCCGGCGTCTTTCTCACGCGCGTTTTGCCGACGCCCGTGATGCATCGGCTGAAAACGCTGTTTGATCTGAAATACAACGTCCGCGACCGGCCGATCACAAAAGCGGAACTGATGCGCGGCCTTCGGGGGAGACCGGCGCTGATCTCGATGTTGTCGGATCCCGTCGATGAGGAAGTGATCGGCGGCCATCCCCGCTTGAAGGTCATCGCGAATTATGCCGTCGGTTATAACAACATCGATCTGAAAGCGGCCGCCGCGCGGGAGATCGTCGTGACCAACACTCCGGGCGTGCTCACGGAGGCCACCGCCGATCTGACCTGGGCCTTGATCCTGAGCCTCGCGCGGCGCGTCCCGGAAGCCGACCGGTTCGTACGGACCGGCCGATGGACGGGATGGAATCCCACCCAGCTTCTGGGAATGGAGGTCTCCGGAAAGACACTGGGCATCATCGGAATGGGCCGGATCGGACGGGCCGTGGCCGAAAGAGCCGCGGGCTTCGGAATGCGTCTGATCTATCACAACCGCCGGCGTCTCCCGCCGCCCGTCGAGAAAAGATTCCGCGTCGCCTACCGGCCGCTCTCCCGTTTGCTGGCGGCCGCCGATATCGTCAGCCTGCATGTCCCGCTCGCCTCCGAAACCCGCCACCTGATCGATCGCCGGGCATTCGACGTCATGAAAAGCACGGCGCTTCTCATCAACACGGCGAGAGGTCCCGTGGTGGACGAGATGGCTCTGGCGACGGCGTTGAGGAAGGGAAGAATCGCCGGGGCCGGGCTCGATGTTTTTGAGGAGGAACCCCGTGTTCAAAAAGGCCTGTTGAACCTGCCCAATGTGGTGTTGCTCCCCCATCTCGGCAGCGCCACGGTCGAGACCCGCATCCGAATGGGATGGATGGTGATCGAGAACATCCAAGCGGTCCTGAAGGGAAAACCGGCGCCCAACACGATCCGATAATCGCGGCCTATTTGTTGACCAGTTTCAAGTCGACCGCGATTTCGCGTATCATGTCGTGGTCGATCCGATCCTTCTTCCGAAGATAGCCTTCCAGGAGGGCGTTGTCGCAGAGTGTGTTGATGAGGCGGGGGATGCCTTTGGCAAATTGATGAACCGCCGAATAGGCCGATTTGGTGAAGAGGTCCTTTTTGCAGCCGGCGATCTGGAGCCGGTATTTCATATAATCCTCGGAAGATCCTTCCGTAAAGGCCTGGAGATGATAGCGGATGGCCACCCGCTGCCTCAAGGGTTCATCGAGCGCCAGATGCTGGTCCACCTCCGGCAGGCCGAATAAAATGAAGGTGATTAATTTATGACCGTCCAATTCAATATTGAGAATACCGCGAAACTCCTCCATGACCTCCTTGGTCTGGAGCATCTGCGCCTCGTCGATCAGGACGACGGCTCTTTTCTTTTTATCATGAATCTCCGCCAGGCGGTTGTACAACTGTCCGAGCAGGTCCGTTTTACCCTCGGCCGGTTTCTCGACGCCCAACTGAACCGAAATTTTTCGAAGAAGCCATTCGGAGGTGATCGAGCTATGGATAACAATCAGAAGGGCGGATTCGTAGCTGCTTTCATCCAGCTCATCCAATAGCCTTCGGGCCAATGTGGTTTTTCCGGCTCCGACATCCCCGACCAGAAGCGCCAGGCCTTTCCTCTGCTCGGCCGCGTATTTGAGCCGGACCAGCGCCTCCGCGTGCTGCGTGCTGTTGTAATAAAACCGATTGTCGACTGAAGTTGAGAATGGCTCTTCTTTGAGATTGTAATGGTCAAGATAGCTCATCGCGCGGCGTCGTCCTTAAAGATAAGATATCCGATCCTTCTTCTTGGAGTCGTCTTTTAAACCGTCCCGGCCGGCACCTTGGCCGCTTTGCGCCTTGGTGGCCGGAGACGAATCGCCGAAAATCCGCTCCATCATGGCATCCACATCTTCATCTTCTTCATCCCGTTTTACCGGAGTTGCCGACGCCTTCCGTTTAGGTTTTCCAAGCATCCCTTCCAGATGTTTAATCCGTTGGGCAGCGTCTTTAAAATTAGGATCAACCTTCGCGATCTCACCGAATAGGGCCAGGGCTTCTTCCGGTCGCGATTCCTTCTCATAAAGGGCGGCCAGGTCGTACCGCAGCCATTGGCCCTGAGCCTCGCCGCATTGAGGGTCTGAAAGAGCCCGTTCCAGAAGCTTGATCGCCTCCGAATGATTGCCGTTCTCCTGATGGCATGCCGCCAGCATGTTGCATGAATCAATGAAGCGTTCCGGCCCGTTCATGGCCTGCTTGAATTCGATAATCGCTTCATTCAGAAGCCCCATTTCCTTGTAGGCGATTCCCAAATTATAGTGGGTCTCGTAATCGATATCATCAACTTGCACCACCTCTTTCTGGAATTCCGAAAAGATGCTGTCAAGTTGCTGGCTGACCGACTCTTCTTCCTGAACATCACCGGACGAACCTATTTCAAAATCATCTTTTACGATATCGTCTAATGTATCGGATACATTAACAAAATCTTTATTGTGGTCTTTGTCTTCTCGTGAAGGTTTGGCCACTTGATCGGAATCTTTCTGCCTTTCCTCGGTCTCCTTCAAAAGTGATTCCAGGTCAATGGTATCATCTGTTTCATTTACCGCGTATTTGGAAGCCTTGGCGGACTCCTCCGTTTCATGGCTCATGAAAGGAGCGAAGGACTTATCCAATTCTTCATCCAACAGACGCTCATCGGCCGATTTTACTTTGACCGGTTTTGACTCCATGGGCGTTTGTGCCGCACGATGGATTTCCTTTTCAGGTTTGGTCGGAGGGGGCTCGGCGACGGCCTCGGCTTCCTGGAGGACCTTGGTTTGTTGGGATTTCAGTGCATTTTCCTGAACCTCTTCCGTTGCGATGGCATCGAGTTTCTCCTTCACGGGCGAATGATCCGGTTTCTGAGCTAAAATAAGCTCGTACATTTTTTTCGCCTCGTCCCGAAGGCCTTGTTGATGATAGAAATCGGCCTCGGCCATTTGTTCGGCCACCCTTTCCCGCTCATGAAGCGAGGGAGAGGAGAGTCCGACCTGAACGTCTTCATGCAATTCGGATTCCGGTTTAACCGACTCGATTTCGGATGCAGCTGGAGCCGAGTCATGATCGACGAGCTCTTCGGCCAAGATCGCCTTCATCCTGCCGCTGTCCAAGATCGGGGCCAGGTTCGTCGCCTCGAGGATTCTTGGATTCTCCGGGTCAATGCTTTTCGCCTCGTCCAGAACGGCCATGCGACGTTCCATATCGCCCGCTTTTTTGTAGATTTCCATTAAGAGAAAGCATTCTTCCACGGCCTTTTCGGTCTGTCCTTCGTTCTTGTATATTTCCTTGAGTTGCTGGTGGGCCATTTCATTTTCAGGGTCCATCGCAAGAATTTGGTCCAGTTGTTCGATGGCCTTCTGCGATAAGCCGTATTTTAGATAGACCTCGGCCTCGGTGAAAAGGCTCTGTAGCGCGGCCGGATCAACGATCGGAGTCGGCTCGGCGGAAGGCGCATCGACTTCCGAGTCGGTCCGCATCTCAACGGCCTCCTCCGATTCCCGCGCTATCGGAGGGACGGTCGGATTGATCGGAGGATTCATTTCGGGGAGAACGATATGGGGCTGAGACGCTTCCGTAGCTTCAAACGCATGCCGCAAGCGCCGGACATCGCGGTGCTCCGGTTCAAGCCCTTTGATCTTTCCGAATAACTCCCTGGCCCGCGTCGTTTCTCCGGAAGCCAAGTCTTCATCGATGACGTGAGCATATGCCGAAACGGCCAGATGGGGATTTCCGCCGCGATCATAGGCCTCGGCAAGCAAAAGATGGGCTTCGACCCGATCCGGATCCGTTTCAAGATAATCCTTCATCAACTTGCCGGCCTGCCCGTATTCGGTTCGGTTCATATACCCTTGAACGGCCGTCTTAAACAAGTTGAAGGCCTCATCCATGTTCCCCGTCTTCAATACGACCGTTCCGAGTTTATGGGGACCCAGGGGATCGTCCGGATTCTGCTCAATGAATTGATCCAAGAATTTCCGTGCATCGTCCAGCCTGTTTTCGTTGATTAAACCGTCAATCTTTGAAAGCAGATGCTCTTTGGAAATTAAACCCGATTTTGAAGGGGCTTCTTCGGGCAAGGCGTCCTTGCCTATCTGCTTGCGGGCGGCTTCATTTTTGGGATCCAGTTTTAAGACGCGTTCAAAAAGATCGTGGGCTTCCTTGACCTGGTTATTATTTAGATACGATTCGGCGACCTTTAAGTACTCGGCAACAGCCTCTTGTTGCAACCCCTCTTTTAAACAAAGATCCGACAATTTCAAACGAATGGTTGTATTGGTCGGGTCTAAATTAGCAATTTTTCGGTAAACCTCAAGACCCCCACGGACATCTCCATCCTGGATAAATTGTTTTGCGGCCGAAAGATAGTCTTCAACCGCATTACCGACCAATCCTCGTTCGGCGTTGAGATCGCCCAATTTGACCATGATGTCCAATCGCTGGGGAACCAATTTGATCAATTTCTTGTAGATCGCGATGGTCTTGAGAGCAAAACCGGCGGAACGGAAAACTTCTGCTCCCTTCAGGTAGGCATCAACCGCTTTGGAAAGGTCGTTTTTCTTGAGTAATAGATCCCCGATGGTATTGTAAATATTGCCATCATTGGGAGATTCAGAGATGAGTTTCTGCCATTCATCTATGGCCTTATCTATCTGCCCTTTCGCCATGTAGCGCTGGGCATTTTGCACTATCGTCGCTTTATCAGCCAAAATCAACCTCGGGTGACACTTTTTTTAAAGAATACCAGAAGTTAGTATGGAAGTCAAACAACGGAAGAGTCTGTCGATTCAGGGGGAATAGGCAAATTCAAGAGGGCCGGCAATCCATTCTGCTGTAGAGGTAAACCTGTAAGAAGAAACGGTTTCTTCAAGATATTTCTTTTTAGAAATCCAGATCTGTCAAGGAGTTAGACGAGTCACATTCGCAGCCTGAGGTCCTTTCGTGCCATCAACGACATCAAATTCAACCGCTTCCCCTTCCTTCAAGGTCTTGAATCCTTCGCCTTGTAACGCGGAATAATGCACAAACACATCCTTTCCATCGTCTAATTTTATAAACCCAAATCCTTTGCGGTCGTTAAACCATTTCACCGTGCCTTTGCTTTTCACAAGCCCCCCTTTCTTTACGCGGACGTTATGAAGTAACTATACGAATAAAAAAACCGCGGCATGGATTTCCCGCGGTCTTGTTGAAGCCTCACGCCATTTTTTTTCCACAAAGGACGACAATATTTTCTAAATAAATACTGCAACCCGGTCATAATTAACACAGTCATTTTTCATTGTCAAGATTTTTTTCCGGCGGTGATTCGGATCGTCTTTACAAATCCCGACAATTTCGATATAAATGAACCATGTGGAAACTTCTGGATCGCTACGTCTTTTTCGAACTTCTGACCCCCTTCGTGCTCACCCTATCGGCCTTGATGATGATCCTGCTGATCGAACAAATGGTGCAGTTGACCGACCTGTTCATCAACAAAGGGGTATCCTTTTCGACCGTCGGGAAAATATTTGTCTATCTCCTTCCCACCTTTCTGGTCATCGCCATTCCCATGGGCGTTTTGATCGCAACGATCATCAGTTTCTCGCGTTTAATGGCGGACCATGAAATTACCGCCTTGATGGCCAGCGGTGTCAGCCTGTCCCGATTAGCCTTTCCGGTGCAAGTTTTCACGGTCCTGACCTTCGCCTTGACGTTCAGTCTGTCCGCATGGGCCCAGCCGTGGGTTGGCCACTCGATGAAGTCGGCCGCCATGGATCTGTTGAAACAGGAGTTTTCGTTGGGGCTCGAGCCCGGCATTTTCAACGAGCCCTTGGACAACATGATGATCTATGTCGATGACATGCCGGAGCCCACACGGCTGAAAGGCATCATGATCTACGATCTGAGGGATTCGGCCCAGCCGGTTCTGATTTTGGCGCAGGAAGGGACGATTCTGAGCGACCCGACGTCGGACATGGTCGGCCTTCGATTGCTCAACGGCAGCCAACACCGTGAAAGCGGCGATCCGTCCCGCCATCAATGGATCACGTTCAAAAAATACGAATTTAAACTGGATCTGGCGGCCATCGCCAAGCGCTCATCCGAAGACACCGATACCTCAACGAGAATCCAGCAGATCAAGGCGAAAATGACCGCCGCTCAAACTCTGGATCGCAGCGAGCTGAGAACGCTGGAGGAATATTATAAAACCTATTCCTTTCCCTTCTCCTGTCTGATTTTCGGGATGATCGGGATTCCTCTTGGATTGGTGATTAAACAAGGCGGCCGTCTCGGCGGTTTTGCGCTCGGCATCGCCATGGCCCTGCTTTATTATCTGTTCATGATGGTCTCGGATTTCCTGGTTACGTCCCTTTTGTTGCCCCCGTTGATCGCGGCATGGGCGCCGAATATACTTATGACCCTCCTCGCGATCTTCTTTATTGCGGGACCCAGCCGGGGGCTGTTCATCCAATCGCTTCGGCCCGGCGGGCGATGAGGGAGGCATTCACCATGCCTATTTTACTGAAATATATCTTCCGCGAATATATCAAGATCCTGCTCCTCTGCCTGGCGATGCTCGTCCTGGTCTACACCACCATCGACTTTTTCAGCAAGATCGGACGGTTGATTCAGGAGAACGCTTCATTCCCGCTCATTCTTTTATACTTCGGACTTAAAATCCCGAAGACCGTTTTTGATGTCGCACCGATCGCCATGCTGGTAGCCACACTGATTCATCTGGGTCTCCTTTCCAGGCACAACGAAATCGTCGCGATGAAAAGCAACGGGGTTAGCCTGCTCTATGCGACCGCGCCGATACTGATCCTCGCATTCGCACTCAGCCTTTTTCTTGGTTTGTGCAACCTTTCCTTCGTTCCCCTGACAAGGCAAAAGACGGACTTCGTACGTTTTGTAAAAATAAAAAAGTTCGCCGAGCAAGCCTATTACGGTCAAAGCCAGCTCTGGTTGCGCGACGGACGTCACACCTTTCTCAATATTCGTCTGGCCGATCCGATCAACCGCGTATTGCACGATGTGACGATTTACAAGGTTCGAGACGACTTTACCCTGGAAGAACGGATCGAGGCCAAACGCATCCAATACGAAAACGGAACGTGGACCATGTATCAAGGTCGGGCCCTCGACTTTTTAACGGATGGGAATATGACTGAAAGCTCTTTTGAAAAACAGACGGTCGCGCTGGAGCGGAAGCCGAAAGAATTTAAAGGTCTGGACATCGACACCGATAAAATGAAGTTCAAGGAGCTCAACCGATACATCAAGCTCCTGGACAAGGACGGCTACGACGTCCGACGTTACCGGGTGGATCTTTATAACAAGGTTTCCCTCCCTTTTGTCAATTTCGTGATGAGCTTGATGGCGATCCCGTTCGGTTTGGTGGAAACAAGATCACGGGGAATCGCGCGGGGAGTCGGCATCAGTCTGTTGATCGGCAGTTGCTACTGGATCGTTCTTTCCATTGCGCTCGCGCTGGGCCACGCCGGATTGATCCCGCCGTTTCTGGCCGGCGGGACGGCCAATGTCCTCTTTCTCGCGGTCGGACTTTACCTGTATCTTGGTATCAGGCAGTAATCCCGCAGCGGGGGGTGTGCTTTCACGTTGGTTCGGAAGGGCCATTTCAGGAATCCCGATGGTTCTCATGCCGATGGGGCGGGGTTTCCTCCGTCGGGTTCCGGCGGCATCGTGCGACCGCGATCGCCTTCATCCAGATAGATGATCGCCTGCTTTATCACCTCCTGAACGCCGGCCAGCACTAGGACGTCCTCCGCTTCCAGAATGAACGATCCGCCCGGATTGGATCGGGTCTCTCCTTCTCGAATCACGGCGACGATGATCGCGCCGGTGCGAACCGGCAGCCCCAGCTGGGCCAGACTCTGACCGACCGCCGGCGAATCCGGCAGCAGACGATGCCGGAACACTTCGACTTCGGGCGGGAGGATCTCTTTCGTGATCATCGGCTGGATCGCGGCGCGTGTCAGGCTGGAGTAACCTTCCCGCCGGATTTCGTCCTGTTTCAGCGTAATCTGTCCGCGAGGAACCCCGTGTCGGTTGAGGACGAGCCCGGCGATCTCGACCGAACTTTCCAGTTCCTCCGGCACCACGTCGTTGGCGCCCAACCGGTACAGTTCGTCCAGGTCCCGGACGTAGCGCGAACGTGCGATGATCAGCAACGACGGATTCGCCTGTCGGGCAACGTGCAAGGCCCGGCGCAGCGCAAACGGATCCGAGAGGGCCAGCACCAGCGTCTTGGCCGTGTCGATTCTCAGATGACGGAGCACTTCGGGCCGCGTGACATCCCCGAAATAAATCGGAATATTTTGGGCGCGGCCCAATCGGACCAGATCCCCGTGGATATCGACCGCGACATAATGAATCCCCGCTTCCGTCAGGGCCTTCGCAAGATTTTGGCCGTTAAAACCATATCCGGCGATAATGACATGTTCCTTCATCGCCAGATCCTTGGGCTGCAAATTGTTCATTTGCCGGGTTCCGAACAATCTCCGGAGAGGACGGAAGGATTCGGCCCGATCGGACAGCGGCGGCCCCACCCGGATGGCAAAGGGGGTGGCGACCATGCTCAGGATCGAAATCGCCAGAAAAAGTTGATACGGTTTCTCGCCCAGCACGCCCTGATCCTGTCCGAATTGGGCCAGGACGAAGGAGAATTCCCCGACCTGGAACAGCGCGAGGCCCACCAGGGCCGCGACGCGGATGGGATACCCCATGACCAGGGTTACCCCGCCCGCGACCAGTCCTTTGAGAATCATTACGGCCGCGGCCGCACCAAGAATCAGGACGGGATCGTTCACCAGAATGCGAAGGTCAAGCAGCATCCCGATCGAGACGAAAAAAAGACCGTTGAAGCTGTCCCGAAACGGGGTCACTTCGGCCAGCGCCTGATGGCCGTATTCCGACTCCGAAATCACCAGCCCGGCGATGAACGCCCCGATGGCCAACGAAAGGCCGATTCGGGATGTGAGCCACGCGATCCCAAGACAAATAAGGATCACGGCGATCACAAATATTTCCCGGTTCCGGGTCCGGACAACCCACATCAGAAGCTTCGGCGCGACCCATCGCGCGGCCAGGAGGAGAACTCCAAGCAGAAGCACCATCTCCACCAGGGTGAGGAGGATCGCGCCTGTTGATTCCGACCTTCCGTTGCCGTTTCCCAAAAAAGGCGTCACCAACATCATCGGGACCACGATGAGATCCTGAAAGATCAGGATCCCGACCGAAAGCCGGCCGTGCGGCGCGTCCAGTTCGTTTCGGTCCATCAAAATTTTCAGGACGATCGCGGTGCTGCTCAGCGCCAACAGACATCCCCAAAAGATGCCGGCCTTGATCGATTGCTGAAGACCCAAGAAGACCGAGGCCGTCAGGACGATCGTGAGGCCGACCTGAAGCGCGCCCCCGCTCAGAGCGAAGGCGCGCACCTGCGACAGCCGCGCCAGCGAGAACTCCAAACCGATCGTGAATAAAAGCATGACCACGCCGATCTCGGCGAGAACCCTCACCTGGCCCACATCGTCGATGAGGTTCAGACCGTAGGGTCCCACGACCACGCCGGCGATCAGGAATCCGATGATGGAAGGAAGCTGGATGCGCTGGAAAATCAGGACGACGACGATGGAAAACCCGAAAATGACCACCAGATCCTGGAGAAATTCGATAGGAGGCATATCCTCTGACTCTGGACCCGCCGGCTCGCAAGGGCCTTCTCCCCTAGACGAACAGGCCGCGATTCGGCGGGGCCATTACTTTATCAGCCGCTTCAGATAAAAAAACCTCGCGTTAAAGAAACCCGCCATCGGGAGAAAGACGACCGAAAGCACATTTAATTTGGGGGTGTAGATGACGATCAGGCCCGCGAAAGCAAGCCAGCCGATGAGATACAGATAAGGCACGGCCCAACGCCCGGGATGTTCGACCTTAATCGGATCCCCGAGCTTTTTGAGTTGGCGGGACAGCCTTAACTCGGCCCGCCGCATGCGGTCGGCAAAATAGTCCGGATGCGTATTGTAAAGATAATGTTGATAGCCGGCCTGGAAAAGTCCCACAACCAGACCGGACGACAGCAGAATCAGACTGTCGATGAGAAGTTCCGTCAAGGGCCGGCCCTTGAACATCAAATAGAGGAGGCTCCCGTAGCCCAGGATCAGCGAGATCAGTCCAATCAGCGCGGACGAGTAGACCAGCGAGCTCTTCAGATAGCGGGCGGCCTGCCGGTGCTCCTGCTCAGCTTTTTTGACGGTGATGAATTTCGGCATCGGCGGTATCGGACGGCGCGGGTTGGTCGGACTGTTCGTCGGCTTTGTTTTCGGTCTTGATCCGATACTTTTCAAGCGCCCAGTTTCCCAGATCGGTCATTCGGCAGCGCTCGGAACAAAACGGTCGAAACGCATTGCTTCTCCATTCCACCGATTTATGGCAGATCGGGCATGGGAGTTTCATGGAAGAATTATACGGCAACAGGGTCCGCGTTGCAACAGTTGTCCGGTCGATGTAAAAAACCGAAAAGGATCACCCTTTCGATGCGGAAGGGCGCTCCCAGAGCGTCTCCCGTTCCCCCCCCGCCCGGCCGATCCAACGGGCCAGCACAAAAAAGGCGTCGCTCAAACGATTCAGATATTGAAGGATCGTCGGAGCCACCCCTTCACGGGCATCCAGCCGAACGCAGAGCCGCTCGGCCCGACGACAGATCGTCCGGGCCAGATGAAGAAAAGCCGTGACCGGATCACCGGCCGGCAAGATAAACTCTTCCAGCGGTTTTAGTTCCCTCTGACAGGCGTCCATCAACTTCTCGAGATGGCTCACTTCGTCGGACGTGATCTTGGGCATGTTCCGGAACCGCTTTTGATCCCGGGGCAGTGTCGCGAGCAGCCCGCCGATATCGAAGAGGCGGTTTTGAATACGGTGGAGTTCGGTCTCAAGCTTCCGGGCCTGGGAAAGCCGCTTTATCCGCGGCCGGTTGAAGGCCCGCACGACGCCGACGGCGGAGTTCAGTTCATCCACGGTCCCATAAACTTCGATGCGCAGATGATCCTTAGAGATCATCTGTCCCCCGGCCA
>Ga0335081_10008835_pt1 | contig 16177 bp, 13 predicted proteins | sample Lox_Sample_35_FD_206713 | JGI IMG/M metagenome (GOLD analysis project Ga0335081, IMG submission 206713) | Soil microbial communities from Loxahatchee National Wildlife Refuge, Florida, United States - Lox_Sample_3.5 | ecosystem: Environmental > Terrestrial > Soil > Wetlands | place: USA... | reverse complement strand
TTGAACGGCTCGGAGGTGACGCTGACGGCACCGCGCAACGGATGGTCCATCGCGTAAATCACGAAGATCATGACGCCGAGAAACAAGCCGGTGATCCCGCCGAGCAGGAGTTGCTGCGCCAGCTCCATGTAGAGCATCCAAAGGAAGGCGATACTGATCAGGGCGCCGCCCACGACGACGTACCACAATACGCTCGGGATCGTCGCGGTCACGGCGGCCAATCGCCGCTCGCGGGCGGCGGTCAGGGCATTCAACTCGTGCAGCAGCTCGTTTTGCAGGGTTTCCTGCGCTTTCGATGCTGGCTCGAACGACAGCAGCGTCTGACGTATGACCTGCAGCCGGTGCTCTCCTCCGGCAAGCACCAGCCCCTTTCGATGGGCCGGCCAGTCTTTCTCGATGACGTAATGAGTATAGTCCCGCAGCAGGAATTTGAGCTCGCCCCGCGCCGGCTCGGGATAGCCGCTGGCGTTTCGGTAAATCGCCGACAGACTCGACGCCTCGCCGCCGACATCGTCCTCGACATCTTTGGTGTTCTGGAAGGTGGCGACGGCGAGCAACCCGAGCAGCACGGCATACAGAAGTCCGAAGCCGCCGCTGATGGAGGCGATCACCTCGTTGGACGGATGCTCGCCGTGAAGCAACCGCCGCATCACCGGATGGATCAGCAAAATGCCCAGCCAGGTGATGCCGACGAAGGCGACGCAGAACAGCAATGCCAGCCAGGCGGCCGGCAACTGGTCCAGCCAAGCGGTGAGCGACCCGAGCACCTCCGCGTCCTGACGCGTCCTCCTAGGGAGCCATCCCCAAGGCCGTCAGCACGTCGTTGATATCGTAGTACTGACGATCCGGGATATGCTCGAAAGCGGCGGCTAATCCGGGCTCGAAGTTCCCAGCTTTGGCGATGCCGAGAAGATCCCGCTTGCTCGCCGGAAAGTGCAATCCCTGCAGGCGCTGGATGACGCGCTGCCCTGCGTCGCCATGGATGATCACGCGCTCCTGCACCGGCCTCGGATGCTGGCCGGCAAATGCGTAGTCGACCGTTGTCGGGGTGTCGGTTCGATAGGCTGGTGCCAGCACCTGGGCATGCCGTGTGCCGAACCAGGCCCCGATCAGCGCGGTCGCCAAGCCGAGAATCAAGCCCGCGCTGAGGGCGCGGGACGCGACCGCCGCCGCGCGCGTCGCCGCGTCGGCCGCGTCCTGCAGGCGCTGCGTCGCCTGCGTTTGGAACGTCTGCGCCTCCCGCTCGAGGCCGGCGATCCGCCGCGCCGCCTGGTCCTTGCCGATGCCCGCCTCGCTCGCGACGAGCAGATTCAGCCGGTCGCGGTCCGGGTCGGAGAGCGAGCCGGTATAGACCCGACGGCCGACCAGCATGGCGATCTCGCTCCTGACCTGCTCCTTGGTCATCTGGGTCGGGTCGCCGCCCGTCGTCAGCGATTCCTGCAACTGATCGATCAGCGCCTGCGGGCTCATCTGCTGGGCGAGACCGGAGGCGAGCGCACCGGTGCCGCTGAGCGCTCCTCCCGCCGCGGCTCCCGCACCCTGAACCGCAAGGCCGATGGCACCGCTCACGACTTGCGCGAGCAGCACCGCGCCCACCAGCAAGGTCAGAGCCCAGACGGTGAGCCCGTGCAGCTCGCTGTCGAGATGGCTGTAGGTGCCGCACAGCCGCGCGGCCATGTAGCCGCCCAAGGCCATCGCCACGACGGTGCTGATCACTGCCCAGAGTCCGGTGCCGATCCCGGTCGCGGCCGCACCGGGCCGGATGCCACTGACGCCGAGCGCCACGCCGATCAGGCCGAGCAGCGCCGCGGTCGCCAAGGCGACGACGACACCGGCGATGACGGCTCCCCACGAGATGCGCGCGCGGCCGAACCCTCCGTAGCGCCGGGCTGCGGTTTGTGTTTCGGCTGCAATTGCGGGCGACGACATTGCGAGTGACGACATAGCTGTCCTCCCGACGTCTTCAGCGTTGCCAGTCGAGAGCGAGCGGTTCGCCGCCCGCTCTCTGCGGAGCGACTACGGCTTGACCATGGTGTAATCGACGCGCCGCTCGCCGGCGGCGCCGGCTTGCGTCGCGTTTCCGGCGGCAGGGCCGCTGCCATAACCCTTGGCGACCAACATCGCGGGATTCATCCCCGCATCGACGAGCACCTGACGTACCGCCTCTGCACGACGTTGCGACAGCTGCTGGTTGGCGGCGGAGTCGCCGGAGCTGTCCGCATGACCGTCGATCTCGATGACCGTGCCGGCCGGCAGCTGACTCGCCGTCGCCGCCGCCTGCTGAAGCAGAGCCTTGCTTTCTGGCGGGACCTCCGCGCTGCCCGTCGCGAAGTTGACGGCGGTCTGGTTAAGGCGGGTCACGAGATCCTTGGCGGGGAAGTTCGCCGGGACCGTCGATCCAGACGATGCCTCAAGCCCTCGATCGGCCAAACTGCCGACCATAATTCCCGAGCCGAAGACGGATTTGAGCGAATCCGCGATCCGGTCGCGATCCCGCTCGGCCAATCCGCCGACGCTCAGCGAGTTGCCGTCGAACACCGCCTGCGTCCCGGGCGTCCTGAAGTTCTCGCACGCGGTCCTGAAACCGATGAGCCAGCTCGCCGGCCCGGCGTTCGGTTCCACGGCGATGCTGCCCTTGACGTTGTCGGATCCGTAAACCGCTTTCAGCGCATCGACGATCGACGAGCGGGTCGCTTCGTCTCGGACGATGCCGGAATAGGCGATGATGCCATTGTCGTTGCGCAACACGAGCCGCGGCGGAATCACCGACGCCACCTGCGACGCAGCGGGGGGCGCCGTCTGAGAAACCGCCGGCGACGGCAGCGAGGCCACTTGCTGCGGCGCGCGGTTCGCGGCGATATACCAGAGAAGCCCGGCGAAGCCGAGCAGCGCCGCGATCGGTATTGCCCAGCGGCCGAACGCCGGCGCATCCTTGATCACTTCGATGTGGCGCGGCGCTACCTGCTGTACGTGCTGCACCTGCTCCACGGGGCGCGGCGGCGCCTGAGGGGACGTGGCGAGGAATTCGGAAACCGACGCAGGAATCCCTTGCGGAATCGCCTTGCCGGGGCTCAGCAAGCCGACCACCTTCGGCACGAGGTAGCCCATTGCGGCGCCTGTCACACCGCCGAGCAACCCGAGGCGGCCAGCGATCGCGCCGAGCGACGACGTACCAAGCGCTTTTTCGATCTGCTGGCCCGATAGCGGCGCAGCGTTGGGATTGCCGAGCCAGGAAGCGGCTTCGCCTGCGAGGCCGGACGATTTCATCTGCTCAAGGAACCCGCCGATGCCGCCGGGTTGGCCGGTCATGAGTTGCAAGACTTCGCGCAGCAGCGGGCTTGCCTGAGAGCCAAGACCGAATCTGCCTGCAACGTCCGCCAGGACGCTGTCAAACAATGCCATCGCTTTCCTCCCGACGCTAAGGGGCACGACTCATCCGCGCCCGGTGTTCTGCCTTTTCGCCGGCGCCCATCGCGATGACCCTCTCGGCAAGCGCGAGCGGCGGAGGTGGCCAGGGCAAGATGCCCCGCCACCTCCGCACGCGTCTCACTCCTTGCGCGGACCCGGCTTCTTCACATCGCCGGAGGGGACGCGCTCGACTTCGGCCTGCTGGCGGCGAACCGTCTCGCGAACGGTCTCCACCCGGTCCGAACCTTCCCTCCGGACAACGATCTCCTCGGCCACACGGGCCGTCTTGCTCACCACTGCCTCTTCGGCGGTCTCGGTGACTTCGATCGTCTTATCGGCCCAGTCGATATCCTTCAAAAATTCGGGATCGGCAACGGCGCGCCGCATCACGTCGGCATGCTCCTCATGGAGCGTTACCTGCGCCTCGACCGGTTTTGTTGTGACGAAGCGACGGATGCGGGTTGTGCCTGCCTGCACCTGACGCTTGCCGACGTCCAGGTGTTCCTCGGCGAGGCGTATCACTTCCTCATTCTGACCAGCAGCGCGCGCCGCCGGAGCGACGGTCTGCTTGGCGGCGAGGGGAGGCGGCTCGGGCGTGGCGGCGGCCACCAAGGCCGGCGAGGCCGCGCCTATGGTGGCGGCGCGTTCGCTTACATCGACGGGCTTGTGAACGTCGAGCACACCCAGCGCATGGGCGACCTGCGTGTCGGGCACGCGCAGCGAGACCACGACCCCGCCGCTCTCGACGGCATGGCCATAGACTTGCGCTTCGTGCTGGCGGATATCGCCGCCGAACAGCCGGTGCCAGAGCCCGGCTTCGCGCGCTCCGGCGCCGGCGGCCGCAGTGCCGGCGGTGAGACGCTCTCGGTTGAACGTGCTGATGTCGGGCGACGGAAAGCCGGCTCCCGTCAGGGCTCGCACGGCCGCGTCAGCATGGGCGGCGGTATCGAAGACTGCGACGATCGTCTCGTAAGCCATGACTCTCACTCCCTCTTTCTCTTTTCGCTCGACTCTGCATCGGCGGGCTGACCGCCGGCGGATGCCGGGGTTTCGGCTTCAAGGCGCGCAACCAATGCCTCTTGCTCGCGTAGCGTGATGCGCTGCTGATGTCTCACCGTTTGACGCGCGCGTCGGACGCGGACCTCCTCCTTGAGGACAAGGCGGCGCTCGACGATGAGCACTTCCTCGACGATCGGGATCACGATCGTTTCGCCTTCTTCGCGGATGTCCGGCGCCGTCTCGATCGGCCGTCCGATCGGCCTTCGTTCGATCTCGACGCTCTCGTGCGTCAGCAGTTCGTCGACAAGCCTCTCGCGCTCGTGCGTGACGGTGGAGACGCGAACGCGACCCGTCACCACGCGTCGCTTCGACACGGAGACATCTTCCGTCAAGAGTGGGATGACGCCGTCGTCGGCGAGTTCTCCAGGACTCGACGTCACGATCCACCTTTAAAATCGCGATCGCTGCCATAGCAGCACAGACCGAAAGCCCGGTCTCTCCTGGCAAAACCCGAGCCTACAATGACGGAACCTCTGTACGGATCGGTTGGAGCTGATTGCACGTGCATGCAGCGTCGAAACCAGCACAGGGTCTCATCGCGATGTCATATCTTGTGAGTCTCGCGCCTGCGCGCTTGGCACGTCGCACGATCACGGGCTCGTCAGGAGCGGGACCAGTCATTACGCAGGCATCCGCGGGGCTTTTCGTTGTCCTCGCGGCTGTCAGGGAATTCCGACAAACAGACACCGGCTGCCGGCCTGATGCCCCTGCGTGACGAGGGCTGATAAGAGAGATACTGACTTTGAAGTGTCCTGCGTTTCCCCGAAGGCGGCACTTCATCGTCGACTCTCAACCTGAGGAACTGGTGCCGTCTCGGTGGGATCTTAGCTGGGCGGCACCAGCGCTTTCGGGAGCAGGCGCCATGCGCGCTGGTTTAGTGCTGTTTGCCGCGTGCGCCGCTCTGGCGCCCGGCGCGAGTGAAGCGGATCGAGTGAGTGCGACGCCGCCCAGCGTCTCTCTTCGAGTATCGGGCAACGACGTTCCGGCGACGAATGAGGAAGCGCAGAATTACTGCGCTCGGTATGGCCGCGCGGCCCAATACCGCGGCGTTCAAGATGCCGCGGGAGGTGAGGTGGCGGTCTATACATGCGATGGCGCCCCCGCAAGTGCGCTCAACGCAACACCGGCGCCGTCGTCCGGCAGCACGGTCCCGCCAGGCACGGCGGGAGCGCCGGTGCCACCGCGATAAGCGGCGCGATCATTGCGGCCATCACGGAAAAGCCTCACGCGCAATCGGCGCAATCATTGGCGCGAGATCGTTGGCCCGCTCAGCGGCTCGTCGGGAGAACGTCGCATGGCGAGGCAATCATTCGGCATCCTGTGTTCGGTGGCGATCACCGGCGTATTGATGCTCTCGAGTTCGGTGTCCGCCCGACAGAAGGCTGCAGAGCTATGCAACGACAGCGCCGCGCATGTGGCCGAGCTTCACGCGGGCGACAAGGAAAAGAAAAACGCCGAATGTCGCACCACGCAGTTTGGCCTCGCCTCCTGGTACGGCGGATACTTCCAGCACCGTCGCACCGCCAGCGGCGAGCCCTTCGACAAGAATGAGCTCACCGCTGCACATCCGACCTTGCCACTCAATTCATACGTTCTCGTCACGGCTCTCGCGACCGGGCGCTCGGTCGTTGTGCGGATCAACGATCGTGGACCTTATTTCGGCGGCCGCATCATCGACCTCTCCGCGGAAGCGGCGAGCAAACTCGGTATGAAGAAAGAAGGGGTCGCGCGCGTACGGATCGAGGTCACGAACGCGAGCGAGGCAGACTCTGAAGGAAGCAGCGCGACGACAAGCACACTCAGCGCGAGAGCCGTGAGCGATCGGAGCTCTAACCATCAGTAGTACTGCCAGCGGTGGTTAAGGTACAGGCCGCGATGCCGGTACCTGCGACGGACATATCGCGCGGCGGTTCCGGGGCGCGATGATGGCGCAAGCATCGACCGCTTGTTAAGGCGCGATCAATTTTTGCCGAACCGCGAGGCGGACGAGCTCACCAACAGTCTTGGCGCGCAGCTTTTTCATAATCGCCGCCCGATGCCTTTCTACCGTCCTGAGGCTGATGCCGAGGATGGGCGATATCGCCCTGCTGGTCCGCCCCTTCGCGAGAAGCTGGATGACCTCGCGCTCCCGTATGCTGAGGAGATCGAGAGATGGCTCCCCTTCGTTGGCTGCCGCTGTTTCGTAGGTGTCGAGCATGGTCTTCGACACGCTCCACGTGAAATAGGGCCTGTGCTCGGAAAGAGCCTCGACGGCGGCGGTGATGTGCCTGGCCGCGTCCGACTTCAGAAGATAGCCGAGAGCGCCGGCGCTGAGCGCGTCTATGACATAATCTTCGGTCTCGTGCATGGTGAAGGCCAAAACCTCGCAGTTCGGGACTTCCCGTTTGATGTGATAGATCGCTTCGAAGCCGTTCATCTCCGGCATCACGAGGTCAACCACAACCACGCGCGGGAGCAGTTTCTTTGCGAGTTCGACGGCCTGCCGGCCGTTCGACGCCTCCGCGCAGACTTCCCAGCCCTCGTGTTGCTCCAGCAACTCGCGCAGGCCGTGCCTGAGCACGCCATGGTCATCGGCAATCAAAATTCGGACCACGGGAGCTCCCTCGGGATGAGCGGCGCGGCATCACGAACGCGCCGGGATTGCGCCCAAGGTTCGACAAATCATGGTGTCTCAGATGAGTACGCCGAAAGGGGCGATTTGATCCCTACAACCACAGGGGGTAGTGCTCGCCGCAAGCGGCAGCTATTTCCGGAACCAGATCGCATCGTCGCCCGCTTCTCAGCGTCGCTCCGCGATCATCCGCATGCCATGCCGCGGGCGCAGGGTGATGAGGCCTTGCGGTTCGACCGGGAAACCGGGTTTAAGCCGCAGCCGATAGCGTTGTGCCACCGTCGCCAGGATCAGCATCGCCTCCGCCATCGCGAAGGCGGCGCCGATGCAGATGCGGGGGCCGGCGCCGAACGGAATATAAGCGAAGCGAGCCCGCGACGCCGCGCGGTCCGGCGCGAAGCGCTCGGGATCGAAGCGCTCGGGGTCCTGCCAGAGCCGCGGATTGCGGTGCAGCAGCCACGGCACGATCATGATCTGCGCGCCTTTGGGGATGCGTCGGCCCAGCACTTCGTCCTCGCCCATGGCGGTGCGCGACAGCGTATGGGCAGGCGGATAGAGGCGCATCGCTTCTTCGATGACCATGCGGGTATAGGGGAGCTGGCCGAGCTGGTCGTGCCGCGGCGTCCGCCCGCCGAGAGCCGCCTCCAGCTCCGCATGGAGCTTCGCTTCGACCGCCGGATGCTGCGACAGCAGGTACCAGGTCCAGGTCAGCGCCAGCGCCGTCGTCTCATGTCCGGCCATGAAGATGGTGACCACCTGGTTGCGAACTTCCCCGGCGCTCATGCCGCCGCCGGTTTCCTCATCGCGGGCGGCGATGAGGCGGGCGAGCAGGTCCTTGGGCTGCGATGCCGCATCGCGCTCGCGCGCCGCGAGCAGCCGATCGATGGCGCGATCGAACTCGGTGAAGATACGCTCGGGATGGTGGGCAGAGCCGAGCCGCGACAACCAGACCGGCAATTCCAGCAGATCGGCGAGCCCGGGGCGCACTTCGGCTTGATAACGCTCGACGCCCTTCTCGACGATGTCGACGATGTCGTCGGAATCGGAAGCGAACATGGTCCGCGAGATGATGTGCAAGGTTGCATGCATCATCGCCGCGGCGACGTCGAACTCGGTGCCCTCCGGACGGCTGTCCCATTCGGCCACCAGGCGCTCTGCGATCTCGGTCATGATCGGCGCGTAGCCGACAATGCTGCGATGGTCGAAGGCCGGCGCCATGATCCGGCGATGCCGCCGCCAGGTCTCCCCCTCGCTCGTCAGCAAGCCGCGGCCGAGGCCGGGCTCGAGCAGGCGACGGGTGATTTCCGTCTTGTGATAATTGGCGGCATTGTCGAGCAGAATGTGCTTTATCGCGCCGGGTTCATTGACGAAGAAGGTGCGCTTCCAAAACAGCCGGCGTTCGAGAATATCGGCGCTGTAGGCCTCGTGCCGATATGTGGCGAGCGAATTGTCGCGCAGCACCCGCATGAACTGAAGGAGCGATAGCGGTCTCTCGGGCACGCGCGGCTTGGCAAGAGGTGCCGCCGCGGCGCCCGCCTCGCTCTGATTGGTGACGCTCATTCCTCGCCCCCACCCTCGGCCTTAGGGTAAATACCCTAACACTGCCGCTTTCATCGTCAAAGCGCACAAGCGCGCCGGCCGCACAACGTCGGCATCCGACGATGCCACCCCGGGAATGGCTGGGCAATCGGCTTCCCCGGGCCTTTTCCGCGCCATATAGTGGCGATCGAGGAGGTGCCCGTGCCGCGCGACTTCGTCCCTTCGGTCTGCCCGCATGACTGCCCGAGCACTTGCGCCCTCGAGGTGGAACGACTCGATCCCGCAACCATCGGCCGGGTTTATGGTCGCAAAGACCATCCCTATACCGCCGGTGTGGTGTGCGCCAAGGTCTCGCACTATGCCGAGCGCCAACACCATCCGGAGCGGCTCAGAACCCCGCTGCGCCGGGTCGGCGACAAAGGCGTGGGCGCTGGGGCCTTCGTGCCGATCGCTTGGGACGAGGCGCTGGACCGGGTCGCCGAAGCCTTTGCCGACGCGGCGCGCCGCTATGGCAGCGAAACGGTATGGCCACATTTCTACGCCGGCACCATGGGCCTGGTGCAGCGCGACGGCATCAACCGGCTGCGCCATGCCATGCGCTACTCGCGTCAGCACTCGACCATCTGCAACGTCCTTTCCGATTCCGGCTGGCTCGCCGGCGCGGGCGTCAAGCGCGGCGTCGACGCGCGCGAGATTCCGCTTGCCGACCTCGTCGTGGTCTGGGGCTGCAACCCGGTCGCGACACAGGTCAATGTGATGACGCACATCACCCGCGCGCGCAAAGAGCGCGGTGCGCCCTTCGTCGTCGTCGACCCCTACCGCACGCCGACCGCCGAAGTCGCCGACATCCATTTGGCGCCGCGCCCCGGCACCGATGCCGCGCTCGCCTGCGCGGTGATGCATGTGCTGTTTCGCGAAGGCTACGCCGATCGCGCCTACATGGCGCGCTATACCCGCGGCGCCGAAGCGCTCGAAGCGCATCTCGCCGCCCGCGATCCCGCCTGGGCGTCGGCAATCACCGGGCTTTCGGAGCGCGCAATCATCGATTTCGCGCGGCTCTACGGCCGCACCAAGCGCAGTTTCCTGCGCCTCGGCTACGGCTTCTCGCGCAGCCGCAACGGCGCCATGCAGCTCTTTGCGGCGAGCTGCTTGCCGGCGGTGACGGGCGCATGGCAGCACGAGGGCGGCGGCGCGCTCTACGCCAACGGCGCCGGCATCTACAAGCTCAACCGCGGCCTCATCGAAGGCCTCGACGCGGTCGATCCCAAGACACGCATCCTCGACCAGTCGCGCATCGGCCCGATTCTGACGGGCGATCGGCGTGACCTCGGCGACGGGCCCCCGGTGACCGCGCTGCTCATCCAGAACACCAACCCGCTGGTCGTGTCTCCGGACTCGAACCGCGTGCGTAGTGGATTTCTCCGCTCCGACCTCTTCACTTGCGTGCACGAGCAGTTCATGACCGAGACGGCGGCCATGGCCGATATCGTGCTCCCGGCGACGACGATGTTGGAGCATGACGACATCTATACTGCCGGCGGCCATACCTTCCTTCAGGTCGCGCGCAAGGTGGTCGAGCCGCTGGGCGAAGCGCGCTCCAACCATTTCGTCATTTGCGAGCTGGCGAAGCGTCTCGGCGCCGACCACCCCGGCTTCACGATGACGGAATGGGAAATCATCGACCGCACGCTCTCCGCCTCCGGATTGCCCGATGCCGCGACCATCTATGACCGCGGCGGGCACGACCTGGCGCTGCCTGTCGCGACGGCGCATTTCCTCGATGGCTTCGCCCATGCCGATAAGCGCTTCCATTTCGATGCCGACTGGGCCGCGATCGGTCCCAATCATGGGGCGCTGCCGCGCCTTCCCGATCAGGTTGCGGTGATCGACCGCTCCGATGCCGAGCACCCCTACCGCTTGGTGGCGCCGCCGGCGCGCTCTTTCCTCAACACCACCTTCAACAACCTGCCGTCTAGCCTCGCGCGCGAAGGCAAACCCGTCGTGCGCATCCATCCCGACGATCTTGCCGCGCTCGGTCTCGGCGACGGCGATCGTGTCAGGCTTGGCAATCGCCTCGGCAGCGTGCTGCTCCACGCCCGTGCGTTCGACGGGTTGCAGCGCGGGGTGCTGGTGGTCGAAGGCATCTGGCCCAACCGCGCTTTCGACGAAGGCATCGGCATCAACGCGCTGACCAGCGCCGATCCCGGTCTTCCCAATGGCGGGGCCGTCTTCCACGACACTGCGGTCTGGGTGCGTGCCGCATGATGGCGGACGCGCCGCTCGACGTCTCGCCGCTCTGGCCCGCCGCGCTCGATCATCTGCGCCTCGACTCGCCCGACCCGAAGGCGCTTGCGGCCTTCTATGCGCGAGTGCTCGGGATGAGCGTGTCGCGTCTCGACGGCGACAGCTATCTCGCGGAAGGTCACGAGCGGCGGCTGGTGATCGGCCACGGCGAGCCGCGTGGCCATCCCTGGAGCGCCTTTGCGCTGCAGGATGACGAGCAGCTCGAGCACTATCGTCGCTTTCTGCGCGAGCGCGGCGCCGAGCCGCTCGCCTCACCGACGCCGCTTTTTGCTCAAGGCGGCTTTGCGCTACGCGATCCCGATGGCAGGCTCGCCGTTTTCGGCGTACGGGGCAGGGAACCTGCGGCAGCCGCCTCCGGATTGCCCGGCCGCCTCCAGCATGTTGTCGTGGCCTCCGAGCGCTTTCCCGCCATGATGGCGTTCTACCGCGACGCGCTGGGCTTCCTGGTCTCCGATACGGTGCATGTCGATGACGGCAAGGGCGGGCTCGGCGAGGTCAATGTCTGCTTCTTGCGCGGCAATCTCGAGCATCACAGTTTCGCCGTCTTCCGTGCGCCGAAATCCGCCAGCGATCATTTCGCGCTCGAGGTGCCGGGCTGGGACGACATCCGCGACTGGGCCGACCATTTCGCCGCCTGTGATGTCGGCATCTGGTGGGGGCCCGGCCGCCATGGCGCCGGCAACAATCTCTTTTTCATGGTCAAGGACCCCGACGGCAACAACATCGAGATCTCTGCCGATCTCGAGCGTCTGCCCAAGGGAATGCCGGGCAAGCGCTGGCCGGCCGGGGGCAGGGCACTCAATCTCTGGGGACCGGTCTGGGTGAGAGACACGGCCAGCTGAGCGCCGGCGCGGCGCACCCCATATAATAGGTCGATGGCAAACGACCGCGATCGTGACAAGCAGCTTCCCGCCGATCGGCAATCCGCCGAGGTCGAGGCGTTCCTGCGCCAGGTCAAGGCGATGCCGGCGCTCCGACCCGAAAGCGGCCGCGGTCGCCTGATCTTTGCGCTCGATGCGACGGCAAGCCGCGAGGCCACGTGGGATCACGCCTGCCGGCTGCAAGGCGAGATGTTCGAGGCGGCGGCGGCGTTGGGTGGACTCGACGTGCAGCTGGTCTTTTACCGCGGCTTCCACGAATGCAAAGCGAGCCGCTGGCTGGGCACCGCCGCGGATCTGCACCGCGCCATGCGCCGCGTCTCCTGCGTCGGCGGCGAGACGCAGATCGGTCGCGTGCTCGCCCACGCCCTGCGCGAGGCGCGTGCGGAGAAGGTGAACGCGCTGGTCTTCGTTGGCGATGCGATGGAGGAGAAGCTGGACGAGCTGAGCCGCCTCGCCGGCGAGCTCGGGCTGTTGGGCGTTCCGATCTTTGTCTTTCACGAGGGCGGCGACGAGGCGGCCGGTACCGCATTCCGGCAGATCGCTCGGCTTTCCGGGGGCGCTTACGGTGCGTTCGACGCGGCCAGCGCCCAGCAGCTTCGCCAATTGCTCGGCGCGGTCGCGGCTTATGCCGCGGGCGGGCGGGCGGCGCTCACCGCCTACGGAAACCGCGCCGGCGGCGCCGCTCGTCTGCTCGCCGGCGCCATCGGCGGCAAAGAGAGCGGATGATCGTCTATCTCGGCCTCGGCGTTTTGGTGCTGCTGCTCGCGCTCTGGCTGCTGCGCGCGTTCGTCGAGGCCGATCCCGCGAAGCTGGCCCGCGGCGCGCGCGTGTTGCTCATCACCGTCGGCGCCACCGTGGCGCTGCTGCTGCTCGTCGTGTTCATCGCCAGCGGCCGGCTCGGTTTCGGGCTTGCCGAGCTCGGCGGCATTGCCCCCATCCTGCTGCGCGGCTGGCTGCACTGGCGCCGGCATCGGCCGGCCGCGGCGCCGCCACGCGGTCAGATCTCCGAGGTCGAGACCGAGTATTTGCGCATGCGGCTCGATCACGACACGGCCACCATGTCCGGCACCGTGCGCCGCGGCCGCTTTCAAGGGCGTCAGCTGAGCGAGCTGGGGCGGGACGAGCTGATGGAACTCTGGCACATATGCCGCGCCGAAGATGCGCAAGGGGCGCATCTGCTCGAAGCCTATCTCGACCGCTTGGTGCCGGGCTGGCGCGCGGCCGGCGAGGCAGCGGGTGCGGGGCGCGGCCGCGCCGGCGATGCCATGACGCGCGAGGAGGCCTATGCCGTTCTGGGCTTGGCGGTGGGTGCCGGCGAGGCGGAGATTCGCGCCGCCTATCACCGGCTGATGATGAAGATCCACCCCGATCAGGGCGGTTCGACCTATCTCGCGGCCCAGATCAATCGCGCGCGCGAGGTACTGCTGCGTGACTAGGCACCGGTCTTGGCTGCTGGCTTGTCGGCCGAGCCGAAGTTATAAACTGAGGTATACTTGGCCTGCGACCGACGGCCGCGCAGTCAACCCCATGAGGGAACAAGCGGCTGGGGCTTTCCGTTATTCCCCAAACACGCTCCCTCCATCGACGAAGAGACATTTATATGGCACAGCGCGTTCGCAAGGCGGTCTTTCCAGTCGGTGGGCTAGGGACGCGGTTCCTGCCGGCAACCAAGGCGATGCCCAAGGAAATGCTGCCGGTGGTAGATAAGCCGCTCATTCAATATGCGGTGGAAGAAGCACAGGCCGCCGGAATTGAGGAGTTCATCTTCGTTACCGGACGCTCCAAAACCGCGATCGAGGACCATTTCGATCATTCCTATGAGCTTGAGACGACGCTTCGGGAGCGCAGCAAAGAAGCACAAATCGGAGCGCTCAATTCTTGGATGCCGCAGCCCGGGCAAGTCGCTTATACCCGCCAGCAAGTGCCGCTGGGCCTAGGCCATGCCGTCTGGTGTGCGCGCAATCTCATCGGCGACGAGCCCTTCGCTGTGCTGCTGGCCGACGACCTGATCCTCGCCGACACGCCTTGCCTCAAGCAGATGATCGACGCGCAGAACGGCGCCGAGGGCAGCATGGTGGCGGTCATGGAAGTGCCACGCGAGCACACCAACCGCTATGGCATCCTCGATGTCGAAGGCGAGGCAGGCAAGCTCGTTAACGTTAAGGGTGTCGTCGAAAAACCCGATCCGGCGAAAGCACCCTCCAATCTCAGCATCATCGGCCGCTATATCCTCGAGCCCGAGGTTTTCGATCACCTCGCCCGGATCGGGCGCGGCGCTGGAAACGAGATCCAGCTCACCGATGCGCTCGCCGAGCTGATCCACGGCAACAAGCCTTTCCACGGGCTGCGCTTCGACGGCAAGCGTTTCGATTGCGGCGACAAGGTCGGTTTCCTCCAGGCGAATATCGCCTTCGCCCTTGCCCGGCCGGACATGGCCGCGGCCGTGCGCAAGATTCTCGATAGCTATTGCTGAGCCTATGAGGGATTTCGCCATGAGCGGCGCCGGCTCCGAGAGCGGTCGCCTGCTGAACCCGACCATCCTGCGCGAATACGACATCCGCGGCGTGGTGGGTGAAACCCTCGATCCAGCCGATGCGCGCGCCATCGGCCGCGCCTTCGCCGCGATCGTGCTGGAATCCGGCGGCAAGCGCGTCGCTGTCGGTCGCGACGGCCGGCTCAGCTCGCCGACGCTCGAAGCGGCGCTGGTCGAGGGGCTGGCCGAAGGCGGCGTCGAATCACTGCGCGTCGGATTGGGCCCGACGCCGATGCTCTATTTCGCCGTCAACACGCTCGATGTCGATGGCGGGCTGATGGTGACCGGCTCGCACAATCCCGCCGACTATAACGGCTTCAAGCTGATGCTCGGCAAGAAGCCGTTTTTCGGCCCGGATATTCAGCGCCTCGGCCGGGTGGCGGCGGCACCGCCGGCGCCGGCGCGGCACCGTGGCGGCGCTGGCGAGCGCCAGGTGATCGACGCCTATGTCGCGCGTCTTCTCGCCGATTACGATGGCGTGCGGCCGCTCCACGTCGCGTGGGACGCCGGCAACGGCGCAACGGGTGAGGTGCTGCAGCGCCTGGTCGCGCGGCTGCCGGGCCGGCACGAGTTGCTCAACGAGACCATCGACGGCCGGTTTCCCGCGCATCACCCGGATCCGACCGAAGTGAAGAATCTGGCGCAGCTGCAGCAAGCGGTGCTCGAGCGCGGCTGCGATCTCGGCATCGCCTTCGACGGCGACGGCGACCGCATCGGCGTCATCGACGGCAAGGGCCGCATTCTCTGGGGCGATCAGTTCATGGTCATGCTCGCCGGCGACATCATCCGCTTGAAGCCGGGCGCGACGATCATTGCCGACGTCAAGGCGAGTCAGGTCCTGTTCGACGAGATCGCGCGCCTCGGCGGCATGCCGCTGATGTGGCGGACCGGCCACTCCCTCATCAAGACCAAGATGGCCGAAATCGGTGCACCGCTGGCCGGCGAGATGAGCGGCCACATCTTCTATGCCGACCGCTATTACGGCTATGACGATGCGCTTTATGCCGCCGTGCGGCTGCTCGGCATCCTCGGCCGGAGCAGCGAGAGCCTCGCCGACCTTCGCGACCGCCTGCCGCCGGTGGTGAATACGCCGGAGCTGCGCTTTCCCTGCGCCGAGACCCGCAAATTCGCCGTCATCACCGAGGTGCGCGAGCGCCTGCAGCGCGCGGGCGCCGCGATGTCGGACATCGATGGCGTGCGTGTTCGGACGGAAGATGGCTGGTGGCTGCTGCGCGCTTCCAACACGCAGGATGTTCTGGTTGCTCGTGCCGAGGCGCGCGACGAGGCCGGGCTCGGCCGGCTGAAGGCGCTGCTCTCCGAGCAGCTCCGCGCCAGTGGAATCGTGCCGCCGAGCTTCTGAGCCGGTAAGAGCTTCCGCGCCGCTAAAGCCGCTAAAGGAGTGCTTAGCTCAGCCGCGATGGGTGGGGGCGGCCGCCATCTGTTGCGTCGGGCCTGGCGCGATGACGGCGCACTGCAGATGCTTCTTGTGGAGCGCCCGGCACGCCCTCTCGGCGTCGCGCTCCGAGAAGCTGACGATGCGGGCGCGGTAGTAGCGCTCGCTCTGCCCGGGTGACAGCACCTGGACCGTGCGGCCCTTAGCCGGCAGCTTCGCCAAGGCGACGGTGCCGGCCTTCTCGGCGGCGCTTTGCTGGGCAAAGGCGCCGACCTGGATGCTCCAATGCTCGGCCGCTTCGTGGCGCACATGACGCGCCCGGGGGGCGGGCGTCGCGGCTTCGGCGCGCGCGACCGGTGAGAGCGCCGCCAAGGTATGGGCCGCCCGACGGGTCAACGAGGGCTGCTGGTCGGCGTCTTCCGTCGCCTCTGCGGTCATGACCGCCGGAG
>Ga0335081_10008834_pt1 | contig 16179 bp, 17 predicted proteins | sample Lox_Sample_35_FD_206713 | JGI IMG/M metagenome (GOLD analysis project Ga0335081, IMG submission 206713) | Soil microbial communities from Loxahatchee National Wildlife Refuge, Florida, United States - Lox_Sample_3.5 | ecosystem: Environmental > Terrestrial > Soil > Wetlands | place: USA... | reverse complement strand
CTGTTTCCATCATCATTTCTGAGAGGGTCGGGTGAGGATGAATGGTGAGCCCGAGATCCTGTGCGACGGCCCCCATTTCTATGGCGAAGGTGCCTTCCGAGATCAACCCCTCGACGTTGCGACCACAAAGGCCGACGCCTAGGATACGACCTGTCTCAGGACTCAGGATCATTTTGGTGACCCCGTCCGAGACACCCATGGTGGTTGCACGGCTTGAAAATTTCCAGAGATACCGCTCCACCTTGATATCCCGGTTCTCCTCTCGGGCTTGCTCCTCCCTTAAACCCGCCCAGGCAACTTGAGGGTCCGTATAAACAACTGCCGGAATGGCTTGGACGTCAAAAGCCGACGGCTTTCCCTTAATCACCTCCGCCGCCACCTTTCCTTCCCGGAAAGCTTTGTGGGCGAGCAAGGGTTCTCCGGCAACATCCCCGATAGCGAAGATGTGGCCATCCGTTGTCCGCCGTTGTTCATCGACGACCACAAAACCCCGGTTGTCCACCTTCACTCCGGTCTTCTCCAGGCCAATTTTTCCTGAATTTGGCTTTCGGCCGATCGCAACGAGGACCCGATCAAAGGTCTGCTCCGTCTTACTCACTTCTCCTGCGAATCTGACCTCCACGCCTTCATTGCGTTCTTTAAGCGACAAGGCCTCGGTATTGTAATAAACGGCCTCAAAAACCTCTTTCAGTCTTGAAAGCAGCACATTGGTCAGATCCTGATCCGCACCCCTGAGGAGTCTATTGCCGTGAACCGCCACCGTGACCCGACTCCCCAGGGCTGCGTAGAATGTACCCATTTCCAGACCAATGTAGCCGCCTCCCAGGACGAGCAGCGACCGAGGTATTTCGGGCAACTCTAAGGCACCCGCCGAATCCATGATGCGACTCCCCTTCACGAAGGGGCGATCGCCAAAAGGGGCTGCGTGCGATCCGGTTGCGACAATGGCATGACGAAACCGGATCTGGCTTATTTCGGAGTTCTCCAATCGCACCCGATCTGACCCTTCGAAGAACGCCTTTCCCTGCACCAATTGAACCTTGCGTCGTTTGCTGAGGGTGAGCAGTCCGCCTGTCAGCTTGTCGACCACCTGATCTTTCCACGCCCGTATTTTACCAAGATCGACCTGAGGCTTATCAAATTTTACGCCCATCTCTTCCGAGCGTCGGGCATCGAACAAGAGCTCGGCCAGATAAAGAAGTGTTTTGGATGGGATACAACCCCGAAACAGGCACTCCCCGCCCGGCCGCTTCTCCAGATCGACCAACGTGACTTCCATCCCCAGATCCGCCGCCCTGAATGCAGCTGAATAACCTCCGGGCCCCGCGCCAATGACCAGCACTTCGGCCTCGTGATTCGATTCTCCCATGCCTAGGATCCCTCCCTTGAGTGGCGATAAAGACGACAACGTTCAAGTGACAAACATCTCCCGTTTCATTCTCTCCCGACCCGGTCGATGGTGTCAAGCTCTTCGTTTGAAAGGACAAAGAAACGGCGCCCTTTTTCATCCTTTCCTCCGGCCTTGAGATCGGGCCGTTAAAAAGGAACCTTAAACTACCTTGTAGAATACCTTGAAAAGCTGACCAAAAGCATGGGCTAGAATACGTATTTTCTCCAAAAAAGAATGGTATTTGCAAGGTAAGGCGCGTTGGATTCAGGAGGAATAAACCGCAGTGGCTGGGGTTCAAAAGACCTCGCCCGACTTCGTTCCACGAAACAGGACGGCGTGGCGGCGTCCGTCCAGCGGAGTTAATCTGGACGATTCTCAGCGTCACCCCCAAGTCTGGCGGTGGAACCGTCCTGCCCAAGGGGTTGACTTTAAAAATGGAATCCATTAGGTTATACTTTGGAAGTGGACAGGTTCTGGTGGGCCTCCTGGACTTCAAATCCAGTGACGGGCAGAGATGTCCGTGGTGGGTTCGATTCCCATGCACTTCCGCCAAATTCAAACTCATCGCGGCTTGCCCTTGTAGGGTAGACGAAGGTCGCTGAACCAAATCAAAAAGGAGAAAAAAATGTTTGGAGTGGGAATGCCCGAATTGATTGTCATCCTTGTCATCGTTCTGATTATATTCGGCGCCGGGAAATTACCCCAGATTGGGGAAGGACTCGGCAAAGGGATTAGAAATTTCAAAAAGGCGACCAAAGACAAAGAGGAAATCGACGTCACCTCCAAAAAGCCCGAAGAAATTTCCGATAAAAAGTGAATTCCGCACCCCTTCTGAGGCCAACGTGTTTCGAGACGGACTCGCTTCAGTCGATTTCCTTTCTTCCAAGACTTAAAGGGCGCTCCATTAAAAAAGGCGCGAGATGAAAAGCCGGGTGCCTTTCGTCTCCGAGCAGAATGGGACATATTGCCTACATCGGGATCGGTTCTAACCTTGGCGATAAGCGAGGCCACTGCGAACAGGCCGTTTCGCAGATCTTGAAATTTGACCGCAACAAACTCTTAGCAAAATCTTCGCTCTTTAAAACGCAGCCGGTGGGCTATGCTCGCCAGGATTGGTTTGTCAACGGGGCAATAAAAATTGAAACGGATCTCGAGGCTCTCGAACTTCTCCGGGCATTAAAGGCCGTCGAGTCCCGATTAGGTCGCACGGAGACGTTTCGATGGGGACCCCGAACCATCGATCTCGATATTCTCTTCTTCGACGATGTCGAAATGAACACCGAGGAGCTCCAAATTCCCCACCCTTTCGTCCAAGATCGCGTTTTCGTCCTCATCCCCCTGGCTGAAATCGACCGGAATCTCATTCATCCAGTTTTGAAGAAAACGGTCCAGGACCTTCTAGACAACCTCAAAGAGGATCAGGGAGTCGAGAGGCTTTAACCAGTCTAAATTCCCCCTCGCCATTGGATGCGTTATGGTCAGGCTCTTTTTACTAATCCTTTTTCTTTCTCTCTTGTGTACCGTCCTCTACTCCCTGATGAAGGATCTCTTCAAACAGAGACAAAGGACCGGGGGGTCTGGATCAGAAGAACTTGTTCAAGATCCGTATTGCCAAACCTATATCCCGAAGCGAACCGCCGTTCGGAAAAGGGTGGGGGGAAGGGAATACTATTTCTGCGATAAAGAATGTAGGACGAAATTCCTTCATCAAAAGAAATCCCAGAAATGAGAAGGATCGAACAAAGAGGCTTAGGCAAAAATACAGTCTTTTTCCCGCAAAAGTACCAAGTTGACCTTATTTATTTCCTCGGCCTGGCGCACTACGCTATATTTATTCATGGCGCCAAAAATCAGAAAAGTAAAGAGTGTTGACAAACGGAGATTGGTTCGATAGCCTAAAAGTTAGGGGTTATTTTACGGAATCTGAAAGGGGGTGACCGTATGAACAAAAGGTCCACAATGGTGTTGTTTGTTGTTGTTTTCTTTGCCCTCTCTCTTACCGGCTGCCATTACTTCAGCGCTAAGAAGGAGATAGCGAATGCAGACAAGCTGGTTTCTGAACTGAAGGGGGCAGGGGGAGAAACGAAGACTCCTTACGAATACTGCAGTGCCGAAAAATACTTGGAGATCTCCAGAATCGAATTTAATTCGAATGATTTCAAGGCTGCCCTGGGATTTGCGCAACACTCCACATCCGCCGCGGAAGCAGGGTTGGCCCAAGTTAACAAAAAATAGGTGAGGAGGGAGGTGAAGGGTAATGAAATCGAATAGGATAGGGAAGATACTGTTTGCTCTCATCTTGGGAATTGCGGTCCTCTCGGGATGTTCAGCAGATAAAGAAACCCTTCGGGCCTACGATGAGGCCAAAGGGATCTTTCAGAAGGCTACGGATGCGGGCGGAAAAAAATGTGCGCCGTGCCAATACGCCACTGCCGAGGCCGCCCTGGCTCTGGCAGAACATGGAATAAATAAGTGGGTGTTTGAGAGTAAACCCAAAATTGAGGGAGCGATAGGGCTGGCCAAAGACAAATCTTTGGAAGCCTTGAAGTTATCGCCGTGTGAAGCACCGGCACCGCCACCACCACCGCCGCCTGCCCCCGCACCACCGCCGCCGCCTCCGCCGCCACCTGCCCCCGCACCGCCGCCGCCTCCGCCGCCGAAGCCTGCGCCGGTCTTTGAAAACGTCTATTTTAATGAAAACAAGACGAACATCGACCCCCTCGCTGCAAAAGCGTTGGATCAGGACGGGATGATTCTCAAGGACAATCCGGACATCAAAGTTGAAATCGGAGGCCACACGGATGCCGTGGGGTCGGAGATAGCGAAGCAGAAGATTTCAGAAAAGAGAGCGGAGAGCGTCAAGAAGTATCTTATGGATAAATTCAACATTCCCGCCGACCGGATGGTCGTCAAGGGGTACGGAAGCCAAAAACCCATCGCCGACAACAAGACCAAGGAAGGCCGCGCCAAAAACAGGAGGGTGGAATTTAGGATCATTCCATAAGCAAAGTCATCCATCCATGAAGTCGATGGAAACCTTATAGGTGGCAAGAGCTTCTTCTTGCCACCTATCTTTGTTTTTAAAACTGAATTCGTTGTGGACCGAACCTTTCTAGGCAAAACCCAGAAGGCTTACGGGGGGGACTTCATCGTCGCTGGCGGATATCGGTGCCGGAAAGTTTTTGGCAGACGGAAAAAAGGTTCCTAACACGAAGAAAGGGGACTGTTCTGCGCCTATTTGGGTTCAACCACAATCTGTTTGGGCTGAACTTCCTGTTTTCTGGGTAGGATGACTCGAAGCACGCCGTCTTTATAGGAAGCTCTGATCCCTTCCTGGTTGATCGTTCTGGGGATACTAAACGTCCGGCGAAAAGTTCCGTAGGGCCTCTCCACCTGAATGTAGCTCTCTTCAGACGACTCTTTGATGAACTTCCTCTCCCCTTGAATGATCAGGGTGTTTTCTTCCGCCCGAATATCGATTTCATTCTGATTGACTTCAGGGAGGTCAATTTTCAAGATCACTTCGTCTCGCCTTTCCACAATGTCCGCAGGAGGAGACCAAACTCCCTGGCCGCCTTCCTCTTTCCAAATACGAGAAAGAGTCTCATCGATCAGTCGAGTCATTCGATCTTGCATGGTCATCAGGTCTCGGAAGGGCTCCCATTTTACCAGGGTCATACATACCACCTCCTGCAGAGCATGCTTTCTTTTCCCAATATACTCAAATTGAGACGAGATTTCAAGTCCGACATGTAAAACAGACATCAAAAAAATCTTTTGTAAGTTTCGCCTGTTCCTTGAATTTCTCCAACTGGAACCAGGGGGCGAAATAGTTTCCGCAGACCTTGCATTGCTTCATTTTCAACGTCCGTTTCCACCGGATAATCGTCCGCTCGTCTTTTTCTTCCTTCATCCGAATGACGTCGACGGGACACGCGATCACGCAGGCACCGCAAGCAATACAGCTCATCGCCTCTCCCTGGAACGGTGGAATCATCTCCCGTCGATCTCCACGGTAGGCGAACTGGATGGCATTGGCGCCCACAACTTCTTCGCACACCCTGCCGCAGAGACCACAGAGAATGCAGTCTTTGTCCTCCGGTTTGAACCGCGCCCCGTTCACTCCCATCTTCCTGGCCATATCCTGAATGAGCTTGTCGCCGGGGCACATGGCCAAGATGAGCTCGATGATCATTCGTCGGGCTCGCAACACCTTCTCCGTCCGGGTGAACACCTCAATCCCTTCCATCACGGGATAGGTGCAGGCGGTGGTCATCTTCGACCTCCCTTTCCTCGCCACCTCCACCAGACAGAGGCGACAGGCCCCGTAGGGTTTCACCGCCTCGCTGAAACAGAGGTGGGGGATGTCAATGCCGGCATCCATGGCAACTGCCAAAATATTTCCGCCCTCGTTCCCTTCCACGGGCTGACCATCAATCACAAAAGGAATCGTCATAACGCTCCTCCAGATCAATTCGGGTTTTGAGGTAATAAGTGAATGAGATACTGAGTGAATAAGCAATCCGCTGAATGGGCATCGGATGGCTGACTCGTCTGATCTTTTCACATCTCATTCACTGATTCACTGCTTAACTTTATCTCTTACTCGACGTTGACTGCTCCAAATTTGCACGCCTCAAGGCACATCCCGCACCGAATACATTTTTCAGTATTGATCCTGAAAGGTTCCCCGGACTCCTTCTTTGTTTTCTTCTTGCCGGTGATGGCTGTTGCCGGACAGGCCTTGACGCATTTACCGCACTGCTTGCAGACATCGGAAAGGATGCGATACCGGAGAAGGGCCTGGCAGACCTTTGCCGGACATCGCTTGTTGATAATATGCTCTTCATATTCGGCCTGGAAGTACCGGAGGGTGGAGAGGACAGGATTCGGGGCTGTTGCTCCCAGTTGGCAGAGAGAGGCCTCAGCCGTCACCCACCCCAATTCCTTCAAAAGGTCGATGTGATCCATGGTCCCCCGCCCCTCGGCAATCTCCGTCAGGATCTCGTGCATCCGCTTCGTCCCTTCCCGGCAGGAGGTACATTTCCCGCAGGATTCGCTCTTGAGAAATTCCATAAAATATCTAGCCACATCGACCATGCACGTCGATTCATCCATCACGATCATTCCGCCGGAGCCCATCATTGAACCCACCTCCGTCAGCTGATCGTAGTCCACGGGCATATCAATCTGTGATTCGGGAATGCACCCGCCCGAGGGGCCTCCGGTCTGAACTGCTTTAAACTTCTTCCCCTCCGGGATTCCCCCTCCGATATCGTAAACGATCTCCCGAAGGGTAGCCCCCATGGGAACCTCAATAAGCCCGGTATTCTTCACTTTTCCAACAATGGAGAAGACCTTCGTCCCCTTGCTCCCCTTTGTCCCGATCTTCGAATACCAGTCCGCGCCTCTCGAAACGATCATAGGGATATTATTCCAAGTCTCGACGTTGTTCAGGTTGCTGGGCTCGTCCCACAGTCCGCTTTCCGTGGTGTGAATATGCTTCGCCCTTGGTTCTCCGACCTTCCCCTCGATGGAGGCCATTAAGGCAGTCGATTCGCCGCAGACAAACGCCCCGCCTCCCCGGAAAAGGTTGATTTTGAGGGAAAAACCCGATCCCATGATATGATCCCCCAGCAGCCCTGTCTCTTCGGCCTGGTGGATGGCAATCTTGAGCTTCTTGATTGCCAGAGGATATTCATCCCTGACATAGATAAACCCTTCGTGTGCCCCGATCGCGTACGCCCCGATAATCATCCCCTCGATCACGCTGTGGGGATCGCCTTCCAAGATGCTCCGGTCCATATAGGCCCCAGGGTCCCCTTCGTCGGCGTTGCAGAGGATGAACTTCCGATCCCCTTTGGCCTTCCGGCACGAATCCCATTTACTGCCTGTCGGAAACCCAGCGCCCCCTCTTCCCCGAAGACCCGACCGCTTCACCTCTTCAATGATCTCTTCCGGTTTCATTTCGAAAAGGGCTCGATAAAGAGGAAAGTATCCTCCCCTGGCAATGTACTCTTCGATGCGATCGGGATTGATGAAACCGCAGTTCCGCAGAGCAATCTTCAGCTGTTTGCTATAAAAGGGAACCTGATGATAATTGGGCGTCCCGTTCATTCCAGCCGGAATGTTCTGGATGGAATAATCTTTCACCGACCCCTCCAGAATCCGGTCTTCTTTCTCCATCTTGCAAAACAAGAGATCTTCCACCACTCGGTTCTCCAGCCATTTCTGAACCAGCTCGCCGCAACGATCAGCGGTCACTCCCTGGTAGAAGATTCTGGGTTTCCCCGGCTCCAGAATATCCACAACGGGCTCTCTCTGGCAAAAACCGATGCAGCCGGTCTGCCCCAGACGGATTGGAACCTTCGCCTTCTCGACCTCTTTCTGAATCGCCTCGTAAACCTTTCCTGCGCCAGTGGATAGGCCACAGGTCGCCATTCCCACGGAGATCTTCGTCGTCGCGGGATAAAGAGACTTCAGCCCTTCCTCTCTCATCTTCTCCAAATCGCTCTTCGTTCGAATATTCATCTCTCCCTCAATTGATCCCCCTCCCCCATCGAAGGGCGAGGGGATAGCGTTATTTCTCGGCCGGGCATTATTTGAAATCTTTTAACAAGGAAGGCACCTGATCCTGCGAAAGACGGCCATAGACATCTCCATCAATCACCGCGACCGGTCCCAGGCTGCAGCAACCGACGCAATGGACCGATTCCAGCGTGAACCGTTTATCCTTGGTGGTCTCCCCCACGGCGATGCCCAGATCCCTCTCCAATTTATTCAATATCTTATTTCCCCCTCGAACATGGCAGGCCGTTCCAAGGCACACATCAATCTTGTGCCGGCCCCGGGGCTTCAGACTTAAGGCATTATAAAAAGTCGCAATGCGAAAGACCTGCCCCAGGGGGATCTGCATCTTCTGAGACACATATTCCAATGTCTCCTTGGGAAGATATTTTTCCTCAGCCTGGATATCCTGTAGGATGGCAAGGATCGCTGATTCCCTTGCTCCGTATTGTTGGATGATACTGTCAATCCTTGAAGCTTCCATTTCACGCTCCCTTCCCAGCCTTGGCCCTCAACTGCTCATATTCCTTGTGAACACGCTTTTCAATCTCTTCGATCATTTCATCCGTGAGGTGACGGAACCTCCCCTGAAGCTTGATATACTCCTTTACCGGTTTCAATTTCGGGAAATCGATGCTCAAACGATACTGTCCCCGCTCCACCTCATACAGGGGAAAGATCCCCGTCTCCGCAGCCAGCCGGCCGAGTTTGATCGACAGCTCTGGCGCAGACCTCCATCCCGTCGGACAGACAGAAAGGATATGAACGTAAGCAGGACCCTCGATTTCCGCCGCCTTTTTCACCTTCTGCACGAGATCGATAGGATAACTCGGGCAGGCCGTAGCAACATAAGGGATATTATGAGCCGCCGCAATGGCGGCCATATTCTTCTTCCAGGTCACCTGCCCCGTCTGGACCTTTCCTGCCGGCGAGGTGGTCGTCGATGCACCAAACGGCGTCGAAGAGGAACGCTGGATGCCGGTATTCATATACGCCTCATTGTCTGTACAGACGTAGACAAAGTCGTGCCCCCTCTCCAGGGCGCCCGAGAGTGACTGGAGGCCGATGTCCGCGGTTCCACCGTCCCCTCCCATGGCAAGGGTGACGATCTTCTTGCGAGGAATTCTCCCTTTCCTCATCAAGACTTTTAAGCCGCATTCAATGCCCGAAGCGACCGCCGACGTATTCTCAAAAGCCACATGGAACCAGGGCACCCTCCAAGAAGTGTAGGGCAGAGGAGAAGAAACGATCTCCATGCAACCCGTCGCATTCGCAATGACCACGTTCCTTCCCAGGGCCTTGGCCACCAGCCTGACGGCCAACGCCTCGGCACACCCCTGGCAGGACCGGTGCCCGGGTGCGAAATATTCCTTTTGTGTCAATGTTCTCACGGCAAAAACATTCAGGTTTTCTGTCATTCTCTCACCCCGTACAGTTCGTATCCTTCCCTGTTTCCTTCTTCAATCTCGATTTTAGCCTTATCCACCATCTTGACGAAATCGGCGGGAGCGACGTCTCTGCCGGAAATTCCCGCGACGAAGTCATAAACTTCCGGATGGACCGGTTCTCCAAACAAGGCGGACTTCACTTCAGACGCCACAGGTCCTTTGGGGCCTCCCGTCGAAACCGCCCGATCGATCACCACCAGGTTCTTTGCTCCCTCGACCGCCTTCTTAAAATCGTCGAAGGGAAAAGGCCGCCAGAGTCGGATCTTGACCAAACCCACCGCCTTTCCCTCAGCTCTCATCTGATCCACGGCCACAGAGGCGGTTTCCCCGAAGCTTCCCATCGTGACCAAGAGCGTCTCCGCATCTTCGGTCCGGTAGGTTTCGATCGGGTGATAGTACCTCCCCGTCATATCTCCGAACGCTTTCCATACCTCCACGATTTTTGCAAGAGAGGACCGGAGTGCCACCTCCTGGGCCTTCTTCGTCTCTGCAAAGATGCCGGGTAACGCAAACGCACCCATGGTGATCGGTTGATCCGGATGGAGACGGTGAAGAGGTTCATAAGGAGGGAGAAACCGATCGATCTTCTCCTGATCGATCATCTCGAGGGGTTCTATCACGTGGCTCAAGATAAACCCATCCATATTAATAATGACCGGGAAAAGAACCTGACGATCTTCGGCGACCCGGTAGGAGATAAAAACATGGTCATAGACTTCCTGGCCATTTTCTGTAAAGAATTGAATCCAACCACAATCCCGAACCATCATGGCGTCACTATGGTCGTTCCAGATACTGAGAGGCGCCGAGATAGTTCGATTTGCAAGAATCATCACAATGGGTAATCTCAGACCCGAGGCAATAAACGTAATCTCGCTGAGCAGGGCGAGCCCTTGAGCACTGGTGCAGGTAAAGGACCTGGCTCCCGTCGCCTGGCTTCCTACGCAGACGCTCAACGCAGAATGTTCCGATTCCACGCAGAAGAACTCCGCATCCATTTCCCCGTTGGCCACCAGCTCAGAAAGATGCTCCACGATATGCGTTTGCGGAGTAATGGGATAGGCTGAGATCACGTCCACGTTGGCTTGTTTGACCGCCTCGGCCGCCGCGATGGAGACTTCCATTCCAATCCTCTTTCCCATTATTTCCCCTCCTCTTCCACCACCATCGTGATCGCCCCGGTGGGACACTCTTTTGCACAGATGCCGCACCCCTTGCAATAAAAAAGGTCGGCAATAAAATAGTTCTCGGAATCCAGGTTGTAGGCCATGTCGGGGCAGAAGATGTAGCACAAGCCGCAGTGGATACAGAGTTCTTTCTTGAGAATAGGCTTGAGACTTTTCCAATCCCCCGTTCGATATTGACTGGCATTCCCGGGTTCCAGGATCACATTCCCGACGGGAATCTCTTTCCACGTCCATTCGTATTCTGGTTTGGTCATACCGGATACCTCTCTCGCTGAATGACTTTAGGTGTCTTTTCTCGTCTTTGCCTCACGAGAAAGAGATCGGAGTACAAAAATCATTGAATGAGGACGGTGTCTTGGTAGGCTCGCTCAAAAGCAGAAATGTTCTTCTCAGCAATCCGGCCAAACCGTTCCTTCAAAGGCGAAAGAAACGACTCTTTTTTCACCAATCCCTGAGCCCTGATCAAGGATCCCAGCATCGTGGTATTGGTAATAGGCACACCCAGAACTTCTCTTGCGATTTTGAGCGCGTCCACGACGGCCATCCGATTCTTGATCTTCAAATCTTGCTGCACTTTTTCCGGGGAATCCGGACTCGTCGTCACGAGGACACCGTTGGACTTCAATCCAGCGGCAACGTTGACGATCTTCAGCAGGGAAGCATCGAGCACGACAACGATATCAGGCTCGTAAACATTGGCCCTGATGCGGATGCGTTCATCGCCAATTCGACAAAAGGCTACCACGGGCGCGCCTCTTCGTTCCGGACCGAAACTGGGAAAGGCCTGAGCATACTTTCCCTCCCCGATGGCTGCGAGGGCCAATAGTTCCGCCGAACTCACCGCTCCTTGACCGCCTCTTCCATGAAATCGAATCTCAATCATCTAACTCTCCTGTGTTGCAATAATCAAAAATATAATACATTTTGAAAATGATATCAATAGTCTTCTTCCGTATATCTACTCGAAACTATTGCGTTTTACTTAAGATCGCTTCGAGGCGTTAACGTTAAAACTTATCTGCTTAATTGTCAAGATTTTTTATTAAATCTCTCTTCGGCCCTCAAGCGCTTTGGATAACGTCATCCCATCTGAATATTCGATTTCGCTTCCCATGGGAATTCCATAAGCGATTCTTGTTACCTTGATGCCCAGCGGTTTAATCAGATCAATCAGATAGAGGGCGGTGGTTCCCCCTTCTACCGTGGGATTGTTTGCCAGAATCACTTCCGAGATTTCTCCTTTTTGAAGCCTCTCTAGAAGTTCCTTCATTTTCAGGTCATCGGGGCCAACGCCTTCCAGGGGAGAAATCGTACCGTGCAGGACATGGTATCTTCCGCTGAAAACGCCGGTGTTCTCAATGGCGATGAGGTCATTCGGTCCCTCGACCACACAAAGGGTCTCGCGGGCTCGGCGTTCATCTTGACAAATTCGGCACGGGTTTTCATCTGTTAGATTGAAACAGACGGAGCAAAGCCGAATCTTTTCTTTCACGTCCAAGATCGCTTTGGCCAACGCTTGGGCTTCGGAGGGACTGGTCCGTAAGAGATGAAAGGCCAGCCTGGACGCCGTCTTTTTCCCGATCCCCGGAAGCCTGGTCAGGGCCTCTATCAGATGGTCGATGGGTTTGGCATAAGAAGACATATCTCAAAAATCCCTCTTGGAAGAATGGAATGTTGGAACATTGGGTGGAAAAGGCTTTTGAGGCTTCGCATTATTCCATTATTCCACCATTCCAATATTCCTACGTTTTTATTCAAAAGAGTCCGGGGATGCTTAACCCTCCCGTGGCCTTCTTCATCTCCTCTGTCATCATTTCCTGGGACTTCCGGATGGCCTCATTCACCGCGGCCACAATTAAGTCTTGCAGCATCTCAACATCTTCTCGATTAACCACTTCCGGGTCAATCCGGATGCTCAAAACTTCCTGCTTCCCATTCATCACAAGGTTCACCATGCCCCCCCCTGAGCTTGCTTCCACCGTCTTTCCTGCCATCTCTTCTTGAAGCTGGGCGATTTTGGAATGGATTTCCTGAGCCTGTTTCAATATGTTTCCAAAGCCTTTCATGCGCTCCTCCTTAAATCAGAAGTAATGACCCACTCCCAGCTCTTCAAAAACCATTCAATTTTATGCAAGCGACGATTTCCCATGATCCAAAAGACCCGCATTCTTTGCCTGCCGGTAGGCAGGGAACCTGATCGCCTCTCCCCCTTACCGGCGTTACCCTTCCACAATTTTCCCATTAAAAAGACGGAGCGCCTCCTGAACGAGAGGGTTCTGCTCTCCTCGGTTCCCTGATCGTTTGTCCGCCCCGTTGGGAGCTGTCTTTTCTTCGCTCAGCGTCCCCCGTCCCTTCGGTGGTGCCCCCTGGGTCAACGGCGAGATCACCACGTTTGCCTTCCTTCCAAAATGCTCGAAACAGATCGATTCCAGCTGGCTCCGATTCTCCCTTTCCAGCATCCGATCGTAGTGAAACGAATCTTTTTCAAACCCAATCTCAATCCTCTCGTCACTGAGATGAACGAGATTCCCCAACGCCAAGAATGCCCCCAGGATCGGATTCTTCGCCCGTGTAAACTCGACCAGCCCCCTCCATGCTTCTTCCCAGTCTGGAGGAACGGCTTCACGAGATGCCTCTCCCGCCCTTGGGTCCACCCCACCTTCGTTCTTCTCAGTCTGTCCCCGCGTCTGAAGGACCCCCTCTTTCTTTTCTTTGTCCCGTTCCGCATCCTCCGAATGAATTTCTTTTCCTGGGGCCGAGGACATTTTTCGTTCCCTCTCTCCCAGGGTCAGTTCCTTGCCTTCCATCGTCTCCAGCTTCTTCATCATCTCGTCAATCGGAAGGACGGGCTGCAGCGTGGCCATTCGAATCAACGTCATCTCCAGCATGGTCCGAGCAAAAGTAGACTGGGCAATCTCTTGCTCTCCTTTCAAGAGAAGAGTGAAGAGGTGATTCAATTGATCGAATGAGAACTTCTCCGCCTGCTTCTTAAGGGAGATCCATTCCTCCTCCGGCAATTCCATCAAGCCCTCTGGATGTTGGCTAACCTTGATGAGGATGAGATTGCGAAGATATTGAAGAAGTTCCCGGCAGAAATGCTGGAGGTCATATCCAAAGTGATAAACCTGCTATCGCTGAGCACCCGACGATCGATCAGACCAAGGACTTCGACAACATCTTCATCACGGATCTCCCTTCCAGAATAGGCGATCACCTGGTCGAGAAGGCTCTGGGCATCCCTCAGGCTTCCCTCCGATCCCTGAGCAATGGACAGAAGCCCTCTTTGGCTGATTTGGATTCCCTCTTTTTCGACGATCCATTTTAGACTCTCGACCACCTCTCGAAACGGAATTCTCTTAAAGTCGTAACGCTGGCATCGCGAAAGAATGGTGGCCGGAATTTTGTGGGGTTCCGTGGTGGCAAAGATAAAAACAATGTGAGGAGGAGGTTCTTCCAAGGTCTTTAACAGGGCGTTGAAGGCCTCCTTGGTCAGCATGTGGACTTCATCGATGATGTAGACCTTATACCGACTCTTCGCGGGGGTGTACCGGACATTCTCCCTCAACTCCCGGATCTCGTCAATGCCGCGGTTGGAGGCTCCATCAATCTCGATCACATCCATCGATGTCCCGTGGGTGATCTCTTGACAGCTCGCGCATTCGTTGCACGGATTCGTCCGGAGGCCTTTTTCGCAATTGAGAGCTTTTGCCAAAATGCGCGCAGAGGAGGTCTTGCCCACGCCTCTTGCACCAGTAAACAAAAAGGCGTGAGCCACCCGTTGCTGTGAAATGGCATTTTGTAACGTTTGGGTGACGTGCCGCTGGCCGATCACTTCTTCAAAAAGCTGAGGTCTCCATTTTCTTGCCAGGACTAAATAGGACATCGCTCTCCGGTTTTCTTTATGGAAAAAAAACTTGTTGATAGCCAGGCACCCCCGCGGCACACAAAGGGGATTACTACCGCTGCTTCCTTCCGGACCTGACGGGGTTTGTAATCTTTTGTTGCGCAGGACCCGACTATCAACAAGATTTGACCCAAGGTCAAATACCCTTAACGCTGAACCCTTAACATCTGCTGTGCGCCGAGTTCATTGTTAAGAGTCACTCGTTATAAGTAGAATTTGCCCTGCAAATTTTCTGGCGGAGAGAGAGGGATTCGAACCCTCGATCCCGGTATGAGCGGAATACACGATTTCCAATCGTGCCCCTTCGGCCTCTCGGGCATCTCTCCGTGATTTGGCCGTCCAATGATTAAAATCAGTACCTTCTCTGATCGGCTCTCGTACTTTTAACTTTTTATCCTTTTATTTACAAGTTGTGGACTCGATCCTGTTCTAATAAATTAGAATCATATCACTATTTTTTAGATTTTTCATCATGGATCTAAGATCGTGATCGCGCCAAGATGCTGACCTTCAAAGACATTAGCGATGCGGATATACAGGCCACCCAGTCACCGGCGCTGGTCATTAACGGGGATGCGGAGGTGGTGCGTGCGGCGCATGCGATGGCCTTAGCACTGCACTGCCGCATACCCAGCTGGCCATCCTGCCAGGCGGGCGTGGGGAATACATCGGAGAGATTTGGCGATGCGAAATCCGCGAACGCGGCAGACTTCTTAGTTCGAGACGGCTCTGGAAAGATTTGTATCGTTGGCGAACCAAACACTGGTTCGTGAGTAAGAAGGCGTGGGAAGCCGGGCGGCAGAGTAGTCAGTGCAGTAGCCGAACCAAAGAAGCAAACCCAGTGCGGCATTGAGCACGACAACGGCTTTCCAGGTTGTGGAAGACCGCTTCGCGTCGCCTGCATCGGCTATGACGCTCTTGTAGACGGGTGAGTCTTGCTTTCTCGTTCCCCTTTCAACCCGACAATCATAATACTCCAATTTGTTATTTCTAACAATCCTACCCAGTCGACTATTTCTTGTCAATGAAAAGTGGAGGTTGAGGATTTCCACTTGCAACATCACATGGTAAAGGTCTATGCGGGTCTGAGGACTTCAGGAAGTTATCCATACAGCTCTCTTTTCAGCCCCTGACACACCACTAAACGTTATCCTTAACCGCATCCATCAGTAAATTAAACCGCTATTACCCATCTTTCCTTCTTGGGTTATAATAACAACCCATAAAAAGTATGACAGGTTTACCGAGCGGATTGATCAAAATGCCGGGCAAGACAATTTTCGTTATGTTGATGAAAATGAACGGTGGGCTACCGATGCGGATCTGCCGCTTGTCGCAGGCAACGGCTGTACCCCATCGAGCGTATGGAAATTATTGAGGATGGGTGGCAAAAGATATGCACACGAGGACGTTAGGACAAAGTCCAGTGTGACCGTCGAACATACCCCTGAGCCATTAGCAGCACCGCGTCCGATGAGACGCCCAGGTGTAAAGGAGACTTTTGCCTCTTTTGGTCACCGCAATTACCGGTTATGGTTCATTGGGCAGTCGGCATCGTTGGTAGGAACTTGGATGCAGTTAACCGCGCAAGGCTTTCTCGTATTCCAGTTGACCCATTCCCCGGCTTTCCTTGGTTACGTTGGCTTTTCGTCCGGGATTCCAATCTGGCTGTTTACGCTATTC
>Ga0335081_10008833_pt1 | contig 16179 bp, 13 predicted proteins | sample Lox_Sample_35_FD_206713 | JGI IMG/M metagenome (GOLD analysis project Ga0335081, IMG submission 206713) | Soil microbial communities from Loxahatchee National Wildlife Refuge, Florida, United States - Lox_Sample_3.5 | ecosystem: Environmental > Terrestrial > Soil > Wetlands | place: USA... | reverse complement strand
GCCGAGCAATATCTGAAAAAGGGCTCCAAGGTTTACATCGAGGGCGCGCTGCAAACCCGTAAATGGCAGGACCAGTCGGGGCAGGACCGCTACTCGACCGAGGTGGTGCTGCAAGGCTTCCGCGGCGAGCTCACGCTTCTCGACCGCGCCGGCAGCGCGGGTGGCGCCGGCGGCGGCGATTTCGGCGACGAAGCCGGCGGCGATTTCGGCTCGCCCGGGCCGACGCGCAAGGTCGCGGCACCAGCCGGCGCCGGCGCCCGCAACGGCAGCCCGCGCAGCGACATGGACGACGAGATTCCGTTCTGAGTGTCATTCCGGGGCGCGCGAAGCGCGAGCCCGGAATCCATAATCTCGGCGCTGAGAACGCGGCACGGCGTTTCAACCTGCAAACTTTATTGGTTATGGATTCCGGGTTCCTCGCAGAGCCTGTCATCGGGCCGGCCACTTCGGGCCGGACCCCTTGGCTCGGCCCCGGAATGACGGAAGACCAATGACCCTCGCGCCGCTGCTGCAGGCAAGCCCGGCCATCCAGCTCCATGCCTTCGCCGCGATGACGGCCTTCGCGCTCGGCATCGTGCAACTGAGCGCGCCTAAAGGCACGCTGCCGCATCGCACCGTCGGCTGGATCTGGGTAACGCTGATGCTCGCGGTCAGCATCAGCGCGTTCTTTATTCATCAGATCCGGATGTGGGGGCCGTGGAGCCCGATCCATCTCTTGGCGATCTTCACCCTGATCACGCTGCCGATCGCAGTGTGGAATGCCCATCGTCACCGGGTGCCGCAGCATCGCAATGCGATGATCGCGATCTTCTGCGGCGCGCTGGTCATTGCCGGCCTGTTCACCCTGGTGCCCGGCCGCATCATGAACGCCGTCGTCTTCGGTCCGTGAGGCGCTCGGCGTTTCGTCCAAGTTTCCCCTTCGAGCGCGTTCTTATGAGAATGCAGCGAGAATTTGAGCCGAAGAATTAGGCTTGCGTGCAATCCCTGCGGCTAGGCTTCGCCGCGAGCCACTCTCGCCCAATGGCGCAAGCGCGCTCTCGCCAGCTGGAGCTGCGCATCATGAGTTCATCGGACTTTGTGGAGAGGCGCCATGACCCGCGCGGGCGCCAGGGACGGATTGCGACGATGAAGCTCGGGGCAGGGCTCACGCCGCGTTATGTCCTCATCACCAATGCGTCCAGCGAAGGCGTGCGGCTTCAGCTCAACAGCGTCGAGGCGGTCGATGAGTTCGTGCTGCTGTTCCACGGCGGCTGCGGTCCGGCGCGAGACGGAACTTACAAGATCGTCTGGCGGCATGGCCGCGAGATCGGTGCCAAATTCGTCAGCGCCGTCACCGAAAACGCTTGACGGTCCTGAAATTTCCACAGAACCGATCGTTCGCCATCTCAAGTCGCGGAGACGAAGCTGTCTCCTCAAGCTCACGTCCATGCGGTAGGGGAGCGGTCGCGGACGGAATAATTCCGCGGCCGGCACACCCACGCGCGATTTCTGCACCAGAGACGGAGCAGGCGGCGCTGATGGAGCCCTTCTTGAGAAGCGCGAAGCCCGGGAATAGGCTTTTCGCCTGCTTTTGAACTAGAGCCGCCACGTCAATTCAGGCGACGGCGTTTTTGTCCGGCGATGCCGGCAGGGAGCGATAATGCCAAGAATGAAGGGCGCGGAGCTGATCACCGAATATCTGATCGCCAACGGCATTCCCTATGTGTTCGGTATCTGCGGCCACGGCAATGTCGGCATGCTCGATCCCCTCTATCAGGCGCGCGACCGCATCGCCCTGATTTCGCCCCGCCACGAACAGGTCGCCGCGCATATGGCCGACGCGTATTTCCGCGTGAAGCACAAGCCGGTGGCGACGCTGACGTCATGCGGGCCGGGTTCCTGCAACATCATCATGCCGCTTGCCTGCGCGCTGACCGATTCCTCGGCCATGCTGGCGATCACCGCCAATGTACCGACTTCGCAATTCAACCGCAGCCCGTTCCAGGAGATCAACAAGCACTTCCAGGCCGATTTCGTGAACGTCGTGCGACCGGTCGTGAAGCGCAGCTATCAGCCGACACGCGTCGACATGCTGCCGCTGGCGCTGCGGCAGGCGACGACGACCATGCTGTCGGGCCGGCCTGGGCCGGTCAACGTCGATGTGCCGTTCAACGTATTTCAGGAGGAAGACGACGTTGAGGTGCCGCCGCCGGCACCGCCGCTCAACGCACAGCGCAGCGGCGCCTCGCCCGAGGAGGTTTCCCGCGCGCTCGACATGATCCTCAAATCGCAGCGCCCCGTGATCTTCATCGGGCACGGCGTCACGCTGTCCGAAGCAAGCCATGAGCTAACGGAGTTCGCCAAGAGACTCGGCATTCCGGTGATCTCTTCGCCGAACGGGATGGGCTGTTTCGACATGACGGACCCGCTGTCGCTCGGCTTCATCGGCCGCAACGGCGCGTTTCCGGCCAATGAAGCGGGGCGCCGCGCCGATCTCGTCGTCGCCATTGGCGCGCGTTTCGACGACCGCTCCGCTTCGTCCTGGATGCCCGGCTATTCGTGGAATTTCCCGTCGACCAAGCTGATCCACGCGGACGTCGACGCGGCCGAGCTCGGCCGGAATTACCCGCCCGATCTCGGAATTCTCGCCGATGCGCGCACGTTCCTGCGTCAGTTGCTTGCGGAGTGCGAGCGCCGCGGCGCAAAGCGCGGCAAGACCGACGTCTGGCTCGCCGATATCGCGAAGTGGCGCGCCGAATGGGACAAGTTCGTTCGGCCGAATTTCGACCTGCACGCTTCGCCGATCCGCCCCGAGCGCATCGTCGCGGATTGCCAGGCGGTGCTGCCGGACGATGCCATTCTCGCCTGCGACGTCGGCGTCAATCACAATTGGTATATGCAGTTCTGGAACGCGCGTAAGCCGCAAACCATGCTCAATTCCTGGGGCTTCTCCGGTATGGGCTTCGGCACCGCCGGCGCGCTCGGCGCCAAGCTCGCAGCACCCGACCGTCCGGTAGTGGCAATCGCCGGCGACGGCTGTTTCACCATGGTGCCGCACGTGCTGTGCACCGCCGTCGAGTACGACATCCCGGTCGTCTGGGTGATCTGGAACAATTTCGGCTGGGTCTCGATCCGCGATATCCAGCTTGGCATGTTTGGCGGCCGCGAACACGGGACCATGTTCCATCAGGGCGACAACAAGAAGCCGTATAATCCGGATTTCGCCGCCTGGGCCAAAGCGACCGGAGTCGAAGCGATGACCATTACCCGATCACAGGATTTCAAGGGCGCGCTGGAGCACGCCGTCAGGGCCGGCAAGCCGTTCGTGCTCGACGTGCATGTCGACGCCGAAGTGCGGCCGCCGTCCACGGGCGCCTGGGAATTGCCGCCGACGCCTCACAAAGAGCCGGTATTTGGCCGGCGCTGGCTTCCCGACGCGGTGCCGGTGAAATAAGGGCAATACGCTGCAAGATTGATCTCCTGCACGCGCAAAATCTGTTCCGGAGTCTTCCTATGCCGAAAGCCTACTGGGTGACCAGCTATCGCTCGATTTCCGATCCGCAAAAGCTTGCGGCCTATGCCGCGCTGGCGCCGGCCGCGACCACGCCGTTCGGCGCCCGCTATCTGGCCCGCGGGACCGCGGCGGCGGCCTTCGAAGACGGGCTTAAGGAGCGCATCGTGATTACCGAATTTCCAAGCCTCGAGAAGGCCACCGCCGCCTATCACAGCGATGCCTATAAGAAGGCGCTCGGCGCGCTTGGCGATGGGGCGGTGCGCGACGTTCGCATCATCGAGGGATTGGAGTAGCGCCATCCAAGCCTCTTCGTCGGTGCGATCTAGGCGGCGCGATCCAGGCGGCGCGTTCGCCGCCTACTTCTTGACGTCGGGCTGAGCCTTGTTGCCCTCGGACTGGGCTTTTGCCTTCATTTGCGCGAGCTCATTATTGAGTTTCTCGACCGTCGCCTTTAGCGCGGCGATTGCGGCGCGAGCATCCGCAAGATCGCGATCGGCGGCGGCGATTCGCTCCCGGGTCTCGCGGTCCAATTTCAACAGCGCCTGGTGAAGAAACTCGACATTCGCCTGCAGGCAGGCGGTGCGGCGCTCCATCTGCTTCTCGGCCGTGCAAACTTCCATACCGCGAACGTCTTGCGCGGCGGCGGGAGAGAGCACGATCGCGAACAGCGCCGCGGCGAGGGGCAAAGCTCGCGTGTCGAGCCGCAGCGTTTTCATGGCTGCGAGCCTACCGGCGCGAGCGCGGACGTTCCTCAATGCCGCGGCTCTCGCCCACGGATACGGTCGAAGCCCTGCTTTATCGCGGCAAAGCGGGCGTCGATGAAGGGCTCGAACTCGTTATCGGTGAAGATGTAGGCCCAATCGTTTTCGATGCCCTCGCGGACCAGTTCGCCAACGTAGAGCGGATCGATGCCACTCGATACCCGCTCGCGTACCATTTTGATGAACTCTGCGACTGGTCCCTCCGCCGGCGGGCTCTCAACAGCGCCGGCGAACCGCTGCGGCAGATTGCGCCGCGAGTCCGTGATTTGCGTGCGGATAAAGCCTGGACACAGCACCGACACTCCGATGCCCCGTGGCGCAAGCGCCGGCCGCAGTCCCTCAGACAGGGCCACGACGCCGTATTTGGACACCTCATACGCCGGATTTGGTCCCGCGATCAGTCCCGCTATCGATGCAGTGGAGACGATTTGTCCTCCCTCGCGATGCGTTTCGATAAGCGGACCAAAAATCTCAATTCCCCAGATCACCGACATCAGATTGACGCCAAGCGTCCAATTCCATGTAGCATCGGTCCACTGTCCATAGCCGCCGCCGCCGCCAACCCCCGCATTGTTGACCAGAATATGGATCTTGCCATAGCGCGCGACGGTGGCGTCCGCTGCCGCCTGGAGCTGTGACTTGAGTGAGACGTCCGCTCGAACGCTATCGATATCGGCATTGGTGCGCTTGAGGTCCGCCGCCGCCTTGGCGAGCGCCGCCTCCTCGATGTCGCAGAGCATGACCTTCACGCCTGCTTGTGCGAGCGCGGTCGCGATCCCCAATCCGATGCCCGAAGCGGCCCCGGTAACGAACGCGGTCTTCCCAGCCAGTTCCTTCATGCCGGCCTCCCCCCGTTTTTCTATTGGCCGGGATTTCTGGCGTCAACAACGCCGCCGGCAATGCGGATTGCAGCGCGCTGCGGCTTTGGTGGTCGGCAACGCAAGCTAAACCGAGGTGCCGAGAGCGCTCAGCCGGCGAGCGCCAGCGCCTTGCGGTCTTGATCGGCGAGCGCGGCGAGCGCTCCTCCCGCGAGCACGAAGGTGAGGCATTGCGGCACCGGCTGGAAGCCGCTGCGCAGATAAAAATTCTGCGCCGGATTGTCGGCGCGTACCGTCAGCTCGACGATCGGGCTGCCGAGATCGCAGGCGAGCGCGGCGACGCGCGCCGCGAGCGCGCGGGCGATGCCGCGGCGTCGAAAGGCCGGCTCGACAAACAGATCCTGCAGGAAGATCACCGGTCCGTTCCAGCCGGTGATGGTGCGGCGGCTGCAGGTGGCCATGCCGAGAATGGCCCCCGGGGCGCCGGTGGCGGCGGCTTCGGCGACGAAGGCGGTGAAGCCGGCGGCCGGGCCGAACCCGTCGCGCAGCCAGTCGGCCTCGTTGGCGCGCACCGCGTGCAGCGAATCCTCGGCCTCGGCTAGGAGCCGCTTGAGCCGCATCAGCGCCGGGATGTCCGTCGGGCGCGCCTCGCGCACTTGAAACGCCACTGCTGATTCTTTGCCGGCCATCTGGTTGCGGCTACGCCGTGATGTCGATCTTGCTGCCGATCTTGCCGGTCGTGCTCGGCGCGGTGGCAAGGCTCGATCCCTGGAGGTCGATGTCGCTCAACGACGAGGAGTGGTGGCCGCCATGCTTGTGCTGGCCGATTTGGCCGAGCGTCTGCGTCTGGTAGGCCTGATAGGTCGATTGCACAGGCAGCGCCGAAGAAATCCCGGACATGCTCATGACGTCGTGCTCCCGCCGTGATGGCCAAAGCGAAATCACCCGCAACATCATCGACTTTGATGGTTAATGAAGCCTTAGCGCCGGGTGCTCCGGCCCAGGGCTGCGGCGGGGACTGCCGAAGCCGCCGCAGTGAGCCCCCGGCCCGGCGTCAGCCCGCAAGTATGGTGCGGATGCCGTCGACCACGAATTGCACGGCGAGCGCGGCGAGCAGCACGCCGAGAAGCCGCGACAGCACGATGTTGCCGGTCATGCCGAGGAGCCGGCTGATCCGCCGGGCGAAGATGAAGGCGACGAAGCAGGCAATCGTCACCAGGATCACCACCGCGATGAGGAGGCCGACGAGCGGCAGATGCCCGTCGGCACGGCCGGCGAGCAGCACGGTCGCGGTGATGGCGCCGGGGCCGGCCATCAGCGGGATCGCCAGCGGGAAGGCGGCAACGTTGCGGGCGCGCTCTTCGACCGCCTCCTCGGCAGTCTCGCCTTCACGCCGCAGCCGCACGCCGAACAGCATTTCCGAGGCGATCGAGAACAACAACAGGCCGCCGGCGATGCGGAATGCCGACAGCGAAATCCCGAGCATGCGGAACAGCCAGTCGCCGAGGAGCGCGGTGCCAACCAGAATGGCGCCGGCGATAAGCGAGGCGCGCAGCGCCACGCTGCGGCGCGCCTTGAGCGGCAGCCCATCGGTGACCGCAAGAAAGCTCGGCACCAGGCCGACCGGGTCGACTACGACGAAGAGCGTCAGCAACGCCGAAACGGCAAAATCGAGCAGCATGGCGGGGATTGTGCCAGCATCGCGTCCCGGCGTCTTGTGCGCGCACGAAAAAGGCTCGACAAACTAGCCAGGCCGCCGACGGCCCAAAAGACTGCAAGGGGAGGGACCAGATGCCAGCCGACGGGGCGGTCACGGTCGCGGCGCGTCTCGATCGCCTGCCGCCCACGCGTTACACGCGAAAGCTGATCACGCTCCTTTCTCTCGGCGGCTGGTTCGAGTTCTACGACCTGTTCTTTACCGCCTATGTGGCGCTCGGGATGTTCAAGGCCGGGCTGTTCAAGCCGAGCACGCAGGGAGTGTTCGACCTCGAGGGTTTCGCGAGCTTCGTCGCCGCCGGCTTTGCCGGCATGTTCATCGGCACGCTTGCCTTCAGCTGGCTTTCCGACCGCTTCGGCCGCCGTTCGATCTTCACCTTCGCGCTGCTCTGGTATTCGATCGGCGCACTGGTGATGGCGCTGCAAACAACGTCGGGGGCGATCGATCTGTGGCGCCTCATCGCCTCGATCGGTCTCGGCGTCGAACTGGTGAATATCGACGCCTATCTCTCCGAGCTGGTGCCGAAAGAGCAGCGCGGTCCGGCGTTCGCCTACAACCAGTGCATCATGTACACGGTCGTTCCGATCGTCGCGTTCCTCGCCTGGCAATTGGTGCCGCGCACGATCCTCGGCCTCGACGGCTGGCGCTGGGTGGTGATCATCGGCTCTTCCGGCGCGCTGGTGATCTGGTGGATCCGAAGGAGCCTGCCGGAATCGCCGCGCTGGCTCGCGCAGCATGGCCGGATCGCGGAAGCCGAAGCCATCGTCGCGGATTTTGAGCGCCGCGCCCGCGCCGAGACCGGTGCCGAGCTGACGCCGCCGCAACTCGTCGCCGGCGAAGCCGAGCGCAAGGCAGGCGCCTGGACCGAGATGTGGAACGAAACCTATCGCGGCCGCACCGTCATGCTGGTGATCTTCAATCTGTTCCAGACCATCGGCTATTACGGCTTTTCCAGCTGGGTCGCCGCGCTTTTGGTCTCGCAGGGGATCGAGGTGACGAAGTCGCTCGCCTACACCTTCATCATCGCGATCGCGGCGCCCGTCGGGCCGCTCGTCGGCGTGGTCTTTGCCGACCGCTTCGAGCGCAAATGGCAGATTGCGTGGGCCGCGCTCGGCATCGCCGCCTTCGGCCTCCTCTTCGCGCAGCAGCGGACCGCGGCCGGCGTGATCGCATGTGGTCTGGCGATCACATTGTGCGCCAACTGGCTGTCGTTCTCGTTCCACGCTTACCAGGCCGAGCTCTACCCGACCCGGATCCGCGCCCAGGCCGTCGGCTTCGTCTATTCATGGAGCCGGTTTTCCGCGATCTTCTCCGGCTTCCTGATTGCGTTCTTCCTCGGCCGCTACGGCACCGTCGGCGTGTTCGCCTTCATCGCCGGCGCCATGGTCGTGGTGTTCGTCGTCATCGGTTTCTTCGGCCCGCCGGTCACCAAGCGGCGGCTTGAGGCGATTGCGACCTGACCCGTCACCGGCCGCTTATCCTCGTCAAGAACCGCGCCGCATACGCCCCCGCAAAATGCTCAATGCAGGGGCCCAAAAGCCCTGCCTGGCAGCGCATCGAAAAGTCGTTGCAACGATCGGCATAGGGCATTGAAAATTCAGGGGAAAACCATAGATAGGGAGAGCCGAATAAAGTGGCGTTGCGCCGCCTGATCGGCTATGAAAATCGCTACAGATTCGCGTGGGATTCCTAAGCCCCATCACTCCCGACAATGGCCGACGAAGACGATCTTCCTCCGCCGCCCGCCGATGGCGGCCCTTCCGACATTCGCCCCGTCTCGATCACGGAGGAGATGAAGAAGAGCTACCTCGATTACGCCATGAGCGTAATCGTGGCCCGCGCGCTGCCGGACGCCCGCGACGGCCTCAAGCCGGTGCACCGGCGCATCCTCTACTCGATGCACGAGAACGGGTACGAGTGGAACAAGCCGTACCGGAAGGCCGCGCGCGTCGTCGGCGACGTGATCGGCAAATACCATCCGCACGGCGACCAGGCGGTCTACGACGCGCTGGTGCGCATGGCGCAGGATTTCTCCATGCGCCTGGTGCTGATCGACGGGCAGGGCAATTTCGGGTCGGTTGACGGCGATGCGCCGGCGGCGATGCGCTACACCGAGGTGCGCCTCGAGCGCGTCGCCTCGGCGCTGGTCGACGACCTCGACAAGGACACCGTCGACTTCCAGCCCAATTACGACAACTCCGAACGCGAACCGGTGGTGCTGCCGGCGCGCTTTCCCAATCTGCTGGTCAACGGCGCCGGCGGCATCGCCGTCGGCATGGCGACCAATATCCCGCCGCATAATCTCGGCGAGATCATCGACGCCTGCGTGGCGCTGATCGACGACCCGGGCCTGTCGATCGACGACCTGATCGGTATTATTCCCGGCCCGGACTTCCCGACCGGCGGCCTCATCCTCGGCCGCCAGGGTATCCGTGCCGCCTATCATCTCGGCCGCGGCTCGATCGTCATGCGCGGCAAGGTCGAGTTCGAGACGTTGCGCGGCGAGCGCGAGGCGATCATCGTCTCCGAGATTCCGTATCAGGTGAACAAGGCGCATATGGTCGAGCGCATCGGCGAATTGGTGCGCGAGAAGAAGATCGAGGGCATCGCCGCGCTGCGCGATGAATCCAACCGCGACGGTTATCGGGTCGTGATCGAGCTGCGCCGCGACGCGATGCCCGACGTCGTGCTCAACCAGCTGTACCGCTTCACCGCGCTGCAATCCTCGTTCGGCGCCAATATGGTGGCGCTCGAAGGCGGCCGGCCGCAGGTGATGAACCTCAAGGACCTGCTCGCCTCGTTCATCGCCTTTCGCGAGGACGTGGTCTACCGGCGCACCAAGCATCTGCTCGGCAAGGCCCGCGACCGCGCTCACATTCTGGTCGGTCTCGCCATCGCAGTGGCCAATATCGACGAGGTGATCAGGCTCATCCGCGCCGCCAAGGACGCCAACGAGGCGCGCGAGCAATTGATGGCGCGCGATTGGCCGGCGCGCGATGTCGCTGCCATGGTGACCTTGATCGACGATCCGCGGCACCGCGTGTCGCCCGCCGGCATGACGCGGCTCTCGGCCGAGCAGGCGAGAGCCATCCTCGACCTGCGGCTGCAGCGCCTGACCGCGCTTGGTCGCGACGAGATCAAGGCCGAGCTCGACAAGCTCGCCGCCGAGATCGCCGACTATCTCGACATCCTGCGCTCGCGCGCACGCATCCAGACGATCGTCAAGGACGAGCTCAACGCCATCAAGCGCGAGTTCGCGACGCCTCGCCGCACCGTCATCGTCGATCAGGAAGGCGAGATGGAGGACGAGGACCTGATCCAGCGCGAGGACATGGTCGTCACCGTCTCGCACGCGGGCTATGTCAAGCGGGTGCCGCTCTCGACCTATCGCGCCCAGCGCCGCGGCGGCAAGGGCCGCGCCGGCATGCAGACCCGCGAGGAGGATTTCGTCACCCGGCTGTTCGTCGCCTCGACCCACACCCCGGTCTTGTTCTTCTCCTCGCATGGCAAAGTCTACAAGGAGAAGGTGTGGCGGCTGCCGCAGGCGGCGCCCCAGGCGCGCGGCAAGGCGCTGATCAACATCCTGCCGCTCGAGCAGGGCGAGAATATCACCACCATCATGCCGCTCCCGGAGGACGAGGCGAGCTGGGACAAGCTCGACGTCATGTTCGCGACCACGCGCGGCACGGTGCGGCGCAACAAGCTCTCGGATTTCGCCGACGTGCGGCGCTCGGGCATCATCGCCATGAAGCTCGACGAAGGCGACGCCATCGTCGACGTGCAGATCTGCACCGAGAACGACGACCTGCTGCTCACCAGCGCCGCCGGCCAGTGCATCCGCTTCGCCGTCGACGACGTGCGCGTGTTCCAGGGCCGCACCTCGATGGGCGTGCGCGGCATCAATCTCGGAGAAGGCGACAAGCTCATTTCGCTCTCGATCCTGCGCCATGTCGAAGCGACCGCGGACGAGCGCATGGCCTATCTCAAGCGCGCCAACGCGGTGCGCCGCGGGACGAACGGCGAGGCGGAGGAGAACGGCGGCAACGGCGCCGACGGCGAGGAGGCGACGGGCGCAATCGAGCTCGGTCAGACCCGCTATGCCGAGCTATCGGCGGCTGAGCAGTTCGTGCTCACGATCTCCGAAAAAGGCTTCGGCAAGCGCACCTCGTCCTACGAGTACCGCACCACCGGCCGCGGCGGCAAAGGCATCGTCGCCATGGCGATCACCGAGAAGAACGGCCGGCTGGTGGCTTCATTCCCGGTCGAGGAGAGCGACCAGATCATGCTGGTGACCGACGGCGGGCAGTTGATCCGCTGCCCGGTCGACGGCATCCGCATCGCCGGCCGCTCGACGCAAGGCGTCATCGTCTTCACCACCGCCGAGGGCGAGCGCGTCGCCTCGGTCGAGCGGCTCTCCGAGGAGGGCGAGGAGAACGGCGGGGAGTGACCGAGCGCCGACGGCGTCATGGCCGGGCTTGACCCGGCCATCCACGACTTTCATCCGCTCGTCGCCAGACGTGGATGCCCAGCCCATAGGCGAGCGAAGCGACGCCGTTCTTCGAACGGCTGTGGCCGGGCATGACGAGCAAATACGACGGCCGACCCCGCTTGCTTCAGCCATGCAGAACGAGCGCGGAAAGAATAAGCAGCGCTGCAGCGGCGATCATTCCCTGCAGCAGCATCCCCAGACTGACTGCGGCCAGCCCGCGCAGCGGCCGAAAGCCGAGGTTCTGGGTGACCAGCCAAAAATATTCGTCGTTGACGTGGGAGATGGTCATGGCGCCGGCGCCGACGGCGAGCGCGGCCAGCACCTTTCCATTCGAGTCGGCAAGGCCAATTGTCGACAGCGCCGGCTCGACCATGCCCGCGGCGGCAATGGCGGCGACCGACGACGATCCTTGCAGGGTCTTGATCGCCGCCGCGGCGACAAACGGGATCAGCACGCCGAGCGTGCCGAGGTGCCAGCCGAGCGCCCGCTCGCCGAGCATTTCCGCCATGCCGGTCAATTGACAGAGCCGCTGCAGGCCGCCGGCCGCGCAGACGATGAGAACGACGCTCGCGGCATTGCCGAGGACGCGCCGCATCCACGCGGAATCGCCAAGAAGGCCGAGGCTTAGCCGCGGCTGCCCAATGATCATGATGCCGACGCCGACGAGGAACAGCATGAGCGGCCGGCCTATTCCCAGCACCAATTCCCGCGCCGGGCCGCCGCCGAGCGGCTCGCTTGGAATGTCGCCGAGCGATTGCTCGATCAGCATCAGCAGTGGGATTGCAGCCGCCAGCAACAGGGCGATCGAGGAGCCGCCGCTTCGGTCCCCAGCGCCGCCTTGCGGTTCGATCGGCTGATCCTCCTCCGCCTTGAACCCCGACGGCCACGTCGCAAAGACCGCGCCGAATGCGGCAAGCAACAAAGCGAGCGGCAGCCCGAACATGGCGACTAGACCCCAATCGGCGCCGAGGATCGCCGCGGCCGCGACCGGCACCGGCGCGAACAGGGCAAGGCCGTGGCTCGCGGAAATCGCGAGCGCCAGCGCGACGGCTCCAGCCTGGCGGCTTCGCAGGCTCGCGCCGCCGATCGGTCTGATGAGCGGCGTGAGCAGCGCAAAGGCGCTTGCCGGCGAAGCGGCAATGCCGGCGATCATTCCCAACAACGCGCCGATCCAGTTCGACCCCAGCCATCGCCAGCGCTCGATTTTCGCGGTCAGCCGATCGGAAGCACCGGTGCTTTCAGCAAGCCCTGCGATGATTGCGGCGGTGACGATCACCAGGCCGGGCGAATAGATCTTCTCCGAGAAGCCGCTGCCGAACACGCCGCCGAGCTGGGCTGTGGTGTAGCCGGCAATGGCGCCGAAAGCCGGCGCGATGACCAGCAGCGCCAGAAACGGATGGAAATGCCGCCACTGGGTTGCCAGGATGAGCCCGCAGACTGATGCGAAGAAGACCAGCGCCTGCGACAGATGCATGCCGTACATCGGTGACCTGATCTCCTTGCGGTCGGCGGCCGGGCGCATTCCGCGCATCGGTGCGATTGGCAACGGTTCCGCTTCTGCTATGGTTTTTGCTGCTTGGCGTGCAAAAGAAGCGGCTCGAAATGAGCCCCGCAAAAACCACAACCGGCCCCCGGCGCGTAGCGCCCTTACCGATGCCACGTTTTCCGTTTTGGCGCGACAGCGAAAGGACATGGCTCAAAGGAATTGGCCGATGAACGCCGTCGATGGAACTCACGGTCGGTGGCCGTCGCAGCTTGGCGCCTTGACGCTCGCCCTGGCCCTCGGCCTCGGCTATGCGCCGCCTCTCGCCGCGAGCCCCGATTTCATCCACGCCGACGGCAAGCGCTTGGTCGACGGCCGCGGCGAGACTTTTGTCATCAAGGGCATCAACCTCGGCAACTGGCTGGTCCCCGAAGGCTACATGTTCAAGTTCAAGCAAGCGCGCAGCCCGAGCGAGATCGCAGGCTTCTTCGACAGCCTGATCGGTCCCGAGGACGCATCTCGGTTCTGGGTGAAATTCCGCGATGTCTACATCACCGAGGAAGACGTCCGCTTCATCAAGGCGGCGGGCTTCAACACCGTGCGGGTGCCATTGAACTGGCGGCTCTTTGCCGAGCCCGGCGACGAGCCGAGCCACCGCTACCAGGCGGCGGGCTGGCCACTCCTTGATCGCCTCGTCCAATGGTGCCGCGAAGCTGGCCTGCGCGTCATCGTCGACCTGCACGCCGCGCCCGGCGGCCAGACCGGAGTCAATCACGACGATGGGCCGGGCTACCCGCTCACCTTCTACGTGCCGCAAAATCGCCAACGCACCATCGCGCTGTGGCAGAAGCTCGCCGCGCGTTACCACGCCGAAACCGCCATCCTTGGCTACGACCTCTTGAACGAGCCGATCTCGCCCTATAGCGACGTCGAGTACCTCAACCCGCAACTCGAGCGGCTTTATCGCGACATCGTAGCCGCCATTCGCAGCGTCGATCAGAACCACGTGGTGCTGCTCGAAGGCGCGCAATGGGGCACGAACTTTGCGGTGTTCCACCAGCCTTTCGACGCCAACGCCGCCTACACCTACCACAAATTCTGGATCAACCCGACCCGCGACGGGCTGCAGAGCTATCTCGATTTCAGCAACCGCTGGAATGTTCCGGTGTTCATCGGCGAGACCGGCGAGTTCAACAATAGTTGGAACGACAAGTTCCACCGGCTGCAGGAGCGCTTCGGCCTCGGCTGGTGCTTCTGGCCCTATAAGAACCTCGATTCAGACCTCTCCGTGGTCTCAATTCAGAAACCCGTGGGCTGGGATCTGATCGCCGAAGCCGGCAGTTCCGCCAAGGCGCCGCTGCCGGCGCGCGCGCAGGCGCAGGCGATCGTGAACGCCTATCTGGAAGCTGCCAAGTTCAAGAATGTCCGCGTCAATGCCGATTACATCAACTCGCTCGGCCTGAGCGTGCCTTAGCTGTCACAGCCGGGCGCAGCGACGGCAAAGCCGTCGCCATCGATCTCGACATCGAGCCGCTCAGCGGTCGCAATATTGCCGCTCACCCCAATAGGGCTGGTAGGTGCAATCGGAGGCGCGGAACGAGTGGTAGTAACGTTCGCAAACTGGAACGTTGCATTGCCGGCCCGGCTCGCCAGCGATGGCAGCCGAAGGCACCGGACTTTGATCGAAAGTTTCGTCCGCCGCTTGCGGCGCCGGCGACTGCGTCTGCGCCTGCGCGGCGGCCGAGTCGCCGGCTTGCGTCATGAATTGCTTCCAGATCATCGCCGGCAGCGAACCACCGACGACTTTGTTCATCGGGCTATGGTCGTCATTGCCGACCCACACGCCGACGATGAGCGAATCGGTGAACCCGATGAACCAGGCGTCCCGGTAGTCCTGACTGGTGCCGGTCTTGCCGGCGGCAAAGCCGTCGAGCGCCGCCGCACGGCCGGTGCCGTACTCGACCACGCCGCGCAAAAGGTCGACTAGCTGATCCTGATACTTCTCGAGGCTATGCTGCGACAGGTTCGGACGTCCGACCGGCACTTCCTGGGAGTCGCGCGCGGTGCTCACGGCGGCGATGCCCCAGGGCTCGACCGGCGCCGCGCCGGCGCGAACCGCGGCATAAGCGGCGGTCAGATCGAGCAAGCTCAGCTCCGACGTGCCGAGCGCGAGACTGGGATTATTGCCGAGCGGCGCATGCAGGCCGAGGTCGCGCGCGGCGGCGATGACCTCGGCGATGCCGACCTCCTGCGACAGCCGCACCGCAGCCGCGTTGTACGAATTGGCGAACGCCTGCGCGAGCGTCACCCGTCCGTGATAGCGCACGCCGTAATTGTCCGGCTCCCAGCCCTTGACGTCGACCGGCGCGTCGAGGATTTCGTCTTCGGGCGAGAAGCCCTGCCGCAGGGCCGCATAATAGTCGAACAGCTTGAATGCCGAACCCGGCTGCCGTTTGGCCTGGACTGCACGATTGAATTGGCTCTCGGCATAGCTGCGGCCGCCGACCATCGCCACCACGGCGCCGTCGGGCCGCATTGCGACAAGCGCCGCCTGCGCGGCCCGCTTTTGCCGTCCATATTCGGCGAGCGTCGATTTGATGATGCCCTGCGCCAGGTCCTGCAAATTCGGATCGAGCGTGGTGCGGATCGTCACGGTGCCGCCATAGGCCGGCGCGGCCTCGGCAGCCCTGCCGTAGATCCAATCGGCGAACCAGCCGGCTGACGGCGGCGACACCTGCGTCGGGCTCGGCGTCGCGGGGTGCAGCTTGGCCACCAGCGCCTTGTCCTGGCCGAGCTTTCCGTTGACGACCATCGCGTCGATCACGGTCGCGGCGCGGCGGCGTGCGGCCGACAGATTGTACAGCGGATCGTTCTGGCTCGGCGCGTCGATCATGCCCGCAAGCATGGCGGCTTCGGCCAGATCGAGGTCGCTGACGTTCTTGCCGAAATAAAGCTTCGCCGCGGCGGGAAAGCCGACTGCGCCGGAGCCGAGATAGACGTTGTTGAGATAGCTGGTCAGGATTTCTTCCTTGGTCAGCCGCGACTCGAGTGCGATGGCGATGATTGCTTCCTGAATCTTGCGATTGTAGGTCCGCTCCGGCCGTAGAAATAGAATCTTCACCAGCTGCTGAGTGATTGTACTGCCGCCGGCGACGATCCTGCCGCCTTGAAAATTTTGTTTGACCGCGCGCAGCATGGCCTGCAGGTCGATGCCGCCGTGCCGGTAGAAACGCCGGTCTTCAATGCTGATGACGGCATTGACGAGGTCGCGCGGCATGTCCTTGGCCGCAACCGGCGCCAGTCTGAAGGATCCTTGGTGGAGCAGATCGTGCCCGTCGGCGGTTTTCAGGACGACGACGCGCTGCGAGGTGACCTCGGCGGCGGATGGAATGTGAACGTCGCGAAGCGTCCACAGCAG
>Ga0335081_10008832_pt1 | contig 16179 bp, 17 predicted proteins | sample Lox_Sample_35_FD_206713 | JGI IMG/M metagenome (GOLD analysis project Ga0335081, IMG submission 206713) | Soil microbial communities from Loxahatchee National Wildlife Refuge, Florida, United States - Lox_Sample_3.5 | ecosystem: Environmental > Terrestrial > Soil > Wetlands | place: USA... | reverse complement strand
GAGTCCGGGCGGGAGACTCGTCGTCAATGGAATCCGCAAAGAAGAAATGGATAAAGATGTTTTGTTGAAATTGGATTACGCCTCGCAGTTGTGGATGGAGAAGGAAATCAAGAGCGTGGCGAACGTGACGCGGCAGGATGTGCGCGAGTTTTTGCAGTTGGCGGCGGAGGCGAACATCAAGCCCGAGTTTCAGGAATTTGATTTGAAGGATGCCAACGCGGCGTTGCTGGAAATGAAGCAGGGAAAGATTCGCGGTGCGAAGGTGTTGAAGATTCATTAAGAAATATTTGAAGGAGAAAATTCATGGAGAACGTTTCCTTAAAGACATTGGCAAAGATGATTGACCATTCATTGCTTCATCCAACGATGACGGATGAAATCATTGTGGCGGGCTGTGAGCTGGCGAAAAAATATGATGTGGCAACTGCCTGCGTGAAACCGTATTCCATTAAGTTGGTGAAAGATGTGTTGAGCGGTTCGGATGTGGGAGTTTGTGCGGTGATCGCTTTTCCGCAAGGCAACAGCACCACCGCCATCAAAGTCCGCGAAGCCGAAGAAGCTGTTCACGATGGCGCAAGCGAAATCGATATGGTGGTGAATATCGGGAAAGTTCTGGGCGGCGCGTGGGATTACGTTGCCAGCGAGATACAAGCAGTCAATGAAACCGTCGTGAGAGATGGAGCAATTCTTAAGGTCATCTTCGAGAATGATTATTTACAAGACGAGCACATTCAAAAGCTGTGCGAGATATGCACGGAATGTAAAGTCGCGTTTGTCAAAACGTCAACCGGATATGGATTCGTGAAACAGGCAAATGGAATGTACGCGTATGCGGGCGCGACCGATCATCACTTGCGACTGATGCGCGAGCATTGTCCAGCCACGATCGGAATCAAAGCCGCAGGCGGCGTGCGGACTCTGGATGATTTACTTCGTGTCCGCAGTTTAGGTGTGACGCGCATCGGTGCCACCGCGACCGCCGAGATTCTCGAAGAAGCGAAAAGACGCGAGTATCAATAAACATATTGAAAGATTCGCGGTGCGAAGGTGTTAAAAGTCTGAGACTAAAGGGGATGCTATACTTCATCAACCAGACATGCCAAATAGAAAACAAACACCCGTTGGTTTATGGAAAGCTTGCGATGAAATGGAAAATGTCTCTGTCGCTAAACTACATATTGACTTGTCACCCTTCCGTAAGCCTATTGAAAATTGTTATGAGGCTGGTGTCCAAGTTCCCACAATACCGGCAAAACGACATAATGAGGATGATATACGGTTCGCAGCGTTATTTCTCAAGCGAACTCTTAATGACCTCCGCGCGGTTTGGTTACTTTCATTAATGGGCTACACATCGCAAGCGGCTTCAGTTGCCGCATCCTTATTTGAACATTCGCTAACCGTGAATGCTTTAGCTGGAAATTCCAAAAACGCTCAACGCCTAAAACAAACTAAAGATGGGGATATACCATGGTCGCCAATCCAACTTTCAAAACTTATGGCAACACAGAATCAGGATGAGGCTGCTATCATTGGAAAGTCATTTAGCGAAAAAGATTTTGACCTTATTTGGCGAGAAGTTTATGCTAGTTACAAATTCCTGTGCAAAATAAAGCATCCGACATCTCGATCAACAATTCATGACGCTTCAAGCGCTAGTATTAATAGCAACGAATACGTTGTTATCGCAGCGCCAGATCTTAGACAAGAAGATCTCCCTCTCAAGGCAACCGTTCTACTAATTTCAATAAGTAGAACCTATCAAGCGATACGTAGATTCTCATTGTCGTTAGAATGCCAAACCGATGATCCGTACTACGAAGATTTCATTAATAGAATGAAGAACATTGCACAAGATGCCGAAGAAGCTTTTAAACAAATTACTAAGAACCACTTGCCATTTGATATTTCGGATGACAATATAGCAATAGAGTATCGAAGTCTGAAGAAATAGCAATGCACTAAAAATTTAACCGAAACGATCATCATTTACAACGTACATAATGTCTCTGCAAAAAGACCCCGAACGAACGGAAACAAAATACCTGCGTAAGTTTGCAGACTTCGCAAACAAGCGCGTGCTGGAGATCGGCTGCGGCGATGGACGCTTGACGTGGCAATATGCCAAGGAAACAAAATTTGTCGCGGGCATTGACCTGGAAGCGAATGATCTGCGCGTGGCAACGATTGATCGTCCGTCCGATTTGGAATCGTCGGTCACGTTCACGCGCGCCGATTCGATTCACATTCCGTTTGTCAAAGAAACATTCGATCTTGCCATCCTGGCTTGGTCGTTCTGATGAATTGCGCATGAGGGCATGGTTCATGCCCTGAGTGAAATCCAACGCGTGCTTGCGCCCGATGGAATATTGATTGATCTACGTCCGCTGGCAGATCGCTGGCAGATTGAAGTCGCCTCGGCGCAGGAAATCAAAGAAGCGGGACAAATCAATGACTTGGAGATTGGACTCGCAGATGACCGCGCTGCGAACGAGTCAATGTCAAAGGGCGAATCGGCAGGAATGTTCATTCGCGAACGCGAAGAATTCTTCCCGTTCTTTTATTACTGGGATTCGCCAAATGAGATGAAGGAATACATTGACGATAGTTGGTCGGACTACGTTACGATTGATGATGCCGCTTGGAAAAATATCCGCTCGATGTGGGCAGTGGCGAATGCAGACGCGCGCCTGCGAATCCGCGTGAAGATGCTGATCACAAGATGGAAAAAGCAATGAACTGTCATTGCGAGGAAGGCGTAGCCCGACGAAGCAATCTCCTGTAATTTCCAAACAAACGTTCGTATGAAAACATTAGATGGCCACGTTGCTTCGCCCTTCGACAAGCTCAGGGCATCGTTCCTAGCAATAACAGGATAGAAAGAGATATGAAGAACTTAAAACATTTTCTAACTAAGTTAACTCTTCTGGTTGTAAGCTGTTTATTGTTCATTGCATCTGGCTGCGCACCTGCGATGGATTGTTCCAATTTGCAGGCAAACGAATCCTGCACCCGCGTGCTGTTCATCGGAAACAGTTACACCTACGTCAATGATTTGCCAAACACGTTTGCGAATCTCGCCAGAGCCGGAGGACACAAAACCGAAGTCGGGATGTCAGCGCAAGGCGGATGGATGCTGTCGGATCACGTCAAGTCATCCGATACGATTGCGAAGATCAATTCGGAAAAATGGAATTTCGTGGTTTTGCAAGAACAAAGCGAAGTGCCAGCCTTTCAGCAATCCCGCTCCCAAGAAATGTATCCAGCGGCACGCGTCCTTGTCGGCGACACTCGACAAGCTGGCGCGGTACCGATCTTTCTTATCACTTGGGCATACCGCGATGGCTTGCCCCAGAACGGAATGCCGAACTACGCAAGCATGCAAGCCCAAATTAACAATGGCTATTTAGTCACTGCCCAAGCGCTTAATTCGCCAGTGGCACCGGTCGGAGTTGCATGGCAAGCCGTCAGGGATCAATATCCGCAAATCAATTTATGGCAGGCCGATGGCAGTCATCCCAGTGAAGAAGGAACGTATTTAGCGGCGTGTGTTTTTTATGCGGATATCTTCCAGCATAGCCCGGAAGGATTATCGTATCACGCCAACTTGCCAACGGCAACCGCACAGGCTTTGCAAAAAGTCGCGGCCGATACGGTCTTCAATGGTCAATGGGGAATTCCATAATATATTGTCATTGCGAGTCTTCGAGAAGCAATCTTGTTTTTTAATGAGGAAATTGCTTCGCAAAAAGCGCTCGCAATGACATCGAAATAATTATTGAATATCCACACCTGTAATTCTAGCCAACCCTTTATGAACTAAAAAAATCGGAACGATCAGCACTGCATGAACCGCGGCGCTCAGTCCAAAGATGATCGCCGCCGCGCTCAGAAACGCATTCAACGGCGGAGCGAGATAAGCGAGCATCCACGGACCGATGCCGGCCAGAATCGCCAGCGCAATCAGAATCACAATCGTCACGCCGAGCGGAAGCCAGGCATGGCGATCCGATTGTGAGGGCAACATGGTACTGCTGACTGCAAAAGTGATATAAAACCAAAATGGAAAATCTTTGATCGTCAAAAGCCCGGTAATCCCAAACCAGAATAAATTAAGTTGACCGTTTCGCAACACATCCCACATCGGTAGAAGATGCAATGGGACGAGCGCCACAAATGCCACGAAACCTCCGCCGACGATCAGCGGCGCGGCACCCACCAATGAGTCGCGGACGATATCCGATTTTGCCGTTTCCACATAACCCAATTGCAAGCGCCCATCATCCAGCACTTGCGGAATCAATGAGAAGCGCGCCGCTTGCACTCCAAGCAGAACCGCCATGCAATAATGACTCAATTCATGCAGCAACACACCGGGCAAAAAGATGATCGAAAAGATGGTGATGGTAAACCGCTGGCTGCGACTCAGGATCAAAAACACGGCTTGGATCTCGCGATGCAAAAGCCGCTGGAGAAATACCAGCGGCAGGAGAGTCAGTATAAACCAAAACAAGCCTGTGAATTGTATAAGCATAGGAAATTGGACCATGGTTCATGGAGGATGGATCATGAGAGATTAACCATCATCCACGAACCATCTTTATTTGCTCGCTGCTTTCGTGATCGCGACGAACTCATCCACCTTCAAGCTCGCGCCGCCGACCAATGCTCCATCAATTTCGGGCTGGTCAAAAAATTCCGCCGCATTGGAAGCGGTCACTGAACCACCGTATAGAACGCGAATCGCTTGCGCGGTTTTATCGCTAAACAATTCGCGGAGCGCGCGGCGAATCACTTTGCCGACTACTTCATTAGCGCTGGGTCCGCTCGAAGCTTTGCCCGTGCCAATCGCCCACACCGGTTCATACGCAACAACCATGCGCGGCGCAAACGCGGAGTCGATGTCAGCCAAACCAAATTCGATTTGACGCGCCACCACCTCATTCGTCTGATTCGATTCGTATTGTTGCAGCGTCTCACCCACACAAACAATCGGAGTCAGATCAAACTTCTGCGCGGCGCGCAGGCGTTTGTTCACCGTCTCATCCGTTTCACCAAAATAAGTTCGACGTTCGGAATGTCCGAGGATCACATAGTGGCAAAACTCTTTCACCATCGCAGGTGAAACCTCGCCGGTGAATGCGCCTTTCTCCTCCCAATACATATTTTGCGCGCCCAAGCCAATATCACTTCCTTTGAGCAACGCGGAGACGGTTGACAGCGAAACGAACGGCGGACACAAAACTTTTTCAACGCCGTTGATCTCGTTCAATTTCGCCATCATCGAAGAGACCAACTCACGCGCCTCTTCGACGTTCTTGTTCATCTTCCAATTTCCAGCTACAAGCGGACGCCTCATTTGATAGGACCTTTCGAATATTGAAAATTGAATTTCGTTTATGGAATTTCGTTCAAATAGTTCTGGGCATAGGCGCGCACCCAATCCGGCGCATTCAAGTCGCCGATCAATATTTGAAGCAATTGTTTGGCTTGGAATGTCTTGCCATCTTTGGCATCCACTTCGGCTTGCAATAAGGATGCTTCCGGCATGCCGGGTTTGATCTGTTTGACCTGATTGAGCAGGATGCGAGCTTGCGAGGAATTCCCGTTGTAGAAATCATAACGAGCCTCAGCCACCATTGCCATCGGCTGTTCCACAGCGCTGAGCGAAGTGAAAGGCAGGTAGGATTGAATATCCGGCTGAACCGAGGCTTGGTATAAAGCCTCATGAAAATTATTCGTCATATCCGCCGAAGGCTTTGCACCGAACCCAAGTGATTTGATGGCGCGGAAATACATCGCCGCCGCCGGCAGCCAGGCTTGACGTTGTTTGAACTGGTCACCGGCATTGCTAAAAAATTGTGTGTTGGTTGCACCGGCTAAATTGGCGGCAGTCGCGAGAGTTTGCAGTGCTGGCCGATTCTGTCCTGCATCCCAATAAGCCAGCGAAAGAGTCAGCGCGGCATTCGGATCATTCGGATTTTGATTGAATTGCGCCAACGGAGTGGCTACGGCCGGGTCGAGGGTTGCGGCAATTGTCGGCGGGGCTGAAGCGGTATTCGTTGCATTGGGCAACGGCGAGGCAGTCACCGCGACTGGTGTGATTAGCGACTGCACTTGCACCAATGCCGTCGCAGTTGCCGAGGCGCGAGTCCTTAACAAGCGATCACTACGTAAGACAAACAACACAAACAAGCAAGCCAGAACCAATACCACTCCGCCGATGATGAAGGGCCAAGGAGAGATTCGCTTCTTCGCGGGACCTTGAGCAACTACCGTTTTCGCGCCGGGCGTGGCCGTTTGAAGTTGCGCGGGACGCAACGTGATGGCGGTACCTTGCATTGGGATGCCAGCCGAAGTCCAAGCCTTCTTGAAGGCCGTCACCAACGAGTCAACATCCGCGTAACGATCGGCGCGTTCTTTCGCCAGCGCCTTCAGCAAAACCCGTTCCACGCTTTCCGGCACTTTGGGGTTGACGGAACGCGGCATCGGAAGCGGTGAATAAATATGATCGTGAATGATCGAGAATGGCGTATCCGCATTGAACGGGACTTGTCCCACCACCATCTCGTAGATCATCACGCCGAACGAATAAATGTCGGTGCCTTCATCGAGGTCTTTCTTCCCCATGGCTTGTTCGGGCGAAATATATTGCGGCGTGCCCATGATCATGTCGGATGAAAGAGTCGATTCGCCTGATTGCGCAATGCGCGCCAAGCCAAAATCCGCCAGATACAATTGGCCATCATTTGCGACCAGCACATTGGATGGCTTGATATCGCGATGCAAAATTCCCTGCTTGTGCGCGTACGCCAGCGCAGACCCGACCGTTTCGACGATCTTTTCTATTTCCGAGGAAGTCAGCGGTCCTTTGGTTAAACGCGCCTTGAGCGTATCCCCTTCAATGAACTTCATGACCAGATAGGGACGGCCCTCATGTTCGGAATAATCGTAAACTGGAACAATGTTCGGATGCTCCAGTTTCGCCACCAGCCGCGCCTCACGCTGAAAGCGCGCCAAAAAACTTTGATCTTCGCCGAATGCAGGATGAAGCGCCTTGATCGCCACATAACGATCCAACGCGGCATGATACGCCTTGTAAACGGTCGCCATGCCACCCTGACCGAGTTGTTCGATGATCCGATATGGACCCACATTTTCGCCGACATTGAAAGACATAACTGCTCCCGTAAAGAGTTGGGACGATTATATCGCAGTATTAAACATGACAGTCACCCTGAGGGTGACTGTCATGTTTTTAATTCAAACCATGAATCATTTATTCATCAACGCGGCAACGCCGGGCAATTCCTTGCCTTCCAAAAATTCGAGCGATGCGCCGCCGCCGGTTGAGACATGCGTCATTTGTTTTGCAACACCAGCTTTCTTAACCGCACTGGCCGAATCTCCACCGCCGATCACGGTTGTGGCGCCGGATGCCGCCAACAATTTCGCGATGGCAAATGTCCCTTCGGCAAACTTTGGCATCTCGAAGACGCCCATCGGTCCATTCCAGACGATCAGCTTAGCGCCGCTCAATGCGGCTTTGAACGCCTGGATGGATTTCGGTCCGATATCCATGACGCGCCAGCCAGCCGGGACTTTATCCGCATCCGCCACTTTGCTATTCGCCTCGGCCTCAAATTTATCTGCAATCACCGCATCAACCGGCAACAACAATTTATTGCCAGCCTTCGACATAATAGATTTTGCGGTTTCAACAGAGCCAGACTCAACGAGGCTATCCTGCATGGCATAACCTTTTGCGGCGAGGAACGTGTTCGCCATCCCACCGCCGATGATCAACTTGTCGCATTTGGATAACAAAGTTTCCACAACAAGAATCTTGTCGCTGATCTTTGCGCCGCCAAGAATGGCAATGTATGGGTGTTCGGGATTCGAAACCGCGCGTCCGAGATATTCCAATTCCTGTTCCATCAAAAAGCCGGAGACGGCCGGAAGGAAACGCGCCACACCTTCCGTTGAGGAATGAGCGCGATGCGCTGAACCAAACGCATCGTTGACATATACATCGCCAAGCGATGCCATTTGCTTGGCAAGATCAAGATCATTCTTTTCTTCGCCGGCGTGGAAACGCGTATTCTCGAGCATCAACACTTCGCCGGGCTTGAGCGCTTTCGCCATCTTCTCGACTTCGGGACCCACACAATCAGACGCCATTTTAACGGGTTTATTTAACAGTGAAGACAAAACTTCCGAAGCGGCTTTCAAACTGAATTCCGGATCGGGACCGCCTTTCGGTCTTCCCAAATGACTCATCAAAATCAACGACGCGCCTTGATCAAGGACATATTGAATGGTCGGCAGCGAAGCCTTGATGCGCTTATCGTCCGTGACCTTGCCATCCTGCATAGGCACATTGAAGTCCACGCGCATCAATACGCGTTTGCCTTTGAGGTCAATATCTTTTACAGTTTTTTTGTTCATTTTATTCTCCAGACCCCTACCCCATCCTCCCCCATCTCTTTAGAAAATGGGGGAGGAGAAAGGAGGGGGGTTATAGCGATTTTGCAATCATCGCTGTGAGATCAGCGGTGCGGACGGAGTAACCCCATTCGTTATCGTACCAAGTTACGACTTTAATGAAGTCGTTCTTCTCTTTGCCAAGCACCATGGTGAATGGCAGGTCAATCGACGAGGAATGGGGATCGCCTTTATAGTCAATGCTTACCAGTGGTTCGTCCACGGCTTGCAAAATGCCTTTGAAGCGCGGCTGCTTGGCGGCATCGCGGAAAGCCTGGCGCAATTCATCGGTAGTAGTTCCGGTTTCAATTTCAGCCGTGAAATCAACCACGGAAACCGTCGAAGTCGGGACGCGCAGAGAATAACCGTCGAACTTTCCTGCCAGATCAGGAATGACCAGCTTGAGGGCTTTCGCCGCACCGGTTGAAGTCGGGATGATGTTCATCGCCGCGGCGCGCGCCCGGCGTAAATCTGAATGCGGCAGGTCGAGAATCTTCTGATCGTTCGTGTATGAGTGAATGGTCGTCATGAAGCCGCGTTTGATCTTGTATTTGTCATGCACTACTTTCACGGCAGGCGCGAGACAATTGGTGGTGCAGGATGCGTTCGAAAGCACGTGATGCTTCTTGGGATCATATTTGTCTTCATTGACACCCAGCACAATGGTCAAGTCTTCGCCTTCGGAAGGAGCGGAGATGATAACTTTCTTCGCGCCGCCTTTCGTGATGTGATTGACCGCGCCTTTGACCGTCTTGCCTTTTTTGTTGACGCCATCTTCCTTGATGGTGAAGAGACCGGTCGATTCGATGACAATGTCAATTCCCAAACTGCCCCACGGAATCGCGGCCGGATCGGTTTCCTTGAAGGCTTTGATCTTCTTGCCGTCTACCACCAGCGAATCATCGGCGACTTCGACGGTCCCATTGAAGCGACCATAATTCGAATCATACTTGAGTAGATGCGCCATCGTCGGCAGATCGCCGATATCGTTGAACGCAACCACTTCAAGTTCTTTGGGGTAATAATCGCGCATCGCTTTCAAAACCTGACGACCAATTCGCCCAAAGCCATTAATACCAACTTTGACTGCCATGTTATCCTCCAAAAATATTTAGCATCATGCCTTGTAAGGGTATGAGCAGATTTTATTCAATTGTGAATTCTAATTCAAATGAGCAGGTTTGACCACTGCAATTTGTCACTCGATATGGTCGCTCAACGGCCCGGTGCGTTCATAAAACAAGTCCATGAGAACCTGCGAGAGTTTGACCGAATCGTGCCGCCAGAGATGGTCCGCATCAATCAAATCGGCGCTATAGAGGCGCGAATCGGCGCGTGACTTTTCATCGGCGCGCACCCATTGCGAGTTCGAGCCCAGATCGCCTGCACAGTTTTCATTACACAGCACAATGTCAAAAAAATTCTTACCCACCTGTTCTTCCAACGCATATACGTGATCATAACAAGTATAAAGATCGGTCTCACCCACTTGTGTGGCAATATTACAAACATAGGCTTTGACCGCGCGGCTGGCATGAATCGCGGCCAGCAAATCGGGGACCAAAAGATTCGGCAACAGGCTTGTATAAAGACTGCCTGGACCGATCACGATCAGGTCCGCATTAAGGATGGCTTGCAAAACCGGAGGAAATGCAGGAGGATTATTTGGCTCCAACCAAACCCTGCGAACGCGTCCCGCCATCTCAGGGATTTTACTTTCGCCTTGAACTCTAACCTCGTTAACTGCATAGGGCAGTCGCATATCTGCTACCAAACGGACATCGTGCAAAGTCGAGGGTAAGACGCGCCCACTGACGGAAAGCGCGCGTCCTGATTCAGCAATCGCTTCTTCAAAACTTCCGGTGATGTCTGTTAATGCGGTAATAAAAAGATTTCCAAACGAATGACCTTCGAGTTCGGGCGCGCCGCTGAAGCGATATTGAAAGAGTTGTGTCAACAAGGCTTCGTCGTTGGACAAAGCCGCGAGACAATTACGGATGTCGCCCGGCGGAAGGATACCGAGACTCTCGCGTAATCGTCCGGATGAACCGCCGTCATCCGCAACGGTGACAATCGCAGTGAGATTGCGCGTGTGCGTTTTGAGTCCGCGCAATAACGTGGATAAGCCATGTCCGCCGCCAATGGCAACCACACGTGGACCACGGTCGCGCCGTCGAAAATCCGAAAGCTGATCAATTACCGTGTGTCCCGGCCTTACGAACGGACGCAGAAGCGTTCGATTGAGTCCCCAGATTCCATAAATGATCAATCCGATACCCAGCCCACCAAACATCACGACTCGCACAATGCGCGGCAGAAAACGTAGGCTGGAAAAGGAAAGAAATGCAAGCACCACAGAATTCGTGGTGTCCGTTCGATATAAATCAAGCGAAAAGACTGCCAGACCCAAACCTAGCAAGGTTATCCCTGCAAGAATAACGAACATCCATCTTTTGATGCCCAGTCCCGGCTTGAACCAGCGAGAAAAGTCTTGAAACCATTGCCAAAAACGTTGGCGAAGAGTTAATTTTTGTGCCTTCATATCAAGGATAATAGCAGGGATAAAGAGAAGAGTCAAATTGCCATTTAGGGTACGAAAGAATATATCGTCCCGCCGACTTGATCAGGCGTGAACTTGATCTTGAATAATTCTGACTTGCCACATGCATCAACGCTCCAATCCTCGATCCAGAACACCCCTGCTTCATTAATTTGTTCAACGCTGATTACTTTGCTTTTCACATCCGTACAATTTTGTTTTCGTTCGTAATCCAGTAATGAATTCCATACATTTGATTTAAGTAACGCATCGCTCAACCCGCCGGGGGCGAGTCCGTTCACTGGCACAATATCATCGGATGATTCAAATTCCTGCGAAAAGAAATCAACCGGCGTGGATATAGATGAACTTGCCGTCGCATTGTTGCGGCTGACGCGGTTTATAGCCCCGATCCTTTCTCCAATAACCAATCCAAATATAAGAAGCAGAACGATCGCTAAAATCAAAAGAAACATTCGGATATATTTCATGGATACAATTATACAATGGCAAGATCAACTATTATCTTAACAATAACAAAACGAAAAGCCTCGCAGACTTTTATCTGCGAGGCTTAATCATCAATCAAATTACGTTCCTTCTTGCCATGAATTGAGATACTTCAATTGTTCATCCGAGAGCTTGTCAATCTTGATGTCCATCGCTTCCAGTTTGATACGGGCGATCTCGGCGTCGATCTCGGCCGGCACCGAATATACTTTCTTCTCCAATTTATCCGCGTTCTTGACCATGTACTCCGCGGCTAAGGCTTGATTGGCGAAAGACATATCCATAACGGAAGCCGGATGCCCTTCGGCAGACGCGAGATTGATCAAACGTCCTTCGCCGAGGATATTGATCTTGCGTCCATCCTTGGTTGTGTATTGTTCAACGAACGGACGCACGAGATTCGGTTTGCCCTTCGACATCTTTTCCAACGCCGGAATATTGATCTCCACGTTGAAGTGACCGGAGTTCGCGACGATGGCACCATCTTTCATAACTTCAAAGTGTTTCGCATCAACAATATTGATATCGCCGGTGACCGTGCAGAAGATATCGCCAATCTTGGCGGCCTCCCTCATCGGCATGACTTCAAAGCCATCCATCACGGCTTCAAGAGCCTTCAATGGATCAATTTCAGTAACGATGACCAGCGCACCCATGCCGCGCGCGCGCGATGCCAGCCCGCGTCCGCACCAGCCATAACCGGCAACAACAAATCGTTTGCCCGCCAACAAAACATTCGTAGCGCGGATGATGCCGTCGAGGGTGGATTGACCCGTGCCATAACGATTATCAAAGAAATGTTTGGTCATCGCATCGTTGACAGCGACCACCGGGAAATTAAGCATCTTGTCGGCCGCCATGGCGCGCAGACGAATCACACCCGTGGTGGTTTCTTCCGTGCCGCCGATAATATCTTTAAGAAGCTCGCGGCGATCCTTATGAATCGTCGAAACGAGGTCCGCGCCATCATCCATGGTGATTTGCGGTTTGTGATCCAGCGCGGCTGTGATGTGCTTGTAATAGGTGACGTTATCTTCGCCTTTAATAGCAAAGGTCGGTATCTCAAATTGATTGACCAAGACCGCCGCAATATCATCTTGCGTGGATAACGGATTGGATGCAGTTAAAACCACATCTGCGCCGCCTTCCTGCAGAACGCGCATCAGGTTGGCGGTTTCAGCCGTCACATGCAAACAAGCCGACATGCGCATGTCCTTCAATGGTTTTTCCTTTTTGAAGCGCTCGCTGATACTGCGCAGGACGGGCATTTCACGCTCCGCCCAATCCATACGACGGCGTCCGCCTTCAGCTTGATTGATATCTTTGATATCGTAATTATTGCTCATGTTATCTCCTTCGTTATTTTAATAACGCATCAAGTTTTTTCTTATCATCGAACTGCTTTCTAAATCGCTCGACAAATTCTTTCTTTGTATAACGATGACTTTGCGGGCCGCGGCATTCCAGACAATACACTGCCGCCAGCGAACCGATCTCGCCGCACAATGTCCAATCGAAGCCGCGCGCATAGCCCATCAAAAAGCCGCCGCGAAACGCATCGCCGACTCCGGTCGGGTCAACGATCTCGCGTTCGGGCACGGTCGGAATAAAATATTCCTCACCATTCGTATAAAGATTCGCACCCTCCTTGCCGCGCGTAATCACCAACACTTTGACATGCTTTAAGATTTGCTTTAAATCCCAGCCAGTTTTCTTCGAGATCAATCCGAATTCATAATCGTTGCAGAACAAGAAGTACGCGCCTTCCATATCGCGCGCCAATTCGCTTCCTTCGAGACGAAGAACCTGTTGGCTTGGATCGTAAAGATATTTGATTCCCATCTCGCGGCATTCCGCCGGAAATTTCATCATCGCATCCGGCGCGGACGGTGAGACAACCACCAAATCCGGTTTGTGATTCAAATCCTTGAGCGATTGAATGGATGAGTGCCCCATTGCTCCGGGATAGAACGAGGCAATTTGAGCGGAGGCCTTATCCGTGGTCGCGAAGAACGACGCGGTAAATTCGCCGGGGACAACTTTCATCAGTGAAGTATCAATGCCTTTTGAATCCAGCCATGCGCGATAATCCGAAAAATCTTCTCCGACCGTTGCCATCACGCGCGGCTTCTCGCCGAGCAGCGCCATTGTGTACGCAATGTTGGGCGCGATGCCGCCGCGTTGCTTCGACATCGAATCAACCAGAAAAGATAAACTGATCGAAGCCAAACGTTCGGGAAGAATTTGCTCTTTGAATAAACCGGGAAAGGTCATCAGATAATCGTATGCAACTGAGCCAGTGATCAAAATATCCATTTTCAATTTCCAATTTAAGATTTTCGATTTACGAACTTTGGCAGATTGACTTCGTAAGGCGGATAAACGATTCCATTCTCTGTGACAATCGCCGTGATCAAACGATTCGGTGTGACATCGAACGCGGGATTGCGCGCCTTTGCGTTTTTCGGCGCCACGCGAGCGCCATGAAACTCAATGCCAAGCACTTCATCTTGATTCCGTTCTTCAATTGGAATCAATCCGCCGTGCGCCAGTGATAAATCAATCGTTGAGGTTGGGACGACTGAATAAGCAGGCACATCATTATCGTGCGCGGCTAACGCCAGCATATACGTACCAATTTTATTGGCGACATCGCCATTCGCGGTAACACGATCCGCGCCAAAGAATACTTCTTGCGCTTTGCCATTCCTTAAGAAATAACCAGCCATGTTATCACTGATGATTTCATAAGGAATGTGATATTGCTCCAATTCCCAAGCCGTCAGCCGCGCACCCTGCAGGCGCGGACGAGTCTCATCCACCAACACATGCACATGCTTGCCTTGCTCATGCGCGGTACGGATGACTCCGAGAGCCGTGCCCCAATCCACAGTCGCCAACGCGCCGGTATTGCAATGATGAATCACCGTATCGCCATCTTGGATCAACGCCGCGCCATGTTCCGCCATGCGCTTGTTGATCGCGACATCTTCATCCGCGATGCGTTGAGCTTCATCGAGAATCACTTGACGGAATTGATTCGCGTCGCCGTGAAAGCCTGAAACTTTTTTTAAGATTCGATCCAATGCCCATGCCAAATTTACAGCGGTCGGTCGCGCAGACCGTAACGTGGCCGCGGCGTTCTGTAAATCGGTCAGCAACTCCGAGGTCGAGGTGGAAACGGATTCATTCACTGCCAGCGCGAGTCCAAATCCGGCCGCGGCGCCGATGGCAGGTGCGCCGCGCACCACCATGTCTTGGATTGCTTTTGCAACTTCTTGATGCGATTGATATGCGACTATTTCCAGCGCATTCGGCAGGAGTCGCTGGTCAATCATTTTGAGGCGGTTATCTTCCCAATAAACAGTTCGCATGGCGCACAAAAAGCGTGGCGCTGAGCGCCACGCCGATAAGGATGAAAGCATACTGAGTTTAACATGGGATGAATGGATTGTCAAAGTTTTTGGCGGAGTTTTTCCAACTCTTCCGGCGGAATGCGCTGAACGTTGCCGAACATTTTGGCGCGCCAAAAAACTTCCGCAACATGTTCGACTCGTTCGAGATGAATCAACGCCTCATCCAAATTTTTTCCAACAGTTAGGCTTCCATGCTGGCGAAGAAGGATTGCATTATGCTGGCGAATCCACGGACGAATCACTTCCGCATCTTCGTGCGATGATGGCGTTGCATACGCGGTAACCGGAACATCTTTTAGGGTTAGCATGACTTCGGGCAAAATGTCGGCAGGAAATTCCAAACCCACGACCGTCAACGCGGTGGCAAAGATCGGATGCGAATGAATCACAGCGCATACATCGGAGCGTTGTTTGTAAACTTCGAGATGCATCGGAGTCTCGGAAGAAGGTTTGCGCCCTTTTGCCGAATCGATCACCTTCCCCGACAGATCCAGAGTGAGCAAATCACCTACATCCATACGCCCCTTGCAGAGTCCGGCGGCAGTGATCAGAACGCGCTCAGTATCCAGGCGAACGGAAATGTTTCCATCGTTCGAAGTTAACAAATGGCGGAAATAACAAATCTCGCCGCAGGCAATAATGGCGAGCCTCAAATCATTTTCAGATGTATTGGGAGAAAAATTCAAAATGTTCTTCATAGTTGGATATGAACCTTTCATCAAAAGTTTATCATGCGCGGCAAAGATTGGCTAGAAACAAGCAACCAATATCCTTCTCAACCCTGATGATTTACGTAATATTGTGATTATGACATTTTATACTTTATGAACTGAATAGAAACCTTTACAGTTGAAGTAATCATTGAAGTCGTACCATAAGTTGAGAAACAAATGATCCGTATCAACCGACAAACAGATTACGCCATCCGAGTTGTACTGGCGCTTGCAAAACATTCAGAACGAAAACGAATCTGCACCGCAGAGATTCAGCAGGAAATGCTCATTCCGCAAGCATTCTTGCCGCGCATCGTCGCAGAATTGGCGCGCGGAGAATTCATCGTTACCTTCCCCGGGCGTGATGGCGGACTCGAACTTGCCCGACCTGCTGATCAAATTAATCTGCGTGAAGTCGTAGAGTATTTTGAAGGGCCGATCACTATATCCGATTGCATATCAGGACGGGTTCAATGCCCGTTCGATTCTAAATGTCCTGTACGCCGCCGCTGGGGGA
>Ga0335081_10008830_pt1 | contig 16180 bp, 14 predicted proteins | sample Lox_Sample_35_FD_206713 | JGI IMG/M metagenome (GOLD analysis project Ga0335081, IMG submission 206713) | Soil microbial communities from Loxahatchee National Wildlife Refuge, Florida, United States - Lox_Sample_3.5 | ecosystem: Environmental > Terrestrial > Soil > Wetlands | place: USA... | reverse complement strand
ATGACGGCTTGGGAAAGTACCTAAGCGAAGTAATAGAGAAGCACCCGTCCCACACGGTTGATGTTGCGCATGTTTTGAAGGAGACAAAAACGGAGATTCTTCTGAATTATCTGCCCGTGGGAAGCGAGTTCGCGACAAAATGGTATATCGAACAAGCATTGGAGGCGAAGTGTGCAGTTGTGAATTGCATGCCTGTATTTATTGCTCGAGAGAAACGCTGGCAACAAGTCTTCGAAAAACGGGGAATCCCGATAATCGGCGACGATATCAAATCCCAAGTCGGAGCAACAATAGTTCACAGAGTTCTAACGCAACTATTCAGGGAGAGAGGAGTGAAACTTGAGCGCACCATGCAATTGAACGTTGGCGGGAACACAGACTTTCTCAACATGCTTGAACGTGAAAGATTGCAGAGTAAGAAGATTTCAAAGACAGGCGCGGTAACATCAGTACTAGACTACACGCTTCCACCCGAGAACGTCCACATTGGACCGAGCGACTACGTGCCCTGGCTCCTCGACAGGAAGTGGGCATACATTCGGTTAGAGGGAACGACCTTCGGAAATGTACCACTGAACCTAGAATGCAAACTTGAGGTTTGGGATTCACCCAATAGCGCCGGCGTAGTAATTGACGCGATCCGCTGTGCAAAATTGGCTTTGGACAGAGGTATCAGCGGTGCCTTGAAGGCTCCGTCCGCCTACTTCATGAAATCTCCGCCCGAACAATTTCCGGACGACGTAGCTAGACGAATGGTCGAAGAATACATTAGTGAACGCCCAAAGAAGAGAACGTAGACGCGAAGAGCTACTGTCCAAGGTTCTCAGCGCGTGGTTAAACTAAGGTTAGAGCGGCTGCGATCGCACAGTGTTCTGCTACTTGGTGGTTCGGAGCGCTTGCAATAGTGACTACATCATCTTCTTCAGGAGTAAACAATTGGTTGATTTCCTGAAAGAGCTCCTCGTTAGAACCGAGTGCCCATTCCTCTTCTTGGCCCATAGGCATGAAGAGCTTGCCATTTCGAAAGATGAGTGTACAAGCGCCTTTTGCACCGGCACGAACGGCGGCATCTCGCTGTTCGACTCCTCTCTTTACCAACTTCGCGCCTCCCTTGACTAGCACCGCAACACTCGCCCTATCCAGGGCCAGTTGACGGGCATTGATCGGATGTGCGCCCGAGAGTTTTGCTCGAAGTGATCTGTAGAGGGCGGACCCATTGGGTGTTAAGATACAGCCCTCCGTTACTGTTGTTAGAACTTTTGCCTTGAGCATGTGCCTGATAATTGTACGAGCTACTCCTTCACCTAGCCCAAGCTTGCGAGATAGTTCTATTCGCCCAATCGGACCCGCGTCCCCTATGATAAGGAGGGTGCGACAAACATGTACTTCGGTGTAGGCTGGAGCAGGCCCTGGACCAGTAACTTTAGAGAGCGATTGAATTGTCTGAATCACTTTCCGCGGCGACAACGAGATGCATCCGCGGTGCGCTAATTGCTCCGTATTGGATTAAGAATGCGCTGCAACTCCGAGAGTTTCTTCAGTCGTCGACCTACCTGGTGGAGAGTTGAATCTTTCTTGCAAAACGCCACTCGAATCTTTCGTCTGCCCAGCTCCTTGTTTTGGTAGAGAGCGACGGCTGGAAGAACTGCAATGCCGAGATACTTGAGGAGGCTACCGGCGAACTCCTTACCACTTTCGAACATCTCAGGTGAATTAGCCAGAATGTAGTAGGCGCCTTCTGGTCTATTATATTCGATACCTATGTTATCGAAGATTTGCATCATAATTCGTCGCTTTTGATTGTAGGCTTTGGCTAGCCGTGAGTAGTATGAGGTGGGGAAGTTTATGGCGGTTATCAGGGCGTGTTGGAGGGGTGCAGGGGCACAGATTGTGAAATAGTCGTGGACCTTGCGTAGGGCATTCGTAAGTTCATCTGCTGCAATGGCCCATCCCACTCTCCATCCCGTGACGCTGTAAGTTTTCGACGCTGCACTCACGGTCACAGTTCTCTCGTGCATGTTCCCTATGCTTGCTAGGCTAATGTGATGTTTGTTGTCATAGGTGATGTGTTCGTAGATCTCATCCGTGATCGCCCACACGCTGTTCTCCTCACAGAGGTCCGCTATGAGCTTCAGCTGAGTCTTCTCTAGTACTCTACCAGTGGGGTTGTTCGGCGTGTTTAGAATGAGAAGCTTAGGGTGAGTGGACAAGGCATCCTTTAGGGCTTCGGCATCAAACTCTAATCTCTCGCCGGAAAAGGGTACATGAAGCAGATCGCATCCGGCTAGGAGTGCGTCCGGCAAGTAGTTTTCATAATATGGGTCTGTGATTACTATTCGATCGCCCGGTGTCGTTAGCCCAAAGATTGCTGATGTAACTGCCTCGGTTGAACCGCATGTGATCGTGACATTTCTTTCAGGGTCAGCATCGATTCCGTTGAACCATTTCGCTTTCTCGGCAATCGCGTCACGGAGGCCCTTGTCGCCCCAGGTAACGGAGTATTGGTTCGGACCCTTCTTGAGGGCGGAGGTTGCTGCCTGGATCAGTTTAGGATGGGGCGGGAAGTCAGGCATTCCTTGAGAGAGATTGATGGCTCCAGATTGTTCGCTCAACCGTGTCATTTCACGTATGACTGATTCCGTGAATGAGCCAAGTCGTTTCGAAGCCGCCACGCAAATCCGACCGTGAAATCAATCAGACATAGGGCACCGCAGATCAACCTTCCTAAGGCCCAGAGGAGCGACGGTCTCTCGGGCTCACAGCAAAAAGTAGGGGGAGATTAGTAGTGAAGGCCACAGTTCTCGCAATAGTACCGGTTGTAGGTCGGAATCTCTGTTAGTGGTGAACCGCACGCGTCACACACGTAGAGATCCTCCACCACATCAATGACAGGCAGTACGGCTGGGAAAATTGGAACCGCTGGCGCTAGAGCTGGCAAGTCCACTACGAACTCCACATCGTTGTCAACGAGTACTTCAGCCAATTTTCGTCACTCTTAACTGGTAAGTCCCGTCAGATTGAAAAGACTTTCTGGAAAACTTCCACCAACCACTGAAACATCAGCAGAACCGAATAAACTCCCACCCGAGCAGTCACGTCAACAAGCACATAAAGCCCCATTTCTTGTATCAGGCCGGCAGGGGTCGTAGTCTAGCATGGTTATGATACGCGGCTTGGGCCCGCGTGGTCGCCGGTTCAAATCCGGCCGACCCCACCAACCTTGAATTCCATGCGACTTTGTGACCCTCGTAGGCTGAAACAGTGTTAATTACCGTTCTTGTCCAAATCGTACACAAATCCCTATGCTCCAACACCTAACTAGCGAGTCGTTATGGGTTTGCGTCAGATTGCGCGACGAAATGCAACAATTGCCAATACCAGCATCAATCCAGTGAAAGCGGCCAAAAAAACGAAGTCGGCTGCAACTGCTTGAAGACTGGCGCCCTTGTACATTAATAGGCGTAGGGCGTGCACGGCGTAGGTCTCTGGGTTGATTACTGAGATCTGCTGCATCCACTTCGGCATACCATCGAGTGGATAGATTGCTCCACTAGTATAGTATAACGTCAAGTTGATTGGAAAACAAGTTACGCGATACAAATCGGCTGATGTAGATCTAACTGCGTACGCCGTCATCATAGCTATCAGCCCGAGCGATGTAAGAAAGAGCGTTACCATCGTGAGGGCTATCCCTGCCAGATCTGGAGTGGGGAAGACGTTCATAGGCCGAATGCCAGTCAACACGATAGCTAGCATGAATAAGGCTACGGACGCGAATAGCGCTTTGAAAACTCCGGAAAGCAGAACACCCACCACGATTTCATATTTCTTTAAAGGCGTAACCAAGTATCCCTCGATTATCCCTCGTTCTTTGTCTACCACGAGCTGTACGCCCCCCGCGATTATCGAAACAAACATTATCGCTTGAACAAAAGTTCCCGGCGCCATGAATTCAATGTACAAAACATTCCTGTACGCATCTTCCAAGTCAAACGTCATCGTCGAATTGTCCGATGATGACGTTTGAACTAGCGATGAAAGTTGTTCTCCCGCCTGCGCCACCTCGGGACCGATCGCTGCAGTGCTCAAAGGATCAGTGTTATCAAGCGTGACTGTCACGATTACTCTTGTATGCGTCGCCAGTGAATCGTCAAAGCCCAAAGGGATGTGGACGACAGCCTTCACAAACCCCTGACGCAGCATTTGTTGTGCGGTGTCCAAATCGGGAGCGTTCGTCAATTGAAATGAATTCTGGCAGCTTATTCCTCCAAGCTGACAGGTCTGTAGATTCTGTAGTTTCTCGATGAACATTGACGAGTATGGTCCATAACTTTCTTGCACGATGGCTACTGGAGCATGCACTATTGCCCCTCCGAATGCACTGCCCAGCAATGCAAGCGTGAGCAATGGCCCCACGATGGTGGATAACATAAGGACCGGTTGACTCAGAAACTTCTGTACGTCACGCCAACAGACAGCGAGTGCCCCTTTCATTCTCTCAAGCTCCGCCCCGTATATTCCAGGAACACATCATCCAACGTAAGCTCTCGTAGAGTGATGGTGCGGAGTTTTCCTCCGATCGAGTCGACTAGGGCAACGATTTTCGGCACAGCTTCTGCCCCGTTCTTTGCCAGAATGGTTAGTCCGCCATCTCGCTTCTTGACTCCGAGAACATAGTCGGCTCCTTTGAGCGCGCTTAGAACAGTGTTGGGGAGTACGGAGAAATCGGCTTCAACAATGTCTCCCCCCGAGACTCTCCGTTTGAGTTCTGCTGGGGATCCCTCTGCGACGATCTTGCCGAAGTCCACGATCGCGAGTCTGTCGCAAAGATTTTCGGCCTCGTCAAGATAGTGCGTAGTAATTACCAGCGTTATGCCATGCTCTTCATGAATTTTCTTGACATACTCCAGAACTGCGGCGCGGGCTTGGGGATCAAGGCCAGTGGTTGGTTCATCAAGGAATAGAATCTGAGGTTCGCTCAATAATGCCCTCACGATTTCGAGGCGCCGCTTCATTCCGCCTGAGTAACCCGCTACGCGTACCTTGGCTCGGTCAGCCAACCCTACTACTTTTAGAAGCTCCTCAATCCTCTCTTGGCGCCTTCCTCGCGGTATCCCGTAGTACATCCCATAAAGATTCATGTTCTGTAGAGCGGTCAATTCAATATCCAGTGTCGATGCTTGAGTGACGACGCCAATCCTTTCACGCACCCGGTCAGCTTCGTGAATAATATCAGCTCCGGCGACAGTGGCAGTCCCTTCTGTCGGGGTCAGGACTGTCACCAACATGCGTTGCAGGGTAGTCTTGCCCGCGCCATTAGGGCCTAAGAGGCCGAACACTTCGCGTTTGATTTGAAGATTCAAATGATCAACGGCAGTGAATTGGCCGAATCTCTTCGTTATTCCATACGTTTGTACTGCTAAATCCAACTGGTATCACACGAAGGTTTTCTGCCGGAAATTAATCCAGCCGTTCTTCCTAACGCTCTGGAGTTAGATTACAACTCTCGGATAGAGTTTCGCAGCGATCGCTACGTTTACTGCCATAGCCGCTATCAGAAATATTATGTCGAAATACAGGCCGTAGGTGCTAGGTCCGTTAGTTAGCATTAAAGACCGCAATGCATCTGTTTCGTAGGTCAGCGGGTTGATCTCAGAAACTAATTGCAACCACTTTGGCATTATAGAAATCGGATAGATGGCGTTGCTTGCAAAGAAGAGCGGCATCGTGAGTATCTGGCCAATCCCCATAAACCGTTCCCGAGTCTTGACGAGGCAAGCTATGATAAGGGAGAAGGTAGAGAAGAGCGAAGCGCCTAGAACTACGACCACAACTACGAGCAGAAGATCCACGGGGTTCCAGCTAAGGTTGACTCCGAGGGCGAATGCTAGTACATAGACTATGGCGGCCTGAGCCAGGCCACGCTCCCCCGCCGACAATGCTTTCCCAAGAACGAGTGCTGATCGCGGCGTGGGCGTGGCGAGGAATTTGTGAATAATTCCCAGATCACGTTCCCAGATAATTGCTATGCCGTAGAAGATTGCAATGAAGAGGACGCTTTGCGCTAGGATCCCTGGAGCCATGAAGTCAATGTAAGGCAGATTCCCCGTAGGAATCGCTCTTATGCGAGCAAGGACCTCACCGAATATAAGCAACCACAGAGCAGGCTGTACGGCGCGCGTCAGTATCTCGGTCGAGTCGTGATGTAGCTTGCGGGCTTCCAACTCAGCTATTGTAATTGTTTTACTCGTGAAATCGTTTAACGTTCCGAAAGAGTTTGCGAATTTTGAGCGTTGCATTACCCCAGTCTCCTGGCAGTTCGTCTGACGTTTCTTGTCTCCCGATATCCACCGGTCGAATCTACTTCGGCGCCCGAGTAGTAGGCGAACACATCATCTAAGGACGCATGGTCGCCGACACTGGCTTTCAACTCTGACGGGCTACCAATCGCTGCCACCTTTCCTAGATGCATAATCGCGAGGCGGCTGCAAAGCGAATCGGCCTCTTCCATGTAGTGTGTCGTAAGAAGAATCGTGGTTCCATAATCCTCACGCACTTGCTGGACATGTTCCCAGACGGCCTTGCGAGCGACCGGGTCAAGCCCTATCGTGGGTTCGTCTAGGAAGAGGACTTTGGGTCGGTGAAGCATCGCCTGAGCGATCTCGAGTCGCCTAATCATTCCGCCGGAATATGTGCGCACGAGCTTGTCCGAAAAAGCTGCGAGGCCCATGAACTCGAGAACATCGTTGATCCTTTGTTGTCGTTCGCGCCGATTCACATCGTATAGCTTCGCGAACATCAACAGATTCTCATAGCCAGTCAAACCTCCATCTGCTGAGAGAAGTTGGGGAACGTATCCGATCACTCTTCTAACCTTAGCAGAATCGTGAGCTATGTTGTAGCTGTCGATTGTGGCTGTTCCCGAACTGGGAGGAAGTAGAGTTGTGAGCATCTTGATTACAGTGGTTTTTCCTGCGCCGTTTGGTCCGACGAGGCCGAAGATTTCTCCCTGCTTGATTTCAATGGTTAGCCCATCAACGGCGGTTAGGCTACCGAATCGTTTCGTCAGGGAGGTGGTTTGAAGTATGAGGCTGGGTTTCAGCTCTTGTTGAGCGACCGATCTAGTTGTTTGCAGGTTTCTTACCTCCCGTAAAGATTTCTCTTAGCATGTGCATTGCGAGCACGATCGTAGTACGATCAGATACTGAGAGTTCACGTAATCTCGTCTCCAAGTACGCCATAGTCTGAGTTCTGGCGGCTTCTAGTCTGGTGCGGCCTGACTCAGTAACAGTCAGTGTCATCCGTCTTCGATCTGCCCGATCTGTACGACGACTGATCAAGCCACGCGCCACCAAACCGTCAACCAACTCGGACATCGTAGGAAGAGTCAACCCGATGTACTCGCCAACTTCGGAGAGCGACGCACCTTCGTTTCTGTACACGAAGCCTAAGGTTCGATATTGTGGCACGGATATCTCCTTAGCCCCGTACCTTCGAAATTCGGCACGTATGAATCGCCAGACCAATGGAATGCTATCCAAGACCTCGTGTGCGCACTCTCTAACACTAGGCCGAACACTGCTTGCCTGCATTTTCCTTTGCCAACCGAATAGTTCGTAAACCGAAGTATTTACGCTAAACGGCCAAGAGTTCTTAGTGAAACCCGATCAAGCCAAAGCAGTAGGATTCCATTGACCGCATATGCCAGGTAACGAGATCACTTAGCACAAATGGTCAAAAGACCAAGCCTTGAACACTTGTTACCCAGTCAACATACGTGAAAGCTTCCACCAGATAAGAGTGGTCAGTCACTGAGGCTTCGTCGTAACTTGCAAGAAAGCCCCTGTTGCCTGCATATCCACCAAGAATCCATGACTCTCCCATGGTTGCGACGCTGAGAATACTCGAATTCTCCGCTCTGTTTGTGACATAGGTTGGGAGGAATGACGCGAGATTCCGGAATCCTTCTCGAGTGAATTCCACTGCCCATGCGTGGCTTGGGCTTGACTGGGCAATAGGCATTCCTCCAGCAATCAACCATTCTCGACCGTTCCAAGCAACCGAGTTAACTGCGTAGAAAACACGCGTTCCGAGGGCATATTCTAGCTGCTGAGTCAGATCGATAAAATTACGACCATCATACTCCGCGAGAAATCCCATCCCACCGATCATCCAGTAATCACCATTCCAAGCAACGGTTTGAACTGATGTGAAATTCGATATGCTCTTTTGAGCCTTGAGCACCAGACTGGTCACCAATCGTGAACTTCCATCCAGCGTGAAGAGAACCCCATGACGCATCCAACCGCCCCCCACGAGCCAATATTCCCCGTTCCAAGCATTGGTGTAAAGAATCGCATCTTGTTGATCAGGTACTAGACTGCTTAGATCAGTGAACGTGACGCCATCAAAAACGCCAAGAGCCATGTGATTCGAGGGACCACCGCCCATGTAGGTTGACAGCGCTCCTGATCCCAAACCAGACAGGAGCCAATATTTTCCGCTGTAGCTTGCGGCGAAAATGTCGCCACCGGCCCATGATGAAGCGCCACCGTACTCGTCTAGCGAATCTTGGCTTACGACATGCGCCCCATCGTATAACCAGACGTACGGTCCGGACGAACCGTCGTCTGTACCCCAGCCCGAAACCAACAATTGTGTACCATTGAAACCTCCACCCCAAACAGTACCGCCGCTCCGAACGGGACTTAACGCGGTATAGGAAAAGTTGGGCAGCGAAAACCGATAAAGCCTTGAGAACTGGCCAAGCCGAAACCAAGAACCATTTTGTCCGCCCACAAAGACGTATCCACCATTTGGAATGTCAATTGGAGGAGCGTAACGAATCGGTTGAGGTCTCGAACCGTGGCTGCTGTGGTCTATCGCTTGAGCCCAACCCAGCTGGGTCTGCAGTGACGCGACGGGGATTATCACGAGTAGGATTAACGCTAGAGTTGTGACGATTGGTATTGTTCGGATCTTCATTCCAAACCAACTAGGGTTAGTTCGAAAGCGCCAAGCTGCCGACTAGCCGTGCAGTCTTTGTGGCGGGAGTCGCATACGCTCCTCAGAGTACGTATTTAAGCCGCATGGAGTAGGAATTCACTGTGCTAATCAGGGCATTGATCGGTTCGAATTATCAATGTGACTGGAACATCCCCTTCCCAGTACGCGTACTCGGGCATTGAGTGACTGTGCGATTCTCGATAGTGCAGTTTCAGTCTACGTTTCATGCTGAAGCGGACTCCACAGTAGAGGCATCGATAAATGCCGAGAATTGGGCGTCCATCGGTTCTACCGCTGTTAGTTCCAGGGAGCGTTTCGCTTAACATTTCCAGTTCACTTGCGAGGCCAGAACGTAACTACGTTATGTAGTTGCTATATAATTAAAGTGGATGAATGATCCAACAACTTATACACGGCTGAGGTGGAATCTCTAAGGTCCAAAACTGAGAGGTGTCGAAGCGTAAGACGTAAATTCGGCAACTATGGCGTGTAGTTTTGACGCATATGGCAACCCCAGCAGCAAAGTCAACTTTGGCTGTACAGACAGTCGATTTGACAAAGGTGTATCGTGTCGGTCACACGGATTACCCGGCCCTGCGTGGGGTCACGCTAAAGATAGAGAAGGGAGAGCTTGTCTCGATCATGGGTCCCTCCGGTAGCGGCAAATCCACTCTCCTTAACCTGATCGGCGCCCTAGATAGGCCGACATCGGGGAAAGTGTTCGTGGACGGAATCGACATCAGAAAGTTAGGAGAGGATAAGCTGGCGCTGTTGCGCAACCGCAAGCTAGGTTTCGTCTATCAAACGTTCAATCTCATTCAAAGGCTGACCGCTCAAGAGAACATAGAAATGCCGCTGATCTCTCGGGGCATGCCCGACAATATTAGAAGAGATAAAGCAACCAAAATGCTGAGCGCTGTCGGATTACATGGCAAGGCTAAGAAACGACCGACCGAACTGAGCGGGGGAGAGCAGCAACGGGTCGCGATCGCACGAGCGCTTGTCACACGACCGTCAGTCATTATTGCCGATGAACCAACCGGCAACTTGGATTCGAAAACCACCGACGAAGTAGTCAGCCAATTCATTCAAGTAAACAAGCAATTCGGCACGACCATACTCATAGTCACCCATAACCCCGACATCGCTGAAAGAACACAGCATGTAATCTCGATTAAGGACGGATTGGTCGAAAGAGAACAGTACCTTCAACGGCTGGATTCATACTCAAAGGGGTAAGCCAAGCATGCTAGTTGCTGATTTGTTTAAGTTGGCAGCGAAGGCGCTTCTTGACCGTAAGATACGAAGCGTGCTCACGATTCTCGGCATCACTGTAGGCTCGGCGATCATCCTCGCGTTAATCGCAAGCTCAAGCGGACTGAACGCCGGCATAACCGCCAATATAGAGAAGACAGGCGCGAATGTGCTCACCATCCGAAATGCCGGCGGTTTTTTCGCCGCGGGCTCATCGAATACATACCAACTAAGCCAGACGGACATAAACTATCTTAAGACAATACCTGGAATCACTTACGTCTACCCCTACTACAACTTCGGCGCCTCCGTCAACAACGGGGGCCAGTCATTAGAATCAAGCCTCGTAGGTATCGACCTCTCCGCACTCCCGATCCTGTACAATGGTTTGACAGTAGCTGAGGGCTCAATCCCCCTGGTAGGGGATACGACATCCGCTGTTATCGGCTGGGCAATTGCGAACCCCACGTCGGGAACTCCAGTTGGGCTTCACCAAATGGTCTCAATGTCGATCACTGGAATTAAGGGTACCAAGTCAGCCGTGTCATACGCTGTACTCACGAGCGCGATCCTTACTGAATATGGAACGGCGTTGTTCTCAAACATTGATGACAACGTCTACATTTCATTTCAGGCCGCTACAATTCTATCTAAGACACCATACTTCAGTGGAATCTACGTTGTCGTCGACAACACGGATGACGTAAGCAATGTCCAGACTACGATCACGAATTATTATGGGAGCAATGTCCGCGTAATCAGCCCTGGGCAGATACTATCCAGCATCCAAGGTATCACGGGCCAGTTAACGGTCTTTCTCGGCAGTATTGGAGCCGTGTCGCTGTTCGTAGCCACGGTTGGAATCGTAAACACGATGTATGTTTCTGTCATGGAGCGTACGAGGGAAATCGGAATACTGAAAGCAATTGGTTATAGGCCCAGGCAAATCATGAGTATGTTCCTATCCGAAGCCGCACTGACTGGCGTAATCGGCGGCGTGTGCGGACTTGCCCTTGGCTACGTCCTCTCTTTCTTGATGGGGGGAATGCTTGGCGGGGCGACCCTCTTCGGCGGAGGAGGACGTGGACCCTTCGGTGGTGGCGGAGGAGGCGGCTCTATTCAACCAGTATTCTCAACAGAGCTCATAGTCTTCGCACTTACCTTCCCAGTCCTACTCGCCACAGTCGCGGGCCTCTATCCGGCCTGGAGAGCTTCGAGGATGAACCCGGTCGTCGCACTCAAGTACGAATAAGAAACAAAACTGAACCTTACGAGCCACTGGCCGATGAGTGCCGGTGATGGGTAGTCATCTAAGGATAGCTGGATCCGAAGAAGGCATCGAATAGGCTCCGGAGGAACGCCAAGATTGCCTCAAGTGGCCCGCCTCGCGTTTGCCCCCTCTGACCAGTTTGTGTTGTGCGTACTACTTGGACAAACCCAGTCGCTTCACCGAGTATCGGGACACTTGGTCGGTTGTTGTCGGTAGCGGAGACTTGGATGTTGAAAGTGTAATTTCCTACTTGAATGCCCGGCTTGAAGACGACAAGAATACTAAATGGTCTTGGTATGTTTGGATCAACTTCCCCCAAGAAGACGCTGGGCGTTTGGCCTGGGGCAAGCTGGTCAGAGTAGACGGTTACGTTAGCGTTGTATGAGGCAAGGTTTCCATTATTCAAGATGTTTCCCGAAATAGTTGTATTCCCGCCGGGAGAGATTTGAGATGGAGTTACCTGAATACCATAAACGACCAAGTTGATGTATCCCGTAACAGATAGCCCGAGCGTGTGTGATTCCGCTGTATAGGAAACGTCGCCCAACTGCTTGTAGGTAGCAGTGATTGTCCCTTGGTATGAACTACCGGCCGAGGAAGATGGAGCGTACACGTCGAAGGTGATCGCGACGCTTTGGCCGTAGTAGATAGAATCATAATGCCAGTTATTGTCGCCCACGATCGTCAACCCTGTTGGCAGGCTCACTTGGATACCTACATCGTAAATCGCAATGTAGCCGGTGTAGTCGTTCGTCACGGTAACTGTGACCGTGTTATTCAACCCCGCAATCAAACTTTGACCAGTCATTGAAACAGTCAAGTGGGCTGAAGTACTCTGAGCGAACCCAAAGGGGACCTGTGTCGCAAGGGGTAAGATGAGCAGGCATACGAAATATAGCCAGCGGCCCATTCGCCAATTCAAGACGTTTGCAACTCTCTGAGTGCCTTTATCCTTGAATCGAGCGTGGGATGCTTATCAAAGATTCTGGTAAGCCGGTTTCCAGCAGTTCGGTTAAACAAACACGCCAGTCTGGCCGACCCAAACTCCTCGTTCGCATAGCTCTGTGACTCTCGAATCTTTGCGAGAGCTGAGATCATCGGACTCTTTCCCACTAGTTCCGCCGCCGTCCTATCAGCGAGGAACTCACGAGTTCTATAAAAAGCGGGTTCGATGAGGTGACTCAGCGGATGAGCGAACAAAGCGATCCTAGTGGCGGTTGCAAAGGATCTGACTGTGAAATCATTATTCTTCAAATGTGATAATTCATGGGCAAGGCAAGCGTTCAATTCGTTTTCGTCTAAAGATTCGAGCAGTCCGACTGACATGGCCAACACGTACCGATGCTTCGAACTCGTGATGAACGCCGTAGGGTTCCCGGAATCTATAACTGAGACTTGAGGCGGACGGATCCCGATGCTAGAAGAGAGTCGTTCCACTCTGGACAGAAGTTCCTGTGGCGCCTGCACGAATGCCATTTCAGGGAAGAGTTGGCCGAGGGGTAGGCGTAGATTTCTGAACTCCAATGATACTGCGAACGCTGAAGCCGCTACAATCCCAATCGCTGTCAGTGTAACATTCAGGGTGAAGAATAATGAGAAAAAGTGTCGAACCCCCTCAGCTTCAAGGTACCGAGGACGAAACATATCAAAGTGCAACCATCCAGCGACAGTCAGTACGCTTTGGTAGAGCATCAGCGCAAGTCCGCCAAGCAAAACCACTGATTGCATTCTTGATGAGCCCCTCGCTAGAAAGGTTACACTCAGGATGGAAATGGTAAGTGTGGGAAGGAGAAGTGCGGATTCTCCGAGGTGATGTAAGCTCAGGGGACCTATTAGAAACCAGGCAAAAACCATCACAACGTTTGGCGTGACGATCATTTTTCCGCTTCCCTTCTGAGCCTACTTAGGTACTTGGAGATCACTCGCCGGTCTCCACGTGTACCTGCCATTTTATCCGTTAGGTACGCCACAGTAACGTCATTGAAGCCCCTTAACAGCGCGCCCATCACATTATTCACTACGGCGTGTTTGAATTCTTCTTCTGAGAGGCGGGGGGAGTATATGTAATGCGGTCCGCCATCTTTGATTAGCTTTCGAGACAGTATGCCCTTTCTGTAAAGCCTGTCAAGTATGGTAGCGACCGTTGTCACGGCGACCTGCCTGTTGCGGGAGAGGTTGTCATGAAAATCCTTTACGGAGAGGGGTTGACCAGTCTTCCACAATTCTTCGACTATTGCTGCTTCCAAGTCGCCCAAGGCGAAACGTATGTCGCGATTGCTTGGGTGAAGAACGTTAAGTTTCAACGACGACCAGGCCGACTACTGCCTGTAGTTAGGCTTATATAAACTACTTTAATTGATCGCGGAAGATAGGGTGATACTCATGCCAACTGCGCCGATCATAATCCCTGTCATAGTCGCAGGGCTTACATTGGGTTCTCTGCTCGTTTCTGAGAGCCACAAGATGACCAAGAAGAAGATTCTTGGAATATCACTACTCTCCGGCCTCCTCAACGTCGCAAACGCCTACGCCGTCTACCTATTGTTTCCCCCACCAAGTTTCAACAGATTTACTGGAGGAGGAACATTCGTCGGTGGAGGAGGCGGATTCGCAGGCGGAGGCGGGACTGCATTTCAATTTAGAAGCGCGGCCAGCTCCCCAACCTCTTTCCTCATCTTATCCTTCATAACAGGATTCCTAATCGTTCTCGTGATCGTTGAGATAGCACTATTCTACGCCCGACGCAAAAGTGGGCAGAGTGAGGAAGAGGAATCTGAGTCTGAGAAAGAGGAAGAAGAACCCAAACTAGAGGACGAAGATACGTAACACGTCTGGCAACGCCAATGTTAGGCTGCACCGCATGGCGAACCCACGTCAGGAAATTCATCGCAACCGTGCTGATGATCCTAATCCTGATAGAAGTGGTAGCGACCACATCCGTTTACGCCAGCGGTGCCAACACAAGCTCTGTAGCAGTGTCTCCTGGAAAATATGACCTAAAGCTAGGCGACGACTTCCCAACCTTCGGTAGCGTAAAGCTAAGCTACCCAGACAGCGCAATCCTAACGAATAGTTCAGGAGACCTTCTGTTCAGTGTCAACCTAAACCCACTCATGCTCAATCCAACTTCCGCGATAATTGGATCTTCGATTGCTGTCTGGGGATCTGGCTTCTCCTTAACTGATACAACTTGTACGTTATCAGGAACACCCGTTAGTCCCGGCTATGCTTGCAGCATTTCAAACGGCATCATAACTTCAGGTTCGTTCGTGGTAGGTGATGTCCCGTTCGGGACATACTCCATCACAGCAAAAGGCAATCAGGCTGGAGATGCTTCATCAAACACATTCACTGTATTACCACCATTATTATCGCTGACACCTTCTTCCGGCCCTGCCGGGTCTACGGTCACTGCGAATGGTTATGGATTTCACACGAATGATAACCCATGCACATTAGCAGGAACTCCAGTGTCGGGTTCACCGGTTTCATGCACAATAACAGGCAACGGCTTTACCGGACAGACATTCACTGTGACCAGCGTACCATCTGCCGTCTACAACATCGTGGCCTCGGGCAACACGCCCGGCGACTCTACAGGAGCCAGCTTCCAAGTAACAGCAGCCTCTCAACAGATCACACTCACTCCGTCATCGTCAAATTCACCTTACACTAGCGTCGTTGTAAGCGTGAGCGGAACTGGTTTCTTGGGTACAGACACCAGTTGCGCGCTGAACGGCAACATTGTAATGTCAGGCACTGCTACGTGTTCCATTGCAGGAGGCTCTTTGACAGGGTCATTCACAACGCGGGCCGTCGGAGTTGGTGTCTACAATGTCGTCGCGACCGGCACGAATGGAATTGCGTCCGATTCAGCGAGTACCGATTTTGTTGTGCTTTCGTCTAACCCGTCAACGCCAATTTCTGCACCAGTGTCCATCGACATCTACGTCCCTCCAGATTTCTCGGGCATCACGCTAAGCCAAACCTGGACAAGCTTAACGAACTACTACGATCAAAGCAGCATCTCAGTGAGGAGGCAATCGAGCTCTGATCCGATTGGACCAAACTGGTGGAAAATCACGGTCAGTAACATTACCGTGACACATAGCCCCGCCTCTTACTCGCTTCCTCTGGTAGCTCACCGCTTTATCCTTGCTAATCAAACTGAGTATATTCGACTCTTTCAGGTAATTTCACCGACTACAGCAGGGCGGTATTTCTTCAAAGCCTTCATCAATGGCGTCTCAATAGGAGCTCAGAACTTTCCAACGCTAGTTGTGAAGGCTAGCCGTGACCCGGCGTACATCTCCGGAGTTCTTCGAGAGTGGGGTGATCGAAATTTTGCCAAGGCAGGTCAACCAATAAGTCTGTCCTATGGAACGGGAGCACGCGTAGTAGCAACGGGATATGACTATCTTGGCCGTGCAGTCTCAGCGCAGGCGTTTGTGAACTCGACTGCTGATGGGAACTATACGCTCTTTGGAGTGGCTCCGGGAACGTACAACATAACCGCGTACGCAGGCGGGTATGCACCAGCGTATAGACCTGAGACCGTAAGTGTCCTAGCGGCCCAGTCACTAGAGGGGGTCGACATCTTCATGTCCGAGAGCGTCGAGATAACTGGAACGGTTCTCTCTACCTGTTACG
>Ga0335081_10008828_pt1 | contig 16182 bp, 15 predicted proteins | sample Lox_Sample_35_FD_206713 | JGI IMG/M metagenome (GOLD analysis project Ga0335081, IMG submission 206713) | Soil microbial communities from Loxahatchee National Wildlife Refuge, Florida, United States - Lox_Sample_3.5 | ecosystem: Environmental > Terrestrial > Soil > Wetlands | place: USA... | reverse complement strand
TGCGGGGGCAGCTGCGGATTTGGCTCAAGGCTTAAGTCCAAAAGGCTTGCGCCCAAAAGGCTTGCGCCCAAAGCCGCACCGCATTCCCTATTCACCCTCGACATGAGGGACCATCGATCCGCTAGTGATAGATTTGGCCGGGCGGCCCTGTCAATCTGCCGGCCAGGCTCCTGACGGCAAAGGAACATGTCGAACGCGGCAAATCTCACTCTGGTCCTTGGCGGCGCCCGTTCCGGCAAAAGCCGCTATGCGGAGAGCCTGATTGCAGCGCTGCCGCCGCCGTGGCAGCCGCCGTGGACTTACCTGGCGACCGCGGAAGCGGGCGATGCGGAAATGGCGGCGCGCATCGCCGCGCATCGCGCACGCCGCGGTGCGGACTGGCGCACGATCGAGGCGCCGCGCAATCTCGCGGCCGCGATCAAGACATGCCTGACCGCGCCGGTGCTGGTCGATTGCCTCACATTGTGGCTGTCGAACCTGATGCTGGCCGACGCCGCGATCGACACAGAGATCGATCGCTTGGAGCAGACCTTGAAGAGTGCGCGCGTGCCGACGGTGCTGGTCGCCAATGAAGTGGGCTCCGGCATCGTACCGGACAATCCGCTCGGCCGGCGCTTTCGCGACCTGCAGGGTGTCCTCAATCAGCGCATGGCTGCGCGCGCCGATCGCGTCATCCTGGTCGTCGCCGGATTGCCGCTGGCGATCAAGGGAACGTTGTAGAGTGCCGCCATGACCCAACCGATCGATGACACCGAAGCGGAACGCCACCGCGCCAAGATGGCCAAGCGCAAGGCCGTGCAGGATGCCGAAGTCGCCGAAAAGACCATCGAGAAGGGCTTGCTCATCGTCCATACCGGCACCGGCAAGGGCAAATCGACAGCGGCCTTCGGGCTTGCTTTACGCATGCTCGGACGCGGCCGGCGCGTCGGCGTGGTGCAGTTCATCAAAGGCGCCTGGCATTCGGCGGAGCGCGACGCGCTGGCCAGATTCGGCGATCAGTTGCTCTGGCACACCATGGGCGAAGGCTTTACCTGGGAGACGCAGGATCGCACCCGCGATATCGCCGCCGCGGAGCGCGCCTGGGGCAAGGCGCGCGAACTGATCGCCGACCCGAGCCTGGCGATGATCGTGCTCGACGAGCTCAATATCGCACTGCGCTACGAGTATCTCGATCTCAATTCCGTCGTCGCGGCGCTCACCGCGCGGCGTCCCGACCTGCACATCGTGGTGACCGGGCGCAACGCCAAACCCGAACTGATCGCCGCCGCCGATCTGGTAACCGAGATGACGCTGGTGAAGCACCATTTCGCCGCCGGCGTGAAGGCGCAAGCCGGCATCGAGTTTTAGCGCATGATCCGGAAACGTGGGAACCGGTTTTCCGAAAAGATCATGCGCCATCAAAACGGCATGTCCGCTCGAAAGCGATCAGGGCGATAATCGCATGACTGCGCGCGCGCTGATGTTCCAGGGCACCGGATCCGACGTCGGCAAGTCGCTCATCGTCGCCGGACTGGCGCGCGCCTTCACGCTGCGCGGGCTCCGGGTGCGGCCGTTCAAGCCGCAGAACATGTCGAACAATGCCGCGGTGACGACGGATGGCGGCGAGATCGGCCGCGCGCAAGCCTTGCAGGCCCGCGCGGCCCGCGTGCCGCCGAGCGTGCACATGAATCCGATATTGCTCAAGCCGCAGAGCGAAATCGGCGCGCAGATCGTGGTGCAAGGGTGCGTTTACGGCAGCGCCAAGGCTGCGGCCTATCAGCAGATCAAGCGCGATCTTCTGCCTTACGTGCTGGATAGTTTCGCGCGGCTGCGCGGCGAGGCCGACATCGTGCTGGTCGAGGGCGCCGGCAGTGCATCGGAAGTCAATCTGCGCGACAACGACATCGCCAATATGGGCTTTGCGCGCGCGACTGATGTTCCGGTCGTGCTCATCGGCGACATCGACCGTGGCGGCGTGATCGCGAGCCTTGCCGGCACCAAGACGGTGATCGCACCGGACGACGCCGCTTTGATCCGCGGCTTCATCGTCAACAAATTCCGCGGCGACGCGGCGCTGTTTGCCGATGGCATGGCGAGGATCGCGCAACTGACCGGATGGCGGCCGCTTGGGCTGGTGCCGCACTTTCCCGACGCCCGGCTATTGCCGGCAGAAGACGCGCTAGCGCTCGAGCAAAATCGTCCCGCGAAATCACAGACGCGGATCCGCATCGCTGCGCCAATCTTGCCGCACATCGCCAATTTCGACGATCTCGATCCGCTCGACGCCGAGCCCGCGGTCGAACTCGTCCGCGTACGGCCGGGCGCGGCGCTGCCCGGCGACGCCGATCTGATCATTATTCCCGGTTCGAAAGCCACCATCGCCGACTTGAATGCGCTGCGCGCCGCCGGATTCGATATCGATATCGCCGCACATCACCGCCGCGGCGGACAGGTTTTGGGTCTCTGCGGCGGATTTCAGATGATGGGACGCAGCGTTGCCGATCCCGACGGCATCGAAGGCCCGCCGGGGAAGGTCGACGGGCTTGGCCTGCTCGACGTCGAGACGACGCTTTCCGCGGAAAAGCGCCTGGAGCCGGTGGCCGGCATGACCACCGACGGTGCGCCGTTTGCCGGCTACGAGATGCATATGGGCGTCACTACAGGACCAGACTGCGAGCGGCCGTTCGCGCGGCGCGACGATGGCACCCCGGAAGGCGCGATGGCGGCCGACGGCCGCGCCATCGGGACCTATATCCATGGCCTGTTCGCAAATGATCGGCAGCGCGCGGCCTGGCTTGATCGCTTTGCCGCCGGATCGGCAAACCTTGCTTATGAGGCCTCGATCGAGCGCACGCTCGATGCACTCGCCGCGCACCTTGCCGCGCATCTCGATCTCGACGCACTGCTCAGGCTGGCGCGTTGATCAGCGCCGCCAAAGCGGCGAGAGCGGCGATCAAGATCGCATCGGCCGCGCGATAAAGCGCCAGCGCGCGGCGGACGTCGGCCGCCGTCGCGTCCCAACGACCGCCGCCCATCACGGCGTCGTCGATCGGCACGCCGCCATAACTGCGCGGCCCTGCCAGTGAAAGCCCCAGCGCGCCGGCCATCGCGGCTTCGGGATAACCGGCATTCGGCGAGCGGTGCCGCGGCGCATCGAGCCACACGGTTTGCCACGCTGCGACCGGTGCCGCATCCTTGCACAGCGCGGCCGCGGCAATGAGAAACAGCGCCGCGAGCCGCGACGCCGGCAGGTTGACGAGATCGTCGAGCCTGGCCGCGGCGCAGCCGAAGGCTTCGTGCCGCCTGGTGCGGTGGCCGATCATGCTGTCGGCGGTGTTGATGGCCTTGTAGACTACGATGCCGGGGAGCCCGGCAATGGCAAGCCACAGCACCGGCGCGACGACGGCGTCGGAGAAGTTCTCGGCCAGGCTCTCGATCGCCGCGCGCGCGACGCCCGCGGCATCGAGCGCCGCCGTATCGCGACCGACGATGTGCGATACTGCGCCGCGCGCGGTGCCGATGTCGCCCGTGTCGAGGGCTGTCGCGACGGCGGCAACGTGCCGGTGCAGGCTGCGTTGCGCCACAAGTGTGCCGGCAATGAGGGCGACGATGAAGAAGCCGAACGGCCAACGGAACAGTTCGCGTTCCATGACGAAGGCAATCAAGCCGACGATGACGATGACGATCAACAACGCCACCGCGCCCATCAACCGCCGCATCTTCGCGCTTGCCGTTTCGCGATTGAGCGCGCGGTCGAGTTCGCCGATCAGGGCGCCGATCCAGGCCACCGGATGCCCGATCGCGCGCAGAAGCATGTTCGGATAACCGAGGCAGAGCTCCATCAGCATGGCGAGAACCGCAATCGCAACGGACATGGTGCCCTTTGGCGGCGCGAGCGCACCGCGTCTGGATGGCGGCGAGCACGGTGGCGACCTCGCCGCCGCGCGGCGGCTGTTTCCGGCCGCCGCCGAACCTTTCGTCGACCTTTCGACCGGGATCAATCCTAACCCATATCCGCTGCCACGTTTGCAGCCTGAAATCTTTGCGCGCCTACCGGACTCCGCCGCTTTGGAGCGCGTTTGTGCCGCTGCGGCAAAAGCCTACGGCGCGCCGTCGCCTGCTTGCGTGGTGCCGGCGCCGGGCAGCCAGATTTTGCTGCCGCTGATCTGCGGCCTGGTTCGGCCGGGTCGCGCCGCCATTCTGATGCCGACCTATTCCGAGCATGCCCGTGCCGCCGCGCTTGCGGGTCATGCCGTCGCAGAAGTCGGCGATCTCGGAGCAATAGGTGACGCCGACCTCGTGGTCGTCACCAATCCCAATAATCCGGACGGCCGGTTGTTTGCCAAAAGCGCTCTGCTTGCACTTGCCGGGAGGCTTGAGGCGCACGGCGGCGTGCTCCTTGTCGATGAGGCCTTCATGGATGTCGTGCCGCGCGGTGCGAGCCTCGCTTCGGATATTGTGCCCGGCAACATCGTGGTGCTGCGTTCGTTCGGCAAGTTTTTCGGCTTGGCCGGACTGCGATTGGGATTTGCGCTTGCCGCGCCGCCACTGGCCGCACGTTTGTCGGCCCGGCTCGGCCCTTGGGCGGTTTCCGGCCCGGCGCTCGAAGTCGGCGCCGCGGCGCTCGCCGATCACGATTGGATCGAGAAGACGCGCCACCGGCTCGCCACCGCCGCCGCGCGGCTCGATGCGATCTTGAGCGATGCGGGCCTCGACGTTGTCGGCGGCACGACGCTGTTCCGGCTGACCCGCACGCCGGCGGCGCGCGCATTATTCCAGCATCTCGGGAACGCCGGCATTTTGACGCGTATTTTTTCCGATCATCCCGAGTGGCTCCGTTTCGGTTTGCCCGCGGCCGAGCCCGATTGGGAGCGTTTGCGAATTGCGGTGGCCGAATTTCGCGGCGGACGCTAGGTTGCGTCATGGCAGCGCGCTTGCGTCCACCCAGCGAAGCGGCCGAACCCTCGACGCGGCGCGCGGTCGAATTCGATCCCGCCTTCCGCGCGCGCCTGCACGACCTTCTGGTCTGGCGCCGCGACGTCCGCCGCTTCCGACGCGAGGGACTGCCGAGCGGCACCCTGGAAACGCTGATCGAGCTCGCCTGTCTCGCGCCATCGGTGGGATTAAGCCAACCGTGGCGCTTCGTGATTGTCGAGGACGTCGGCCGGCGCAGCGCGATCCGGGACAATTTTGCTCTTTGCAATGCGCAGGCGCTGGCCGCGCAGGATTCCTGCCGCGCCAGTTCCTATGCGCGGCTCAAGCTCGCCGGGCTGGAGGAGGCGCCGGTGCATTTCGCGGTCTTCGCCGATCGATCGACCACGCAAGGCCACGGCCTCGGCCGCCGCACCATGCCGGAAATGATCGAATATTCGGCGGTGACCGCCGTGCATACGATTTGGCTGGCCGCGCGCGCCCAGGGCATCGGCATGGGGTGGGTCTCGATTCTCGATCCCCCACGGGTTGCCGAAATTCTTGATGCGCCCGCGGCATGGAAATTCATCGGCTATTTTTGTCTCGGTTATCCGCAGACCGACGAGATCGCGCCGGAACTCGAACAGGCCGGCTGGGAGCAACGGCGCGCGACGTCGATCGTCATCCGCCGCTGACCCGAATTTATTTCTCCCCTGCCCAACCGCACCTGAAAGTGCACGTGAGCCCGTACGGGCATGTGCCAAAACATGTCACCTGCCCTGGCACCTGCCTTGCTCAGTTCACCGCGACGTTTGCGGCTGTTCCGGAACGATAAAGCACGTCGCCGGACCGGCCGCACGGACGCAGGGCAATGGAGCGGCGGCCGATGCGACGAGATCGCCGCCCGCCGAGGGAGAGAGCGGTGTTAACCTTGAGCTGTGCCAGAATGGCTTCGGCGTTGCGTCGTGCGACGCGCATCAGGACCGCGAGTCTATCGGTCGTGGCATTGATGACGATGTTGAGCGCGGCCCATGCCGAGGACTTTGCGGCCGGCGGCTGCATCGGCAGCGGCGACTCATTGAACTGCGTCGTGCGCTGGGGCGAGGCGCACGATCCGTATGTCAGGATCGTGCCGCAGCCCGCCGACGATACCGCCCGGAAACAGGCGTCCGAGCGCGACCGCAAATGGGAAGAGCGCTGCAAGCCGACGGTCGCGCAGGATCGTTACGGCGTTCCGCGCTACCAATATGCGGCGCCGGGTTGCGCCTTCGGCGTCATACAATAAAAACGCCGCGGCGGATCAACGATAGCCGTTGGACGATTTCGCGGTTCGCTCCGGATGCCGCCAGGCGGCGATCGGAGTCTTGACCGCGCCCGGCATATATTTGGCGACGACCGTCGGATCGAGCTGGGCCATTGCGCCGTCGGGCAAGCGATACCAGGTCTCGTCACGCCCGAACAACGCAATGCCGAGGTAGCCGCGCACCGTCAGGGTCTGGCCGTCGGGACTGACCCGCATCATCGCGCTATAGATATTGCCGTCGCGCGGATCGAGAATATTGCCCTCGTCGTATTCCAGGCCGTTGCGCTTCATGTCACGGATCAGCGGCAGTCCGAGCAGCGGCTGATCTTTGCGGTCGTCGCGGCAACTCGAACAGATCGGATTTTTCGGATCGTTCGGCCGCGGGAAAAGCTTGGCGATGGCGCCTTCATACATGCCGTTCTGCTCGACGAACAAAAACCAGCCGACGGACTTGCCGGTGTCGGGGTCGACCTTCTGCCACAGACCGGCGACCGACGGCTCGGCCGCCGGCTCGGAATAGGCGATGCCGGCCAGCGCGATGAGTGACGTGAACATTGTCGCCATGAGCAGCTTTGTCGAATGCATGACCAAAAGTCCTCTTCATTCGCCGTGTTCGGTCCGAATCGTTGCGGCGACGTTGATGGCGGAGAGTGATTACTCGTTCCACAATGCGGTGATTTAACGACGCCGGGATGGAGGTAACGCCATAGTGTTCCGGCCCCGGAACCCAACACTCCGGCTTTGCCATTTGGTCGCGGCGCGCCTTCGGGAACTTCGTCCGCCGCTGCTCGTTCAACGTCGGATCGGGTCGTCTCCGTCTCGACCAATTCTCGCTTGCAATCCCCCATGTAGCTTCTCATGATCGTGCCCGATACTGCCGTCTGGTTATTTGAGCCTGGGATTTGAATATGCGGCGGATCAATTCCGTGCCGCGTTCGCCGTCGCGCACCAGCCTGGCGCTAGCCGATTTGCGCGGGATCGTGATCCTGATCGTGCTCGCCTTCCACGCCATGCTGGCCTACCTGAACTGGATTCCGGTAACCGGTTCCGGATTTGACAGTCCGCCCTACGGTTGGCGCGCATTCCCGATCGTCGACCCTCATCGCTTTTTCGGCTTCGACCTGATTTGCGCCTGGCAAGACGTTTATCTGATGTCGCTGATGTTCTTTCTCTCCGGGCTGTTTGTCGGCCCGAGTCTGGCGCGCAAGAAAGCGTGGATTTTCTTGCGCGACCGCTTATTGCGCATCGGTTTGCCTTACGCGTTCGGCATTGCCGTCGTCATCCCCGTGGCGATCTATCCGGCCTACGCCTTGACCGCGGCCGATCCGAGCATCGCGAATTACTGGTATAGCCTGCGCGCGCTGCCGTTCTGGCCGAACGGGCCATTGTGGTTTCTCTGGCAGCTTCTGGCATTGAACGTCGTTACCGCCGGACTGCACTTCATCGCGCCCAATGCGATACCGGCGCTCGGCCGCTGGTCGGCGACGGCGGACAAACAGCCCACCCGCTATTTTGGCGCCCTGCTCGCCGTGTCGGCCGTAGCCTATGTCCCGCTGGCGATCGCCTTCACGCCTTGGGCCTGGTCCAATTCCGGACTATTGGCCGTGCAGTTTTGCCGGCCGCTGCTCTACGCGGTGTATTTCTTCGCCGGTGTCGGCATCGGCGCCGCCAACATCGAACGCGGTCTCCTCGCGGTCGATGGTATCCTGGCGCGGCGCTGGACCCACGCGCTTGCAGCCGCGCTCGCCTCGTTGTTTCTCTGGATGGGCCTGACGGCGCTGACCATGCAGCACGGTGCTTCGCTCGGCGCCCGGATCGCCGCCGATCTGAGCTTCGTGCCGGCCTGCGCCGCCGGCTGCTTTTTCCTCATCGCGGTCTGCCTGCGCTTCGCGACCGGCACTTCGCGGCTCCTCCGCTATTTGTCGGCCAACGCCTATGGCCTCTATCTGGTGCACTACGTGTTCATTGTGTGGCTGCAATACACGCTCCTTGCCGCGCCGCTGTTCGCCATCGTCAAGGCGGTAATCGTATTTGGCGGCACGTTGTTCTTGAGCCTGGCGACAACGTTTGCGGTGCAACGCTTTTCCTGGGGCGCTCGTCTCATCGGCACGCCGCAGCGTGCGGTTGCCGCCTCGTGACCTTCTGAGCGCAAGCGCGATCCGCTCGGGACGCGACTGCAAGAACGTCCTATAATCCATTCCTCGTTCGGCGATTGTTTCGGCAGGCGCCGCCGCGCCTGCGGCCGACCGGCCCCGAGGCCGCCATGATTGCCGCGCTACGCGTGCTTTTGGCTGTTCTCTTGGCGCTGCTTGCCGCCCCGGCCAGCGCCGCGCAACGCGCGCTCGTCCTGGAAGTCAACGGCCCGATCGGACCGGCCATCGCCGATTACATCGTGGACAAGATCGATGCGGCCTCGCCCGGCGACATCGGCCTGATCGTGCTGCGCATGAACACGCCGGGCGGCCTCGATTCGTCGATGCGCGAGATCGACACCGCGATCCTGGCTTCGCCGGTCCCGGTCGCGACCTTTGTCGCGCCAAGCGGCGCGCGCGCCGCCAGCGCCGGCACCTATATCGCCTATGCCAGCGCCATCGCCGCCATGGCGCCGGGCACCAATATCGGCGCCGCGACGCCGATCCAGCTCGGCGGCAATCCGCTGGCGCCCAGCGGCGGCTCGGAGCAGAAAACTCAAGGCAAACCGGGCGAACCGGCCGATACCGAAACGCGCAAGATCATCAACGACGCGGTCGCCTATATTCGCAGCCTCGCCGCCGTCAACGGCCGCAATGCCGACTGGGCAGAGGATGCGGTGCGCAACGCCGCGAGCATCTCCGCCGACGAGGCGCTCAAGCTTCATGTCATCGACGTGATCGCCGGTGACGTGCCTGGCCTTGTCCGCCAGGTCGACGGCCGTACCGTGACCGTGGCCGGCAAGCCGCTGCAACTGAAGACCGCCGCACTGCACGTCGTGACGGCACCGCCCAACTGGCGCATCAAGCTTCTCGCTCTGATCACCAATCCGAATGTCGCCTTTCTTCTCATGTTGATCGGCGTCTATGGGTTGATCCTGGAATTTTTCAACCCAGGAGCGGTGGCGCCGGGCTTGATCGGCTCGATTTCGCTCGTGGTCGCGCTCTACGCACTGGCCTTCATTCCGGTCAATTATGCCGGCGCCGCGCTGGTGATCATCGGTATCGGGTTGATGATCGCCGAGGCCCATATCGGCGCGTTCGGTGCGCTCGGCGTCGGCGGTATCGCCGCTTTCGTCATCGGCGCGCTCATGATGTTTCCATCGCAGACGCCGGGCTTCGAACTTTCGGCGGCCGTCGTGATCGGCGCCGCCATCGGCAGCGCCGCGCTCATCCTGCTCGTGTTCGCCGCCTTGCTGCGTTCTCGCAAGCGTCCGGTGGTGACCGGCGGCGAAGCCGTGATCGGCGCCGAGGGCGAAGTGGTTTCGTGGGACGGCGAACAGGGCCTGGTGCGCATTGCCGGCGAAATCTGGCGCGCGCGGGCCGACGCACCGATCGCCGCCGGAGCCCTCATCAGAGTCGTCAAGCGCGACGGCCTCGTTCTGCGCGTACAATCGATGTGAACCGGCCGCTTGCCACAGACCTCAAAACGGGGAGCACCGTAATGTTCATCACCACCATCGTCGTCGTTGCCGCCTTGTTTCTGATGTTTATCTACGCATCCATCCGCGTCTTGCGCGAATACGAGCGCGGCGTGGTGTTCACGCTCGGCCGCTATACCGGCACCAAGGGCCCCGGGCTCATTCTGCTTTATCCGTTCATCCAGCAGATGGTGCGCGTCGACCTGCGCGTGGTGGTCGACGAGGTGCCGCCGCAGGACGTGATTTCCCGCGACAACGTCTCGGTCAAGGTCAGCGCCGTCATTTATTTCCGCGTGATCGACGCCGAGAAGGCGATCATTCAGGTCAGCAATTATCTGGCCGCGACCAGCCAGCTCGCGCAGACCACGCTGCGCTGGGTGCTGGGCAAGCACGATCTTGATCAGATGCTGGCCGAGCGCGACAAGCTCAATGCCGACATCCAGGACGTGCTCGACAAGCAGACCGAAGGCTGGGGCATCAAGGTGTCCAATGTCGAGCTCAAGCGCATCGACCTCGACGAGAGCATGGTGCGCGCGATCGCCCGCCAGGCCGAGGCCGAGCGCGAGCGCCGCGCCAAGATCATCAACGCCGAGGGCGAACAGCAAGCGGCGCAAAAGCTCGTGGAAGCGGCGCGCATCCTCGGCGGCGTGCCGCAGGCGATGCAATTGCGCTATCTCGGCACGCTGTTCGATATCGCCAATGAGCGCGGCTCGACCATCGTGTTTCCGCTGCCGATCGAGCTGATGGAGGCCTTTATCCGCAACACTCCGCGCAACGCGCCGGAAACGCATCCGTAGGCGGCGATGCCACAGTCACGCCCGCCACCCTACTCGCAATGATGGAGCCCCGGGGAGGCCGGCCCCCGGCCTACCGCCGCCGACTCCTCTTGGGCGTGGCGCCGCGGCGCGGAGCGGGCTGCCGCGGGCAATTCCCGCGCTAAGTTGCCGCTCATTCGCAAAAAGGTTTGAGCGCGGCCGTACCAATGTTATGTGATCGCGCCAAGATCGCGGCCACATGTCTCCCGGCCGCGATTTCTGCGACAAATCCGTGACAACGAATCCTCCATTGCCGGGCGCGAAGACATGCGGGTGATCGTCCCAATTTCGGTCGGAGGCTTTACGCGCCTGTTCAGCCGATGGGACGTGCTCGCGGTGTTGTTGATCATCGGCCTTCTGGTGTTTCTTGGCGAGGCGAGCCGCCATCTATTCGAGCCGCTTGCCGAGCTGGAGAAGCAGCCGCCCTCGCTCGACCCGCGCAACCTGCCGGAATATGCCGCACGCACCACGCTGCGCATGCTCATCGCCATGGTGCTGTCGCTTATCTTCACCTTCACCTATGCGACGCTCGCCGCCAAGAACAAGCGCGCCGAGCGGCTGTTGGTGCCGCTGCTCGATATTCTGCAATCGGTGCCGATCCTCGGCTTCATCTCGGTCACGGTCGTGTTCTTCATGGAGCTCGCGCCCGGGCGCGTGCTCGGCGCCGAATTTGCCTCGATCTTCGCCATCTTCACCAGCCAGGCCTGGAACATGGCGTTTTCCTTTTACCAGTCGTTGCGCACGGTGCCGGCCGAGCTGGAAGAGGCGTCGCGAAACTTCCACCTCAGCGCCTGGATGAAGTTCTGGCGGCTCGACGTGCCGTTCGCCATGCCGCAGCTGATCTGGAACATGATGATGTCGATGTCGGGCGCCTGGTTCTTCGTCGTCGCGTCGGAAGCGATCAGTGTCGGCAACACCACCATCACGCTTCCCGGCGTGGGCTCCTATATCGCCTTGGCGATCGAGCACCAGGATCTCAAGGCGGTCGCCTGGGCGATCGCGACCATGCTGGTGGTGATCCTGATCTACGACCAGGTGCTGTTCCGGCCGCTGGTGGCGTGGGCGGACCGCTTCCGCTTCGAGCAGGAAGCCGGCGTGCTGCCGCCGCGCTCCTGGGTTTTCGACGTCCTGCGCCGCTCCCGCATCATCGAACGGCTGACGCGGCCATTTGCGGCGCTGTGGCGGTTGACGATGCGGCCGCGGCGGACGGATAAACCGGATTCCGGCAAGCACACGCTGCCGCTCGCGCAGAACCGGATTGCTTTCCAATTCGGCCTCATCCTCGCTGCGCTCGGCGCCGCGGCGTTGTGGCAGATCAGCCACTTCATCATCGGGGGCATCACGCTCGCCGACGTGGGCACCACGATCCTGCTCGGTTTTGCCACCCTCGCCCGCGTCGTTGTCCTCATCGCCATTGCCAGCGTCATCTGGGTTCCGGTCGGCGTCTGGGTCGGCACCCACTCGCGCGCGGCGGTCATCGTGCAGCCGGTGGCGCAGTTCCTTGCCGCCTTCCCGGCCAACGTGGTGTTTCCGGTCGTCGTCTCGCTGATCGTCGTCTGGCGGCTCGATCCGAATATCTGGCTCAGCCCGCTGATGATCCTCGGCACGCAATGGTATATTCTGTTCAACGTCATCGCCGGGGCGGCGGCGATCCCGGCCGAGTTGCGCGCCGTCGGCGTGAACTTGCACGTGCGCGGCTGGCTATGGTGGCGACGCATCGCGCTGCCGGCGGTGCTGCCTTATTACGTCACCGGAGCGATCACCGCGTCCGGAGGCTCGTGGAACGCGAGCATCGTCGCCGAGGTGGCGTCCTGGGGCCATGAGCATCTGCAGGCGTTCGGCCTTGGCGCCTATATTGCGCAGCAGACCGACGCCGGCGATTTCCACCGTATCGTACTCGGCATCATCGTGATGAGCATGTTCGTCGTCGTCATCAATCGCGTGTTCTGGCGTCCGCTTTATTTCTACGCCGAACGCAAATTCCGGCTGGGATGAGGGATCGCCATGACCGCCGCCCTTCTTGACGTTCACGCCCTGCGCCAATCGTTTCCGCGCGCCGATGGCGGCGAGCATTTGGTGCTCGACGGCGTCGAGCTGTCGCTCAATCAAGGTCAGATCGTCGGCCTGCTCGGCCGCACCGGCTCGGGCAAATCGACCTTGCTCCGCTTGATCGCCGGGCTGACCGAACCGTCGGCGGGCACGATCACCTATCTCGGCGAGCCGGTTCATGCGCCGGCGCCCGGCATTGCCATGGTGTTCCAGTCCTTCGCGCTGTTTCCCTGGCTGACGGTTCTGGAAAACGTGCAGCTCGGCCTCGAAGCGCTCGGCCTTCCCGAGGCGGAAATCCGCAAACGCGCGCTGGCGGCGATCGACCTGATCGGCTTGGACGGTTACGAGTCGGCGTTCCCGCGCGAATTGTCAGGCGGCATGCGGCAGCGCGTCGGCTTCGCCCGGGCGCTGGTCGTGCATCCCAATATTCTCCTGATGGACGAGCCGTTCTCCGCGCTCGACGTGCTCACTGCGGAGACGCTGCGCACCGATTTTCTCGAGCTGTGGGGTGACGGCAAATTGCCGATCAAAGGCGTGATCCTGGTCACGCACAATATCGAGGAGGCGGTGCTGATGTGCGACCGCATCCTGCTGTTTTCCACCAATCCCGGCCGCATCATCAGCGAAATTGCCGTCGATTTGCGGCAGCCGCGCAACCGGCTCGATCCGCAGTTTCGCGAGCTGGTCGAAAAAATCTACGTGGCGATGACCGCACGCCGGCCGACGCCATTGCAAATCGGCGCCGGGACGGCGGCCACGATCTACAGCATGCTGCCGCGCGTTTCCGCCAATCTGTTGTCCGGCCTGATCGAGACGCTGGCCGCACCGCAGTTCCACGGCAAAGCCGATTTGCCGGTGCTCGCCGATGAATTGGCGATGGACTCCGATGAACTGTTTCCGGTCGCGGAATCGCTGCAGCTGTTACGGTTCGCCGAGGTCGAAGGCGGCGACATCAAGCTCACCGATACCGGCAAGCAATTTGCCGAGCTTGGCACCGATGACCGCAAGAAGCTGTTCCAGCGCCAGCTCTTGGCCTGTGTCCCTCTGGCGGCTCATATCCGGCATGTGCTGCAGGAGCGCGCCAATCACGTCGCGCCGAAGTCCCGTTTCTTCGATGAGCTCGAAGATCACATGACCTCCGAGGACGCCGAGCTCACCTTGCGGGCGGTGATCGCATGGGGCCGTTACGCCGAGGTCTTCGCCTATGACGACGATTCCGGGACGTTCAGCCTGGAAAATCCAACCTGACGGGCTGGGAAAATCTCCTTAAGGCGGCTGCGGCTCCATTCCGCGGCAACCCTATTGCCGTTACAATCAGGAAGGCGGGTCATTGGCGCGAACCTTTAGTTGGTTCGCACGACGGCCCGCGTTGACAGAGCATGGTTCGTCTTGGCGGCAGCCACGCCGCCCCACGGAGCCATGCGCGAGGACGAGGGCGACCATGTCAATCATATCGAGCATCGAACGCGGCAGCCATTGGCGTTGGCTGCTTTTGGGATCTTTGGCGTTGAATCTGTTCTTCGTCGGCGCGGCGGGCGCCGTGGCCATCCGCCTGTCCGGTCCGGTGCCGTTGCAGCCGGTGGCCCGGATCGACCACAGCCTGGCCGGCCGGCTCGACCGCATCGCGGCAAAGCTGCCGCCTACCGACGCCAGCGTATTGCGCGCACAGCTCCGCGATGAGGCGGTGAAGGTCGCCACCGCGGAAGCCGATCTTCGTCTGGCGCAAGAAGAAGTGCGCCGGACGCTGCGCGCGCAGCCGTTCGATGCCGCGGCGATGCGTGCCGCCATGGCGGCAAGCCGCGTCGCCCACGATAAATTCGATCAAGCGCTGCACGACACCATCGCCGCCGCCGCGGCCAAAATGTCGGTCGCGGGCCGCACCACGCTCGCCGACTGGCGGACCGAGCAGCGGAGCTCCGGCCATTCCGTGAGATCGTTTTGATTGGAGCATGATCCGGGAAAAGGCATGCCCTCGGAAGATCATGCTCAATCAGAAAGCTAGAGCCCAGTTTTGATTCCATCAAAACCGATGAGGCTCTCGTCACGTCGCGCCGCGCCGGCCTTGGGTGGCGATCGCCAATAGCGCGCGCTCCGCGACAGTCTCGGCGAGCAAAGGCCGGCGCCGCGATTGCAGCACCGCGTCGGCAAGCTCGGTCATGGCGGTGGCGAGCCGCGCCGCGTTCCAGGCTTTCAATGCCGCGTCGACCAGCGCTTTCCTGCGAAAGTGCAGCGGCGGCTGCACGGCGTCGAGCGAAAACGGCGCGCCGTCCTCGATCGCGATACGCCATTTGTGCAGCTGTGCGAGTTGACGCTGGGCGTTGAATAACAGTGATCCGACGGAGGTGCCCGCGGTCCGCGCCTTGGCAAGCTGCGCTTCGAGCTCGGCGGGACGGCCGGCGAAAGCGGCGTCGACGATGTCTTCCAGCGCCAGCGCCGAAGCATCGGACACCACGGCGATCACGTCCTCGACGCCGACTTGATTGCGGCCGCGCGCATAAAGCGCGAGTTTGCGAATTTCGTTGCGCGAGGCGGCGCGGTCGCCGCCAAGCAGGGGGATCAGAAGCGCCCGCGCTTCGGGCGCCAGGGTCAAGCCGGCGGCGCGCATCTCCTCGTCAATCAGCCGCGCCCGGTCGCGTTCGCTGTCGGCGTAGCACGGCAGCGCCACCGCGTTCTTGGCGCGCTCGCACAAGACGCGCAGCGGCGCGTTGCGGCGCAAATCGCCGGCCTCGATCACGAGGCGGCAGCCGCCGGCCGGCAGAGCCAGCACCGCTTCGACGGCTGGAGCAATATTGCGGCTGCCAGCCTTGAGCCACACCGCGCGGCGGCCGCCGAACAGCGGCATGGTCTGCACCTCTTCGACGAGCCGCGTCGGTTCGGCGGCAACCGCCTCGCCTTCGAGGCGGGCCAGCGCGAATGGATCGTTCACATCGTCGACCGAAGCCTTGACGATGGCGCCGGCGCGTTCGCCGACCAAGCCGGCATCGGGACCGAACAGCAGGACCACCGGCCGGCCCGGATCGGGACGCGCGACGAAAGCGTCGACATCGGCGGCTTTGACGGCAACCATGGGAGATTATTTTATATCGAGCACGATCCGTTGCGAAAGCACGCCGCTTCCTTCGCAATCATGCTCTAGGTTCCGGCGACGAAATACGACGCCAGCCTGTTACGAATCGTATCGGCGGCCCTCTGCACCGCATGGTCTTCGGCATCGCGCTGCGCCCGCTGTATGGCGAAGCGCTGCTCCTGCCCGGGCGCGTCGTAGTCGACATTCGCGTATGTGGAATCCTTCAGCACGATTTTGCCGGTCGCGATTTCCACGAGCCGATAGCTCACCTGCACGCCGGCGACTTGCGCGGTCGGACGGCCGCTGGAGGGATCGACGAGTACGGTAAAGCCGCCTTGCGACACGGTAAGATCGAGCCGATGCGTCGGGGCATTCGCGCCGGCGCCGCCGTTGAGATCGAACTGCAGGTCGTTGTGCAGGCCAACGGCAAGCCTGGCCTGCGGCGTGC
>Ga0335081_10008827_pt1 | contig 16184 bp, 13 predicted proteins | sample Lox_Sample_35_FD_206713 | JGI IMG/M metagenome (GOLD analysis project Ga0335081, IMG submission 206713) | Soil microbial communities from Loxahatchee National Wildlife Refuge, Florida, United States - Lox_Sample_3.5 | ecosystem: Environmental > Terrestrial > Soil > Wetlands | place: USA... | reverse complement strand
GTGTTCCAATGGGGCTGGGGGGCCAGCCTGATCGGGGTGCACACCACCTCGCCGATCCCCGCGTACGTGCCGATGATGGTGTTCGCGATCGTCTTCGGCCTGTCCATGGACTACGAGGTGTTCCTGCTCTCCCGGGTGCACGAGTCCTGGGTCGGCACCAACGACGCGCACCGCAGCGTCGCGATCGGCATCGGCAGCACCGCCCGGGTGATCACGACCGCGGCCGCCGTCATGGTTGTCGTGTTCCTGAGTTTCGTCCTGAACGACCAGCTAGCGGTGAAGATGCTGGCCATCGGCATGGCGGTGGCGGTGTTCATCGACGCGTCGATCGTCCGGATGATCCTGGTGCCGGCGATCATGGCGCTGCTCGGCGCCAGGGCCTGGTGGATGCCCCGCTGGCTGGAGCCGGTCCTGCCGCAGCTGCACCTGGAGGGCAGCGGGCTCGCCGCGGCGGCGGGCGCGGCGGAGGGCACCGGCGGTGCGCCGAGCCAGGCCGCCCAGGCCCGGCGGCCCCGCTAGCCGCGCCCGTCCCGGCCCCCGCCGCTCGCGGCCGGCGGCCCGGCCGTCGTCGCCCGCGGCCAGCCCCGCCGCTCCCGCTCCCGTGGCCGCCGCGACCGCCGGGCGTGTGCGCTAAATGCTGCTGGAACAGCCCTTTTCGCACGCAGCCGCCGTCGGCGGCCGGGGCGAGCTGAGGTTTCGGTCGCGGGCGGGCCGGTGCCGGCCTGATCATGGAGCATGACCGACCCCGAGCTGATCCGGCGGGCCGAGGCCGCCGGGATCGCACCCTGGTACCTGGACTGGCGGGAGCACCGGGTCGACGTGAGCGAGGAAACCCTCGCCGCGATCCTGGCCGCACTGGACAGCGTGCCCGACGTGACCAGGGACCCGGGCCGCGGCGGGCCGCGTCCCGCCCCGCCGGATCCGGGCCGGGCGGCCGGCGTCCTGGGGCCCCGTGTCCCGGCCGGCCGGTCCTGGGGGTTCACCGCCCAGCTCTACTCGGTCCGGTCGCGGCGCTCGTGGGGGCACGGCGACCTGCACGACCTGGCCGACCTGGCCGCCTGGAGCGCCCGGGAGCTGGGCGCGGGATTCGTCCTGATCAACCCGCTGCACGCGGCCGAGCCGCTGCCGCCGGTCAGCCCGTCCCCTTACCTCCCGATGACCAGGCGATACGTCAGCCCGCTGTACCTCAGCATCGAGGACATCCCTGAGTATCAGCGGCTGGATGCCCCCCAGCGGGAACGCATCGACGCGCTCGCGGCCCCGCTGCGGTCCAGGAATGCCACCGCCGCCCTCATCGACCGCGATGCGGTCTGGACCGCCAAGCGCGCGGCCCTGGAGATCATTCACCGGGTGCCGCTGGACGGCCGGCGGCGCGAGGAGTACCAGCGGTTCCGTTGCCGCGAGGGCCGCGACCTCGCGTACTGGGCGGCCTGGAGCGCCCGGGCGGAACGCCACGGGCCGGACTGGCGGGCCTGGCCGGCGCCGGACCGCGTGCCCCTGGCACCCGGCGTCGCCGCACCAGGCCGGGAGGGGTTCAGCCCGGCGGCCGAGTTCCACGCCTGGCTGCAGTGGCACGCCGACGCGCAGCTAGCCGCCGCGCAGCGGGCGGCGCGCGGCGCGGGCATGGACATCGGGATCATCACCGACCTGGCCGTCGGGTCGCACCCCGGCGGGGCGGAGGCGTGGGCGAACCAGGACGTGCTCGTCGGCGGGCTGTCCGTGGGCGCGCCGCCGGACGAGTTCAACCAGCGCGGCCAGGACTGGTCGCAGCCGCCCTGGCACCCGCAGCGGCTGGCCGCGGCCGGCTACCGGCCGCTGGCCGACCTGTTCGCCGCGGCGCTGCGGCACGCGGGCGGGCTGCGGGTCGACCACGTGATGGGCCTGATGCGCCTGTGGTGCATTCCGCAGGGACTGCCGCCCGACCGCGGCGCCTACATCCGCTATGACCACCGGGCCACGGTGGCCGCGCTGGCCGGCCAGGCCGGGAAGGCCGCGGCGGTGGCGATCGGCGAGGACCTGGGCACCGTCGACAAGTGGATCAGCGCCTACCTGGCCGACCACGCGATCCTGGGCACCTCGATGCTCTGGTTCGCGCGCGAGCCCGACGGCGCGCCGCTGGCCCCGCAGCACTGGCGGCGCCACTGCATGGCCACCGTCGGCACGCACGATGTGCCGCCGGTCGCCTCGTTCGCCGCCGGCGACCAGGTGACCGTGCGGGCCCGGCTCGGCCTGCTGAACCGCCCGGAGCAGGCGGAACGCGACCACGCGGAGCAGACGCTGGCCTGCTGGCGGGACGCGCTGGCCGGGCAGGGCCTGATCCCGGACGGCCCGCTGCCCGGCCCCGATGAGTTCACCGTCGCGCTGTACGCCTACCTGGCCCGGACGGCCGCGCTCCTGGTCGGGGTGTCGCTGGCGGACGCGGTCGGCGACCGCCGGGCCCAGAACATCCCGGGTACCAGCGACGAGTACCCGAACTGGCAGATTCCGCTCTGCGACGCGGCCGGCCGGGCGGTCTTGCTCGAGGACCTGCCCAGCCTGCCGCTCGTCGCGGCCGTGTGCCGCGCCGCAGCCGGAGCGTGAAAGGCACTGATTGATTTACGCGCCGGCCCGCGCGTCGCGGTGGCGGCAGCGCAGCGCGCGCGCGACGTCGTCGCGGCCCTCGGTCAGCAGCCGGCGCAGCGCAGGGGGAGGACCGGACCGCTCGATGTAGGCGTCCGTCAGGGCGATGGCCTCCGGCGTGACCTTCCACGCCGGGTAGGCGTACTCCACGAAGTGCTGGGCCATGTCTGAGCTCCAGTCGCGCCAGATGTCGCCGACCACGTCGTAGAACCGCGCGATGTACGGCTCGAGCAGTTCCTCGGCGTCCGGCTCGGTGAAGCCGTCCAGCGTCGCGCGGAACGTCGCGTTGGACAGTTGGCCGCCGGTGATCCGGGCCCAGGCCTCCGCCTTGGCGGCGGGATCGGGGATCGCGGCCCGGCAGGCGGCGGCGTGCCGGGCCCCCGCGTCGGTGGCGTCCCGGGCCAGTTCGGCATCGATCTCGGCGGCCCCGGCGGCGCCGCGGGCGCACAGCCGGTGCAGCAGCTGCCAGCGCAGTTCGGTGTCGACGGCCAGGCCCTCCAGCGTCACCGAGCCGTCGAGCAGGCCGGCCAGCAGCGCCAGGTCGTCGGGGGACGTGGCCACGCCGGACAGCGCCTGAGCGTAGGCCAGCTGGCGGTCGGAACCGGGCTCAGCCCGGTAAAGCAGGTCACGCAGCTGGTCGGCGATCAGCACCAGCCCGGCGGCGCGCCAGGCGGGATCGCAGAACCGGCGCGCGGCCATCGCCGCCTGGCGCAGCACGCTCTGCACCACCGTGATGTCCTCGACCGCCTCCACGCCGGACAGCACCAGGCGCACGTAGTCGCGCCCGGCCAGTTCCGCGTCCCGGCACATATCCCAGGCGGCGGCCCAGCACAGCGCCGCGGGCAGGGACTCGGTGAAATCACCGATGCCGCTGATGAGCGTGCGCAGCGAGTGGTCGTCCAGCCGGATCTTCGCGTAGGTCAGGTCGTCGTCGTTGACCAGCACGAGGTCAGGCCGGTCCAGGCCGGCCAGTTCCGGCACCTCGGTCCGCTCCCCGTCGATGTCGATCTCCACCCGGTGCCGCCGGGTCAGGCCTCCCGTATCACCCTGGGCGGACGACCCCCCTGGGCCTCCCCGCGTGCCGCGGTCGTACAGCCCGATCGCGATGCGGTGCGGGCGCAGCACGGGGTGGCTGGGCGCCGCCTCCTGGATCACCGCGAAGGCGGTGAACCGGCCCTCGTCGTCGCATAGGTACTCGGGTCGCAGCGTGTTCACCCCGGCGGTCTCCAGCCACTTCTTCGACCAGCCGGACAGGTCCCGGCCCGAGACCTGCTCCAGGGCCGCGAGCAGGTCACCGAGCGTCGCGTTGCCCCAGGCGTGCTGCCCGAAGTAGCGGCGCACCGCGGCGAGGAAGTTCTCCCGGCCGACGTGCGCGACCAGTTGCTTGATCACCGCGGCGCCCTTGGCGTAGGTGATCCCGTCGAAGTTGACCTCCACGGCCGCGATGTCGGGGATGTCCGCGGCGACCGGGTGGGTGGAGGGCAGCTGGTCCTGGCGGTAGGCCCAGGCCTTCCAGGCCTGAGCGAACGTGGTCCACGCGGTGGTCCAGCGGGTGGCCTCGGCCTGCGCCGCGGTGCCGGCCCAGGTGGCGAAGGACTCGTTCAGCCACAGGTCGTCCCACCAGCGCATGGTGACCAGGTCGCCGAACCACATGTGCGCCATCTCATGCAGGATCGTCTCGGCGCGGGATTCCCGGTAGGTATCGGTGACCCGGGACCGGAATACGTAGGCCTCGAGGAACGTGACCGCGCCGGCGTTCTCCATCGCGCCGGCCTTGAACTCGGGCACGAACAGCTGGTCGTACTTGCCGAACGGGTAGCGCACGCCGAAGGCGTCGTGGAAGTAGTCCAGGCCCTGCCGGGTCACCTCGAAGATCTCGTCCGGGTCCAGATAGCTGGCCAGCGACTGGCGGCAGAAGATGCCGAGCGGGATGCCGTCGTGCTCGTCGCGGACGACGTGATAGGGGCCGGCCGCGATCGCGGTGATGTAGGTCGGCAGCACCGGCGTGGGCGGGAACGCCCAGCGGACGGCGTCCCCCGGTCCTGGCCCGTCCGTCGTCGCGGGCGCCATGTTCGAGATCACCTGCCAGCCCGGCCGGGCCGTGACCTCCAGCTCGAACGCGGCCTTCAGGTCGGGCTGGTCGAAGCAGGCGTAGATCTGGTGGGCGTCGAAGGTCTCCAGGTCGGAGTACATGTAGACGCCGCCGTCGGCCGGGTCGGTGAACCGGTGCAGGCCCTCGCCGGTGCGGGAATAGGCGCAGTCCGCGGCCACCCGCAGCTCGTTGCTCTCGGCCAGGTCGTCCAGCCGGATCCGGTTCCCGTCGAAGTTCCCCGGATCGACCCGCATCCCGTTCAGCACGATCTCGTGCACCGCCGGCGCCGTCAGGTCGATGAACGTCGACGCGCCGGGGCTGGCGCAGCCGAAGCCGACCGTGGTCACCGAGCCGAAGGTGAGGTCGCCGCCGGTGAGGTCGAGCTCGACGCGGTAGGACTCGACATTGAGCAGGCGGGCGCGTTCCCGCGCCTCATCGCGCGTGAGGTTGCTGGCCACTGTGGTAATCCCTTTCCCGGGCTGGCATTCGGAGCATAATCGCATGCCCGCGCGCGGAATGGCCCGGCACACCCCCGGACGGATTCTTCGAGCTGAAGCGGAGCCGGACCCGGGACCCGATCTTCGACGGAGCCAGGGGCCGGCCGGCGGGTGGCGAGCAGTGGCCGCGCCGCCGGCGGCGGCGCGGGCGGCGGCGCGGGCGTCGCCGGCGCGGCGGTGCCCGGCGTCGCGGCGGCCCCGGCGGCTCTGACAGACTGGCCCGCGTGCGCGTCTACCTTGGATCAGACCACGCCGGCTTCGAGCTGAAGCGCCATCTCATCGAGTGGCTTACCCAGGCCGGACACGACCCGGTCGACTGCGGGCCGTCGGCCGAGCGAGACGATGACGACTACCCGCCGTACGTCATGCGCGCCGCCAACTCCGCCGTCAACGACCCGGGCAGCCTGGGTATCGTGATCGGCGGCTCGGGCAATGGCGAGCAGATCGCCGCGAACAAGATACGCGGGGTGCGGGCGGCGGTGGCCTGGACCGAGGAGACGGCCCAGCTGGCCCGGCTGCACAACAACGCGAACGTGCTCAGCCTGGGCGCCCGCATGTACTCGATCGATGACGCGCTGTCGTTCGCGAGGGTGTTCGTGGAGACACCGTTCTCTGGCGAGTCCCGGCATGCCCGGCGGCTGTCGGAGATCGCGGACTACGAGGCGACGGGGCAGCTGCCCGCCCTTCCGGCCGAGCCGTGATTGTCTCCTCCTACATCTCGCCCAAGGCGGCCAAGGGGCAGCCGAGCGCGGTCGCCGGCCGCGGCCTGATCGCGGTGGCGCCGATCGCCAGGGACGAGATCGTGGCGATCAAGGGCGGGCACATCGTGGACAGCGCGACGCTGCGCGCCCTGCCGCCGCGGCTGCAGAACTCCGACGTCCAGATCGCCGACGGCTTCCACCTGGTCGCGCTGGACGAGGACGAGTACGAGCCGGTGATGCTGTTCCTGAACCACTCGTGCGAGCCGAACGTCGGCTTCGCGGGCAACATCGTCCTGGTCGCCATGCGCGACGTGGCCGCGGGCGAGGAACTGACCACCGACTACGCGCTGTTTGACGACGCCGACGACCCGATGCCCTGCCATTGCGGCACGCCGTCCTGCCGCGGCACGATCAGCGGCCGGGACTGGCTGCTTCCCGAGCTGCGGCGCAAGTACGGCGACTACTTCTCCTGGTACCTGCTGCGCCGGTTCCGGCCGGGATGACCGGCCGCGTCATCCCCGGCCGGGCCAGCGCGGCGCGGGCGGCCGGCGGCGCGGCCGCCGCCGGTCCGGAGCGCGCGTCACCGGCGCCTTCGCCGCCGGTGCGGCCGCCGGGCCTTCGGCTGGCCGGCTGGGGCGGCGACCGGGGCCGGGGTGCCCGGCGTCGCGGCCGGGGCCGGGGCATCCGGCGCCGGCGCCGCGGCCGGCTGGCCTCGCGTCACGTCCGCCTGCGGCTCGTTGTCCCGGGCCGTGGCCTCGTGCTCGGCGTGCGACCGGGAAACGTCCCTGGCCCGCATCGCCGCATCCACCGTGACCTTCATCCCGCGCATGCGGCCTCCCGGCCCCAGTCTCGCACGCCGCGCCGCGGCGGTCAGAAACTCGTCGGGCACCAGGGGGCCGGATCCCAGGACATGGCGGCGGACAGGGCCGCCAGCGCTCCCGGCCGGATCTCGGTGACCAGTCCCGCGCCGGCCAGCGCCCCGAGCCTGGTGCCGCCGAGGTAGGCGGCGCCGAGGGCCTGGACCGGGAGGGCCAGGTCGGCCGGGGCCGAGGTCCGCTCGCAGGTCGCGGGTTCCGGCGCCGGGCCTGCCGCCTCCGCCGGGCCGGGGGCCCGCAGCCGCCACCGCCCGCCGTTCTCGGCGAACAGTTCGTCGGTGACCTCGATGACCACGTCAGCGGCGCACGCGTAACTCCGCTGGCTGAGCGCCTCCGGCACGCTGACCAGCCGGACCCACAGCCCGTCCACGAGCAGCGGGCGGGCCCGGCGCCGGTCGGCGAGCAGGTAGAGCAGCGGCTCGTCCGCGGGCCGCACCCGGGCGCGCACCTCGCTGACCAGGTCGCGGCTGAGCAGATCGTTCCAGACGGCGGCATAGGCCCGCGGGTCGACGGCTATCAGCTCGCGCACGTTCAGCACCCCGCTGGGAATCCCGTGATCGTCCCACTCTGGCTTCCCCGAGAACAGGGCGTACCCGCGCGGGCCGGCGTCGTCCTCGGCGATCACGCACCGCAGCGGGGTGCTGCCGGACCGGCGGTGCTCCGGGTCCCACAGCAGGTAGTCCCACCAGCGGCCGTCCCGCGCCAGCATGCCGGGACGGGCCGGCCACACGGCATCGAACACCGTGGCCAGCTCGGTCACGGCATCCGGAGGGTCGGCGATCCGCAGCCGCACGGGCCGTCCCGGTCCGTCGCGGCCCGGTCGGGCCGCGGTCGCGGGCAGGTCTCCCTCGCCGCGGCGGATCGTGAGGTCCAGCTCGGCGGTGGCGATGCCGTATCCGTACCGGCCGTAGATGGGAGCCTCCGAGGCGAACAGCGTGGCGATCGCCTCGCCGCGGTCACGGACGTCCGCCAGCTGGCGGCGCATCAGGCTGGACAGGATCCCGCGCCGCCGGTACGACGGGAGCACGCTGACCGCGGTGACCCCGGCGACCGTGGCCGCCCCGCCGGGGAGTGTCATCCGGAACGTGAGGGCGAGCGCGGTCCCGACGATGTCGGCCCCGTCGAACGCCGCCAGCGTGCGGTCGGTCTCGAGAATAAGGCGATCATGCTCCAGCTCGGGATCGAGCGGGTAGGTGGCATGGAAGGCGTGGCCGAGTACCGCGTAGAAGGCCCGGAACTCGCCCTCGCTGATCGGGCGGATCGGATAGGCAGCGGTCATGCTGGATTCTTACCTGGCCCGGCGCGGCCGGCGCGACCTATTATCCGGCTATCCGGCGCCGCCGGAATGTGCCGGAACGCTGGTATACCGGTACAGTGCCGGCAAGATGGTTCGTCTGGTCCCGCACCGTTTCTCGACCGCAGCGCTGGCAGCGGCCCAGCGTTTGCGCAGCCTGATCCTGCGGCAGTTCATCACCAGGAACCGGCGGCTCGCGTTCGGCCTCGCGCTGGCGGTCATCGTCATCGGGGCCGCGGCGGTCCGGGTGTCGGAGGCGTGGTTCTCGCCCGGCGTGATGATCCTGCCGCTGCTGGCTGGCGGGCTGCTGCTCTGGCCGCGGGCGCTGCGGATACTGTTCTGCCTGGTCGGGCTGGCGCTGGCTTATGACGCGCTGGAGGGAAAAGCCGGGCCGGGAATCATCTTCACGATCGGGATCACGGTCGTCTTCGCCGATGCGCTGGCGCGGGCGCGGGCGAAGCTCGGCGTGCTCGGCCTGCGGGGCGACCGGATGCTGATCGAGCTGCGGGACCGGATCAGGGCCCAGGGCAGGATGCCCGCGCTGCCCGACGGCTGGCAGTCGGCCGCGGTGCTGCAGCCGGCCGGCGGGGGATCGTTCGGCGGGGACTTCCTGGTGTCCGCCTGCGACGGGAAGAACCTTGAGCTGGCGCTGGTCGACGTGGCGGGCAAGGGAATCGACGCCGGGACCCGGGCCCTGCTGCTGTCCGGCGCGTTCGGCGGGCTGCTCGGCTCGGTGCCGTCCGGGGACTTCCTGGGCTCGTGCAACGCCTACCTGCGCCGCGGCGCGCCCGCCGAGGGGTTCGTCACCGCGGTGCACCTCGCGCTCGACCTGGCCACCGGGGACTACGTCGTGAGCTCGGCCGGCCACCCGCCCGCCGCGCACTTCGAGGCGGGCAGCGGAACCTGGCGGCTCACCCAGGCCCGCGGGATCGTGCTCGGCGTCGTGGCCGACCTGCGCTGCGTGCCGGAACGGGGCACGCTGCGGCCCGGCGATGCGCTGATGCTCTACACCGACGGGCTCATCGAGGCCCCCGGCCGGGACATCGACGCCGGCATCGACCGGCTGCTCGGCGAGGCCGACCGGCTCGTCACCTCGGGGTTCGGCGCGGGCGCGGGCAAGCTCGTGCAGGCGATACGGGCTCCCGGAGCTAGATCGGACGACTGCGCGCTCGTGCTCATCTGGCGGAGCTGAGCGCGTCAGGCCTTCTGAGCAGCCGGATCGCGTGCTCGACCAGGGTGACAAGCGCGTCCCGGCAGGACGTCCGGTGGCGGGCGTCGCAGAGGATGACCGGCACGTCGTAGTCCAGCTGCAGGGCTGACCGGACGATCTCGGCCGGGAAGCGCTTGGCCCCGTCGAAGCAGTTGACCGCCACGATGAACGGCGTGCCGCGCCGCTCGAAGTAGTCGACGGACGGGAAGCAGTCGGCCAGGCGGCGGGTGTCGGCGAGCACGACCGCGCCGAGCGCGCCGATCGCCAGCTCGTCCCACATGAACCAGAACCGCTTCTGGCCCGGCGTCCCGAACAGGTAGACGACGAGGTCGTCGCGGATCGTGATCCGGCCGAAGTCCATGGCGACGGTGGTAGTGGTCTTGCCCTCCACCCCGGCGGTCAGGTCGATGAGCGCGCTGGGCGCGCTCAGATCCTCTTCGGTCCGCAACGGCCGGATCTCGGTCAGCGAGCTGACCACGGTGGTCTTGCCCGCGCCGAAGCCGCCGGCAATAAGGATCTTGATCGCGACGGGCACCGGATCCGCGTAGCCGCCGGGATAAGAGCCGTCGAAGGCCATCTGCCACCTCCCTCAGGAGCTGCGGGTCGGTCAGCCGCGTCGGCACCGGGTGGCTGATGGCGATGAGCCGGCGCTCACGCATGTCGGACAAGAGGATCCGGACCACGCCGAGCGGGAGGTCCAGGTCGGCGGCGAGGTCGGCCACGGCGGTCGGCAGCCGGCACAGGCGCAGCAGGGTGAGGTGCTCTGGTTCGAGGCCGTGCGGGTCGACCTGGGCCCCGCGGACCGCGGTGACCATCGTCATCAGGTCGAAGGTCTCGCCGGCCGGGCGGGTCCGGCCGCCGGTGAGCGCATAGGGACGGACAATGGGCCCGGCGTCCCCGTCAAGCCACCTGTCGTCTTCTGCCGGGGGCACGCCACGTCACATCGTCTCTGCGGCCGGGCTGGCCGGCCTGGGCTGGACGGACAGGTGCTCGCCGACCCGCTTGACCAGGATGGCCATCTCGTAGGCGACCAGCCCCACGTCGGCCGAGACGGCCGCCAGGACGGCCAGGCAACTGCCCTCGCCCGCGGCGGTCACGAACAGGAACTCGGATTCCATCTCGATGATGATCTGCCGGGCGGGGCCGGACCCGAAGTGCCGGCCGACGCCCCGCGCCAGGCTCTGGAAGCCGGCCGCCGCCGCGGACAGGTGGTCCGCGTCCTCCTTGCTGAGCCCCGACGACGCCCCGATCGCCAGGCCGTCCCTGGACAAGACGACAGCCTTGCTGATGTGGACGACCCGGGCGACCAGGTCGTCGAGGAGCCAGTCAAGCTCGTTGGCCAGGCTCACGTGGTCCCCCTCGGGTGCTCCCGGCCCCGCGATGGCCTCGCGGGGTCATTCATCGTTGCGCGGTTCGCCGCCGTTTCCGTCACCATCTGGGCTCAGCGTCGTCTCGGGCGGCGGAGTCACGGCGCCGGTGATGTACCGGCCGCGTTCCCACCCGCGCTGTAGCGCGGTCATCGTGCTCCGCGCTGCCTCGGGGGACGGCGCGCTCGGGTCGGCCTCCGGTGCGCCGCCGTCGCGCGAGCCGCCGTCCCGCAGTTGCGGCGCGAGGCTCGCCTGCCGGACCCGGATCGGCAGGCCCATCGCGGTCAGCTCGGTGGTGGTGACCCGCCCGTCCGTGCCCTCGCCGCCGAGGGCCTGCGCCGGCGGCTCGGCCGCGAACGGCGGCGGCTCGGCCGGGACGGGGGGCGGCTCCGCCGCGAACGGCGGCTCGCTCCCGAACGGGGGCGGCTCCGCCGCGAACGGCGGCTCGCTCCCGAACGGGGGCGGCTCGCTCCCGAACGGGGGCGGCTCGGCCGCGAACGGCGGCTCGCTCCCGAACGGGGGCGGCTCGCTCCCGAACGGGGGCGGCTCGGCCGCGAACGGCGGCTCGCTCCCGAACGGGGGCGGCTCGGCCGCGAACGGCGGCGGCTCACTCCCGAACGTGAACGGGTTGATCGGGCTGGCGGCGGGGCGCGGCGGCTGGCTGGTCCCGAACGGGAACGTGCCGCTGGGGGACGGGGCGGCCGGGCGGCGGCGCGGCGTGAACACGCTGTCGGTCTCGGCTGCCGGGATGGCCGGCGGGTCGGCGCCGTTGGTGGCGGGCAGCCCGGCAGCCGGGCTGGCCTGCAAGCCCGCGGCGCGGCGCGAGGGCAGGTCGGCGGGACTGGCCGGCAGCCCGGCGGGAGGGCCCGCCAGGCCCGTGGCCAGGCGGGACGGCAGGTCGCTCGGCGGTCCGGGCGGCGGCTCGGCGGCCGAGGTCAGCGCGCTTGGCTGGGCCAGCGCGGTCGTCTCCGCCACGATGGCGCCGCGGGCGGACTGGCGGCCGGGCAGCCGGAGGGGGCGCTCCCCCTCCGCGGCCGCCGGCAGCTGCGGATCGTAAGCGCCCTCGTTGACCACCAGGGCGGTCGGAATCAGCACGATGGCGGTCGTTCCCCCGAACGGCGAGCCCTGCAGGGTGATCCGGATGTCGTGCCGCCGGGCCAGCTGGCCCGCGACGAACAGGCCGAGCTGCTCGCTACCCGACAGGTCGAACTGCGGCGGGTGGGTGAGATTGCTGTTGGCCTCGGCCAGCTTCTCGTCCGGGATGCCGAGCCCGCGGTCTTCGATCTCGACGGCGTATCCCCGTCCCACGATGTCGCCGTGGATCCGGACGGGGGAGTTGGGTGGCGAGAAGATCGTCGCGTTCTCCGCCAGTTCGGCGATGAGGTGGATGACGTCGGCCACGGCCGGGCCGATGAGGGCCGCGCGGGTTCCGGTCGTGACCCTGATCCGCTGGTAGTCCTCGACCTCGGCGACGGCGGCCCGGAGCACGTCGACGAACGGCACCGGATGGCGCCAGCCGCGGCCGGGCGAGTCGCCGGACAAGATGATCAGGCCTTCCGAATGCCGGCGCATGCGGGTGGTGAGGTGGTCGATGCGGAACAGGTCCTCGAGCTCCTCGGGCTCGCTGGCCCGCCGCTCCATGGCGTCGAGCAGGGCCAGCTGGCGGTGCAGCAGCGACTGGCTGCGCCGGGCCAGGTTACGGAAGACGTCGCTGATCCCGCGGCGCAGCCTGGCCTCGTCCACGGCCGCTTCCACCGCTGTCCGCTGAACCGCGTTGAAGGCCTCCCTGACCTGCCCGATCTCGTCGCTGCTCGTTTCCATCGGCGGCGCTTCCGCCGCGATGTCCACGTCCTGGCCGGCTCGCAGTCGTTCCACCAGGCTGGGCAGGCGCTCGTTGGCCAGTTCCAGGGCGGACCGGCGCAATGCGCCCAGTTGCCGCACGAGCCCGCGGCCGATCCAGACGGAGACGAGGATCGACACGATGATGGCCAGCAGCCCGAGCCCGCCGACCAGGAAGAGCCTCAGGAATGTCGAGTTGGCGACCGGCTGCGCCGCCGTCGTCAGCGCGGTCGCGGCCTGCATGCCGGCATTCGACAGCCCGGCGGAAACCGCGCCCACGGCCAGGTTCCAGGCCGGCAGCGGCACTGGCGGCACCCGGCCGGGATGGTTGTCGGCGATGACCTTGTTCTCCAGCGCCGTCAGGGCCGCCGATGCCTGCGGGCTGATATCCCTGAGGTAGAACGCCCGGTAGGTCGGCTGCAGGTCCGGCAGGGTCTGCGAGTACAACGCCCGGTGCGCCCCGACAAGCTGGGCGAACTCCTGCCGGTCCGCGACCGAGAAGGTGCGCGCGATCGCATCCCCGTTGAGCAGCGCGTCCTCCTCCAGCAGGATCTCCTCGGACCGCCCGGTCCGGACCAACGCGAGGGACTGGGTCACCAGCGGGACGTTGGTTTCCTGGAGGATGGCCTGGTTCAGCACGATGTCGGCGGCCGAGATGACGTTGCCGTACGCCGTGATCGCCTGAGGCCTGGTGATGGACTGCGACGCGATCGAGGACCGCAGCGTGGGGAGGCCTGCCGTCTGCTTGACCAGCGCCGCGATCGCCTGCTTCTCCGCCGGCACGGCACCGCTCGTGGTGGCGGTGGAGTGCACCGCCGTCTCGAAGGCCGCCTGGGCCTGCTCCGTCTTGGCCTCCTGCGCGTGCAGCGCAGCCAGGTTCGACGGCACCGGCGCGGCCAGGTAGACGACCGCGATCAGGCGCTCCGCGTCGATCTGGGCCTCCAGGTTGCCGGTCGGCGTGCCAATGGTGTTCTTGAGCGACCGGGACTTGGCCAGGTTGATGGCAGCGCTGGCGGTGACGGTGGCGGCGAAGGCGTAGACCCCGATCAGGGACAGGATCGGGATGGCGACCAGCAGAACGATCCTCAGACGTATGGACCGGCGACGCAAACCCATAACTGTGCCTCGGCGTGAGAAGTGATCAGCGGACGCGCTGTTGTCCGGGAGATTCCCGCGACGCGACGCAGGGGGCTCCCGCGGAAGGTTTGTGATCTTAACAGTGTCGAGCCTTGATCACTATCGAAACCGGTCAAGTGCGGCGACAGCGATGAGAAGGGTGCATTTCGCTTTCCGCATTTTGCATAAACAGGAAAGCGCGGGGTCATCACACGCGTCTCTTTTATTGGCTTTTATCAAGCTTTCATTGCATGAAAGGGACGCCGCTGAGCCGGTGCCGCCCAAGCGGCGGCGGCCGTCGCGGACCGGGGCCGGGCGCGGCGCCGGCCGGAACCGGGCTCGAGAGCGGCGTGGCCGAAGGCGGATGGCCTGGCGGGCGGCGGTCACCGGCTGTCCTGCGCCCGGCCGATAAGCTCGGCTGCCCGATCACGCCGGCCTCCCCGACCGGACCGGGCTGGCCGATAACGCCGGGCTCTCCTCGCCCGTCCGGGGCGGCGGGCACAGCCAGGACGTGCTCCACGAGCGTGATCAGGACCTGTTTCACCGAACTCCGCTGCCGGGCGTCGCACAGCAGGGCGGGGACATAGGAATCCAGGTCCAGCGCGATGCGGACATCGTCGGGGTCGTAGTGCGGCGCGCCGTCGAAGACGTTGATGGCCACGACAAACGGCAGTTGGCGCCGCTCGAAGTAATCGACCGAGGGAAAGCAGTCGGCGAGGCGGCGGGTATCGGCCAGCACGACCGCCCCGAGGGCGCCGTACGACAGGTCGTCCCACATGAACCAGAAGCGGTCCTGACCCGGGGTGCCGAAGAGGTACACGGCGAGGCGGCGGCCCATCGTGATCCGGCCGAAGTCCATCGCCACCGTGGTGGTGGTCTTCCCGTCCACGCCGCTGAGGTCGTCGATGCCGATGCTGACCTGGGTCAGGGCCTCCTCGGTGCGCAGCGGGCGGATCTCGCTGATCGCGCTGACGAGCGTGGTCTTGCCCGCGCCGAACCCGCCCGCGATGAGGATCTTGAAGGGGGTGATCAACTCGTCGTCAGAGGGAACGGAGCCCATCGAGCACCTCCTGCAGCAGGTCGGGGCTGGCCTGGGGCCGCGCCGCGCGGCGCGGCAGGACAGTGATCATGTTCTGCTGGAGCAGGTCAGCGAGCAGGACCCGGACCACGCCGAGCGGGAGCGACATGTCGGCCGCGACGTCCGCCACGATGGCGGGCAGCTGGCACAGGTTGAGGAGCTTGCGGTGCTCGGGGTTGAGCCCGGCCGACTCGGCGGGCGTCGGTGACGGGCCGGTGGCCGCGATGACCGCGATGACGTCGAGCACCGCGTCGCCGGCGGGATCGGTCCGGCCGCCGGTGAGCGCGTACGGCCGGACGACCGGACCGGCTTCCCGATCAAGCCACCTGTCGTACTGGGGCACGGTTGTCTCACTCGGTCGGTATCTGAGGAGCGGTCAGTCGCGGCTGCGCGACGAGGTGCGGTCCCGCGCGCTTGACGAGCATCGCCATCTCGTAGGCGATCAGGCCCGCATCCGCGCTGGCGGGGCACATCACGGCCAGGCAGCTGCCGTAACCGGCCGCGGTAACGAACAGGAACGCTTGCTCGAGCTCGATGATGGTCTGCCGCACCTCGCCCAGGTTGAAATGCTCGCCCGCGCCCCTGGCCAGGCTCTGCACCCCCGCGGCCAGCGCCGACAAGTGCTCGGCATCTTCGCGGCTCAGGCTCTGCGAGGCGGCGACGGTCAGCCCGTCCCGCGACAAGATCACAGCTTGCTGGATGTCTTCCACGCGACCGGCGAGGTCGTCGAGCAGCCAGCTCAGCTCCTGGCCGACCGTCGCACCATACGGTTCCATCACGACTCCTCCTGCGGTGCATCGGGTGCGCCGCTCTCCGCATCCCAGGCGCCGGGTGCGGCCTCCGGTTCAGGCACCGCGGCCTCGCGTCCTCGCTCCCATCCGCGCTGCAGGGAGGACAGCAAGCTCTGCGCCTGCTCCGGCGAGCGGGCGTCGGGCCCGCTGGACCGCCCGGCAGCTGACGCGGTGTTGCGCAGATGCGGGGACAGGCTGGCCTGCCGGACGCGCCGCGGCAGGCCCCGGTGCGTACCCGCCGCCTCGCCCGGGGACGGTGCCGACGCTGGCGGTGCCGACGCTGGCGGTGCCGACGAAGCCGGGGACGCCAGCCCCGCCGGGGACCCGGCGGGCGCCGGCAGGCCGGCACCCGAGCCCGGCAGCGCCGGGAACACCGGCTGGTCGCTGTCGCCGGGCCTGGACCCGGGCCGGGAGGCGCCGCCCGGCCGGAACGGGAACACCGGCTGGCTGCTGTCGCCGGGCCGCGGGGCGAAAACCGGCTGGCTGCTGTCGCCCGGCCGCAGGCCGGATACCTGGTGATCGCGGTCGGCCTCGGCTCGGTCCGGGAACGCCGGCCGGCTGCCGGGACCGGACCGGGTGGGCAGCGCTGGCCGGGCGCGCCCGGCGTCGGGCCGGGTCGGCAATCCGCTCTGGCCCGCCCCGGGCAGGCCGGGGAAGACCGGCTGGTTGCCGGTACCGGACCGGGTGGGCGGCGCTGCCTGGTCG
>Ga0335081_10008826_pt1 | contig 16186 bp, 13 predicted proteins | sample Lox_Sample_35_FD_206713 | JGI IMG/M metagenome (GOLD analysis project Ga0335081, IMG submission 206713) | Soil microbial communities from Loxahatchee National Wildlife Refuge, Florida, United States - Lox_Sample_3.5 | ecosystem: Environmental > Terrestrial > Soil > Wetlands | place: USA... | reverse complement strand
CCGTGCGGTCGGGATCGGCGTCGTGCGCCCCGGCAAGACCTCCCCGGGCGCGGGCATTTCCAGCTTCTTGCGGAATGAAAACATCGCGGCGGCTCCAGCTTGGGGCGGCGGAACGGGGGAAAAATTCGCAGCAGAAATATAAGCGAGGCGCATTCCGATCGCACTGGGCGCAGCGATCACGTTTTCAGTAATCAGCGATCAGGCATCCGGACCCCGGTCTAAATCAGGCATTAGGGACCAGATCTGCCCTGTTTCCCGATGCCTGTTTCCTGATCCCTGATTCCTGAATCTGGCTTCCACTTGCCGCATTTGCTGCTTATGGTGCCGCGCGCTGGGGATTCGGCACTTGGTGAGGAGGGTCACCACATGGTTCGCGCATCCGCTTTCGCTGGGGTTTTTCTCTGCGCCCTCGCGCTATTGGCCGGTTCGGCCATGATGCCGGCAAGCGCGCAACAGCCGGCTGCGCCCACCGCGGCGCCGCCACAGCCGCCTTACGGTTCGCCGATCACGCTCGATCAGGCCAAGCGGGTGATGGCCGCGGCGGAGCTGGAAGCGGCAAAAAATTCCTGGATCGTCGCCATCACCATTCTCGACAGCGGCGGCAACATGGTGATGTTCCACAAGGGCGACAACGCGCAGCTCTCGGCGATCACCACCTCGGCCGGCAAGGCGCGCACCGCACTCGAATTCAAACTGCCGAGCAAAGCGCTCGACGACGCTATTGCCGCGGGCGGCGCCGGCATGCGGCTTCTGGCGCTCAAAGACATCACCCCGCTGCAAGGCGGCAATCTCATCCTGGTCGACGGCAAGATCGCGGGCGCCATCGGCGTCTCCGGCGCGCTCTCGGCGCAGGACGATCAGATCGCCAAAGCCGGCACCGACGTGCTGGCGAAGGGGATGTGAGTAGGGCCTCTCTATCTTCCGCCGCAGTGCCCTAGTGCGCAAAGGTTAGGCGAGGGACGGCTTTATCCTTGGCTAGCTAAGAACGCCTCGGCCTTTTTCCGGGTCGTAAATCGGCCGAGTTCACGATAATTGGCGTAGTGTTCCGCTGTTCTAGGTGACTGCAACACCACAAACTCACGACCGTCTTGTTCGATTACTGTGGCGAGGTCATCTGCATCATATGGCGACATATGGCGCGCGCCGCAGTGCGGGCAATCATCGTCGCAATGCAGACCATTCATCTTGCCATTCGTACTTGCAGCGAGCGCATCTGTAGAGACTACGGTACCAGGCCATATTAATTCCGCCTCGAATTAAACTTTCGCCCGTAGTCGATAATACCCGCGAGAAACAAATTCCAAATAGCCACGATCTCGTAAAAACTGCAATTGCTGGCGAATTTTCGGCTTTACATTTTTATTTTCGGGGTAGAGATGACCTAACCTTTTCTCGAACTCGTATACATCATCGATTTGAAACTCGGGTTTTCCAATGGCCTCGACACATTTCATAACCTCAATAAGCCATCCTCTGGCTTTTTGTCCTTGGTCTCGTAGAAAGAGCGTCCTTTTCCATTGTTTAAGCACCGAATCCTTGAGTTCTACTCGGCCATCGCGAACGAGATAAATTTTGCCTGATTGCAGAATCTTGTTGAGCAAGATGTGCGAGCCAATCCATCCGGCTCGCCGTGCTGTCTCCGCTAGCGGTCGCTTCAATAATTTCACGCACAAAAATGCTTTGGAACCACAAAGAAGTTTCGCACTCCAAATTCCTTGAGATTGTAATTTAGAAGAAAAGGCTCGGATTATTGTCTGCCGCCAATCGCTCGCACTTGGTTCGAAAGGAACCGTCGAGTACTTTGTTTCCAAAAATGCTCTTTTGGCTCTTCAGCTCGTACTCTTCTTTGCACGCGTCACAGAAAAAATCTGCGACCGGACTATTATTAGGAAATGGACTTAATGTTGGGCAGCCGCAGTTCGGGCAATAGATCGAATTTCGCACCCAACGCTCTGTCCATGCGCGGGCGCTCTGCGAGCCACTCATATACGCAACTTGGCTCTCCTCAAAACCTAGTTTCATCTCGTCAAAATTACTCCGCCGGCCAATACGCGGACCCGGCGCTCGATTTTGGGCCAATCCTTTGCCCGAGCAAGACGCAATTCGTAGGAAGCGTGCAAATTCATCCAAAGCTCCGGCGTGGTGTCGAAATATTTCCCAGTCGAAGCGCGATCGCGGCGGTGCTCGCCAAGCCAGCTAGTGCTTCTTGCCGTACTCGTACTGGTACGTGCCGGGTTTGGCCTGGCTGTGCATCCCAGCGAACGGCGAGGGAGCTTCGGCGCCTTTCTTCTTGTTCTTGTCCTGCTTCGGTTTCTTTTTTTCCCTGTTGCTTCGCAGCTGACCTTTCGCCATGGCGACCTCCAGATTTTCGGTGAGTGATTCGTCAGTGAACGGCGCAACCTAACCCATCCGCCCACACAGCGATATTAGCCTACCCGCAGCAGCGATCACTGCCGTCGCGGCTTCCAGCCGCCACGCATGCCGGGACGGCCGAGTGTGGACCGCGGGCCGGACTGTTGTTTCGCCGGCACTGATTCGACGCCTGGCCGCTTGCGCGGGCTTCTCTGAGGACTTTCCGGCCGGTGCGGCGCGACCTCGTGATGGAGCGCAATGCCCATTTCATCGAGCGTGGGCTCGTGGATGCGAGATACGCCACGCCCCGCGCTCGATCCCTCCACCCGGCCGCGCGGCGCGCGGCCACCCTCCCCACCGTGGGGGGAGGGTAACAATTTCGCTGTCGGGTCGTCGATTACCGCGAGCTCGGTGGCGCGCAACCGCTTGATTTCATCGCGCAGCCGCCCCGCTTCCTCGAAATCAAGATCGGCGGCGGCGGCGCGCATGCGGGTTTCGAGGTCGGCAATCACCGCCTCGAAATTGTGGCCGATGGTGGCGGCCTCCGCGAACTCGCCTGCGCCGGCGCCGGTCGCGATCAGTACATGGTCGCGCTCATAGACGCTGTCGAGAATGTCGGCGATGCCCTTGCGCACGCTCTCAGGCGTGATGCCGTTCGCCGCGTTGTATTCCTGCTGCTTGTCGCGGCGGCGATCGGTCTCGGCGATGGCGCGTTCCATCGAACCGGTGACGGCGTCGGCGTAGAGGATGACGCGGCCGTCGATATTGCGCGCGGCGCGTCCTATGGTCTGAATGAGGCTGGTCTCGCTGCGCAGAAAGCCCTCCTTGTCGGCGTCGAGGATGGCGACCAGCGCGCATTCGGGAATGTCGAGACCCTCGCGCAGGAGATTGATGCCGACCAGCGCATCGAACGCGCCGAGCCGCAGATCGCGGATGATTTCGATGCGCTCGATCGTGTCGATGTCGGAATGCATGTAGCGGACGCGAATGCCCTGCTCATGCAGATATTCGGTCAGATCTTCCGCCATACGCTTGGTGAGCACCGTGACCAAGGCACGATAACCGCTTTGCGCCACCGCACGGACCTCGCCGACCAGATCGTCGACCTGGGTGCGCGCCGGCCGCACGTCAACCGGCGGATCGATCAGTCCGGTCGGCCGGATCACCTGCTCGGTAAACACGCCGCCGGATTCATTAAGCTCCCAGGGGCCCGGCGTCGCGGATACGCATAGCGTCTGCGGCCGCATCGCGTCCCATTCCTCGAAGCGCAGCGGCCGATTGTCCATGCAGGAGGGCAGGCGGAAGCCGTATTCGGCCAGCGTCGCCTTGCGGCGGAAGTCGCCGCGATACATTCCGCCAAGCTGCGGAATGGTGACGTGGCTCTCGTCGACAAAGACCAGCGCATTGTCGGGGACATATTCAAACAAAGTCGGCGGCGGCTCGCCGGGCTTGCGGCCGGTGAGATAACGCGAATAGTTTTCGATGCCGGCACAGCTTCCGGTCGCTTCCATCATTTCCAGATCGTAGAGCGTCCGCTGTTCCAGCCGCTGCGCTTCGAGAAGCCGCCCGGCGGCATTGAGCTGTTCGAGCCGCTGCCGCAGTTCAAGCTTGATGCCGGAAATCGCCTGCAACAGCGTCGGCCGCGGTGTCACATAGTGCGAATTGGCGTAGATTTTGACGAATTCGAGCTCGTCGGTCTTTTGGCCGGTGAGCGGATCGAATTCGTGGATCGCTTCCACCTCGTCGCCGAACAGCGACACGCGCCAGGCGCGATCCTCGTAGTGCGCCGGAAAAATTTCGATGACATCGCCGCGGACGCGGAACGAGCCGCGATAAAAATCGCCGGCCGAGCGTTTGTATTGCAAAGCGACCAGGTCGGCGAGGAGTTGCCGCTGGTTGAGCCGGTCGCCGCGGCGGATGGCGAAGGTCATGGCCGAATAGGTTTCGACCGAACCGATGCCGTAGATGCAGGACACCGAGGCGACAATGATCACGTCGTCGCGTTCGAGCAGCGCCCGCGTCGCGGCGTGGCGCATGCGGTCGATCTGCTCGTTGATCGAGGAATCTTTCTCGATATAGGTGTCGGTGCGCGGGATATAGGCTTCCGGCTGGTAATAGTCGTAATAGCTGACGAAATATTCGACCGCGTTGTCCGGAAAGAAGCTCCTGAACTCGCCGTAGAGCTGCGCCGCAAGCGTCTTGTTGGGCGCGAGAATCAAAGCCGGCCGCTGCGTCTCTTCGATCACCTTGGCCATGGTGAAGGTCTTGCCCGAGCCGGTGACTCCGAGCAGCACCTGGCTGCGGTCGTTGCAGCGCACGCCCTCGACCAATTCCCTGATGGCTTGCGGCTGATCCCCCTTGGGATCGAAATCGGATTTGATCGCAAGCCGGCGGCCGCCCTCGGATTTGTCCGGCCGCGGCGGACGGTGCGGCGTCCACAAATGCTCGCGGAATTCCGGACGGCCTTCGCGCAGCAGGCGTTCCAGCGATTGCTGACTTGCCGCGCTGCCGAATGCGCTCGCCCCTCCTTCCGCCCCCTGTGGACGCGCAAAGCGCGATCGGGAGGCGGTCTCTTCGCCGTATTTGATCGCCCCACCCCGCTCGCTTGCGGCTCGCGATCCGCCGTCCGACGAAGAGGGTGAAGACTCGTGTCGCTCCTCTTCGTCGATGCCGAGCGCGCGGGCGAGATCGGGATCGAGTTCGCCGGGTGAGACTGGCGTGCGGCCGACATAACCTTGCTGCGGCGGCTCGCCGAAGCCGCGCGCCACCGAAGCACGGGCGCGGTGCGCTTGGGCAAAATCGGCGCGGCGATCCCAGGAATTATCGGGCGGCGGCTGTAATCCGCTTCGCTCTTCAATTTGCCTCTCCCCGGTTGGGAGAGGTCGGCCCGAAGGGCCGGGTGAGGGGGGCTGACTGTGAGGTCCGATCCCCCTCACCCGATCTCGCTGCGCTCGATCGACCTTTCCCCGCTGGGGAGAGGTGCTACCCGTATGTGGCGCATTCGTTTTGATTCCAGTCTGCGCTCCGATGCCGGCCCGGCCCTGGCCGATGCCGGGATTAAGGAGTTCCGCCAATGACGGGTCGAGCGCCGGCGTGTCCGGTCGCGCCGCTTTGGCGCGGGTCGGTTTCGCCGGGTCTTTCTTCGAATGTTTTGCCGGATCGCGCCGATGCGGCGCCCGCGGCTGATCGGGGCCTTTCGCCATCGTCACAATATGGGTCGAGTCTTGGGGCCAGGAAAGTACGCTCGTTATTCAGGATTGCGGCAAAGCGGCAAGGGCTTCCTCGCTTTCGCTCGGCCCCGGAAGGGCGGACCTCAGTCCAGCCTGATCCCGGCGCGCTTGATGACCTCGCCCCATTTCTGCGAATCGGAGGCAATCAGGGCGGCGAATTCTTCGGGCGTTCCGCCGGCCGGTTCGTCGCCGATTGTCGCATAGAATTGGCGCATGGCCGGCGAGCCGAGCGCGCGATCGATCGCGGCATTGAGCCGATCGACGATTGGCCGCGGCCCACCCGCGGGCGCGATCACGCGCGCCCAGGTCGGTGCCGAATAGCCGGGAACGCCGGCCTCGGCCACCGTCGGCAAATCGGGGAATGCCGGCGAGCGGTGATCGCCGCTGACCGCAAGCGCCCGCACCGCGCCGGAACGCGCGAACGGCGCGATCGAATTGAGGCTTTCGAACATCATCTGCACGCGCCCGGCCATGACACGCTAATGTCCTGGACAAAGGGAGAAATGTCCATGGCCGCCCTGGACTTCGCATCACTGCTCGCGCCCGGTCTGCCACCACCGGCCGCTAAATGGAACGGTTTTGCCAAATACAATTTTATCGGCGGTCATAACGACGCCGATCAGGTGCCGCTCGAAGCGCTGATCAAGGCAGCGAACGACGTGCTCACGCGCGAGGGCCGCACGCTTGCGACTTACGGTCTCTCCAGCGGCCCGCTCGGCTATCGTCCGTTGCGCGAATTTCTGGCGCGCAAGCTCGAACGCACCGCCGGTATTCACTGCGATGCCGACGAAATCCTCATTACCTCGGGCTCGCTGCAGGCACTCGATCTGGTGAACGGAATTCTGCTCGCGCGGGACGACACCGTCATTATCGAGCAGGCGACCTATCAAGGCGCGCTTACCCGCCTGCAACGTCTCGGCGTCCAAGCCGTCGGCATTCCACTCGACGGCGAGGGAATGCGCGTGGATGCGCTTGCCGCGGCGCTCGACGATCTCAAGCGCCGCGGCATGCGGCCGAAATATATCTATACGGTTCCGACCGTGCAAAATCCGACCGGGACGATCTTGAGCGAAACGCGGCGGCACGAATTGCTCCGGCTCGCGGCGCAATCCGGCGTACCGATCTTCGAGGACGATTGCTATTCGGATCTGATTTGGGACGGCAAGCGGCCGCCGGCGCTCTACGCGATGAGCCAGCACGGCGGCGTCATCCATATCGGCTCGTTTTCCAAGTCGGTCACCCCGGCATTGCGCGTCGGCTACATCGTCGCGCCGTGGCCGTTATTGGCGCAAATGCTTGCGCTCAAGACTGATGCCGGGTCCGGCGCGCTAGAGCAGATGGTGCTTGGCGAGTTTTGCCCTCGGCATTTCGACGCCCATGTGCCGGCGCTCACCCGGGCGCTACGGGCCAAACTCGAAACGCTGATGGATGCGCTCAACGAGCAGTTCGGCACCGCGGCCGAATTCGAGGATCCGAAAGGCGGCATTTTTCTCTGGGTCAAATTGCCGGATCAGGTCGATACACAAAAACTGTTCGCGCCAGCGCTGGCCGCTGGCGTTGCCATCAATCCGGGCGCCGAATGGTCGACCGACAAAAACCACGGCAGAAGCCGTACGCGGCTATGTTTCGCCAATCCGTCGCATGAGGCGATTCGCGCCGGCGTCGCGACGCTCGCCGAAGTATGCCGGCGCGAATTCGGCGTGCCGGCACGGATCGCCAATGTGGAGCGGGCGAGAGCGTAGGGCGCAGGAAGCTCAATGCGCCCGTTGCACCCTGATTTCGTCGAATTTCATAGCGGCTCGTTCAAACTTGTCGTTGAACAGCCACATCGCGTCGAGAATCTCGCGAAACGTCGCCGAAGTCCTCGCCCTGTCAGCATGCCCAAACGTGAAGATGCTGTTGTTGCGCAAATAGCCCATGATCGTCGGTTCGGAAATTCTGTAGTTCAACAAATTCCCCGATCGAAGAGCCGCTCGCGTTGGGCTGGGAACGATCTGGATCAGTTCATAGACCTTCATTTGATCGATCGGATCGGGCAAGACTTTCACAAGCGCCGGTATTTGCAGGAAAAGATCGGCGTGGGCGCTCATGATGCCATCGCGCACCGCGGTCCAGTGGTTGAACCGGTGGTCTAAATTGCCGGCCCGCATCTCCTCTTCCCTGTCGCGCGCAATCAGTGCGGGATCAAAGGCGGCAATCGCCCCTTTGATCGCCGCCCATTTCTGTCGGCCGATCTGATCTTCCGATATCCCGGTTTGCAGACTTCCCTTGTAGGTATTCGACCGCGCATTGCCGATGTTCTGATTGCCGTTGGTCTCGGCAAAGAACAGTCCGAGGCTGATGCGCCCTGCCGCTTGGGCGTCTGAGCGATCGAGGCCCTTGGCTCTTGCAATGGCGATGCCCAGATCAACGACGTCTTTAAATGGCGTGTCGGATTTTTGTGCGTTCGCGGGCGGCGCCTGCATGATGCTGAACAGTGCAGCATACTCGTCGAGCAGCGGCTCATTGTCGGCGTCGAAATAGGCCGGAGGAATCTTGAATTTGTTGGGTCTTCCGATTTTAGACGGCAGCACGTCGGTAAGATCCTTGTATGTACTGAGCATATCGTTGCGCACGAGATAGAGCGCCTGCCCTGGCAAGTCCGGCAGCTTTTGTTTTGAATCGATCTGCGCGCGCCGCTGCCGTAGGACAGATTTAAAACGGTTTACGGCCTCGTTGTATGAATTCATCGCATCGGATTGTGGTTTCGTCGGCGAGAGCATCTGGCTTGCTGCGGGGGAGATAAGACCGACACGCGCAATGGGCAAAACCATAGCAATACGTACTACCTGAATATTGATCATCATCGAGGTTCCGTTCGTCGGCCAACATGACGTTACGGCTGTAGCGATTTCATCCTCTGGCTATTGGCGATACCATCGTGGCAGCGGATTTGAAGGTTCGCCACTGAGGCTGATGGTTGTTGCTTTGCCAAAGTGGAAATGTGACTGACTCGCAGGGGGCAATATGCGCCGTTTCGGACTGCTGATCTTGAGCTTGATTGTCGGTTTGTCGCCGAGCGTGAGCCGCGGCGGCAGCTACCCTGACCGGCCGATCAGGCTGGTAGTCGGTTTCGGGGTCGGTGGGCCGACCGATATTCCGGCCCGATTTATCGCCGATAAGCTCAGCGAGGCGCTCAGCCAACGTGTCTTTGTCGAGAATAAGCCGGCCTCGGGCGGCATAGTTGCCACGCGTGACGTGATCGCCCGGCCCGCCGACGGTTACACGCTCCTTCTCTGTACACATTTCGAGCCGATCAACCTCGCCGCCTACAAAGATCCCGGCTTCAAGCTCAGCGATTTGGCGCCCATTTTCCTGATCGCCAAATATTATTATGGGCTTGCACTGTCGAACGCGATTCCACCGACCGACATCCGCTCGTTCGCCGCCTACGCCAAGGCTCATCCCGGCCAGGTGAACTACGGCACGGTTGGCTTCGGCTCGGCCCAGGAGATTCGAGCGCGACAGCTGGAGAAGGTCGCCGGTATCACGATGAATCAAGTTCCATTTCGCGGTGGCTCGCTACCCGTCCAGGAGATGATCGCCGGGCGCATTGACTTCTACACGGCGCCGCCATTGGCCCTCATCCCGCACTATCGGGACCGGCAGCTCAAAATCATTGCCGTCAGCAGTCCGGAGCGATTGGACGTGTTGCCGGAGGTCCCGACACTGGCGGAGGCGGGTATCAATTTCATCCGCTCCGGCTGGCTCGGCATTTGCGCGCCGGCGGACACGCCCGCGTCGATCATAGAGCTTCTCAGTCGCGATATTGCGCCGATCGTCCGCTCGCCGGATTATCGCACCTTGATCGAAACTGCAGGCTCGATCGCCGCGGCTTCGACGCCGGACGAACTGGCAACGATCATGCAACAGACGCTGGCCGAAGTGGCGCCGACCATCGCCGAATTCCACTTGCAGCGAGAATAGCAGGCGGCGCTAGAACCCCCGCACCGCCTCGCTCACGTGCTCCACATCCGGCGGCGCCGCGAAGCAGTGGGCGACGAGCTTGCGCCATTCCTGGAAGTCCGCCGAACCGCGAAAATCGTCCGTGTGGTTCTCGACCGTGTCCCAGCCGACGAACAAGCGATAGCGGCTCGGTTTTTCGATCGAGCGGCGCAATTCCATGCTGCGACAGCCTTTGGCGCGCCGGAAAATCGGGACCGCTTGCTTTACCCCCTTTTCAAATTCCGCTTCCATACCCGGTTTCACATCTATCTGCGCGATTTCGGTGATCATGATCGGTCCTTAACTTGTGAGTGTCGCTTGCAATCTCGCGGCGACGCCTCGTTTCTTCGGTGACGCGCCTTTAGAGAGCAGGCGCGGCCGGAACGGTCCATCATGACGCGGATAACACGAATGCGCGAGCCGGGCTTCATTGCGCCGCGAAGGCGCGCTAGGTTGGCATATCAGCATCAGCATCCACATCCACAGACGGGTTGACCATGATTGACGTGTATTATTGGACTACGCCGAACGGCCACAAGGTGACGATTTTTCTCGAGGAAGCCGGATTGGAGTACAAAATTATTCCGATCAATATCGGCAAAGGCGAGCAGTTCAAGGCGGATTTCCTCGGCGTCTCGCCGAACAATCGCATCCCCGCGATCGTCGACCATAAGCCCGCCGACGGCGGCAAGCCGATCTCGGTTTTCGAATCCGGCGCGATCCTCGTCTATCTCGCGGAAAAGACCGGAAAGTTCATCCCGAAAGATTTGCGCGCCCGCACCGCCGCGCTGGAATGGCTGTTCTGGCAGATGGGCGGGCTCGGCCCGATGTCCGGGCAGAACAATCATTTTGCCCACTATGCCGTGGACAAAATCCCGTATGCGATCGATCGCTATCGCAATGAAGTGAACCGGCTCTACGGTGTAATGAACAAGCGGCTTGCCGGGCACGAATATCTTGCCGGCCCATATTCGATCGCCGACATGGCCTGCTATCCGTGGGTGGTGCCGTGGGAACGACAGGGCCAGAACATCGCCGATTTCCCGCATCTCAAGCGCTGGTTCGAGGCAATCAAGGCGCGGCCGGCGGTGATCAAGGCCTATGAATGGACACCGAAGATCAATCCCGGTCAGGGCGGCATCCGCACGGCGGAAGAGCGTGCGATTCTGTTCGGCCAGACTGCGCAGTCGGTCGCGGCGATGGCGGCCAAGCGGTAACTCAGTAACGCGCCAACTTTAAGTATTCTCCCGGGCGCGGCGCAGTAGTGCGCTGCAGCCCCGGGATTGTCGCGAACTAGAAATCCGGACTGCTACTGTTGCACGGCGCCGCCGAGATAACCGGCGATTTTCCAGGCGCCGCCTTGTTTGCTGTAGCAAATTTGGTCGCCGCCAAGCGGCGACACGAATTGGGCGTCGACGTAACCGGCTTTGCCGGACGGCGTCGCTACGTGCAGGAAAAACGGCTGGTTGGGATTGGCGGGCGCGCTGGTGTCGGGCAAGACGCGCACCAGGTTGGCGCTGAGCTTCTCGATAACTTGCGAGCTGGGCTGCGCCGCCGCGTGCACCTCGACGCCGTTCTGGTTTGGATAGCCCCATTCGCTGGGATCGGTCTGCGTTGCTTTGGCCAGCGCTTCTAAGGCGCTCGGATCGAGTTTGGGGTCGGCCGGTGCGCAAAACACGCCGGGCTGCTGCGGCGATTCCGCCGCCGAAGGTTCGGTCGCGAAGCCACCCAATATTTGCCAGCCCGAACCGTCCGGTGCGTCGAGTTCAATGGCCTTGGCCAGATTATCGATACCGGATTTGTGCGGATCGGCGAGATTCTTGTCCTGCATCCAGAAAAAGTTTTGCATTACGACCATCTTGGCGAGCGCGGCGCGATCCTTGTGCGCAACGACTTCGCCGAGCTGGTTGCGGAACGCAGTAAAGCTCGGATCGTTCATGGTCGATGGCGGCGTCACCGCCACGGCCTGATAAGGTTTGATCGGTGCCGGCGGCGGCTTAAAGCCGGGCAGCTGCAATTGTCCCTGTTGCGCCGAGCCATGCTGTTGAGCGAAAGCCGCGAATATGGCGGCGCACGCTAAAACGGCAAGCGACCGACGGTGCATAAAAATCTCCTCATCATTGCCGCGTTACAGCGGCTAACCGCGAATTGCTAAAGCGAAATGATTTTAGGTTGATTCGGTATTTCGCTTTAGCTTGTTGTTTAAACATGATCTTTTCCGAAAACCGGTGTCCACTTTTCGGGATCATGCTCTAGGTCGCTGCGGCAATGGCTGACGCGCGTCACTAATACGACTTTGGCAGACCCAATACTTTTTCAGCGATGAAGCAGAGAACAAGCTGCGGCGAAACCGGTGCAAGCTTCGCAATCATCACCTCTCGCAAGTACCGTTCGACCTGGTACTCCTTAGCATAACCGTAACCGCCATGCGTCGCGATTGCGGTTTGGCACGCTTTGAATCCGGCTTCGGCGGCGAGATATTTCGCGGCGTTCGCCGCGGGCCCGCAGGCCATACCCTCATCGTACTGCCACGCCGCCTTCAGCGTCATCAGATCGGCAGCTTCGAGTTCCATCCAGCACTCCGCTAAGGGATGCTGAATGGCTTGGTTCTGTCCGATCGGCCGGCCGAACACGACGCGGCCCTTCGCGTAGGAGCTCGCTCGCGCCAGCGCGGCGCGGCCCAGTCCGATCGCTTCGGCCGCCACCAGGATGCGTTCCGGATTGAACCCATGAAGCAGATATTCGAAGCCGCGGCCTTCTTCGCCGATCCGGTCCGCCGCCGGTACCGGCAATGCGTCGATGAACAACTGGTTTGAGTCGACCGCCTTGCGGCCCATTTTCGCGATCTCGCGCACCTCGACGTGGCGGCGATCGAGCGCTGTGTAAAACAGGCTGAGGCCGTCGGTCGGCTTGCGGCCGGCGCCGGGCGGCGCGGTGCGGGCGAGCAGCAGCATCTTGTCGGCGACCTGCGCCGTCGAAATCCAGATTTTTGCGCCGGTGATTGTGTAAATATCGTCCCGCCGCTGCGCGCGCGTTTTGATCTTGGCGGTCTCCAGGCCGGCATCGGGCTCGGTCACGGCGAAGCACGCCTTTTCCTTGCCGGCGGCGATCGGCGGCAACATCCGCCGCTTCTGGTCCTCGGTGCCGTAGACCGCGACCGGGTTGAGCCCGAAAATGTTCATGTGAATCGCGGACGCGCCGGAAAGACCGGCGCCGGAAGCGGCGACCGCCTGCATCATCACGGCCGCTTCGCTCACGCCAAGGCCCGAGCCGCCGAACGCCTGCGGAATGCAGACGCCGAGCCAGCCGTCATCGGCCAGAGCGCGATAAAACTCTTCCGGGAAATTTCCGTCGCTGTCGCGTTTGAGCCAGTAATCGTCGGGGAAACGCGCGCAAATCTTTTCGATTGCGGCGCGCACCGATTGCTGAAGCTCAGTGGGGGCGAAGTCGATGGGTTTGCTCCAGCGAGAGTTGGTGGTTGCGTTCACTCCGCCGCCTGCATCGCCGGCGCATCGATGAAGCCGCCGGCCTGGCGCCGCCACAGCGCCGCGTAGTGGCCATTCTGCGCAAGCAGATCGCGATGCGAGCCTTGCTCGACGATGCGGCCCTGGTCGAGCACGACGAGGCGATCCATCTGCGCGATGGTTGATAGGCGATGCGCGATCGCAATCACCGTCTTGCCGGTCATCAGCGTGCCCAGGCTCGACTGAATGGCGGCTTCGACTTCGCTGTCGAGCGCCGAGGTCGCTTCGTCGAATACCAGGATCGGCGCGTCTTTGAGAATGACGCGGGCGATGGCGATGCGTTGACGCTGGCCGCCGGAAAGCTTCACGCCGCGTTCGCCGACGTGAGCGTCATAGCCGCGGCTGCCGCGCCAATCCTCGAGTTCAAGAATAAACTCATGTGCGTGCGCCAATCGCGCGGCGCGCTCGATCTCTTCACCGCTTGCGGTCGGCCGGCCGTAGCGAATATTAGCGCGGATCGAGCGGTGTAGGAGCGAAGTGTCCTGCGTCACTACCGAGATTTGCGCGCGCAAGGATTCCTGCGTCAGGCCTGAAATATCCTGGCCATCGATCAGAATCGATCCGCCCTCCAGCCGGAAAAACCGCAGCAGCAGGTTGACCACGGTGGATTTGCCCGCGCCTGAGCGGCCGACCAGTCCGATCTTCTCGCCGGGACGGATGACGAGGTTGAAATCCTGCAGCAGGCCGGTCTCGCGGCCATAGCCGAAATTGACGCCGTTGAATTCGATGTGTCCGGTACGCACCGTCAATGGCTGTGCGCCGGCGGGATCGGGCAGCTGCAGCGGCCGCGCGATCGACAGCATGCCTTCTTGGACGACCCCGACATCCTCGAAGATTTCGGTGATCCGCATCGCAATCTGGCGCGACATATTGGTGAGCTGGAGCGTCAGCGGCAACACCATGGCGATAGCGCCGACCTCGACCGCGCCGTAGCGCCACAGCAACAGCGCCAGCGCGCCCGATCCGGCGATCAGCAGCGCGTTGAGCACGTCGAGGATGGTGCCAAAGGCAGTGAGCAGCCGCTGTGCGGCTGAAAACAAGTCAACGTGACGGTCGACCGCCTTGCGTACATAGTGGTCTTCGTCGCTCGCGCGCGCGAATAGTTTGACTGTGAGAATGTTGGTGTAGCTGTCGACGATCCGGCCCATCAGCGCCGAGCGCGCTTCCGAGGATTGTTTCGAGCGATCGCGCATACGCGGCACGAAATGCAGGAGCAGCGCAGTATAGGCGAAAAACCACAGCAGGATCGGTACGGCGAGCCAGCGATCGGCGGCCGCAGTCAAGACGATTGCCGAGACCCCATAGACTAAAATGTACCAGACGGTGGTGATGGTCGCCGTCAGCGTCGAGCGCACCGACGGGCCGGTCTGCATCACCCGATTGGAAATACGCCCGGCGAAGTCGTTCTGGAAAAACGCCCAGCTCTGCCGCACCACGTGCCAATGCGCTTGCCACCGGATCAATCCGGTAAACGGCGCCGCGATCGCCTGGTTGGTGATCAGGTAGCGCGTAAAGGTCACAACTGGCCGGGCGACCAGCACGACGAGCGCCATGCCGAGGAGCCAGGGCCAGCCGTCGGCGACAAGCCGCTCGGGCGGCGTCTTGGTGACGATGGTGACGACGCGGCCGATGAACCATGGCACCGCGCTGTCACTCAGCGCCACCAGCAATTCAACGACGAACAGAGCTAAGAACAGCCATTTGGCCTGGCGGGCGAAATGCCACAGGAACGCGAGCAGGCTTGGCGGCGGTTCCGGATGCTCCGGCGGCGCGGTTGGCGTCAAGAATCGTTCGAAGCGCGACAGCATTGCGGTTGGTTACAGGCCGGCAATAGCTCGCGTCAATCGGGCTGGCCCATCAACGACCGGTATGCGGCGTGAGTGCGGCGCCCCGCGCGCATCACGACAGAAGTGCTGACCTTTTAGCCCACGATCACCTGTGTCATCGTTCAACCTGCGGTGCAGCGAGAGGGCAGGCCATGGCGGCGGACCTGATGAGGCGAAACGGCATGGCAGGTTTTGCCATCGCGCTGTCTGCGCTGATCGCCGCTGCCACGCCTGCCGCGGGCGAAGTATTCCCATCGCGTCCGGTCACGATGATGGTTGGATTTCCGCCAGGCGGCCCGACCGACACGCTGGCGCGCATCATGGCCGATGCGATGCAGGGGCCGCTTGGCCAGCCGGTGGTGGTGGAAACCTTAAGCGGCGCCAGCGGCACGATCGCCACCGGTCGCGTTGTCCATGCGAGGCCCGACGGTTACACGATCGGCATCGGCCAGTGGTCGAGCCATGTCGCTTCGCCGGCGATCTATCCCCTCGACTACGACATCGTGCGCGACCTGCAGCCGGTCTCGCTGCTTGCGGCGTCGCCGTTGTGGATGATCGGCAAGGAGACCCTGCCGCCCAACACGATGCCGGAGCTGATCGCCTGGATGAAAGCGCAGCCCGAGCCGACCAGCTTCGGCACCGTTGGCACCGGCAGCGCCGCTCATCTGTGCGGACTCTATTTCGCGCAGAAGACCGGATTGCACCTGCAATACGTGCCTTATCGCGGCGCCGGGCCGGCCATGCAGGATCTGATCGGCGGACAAATCGATCTGTCTTGCCTCGAAGCAAGCTCGGGTCTCGCTTATGTGCAAGCCGCGAAGTTCAAAGCGTTTGCGGTATTCAGCGAGCAGCGTTGGCCAAAATCGCCCGAGACGCCGACTATGATCGAGTCCGGCATTTCCGGAGCGACGATCAATTTCTGGCACGCGCTGTGGACCACCAAAGGAACGCCAAGAGAGGCCGTCGATCGGCTCGACGCGGCGGTAATGAGCGCGTTGGCCAATCCCGCCGTGCAGCAGCGGCTCGAAACCATCGGTCAAGTCATCTTTCCGCGTGAGCAACAGGGGCCGGCGGCGCTTACGGCTTATCATAAAGCGGAGATCAACAAATGGTGGCCGATCATCAAGGCCGCCGGCATCAAGGTCGAATAAGTTCATGGTCGTGAAAATCCGGATCAGACGGCCGGCATCGCCGCCGCGGGCCGAAACTCCATGTGCACATAGCCGGGCTGCTCGGCGACGCGATCGAGCCAAGCGCGGATCGCCGGAAA
>Ga0335081_10008822_pt1 | contig 16188 bp, 13 predicted proteins | sample Lox_Sample_35_FD_206713 | JGI IMG/M metagenome (GOLD analysis project Ga0335081, IMG submission 206713) | Soil microbial communities from Loxahatchee National Wildlife Refuge, Florida, United States - Lox_Sample_3.5 | ecosystem: Environmental > Terrestrial > Soil > Wetlands | place: USA... | reverse complement strand
GTAGCATTCCGTGAATGATGCGGTGGGGGATTCTTGGTTCGACATCCAGGAGACGGTGCAGCCGAGATGGGTGCAAATAGCGCTGTAAGCCACAAACCCCTGATCCGTCAGCGAGATGTCGGTGGGTGGCTTGAATGCCTTCTCCTCCAGTTTGACCAGTTGGACGAGGTTAGCAGGATTCGATGACTTGCCCGTGGGATAGGCGAGCACGGCGTCGCCCACCTTCATCGATGAAGCCATAATGAGAGCGCCCGCCTTGCCTCCCTGAGCATATACAAGCCCGTCACCCGGCTTTATGGTCGTTGAATAGCCTCCACCCTCTTTTTCGGGAGCCAGCACTTTGAACAGTGCAACAAGGGACCCGAAGGCACCAGCGATGGACGCAAGAAGCAGCCCGAGGGTGAACCTCCTCCGAGTGATGACTGCCTTAATGCCGTCGGTTCCCGTGTTCCCGTCTACCATAGCAGTTCCTCCTTGCGGTCTTCCGATACCTCCCTGAAGGAAACAAAATAGCGCACAAAGAGAACGACCTCAATACCTGCGATCAGGAACTCGAAGGCGAGCAGTGTACCCCAGAGGTAGTCATTTCCCTGGCCGGATATCAGAAAGTATGCGAACGCGGCGCCCGCACTGAGCAACAGGATAGACAGGACCAAGACCGCTAACATGGCAGCCTTCGGATTGGAAGGCCTCTTCTCCTGTACAATCTCAAAGCTCATGTTAACCCCTCCGTTCCAGCGCGATGTACACGAGATAGCCGATGCCGAACAGGACAAGCACTGCGCCGAATGCGATGAAACCTATTTGGAAAGCATCTAGCTCCTCAGGAAATTCGGGTATGAACGGAGGCTGTTTGCCGATCGTTTTAGCCTGGGCGAGCTTGATCCGTATGCCCGATAATGCATTCACCGTTGATTCGGTCACATCCATTGGGTCTATTTGATCGAACCCCGTGGTATCCTTGTGGCAACTTTCACAAATCCTGGGCACCTCGGGTATAGTATTGCGGTGTGCCTGGTGGCACGTAACGCAGGAGGGCCCGCCTTTATTCTCAAGATAAGCCTTGCCCATAATGCTCTTTGCATACCGTTCGACGGATAAATTATGGCACCGGCTGCAGAGGGCAAACAGTTTCTTGCCAGAGGGCTTACCTAGGAAGCCGTAGGATATCGACATTGCCTGTGACATTTTCTCCCCAAATTCGTTGCCGGTGAAATGTTTGATATTCTGCACGTCCACATCCGGATTTCCCCCGTGGCAGAGATTGCACGTTATGCCATTCTGCTGATGGATCGAACCTTGCCATTCCTTTACGGGTTTGCCAAGTTCAGCGTCCATAAATTCATGGCACAATAGGCAGGCTGAAGGATCCAGCTCAGCGCGCACGCTCGCCCCGAACAGTAGGAAAGCTGCTGCCCAGCACAGCGCAAATGCACGGCTTTCTATCGACATACGTTTGCTTCCTGAATGAGTAATGTATCTTTGTTTCCGATTGAACATCATCTCGCCATGCAGCTGTCTTCAGCCAAAGTGGGCAGATCGCACAAGCGGGGAAACTATCCATGAAGGCAAGATAACGGATGAGCGTACCGCAGTAAAAATCAGCAAGTACTGCATCTTGCCGCCAACCGGGGAGTTGAGGGCTCTGATTTTGAGTTCACCTATCGTTTTCCCCGACAAGTGTGCCGAACTTTGCTCGAACAACAAATTTTGCAAGCCTCTGGGCTTGCGCTGCGCCGTTATCTCCTTTTTCCAAGCGTCGGCTATTCTTTCAGCCTCGACAGCAGAGCACCCATGTCGATCCTTGACGGTGTACTATTCCCATCCCTCCTGCACAATCTTGTGTGATTGAACTTGCGGGAATTTTCCCATAAGCTTATCGATCGGCAGCTTCTCGTCTCCAGCCCGCATGAAATGGAGTAGTGTCACCGATGCCCAGTAATCGTTGTAGTAGGGTGTATTTTTCAGTTGAATTGGCACTCCTTTTTTGTTCACCCGATGGCAAGCCCCACAAGTTACAGGCCCGGCATACTTCCCATCAGGGCTGAACTGCAGAGCTTGCTCGTGTGTTGTAATGTCAACCGTGCCGTCCTGGCCTTCAAATCGAACTGGATAGAGTCCGTGAATTGACTCATGACATGACTGGCAGGCAATGTTCCCGTGCGCCTTCGAATACCGATACAGAGAATACTTGTTCGGCTGGTCGATAGGAAAATAAGCTCCTCCTTCGCTCTCGACAAAAGGCGCGAGATGGCAGTCTGCGCAGTGCGGCTCCCCTGCCGCGAGCCACCAATCTTGGCCTGCCGAGGCCCCGTCATAAGGCACGGCATCGCCTTCCTGTGCGTTCCAGGGAAGTAGCTTCAACTTACCTGCGCTGTCCTTTGATGCCTTGACGAGCGTTGCACCAGTGTGTTTCCCGTAATACGCAAAAAGGGGGTCTCCTTCTACACCCACGATAGGATCGGTGTAATATTGTCTGAACTTTTTCTCGTCTCCGTTTGCCACACTCTTAACAACCTCGGTAAGAGATTTATTCCTGAGCGAAGCACCCTCCTGAGTTGCTGTATTTTGCAGATCGTCACTGCTGTACAGTTCATGCGCAAGCTGATTATGGCAATTGGTGCAATAAAGACCCCTTTTCCCCCTGACTGACTGCCCCAGTTCGTCCTTCATGCTAACTTCGCGGAGATACCATCTCCCGATGCTGTTCAGGAAAAAGGGAGGTTTCACGTTCGGATTGGTATGGGCATCGCGGCGCAGGTAGCACCCGCCGCCCGCTGTTCGTAAGTCGGCGTTTGAAAAGCGCGGGTTCCCGTCTTTATCGACAATAACATAGGGGTTAGCAGGCAGGTTGTCCATTTTCTCAGGCTGCCAATGCGTGGGATGGCATGCCTGGCAACTCTGCGTTCTACCTGCCTTGTCGGGCATGGGAATAAACCCTGCGTGCGCCCCATGGATCGCAACAGACAGCGCCTTTGCTTTTGCCGTTTTGTACCCCGTTGCTGTCGGGCGCGGAGATTGCAAATTGCCCGAAACGTTGTCGCCGTGGCAATCGGCGCAATACACGGGACCTACAGATCCGAGACGGTTCGTGGAAGCATCGGACCGGTAATCCTTGAGAAAACTAGTGCCGTAATGCCTGTCATGAAGTTCAAGCACGTTGATGGTCGCAGATGAAGACCTCGTCATGAATTCCGATATATCTGAATAATTCTTCTTCCAGTAGGTGTATTCCTTGTCAAAAAGGGACAGCCCTTCCTGCCGCGACATTTTCGCCGCTTTGCCTTCGCCTGAGTGACACACATAGCAGTTTGGGATATCGATGGGGTTTGTGCCGAAAAACTCAACCGGCTTTTTCCCGGCCATGATTTGTTTCCCGTCCTTGTCCTGCAACCGGACCAAGGAGTACTGATAGGGCTGGAAATCAAAGTCCGCTATCGTTCGGATTGTCCCTTTCCTCCTCCTGTCGTTGAATGCAGTCAGAGGCAGTCCGAGCGCATCCCATAGGTATGACGCCGTGAGCGTTAGAGGGACATTCTTGACCTCAGGGATTAGAGAATCGGTGAAAACCTTGTTGCTCCCCGCGCTGCCTGCATAGGTCAGATCTCCACCGGAGAGATTTTTCCCCGTTGGCCCGGAATCGATGGGTATCTGGATCTGCTTCCCAACAAAGAGCCGCTGTGCCTCGGTCGCGCCTGGGGGAATCGTGCCTTCAAGATCCTTGTAGATAAAAAGGTGGGTCCAGACATAATTCGCCATAGTGTCACCAGGATCATCACTCCTACCTGTCCCCCAGACGTCCTTGCTCACCTGCCAATAGTGCATTTTGTTCCCTTCGCTATAACTGTTGTCTTTGATTGAGTAAGACAGCTTTATACCGTCGTCGGGTGAGAGCAAACTTGGCAATCGGCCCTGTTCTCCAGTCCTGACCGCCTGCGCCTGTACGCTGTTGTAAGGAGGAATTACGCAGCAGTAGGCAATATCAAATCCCACGCAGTGCATTCCCAGTTCGTAATTGATGAAAATGGCGTAGGGGTCTTTTGGGTCGTAGAGCGTCTCGCTTTTTCCAGCCCCGTCCTTGACTGACACCTGCTTCTCGAAGCTATGTCCGAAGGGCGGGCCGGAGTGATACGGAGCCTCGTGCGCAGCAACAGGATACCCGACTGCCACAAGGGCCATAACCAGAAAAAAACCGGTCAAGGTCACGTAGTATTGTTTCATGATATCCCTCCTTTTTTGGAAATGCGTTTAGCGAATCTCCATCAGTCACTCCGGTTTCTGGATTTCCCAAGGCATGCCATCATAAATCACGCTGGACAATAGCTGCACGCCTGTGCACTATAATCGAAATGTAATAACGTCTCAATAACTTGCATTGCGACCATCTCCGGCGAGGTCGGCGTAAAGGATGATATTTCCTTGAAATATCCTTTCCTTGTTTGCAGGCTTCACCACACGTTGTATCGGTTTGGTTAAAATATCCGTAAAAAACACGATTAAACTACCAAGAAAGCACCGAGCTAGAATGTTTTATAATAAATTGAACATTATATAATAAGATGGCAGTTTGGAAAGGAAAATGATGACGAATACTGAACAACTACCAAAAACATAGCTCACGGCACAGATGATGTCAAGTGAACAGCAAGGGAGTTACCTGACTACTGCAGCGCGACTTCATCAGCGGTTTTCAGGGACAACCTGGAACACTAATCTGTCAGAGTTATTTGCAGCTCAAATCCTTGTCCGTTGTCCGCTCAATATTACTCTCATCATAACGGAATTGACCTGTTTGAGAATCCTATTGTCTCAATTCCTGAAGATGTCATCTACACACGAAGTAACCACACAAAAAACAGCACAAGCTTTGCACTTATTACTGGTCATGCTGTCTGTAATATTATTTCTAACGTCGAGGTTATAGATAGCAACGCGTTACTATCCCTCAACGGTCTCTTCCAATAGTTCAGCCCTTTGATCCCCTTAATCAGAGGTCTTCGGCGTCCCTGCAGGAACCTTTACGAAGTCCTTGGGTATGAGGACGATCTCAATCCTCCTGTTTTTCGCTTTTCCTACATCCGTGTTGTTCGATGCGACTGGGCGGTACTCGGAGTATCCGCATGCAGAGAGTCGCTCCGGATCTATCCCGTCATTTTGCAGATACCTTACCACAGTAGTCGCACGCGCGGTGGAAAGTTCCCAGTTCGAGGGGAATTTGCCTTCGAGCCCCGATCCTATGGGAACGTTGTCAGTATAACCTTCTATTCTAATCTGCTTGTCGGTCACCTTTTTCAGGATTCCGGCGACGCGGTCCAGAACCTTTTTGCCGTTTTTCTTTATCTTCGCGCTTCCCGAGTCAAAAAGGACCTTTTCCACCATGCTAAGCGTGAGCTTGTCCCTAAGCTGGGTAATAGTGACATCTCCCTTTTTTATTTCTTCTTGCATTTCTCCTACCAAGCTATCGTAGGTCTTCTTGAGTTCCGCTATAGACTTCCCTTTTTCCGCGATTGCCGCCGCCTTCTCCCGTACAAGCTCATCTATATTCTCCTGCAGACTAGAGACATCAACTTCCTTGTTGGCAAGTTTCGCCCTGAGCTCGACAATTTTTTGATCCAACTCGTCCGTCTTGGATTTGAGTATCTCATTGAGCCCCTTGTTATCCTCCGAAATGGTCTGATTCTGTTTTTTCAGATCGTCGTATTCGTGCCTTAGCTTTGTCAGTTCATCTTCTTCCTGTTCTAGCCTGTCCTTCAGCGACGAAACATCCTTTTTGAGATTGTCTATGTCGGTGAGCCTATCCTTGTACTTTGCCGTTGAAACGCACCCAAAGACTGAAAAGATTACAGAAAAAAGGATTATCAATCTGAGTTTCGCCATCACTGCACGCCTCCTTTTCTGAGACCATAATTTGACTGCGTCTATGTGTTACATAACAAGACTTTCCTTCGACCAAACAATGTCGCCTTTGGGCATTTCATTGAGAGGCAGCCAGCTTTAATACGTCTCTACAAGCTGTTTACTCCGTTTCCAATCCTATTTTTCAAGCATAGCACTGTTTCCTGGCAAACCTTTTGACGTGGTTACCGGGGGGGTGAAGGAGTACCAAAGAAAAGGGTCTCGCTCCGGTCGAAGCCATTCAACGAGAAGCCGCCGGTTTCCGCCCCAGCCAATGCACCGAGTGAGGCTGCACTCATTATAATCCCCTCACTGATCGCGGAAAGTCTGAAATCTGCCTTGATGAATAGTATGACACATGAGATTACGGCAATGTTGTATCCGAGAAAAATACCTCCGAGACCAGAGATGTCCGCGACAATATGAATAAAGTGCAAAGTGTTATCTTTCCTTCGCGTCAACTCCTGTCGTCCTTTCTAGGATGTCAGATGTGCCCCCCGAAAAGACTATACATTAATATCATTAGCACCAAGAGTGTCACAGCTGTATAGGTGCGGTCCCCTTGCCGAAGAAAAGCAAACATCGAGAATGCGACCCGCGCAACAGGGGTTGCAATTAGCAGCAGGAGTCCCAGTTGAATCAGTCCACGGCTGCGAAATGATAAGGCATCTGACAGAATTCCTCGTACCGTATGCAGGTCGGTGGGCTCCCCTCGAAAAATCCGGTAATCAGGATATTGCGATCCATAATGGAACAGAAAGAATACCCCCCCGCTAAAAACTACCATAGCGGCAAGAATAACCCCGCCTCTCAAGAGATTGCCGATAATCGTCTCGACCTGCCGATCTGTCCATGTGCCTTTTACTTTTGACATCTTAGATCCTTTTTGTCAGACCGCTGTAAATCATTTCGATCGCGAGGAGCAGAATGATCGTGCTGAAGATAATGCGCAAACGATGTGTTTTTGCTATCATAAGTTCATGGGTCCCAATGAGAGAGCCGATCAGCACACCGAGCATGACGGGCATTGCGAGCCCCGGGTCTATATAGCCTCGATTAAGATACACACCCGCGCTGGCGGCAGCTGTAACGCCAATCATGAAATTACTCGTGGTTGTGGAAACTTTAAACGGGATACGCATCACCTGGTCCATCGCCAGAACCTTCACAGCCCCTGATCCGATCCCAAGCAACCCGGAGATCGAGCCGGCTAGAAACATCAATCCGAAACCCGAGAGAACGGAGTGAGCATGGTAGTGTTCAAGACCCTGCGGGGTTGGATAACTTCCATCCATCTTCAAACGCGTTGCCAGCGTTTCCGTCCGGTGAACCTCCTTCCCTCTCCTTTGCTGTCGGCCTGACAAATATGACGAATAGAGCAGAATAAACCCGAAAATTATCGCAATGATCGAGGTCGGCAAGCGTGCGGCCCAAAATGCTCCGACCAGCGCTCCCAGGGTTGTTGCTATTTCTAAGAACATCCCGATCCGGATATTGCTGAATCCTTCCTTGACGTAGGCTGCCGCAGCCCCTGATGACGTAGCAATCACCGAGACCAAGGAAGCGCCAATCGCGTACCGGATATCTACCCCGAAGACCAGAGCAAGGAGCGGCACGATAACAACTCCTCCACCCAATCCCGTCAATGACCCTAAAAAACCTGCGATTATAGAGCCGAGCCAAATCAGTATGGTAAAAGAGAGTATGTCCATTGGAATATCTAGTCCGTGAGACTTTATGTTTTATTATTCCAACAAGACTTTGATCTCGTAAGGTAATTGCTGATTCAATTTCTTATTTCTCTGGGACAAACAATGCATCCCGTAATTCCGGATTCACCCTGTACTCATGAATACGGATTTCTCCGATCTTTTGTCCGCCGACATAATTTACAATCCGAAAGGGGAGCAGCCTCCCGCCCACTTTTCTGAAATCATGAAACTCTGATGACAGCTCCGTTTCCGAACCGCCCATGCTGAAAATCCCCGAATCCTTGATGATACGGCGATTCTTCGTGTCGACATATAATCTCATGGGCGGCCCCTCCTTGTCCTTGAGCATAAGAACCTTGACCGGGATGCCGTTCACCGTGCTACGGCCTCCCTCGGTGATTATGAAGGCCGACATCATAAGCTGATAAGGCATGGTCAGCTCTTTAAATTGGTATACCATTGAAAGCAAGCGAGCCCCCGAGACATCAGTCATTGGAGCGTCCGCTGTCTGGTAATATCCATGCTCGCCGTTCAGTAACCTCACCTCGAATGAGTTACCGAACCGTGTTTCGACGCGGAGCTTACGGTCACGCATGAGTTCAAACGAGTATTCTGCAGGCCCCTCATACAGGGGCGATACGATAACTCCTTTTGCGGAAAGTGAATGAATATTTTTCAGGACCTCCCTCCCTCCGTAAGCATCCACGATCATGTTCACAAGGGACTCGACTTGAGTAGGAGAGACGGACGATTCTTTTGCCCCGACGCCCAAGCCGCCGGGAGCAAGCACGGTGGCGATCAGAAAAAAGGGAGCCGCCTTACTGAGGACTCCTCGAACGTTGCGCATGGACCACCTCCTCGTGCATTCTCTTAACCCTGCGCTGTCCTGAACGAGACTTGCACAGACTCCGCTTCAAACCTTAGCGTCAGCATGCATGCGGTATTCGCGAAATTCGATGAGCCCGCCGTTCATAATTCTGCTATTGAAAGGGATAAAGCATCGGAGAAAGCGGATTCCAAAGAGGATCCCACCATCCAGGCACCTCCGGACCCCGCTTGCCCGGCCAAAGCTTAAGCTCCTTTGATACGAGAACGGGATAGGTGTGTTTGGTGAGTTCCGTATTTCCCGGCAGTTTCAGTGAGGTCCCTTCAATTTCACCAGCTACGGTGATCTCACTGCCGGGCGTATAGATATCGGGATCAATATACACCGGCGTATATACCAGAAACTGGCCCGTTGCTCCATTTGTGCGGATGGGCCTTCCCCAGTAATCAAGAGGGGCCTGGTTAATGTAGATCAACGAACCCTCCGCCAAATCGTTGATCACGGCGATACTCCCACCCAGGATGACGAGCCGGCCCTTATACAGATCGGGGTCTCTCTGCAGCATTTCAAAAGTGATGGTCTTGTCCGTTTTTTCAACAAGGTTCTTCGAAATCGGATAGACGCAGCCTTGGAGAAACATGATATAGCAAAAGAGCAAGACAACTGTTTTCATAAACAGCCATTCTCTTTGAGACTAGCCCGACCCTTACCACCCTCTCGCTCTAGAACCCGGTTCCGGACTCGTCGGGGCACATTCTATCTTTGCAGGCCCACTCAGGGTCCCGGGTTCGGCCCCAGAGTTACTTGAACAAACCCATCTGGCCGAATCCACTGGGCAAAGGCTTTTTGTACTTGTTTATCCGTGAATTTCAAGTACAACGCTGCAGCGCGGACCGGCTCGTCGAGTGGCAGATCTTCCTGGGAACGCGAAATCATTCCCTGGGCGATGCTATCCGTGCTTGCTTCTGAAAGAGGCAACTGCCTTACCAACAAGATTTTGGCCCGTCGCAATTCAGTTTGAGTAACAGGGGCTGTTTGCATTGTTCTCAGGTCGCGTTCCACCATATTATGGGCCTTGGTAACATTCGGAGGATCGCAGGCAAAGAAGACGCCGAAAAGCGATCGGGTCTTTCGCGCTTCAATGAACGACTCTACCGTATAGACTAAACCGGCCTGCTCGCGTAGATCATGATATAGCCGAGTAGCGTAAAATGCGCCTGATAACACGTGATTGCCGAGCATAAGCTTGTAGTAATCCGGATTGGAACGCGTTATGCCGATCGTCTCCGCCAATGTTACCTGATCCTGGACCATGCTCGCATCGGGCACCACGGCTGATGAGGCCTTGTTGGACGGCACCGGAGGTAGGTCCGTCTCCGGCTTTTGCCCGTGCGACTTCCACGAACCGAGATACTTCTCAACAATGTCCTTGGCTTGTTCAGGAGTCGTCCGACCTATGACAACGATCGTCGTTAGTTCGGGGCGAAACACTGTATCATAATAAGATCTGAGGTCTTTTAACGAAAGTGTACTTACCGTTTCAGGCAAAGCCTGGCGGAGCGACGGGTCATTTTTGGGATAGAGCGCTTCACGAAGTGCGCGTCGTGAAAGATAGGGAGGGCTTTTGAGCAGACCGGGCAATGAACTTAATTTTTCCTGCCGCACGATTTCGAACGCGGAATCGGGAAGAGCGGGATTCAGCAAATTGTCAGCAAGAAGCTCCACGCCTCGGTCAAAGTGGTCGGAGAGGACCCTGAGCGAAAAACTCGTTCCAGCCGAGATATTTGCTCCGATATCATCTTGTGCCTTCTGAAACTCCAGTCTATCGAGGGACGTCGTACCGTACGAGAACAGGTTGTCTAGGAGATCCGCGACCCCTTCCTTTCCCGAGGGCTCTTCCAACTCTGGCTTGTTCTTGATCTGCCCCATGACGGTAATTGTAGAGCTCACGTTTTCCGGTTGAACGATCAAATGGATACCATTAGGCAAGGTATAGGTCGTGGGCTTGACCCTGGAAATTGGGACTCCTGGCAATAACTCAACTCTTTTCGCCCAAACAGGAAGTTTGGCATGAGTGGTCACCGTCGGGGCGAATGATTCCTCGCCGCCAAACCCTTTTGCCGACACAGGCATCCCCGACGGGCGTGGTGTAAGAACGGCTGTAATCGCGGAATCATTCACGAGGTATTCCTTTAGAACACGGTTCACGTCTTCTACAGTCACTTTTTTGATTGCAGTAATATCGTCATCCGGAGAAGAGCGGCCCTCAACGGCAAGCGCTTGGGACCAAACCGCAGCGAGTCCGGAAATGGAGTTGGCCTGAAATTCAGCGTCCGTAATTTCATGGCGCTTTGACGCCTCAACAATATCGGACGGGACTCCGTTTTTTTCATAATCAGCCACTATATTTTTTATCGTGGCAACCAGTGCAGAACCATCACCTCCGGAAGGAAATGCTGCTGTGGCATACCCAAACGATGCTTTTGGAAGTGACCCGCCGTCGAATCCAGTGAAGAGCGCCTTGCCTTCAGTGACCAGTGTGTAAAGGTTTCCCCGCCGACTGTCCAGAACATCTGCCAGAATTTGTCCAGCCGCATAGTCAGGGCTGTCGTAGCCGGGCAGACGGAATGCCACGATGGCGAGCCCATAGGGAAGATCGGTATCGAGCTTAATCGAAGTCGGCCTGAGTGCCTCAAGATGAATATCCGGATGCGGCGGTAAAGGTCTCGCAGGGATCGATCCAAACAGTTTCTTCACCTTTTCCAGTGTTTTGATTGGCGCTACATCACCCGTAATAATAAGAATAGCATTATTCGGCGCATACCACCTGCCGTAGAATTCCTTGAGCATTGCACCGGTCGTCTTGTCGAACGAAGGGCGAGTGCCCAGAGCATCATGGGAATAAGGCGTATTGCTGAACATGCCTTCCAGAAGCTGTATGGAGAAAACGTACTCGGGATTCGAAAGGTCTCGTGCCACCTCCTGCTCGATTGCTCCTCGTTCTTTTGCCCAAAGTTCTTCGGAATCAAGGACACCACGCATGCGAACCGCTTCCAGCTTCAGTGCAACATCTACGTCATCCTTGGGCACCGTAAGGAAATACTGGGTAACGGTCTGCTGAGTGTCTGCATTAAACTCGCCGCCCATCAAGGCGATAATGTTTGCAAGTTGATCGGCGGAGAGGCCCGGGTTGCCGCGAAACATCATGTGTTCCTGGGCATGAGCCATCCCTGGGAAACCATCGGGCGCTTCATCAGAGCCAACGAGATAGTTCACTTCCGTAGTAACCACGGGTGCCAGGTCATTCGGCACGATCACCACACGCAGACCGTTCGCAAGAGTCGTGCGGACAACATCAGCAGCTGCGGCGACGCGCGCTGGCATCGGCAAAAGAAGAAACAATAGGAGCCCTCCCCAAACGAAACGTACTTTTCCTTTACTCATCTTGACTCCTTCCGGACTGATTTCAGCCCTCTCAATTTTCATGTGGAAGCAAGGACAATAATCATCTCTCACGGTTGTATTGTGAGATATACCGACCCGCCGTCCCGGTAGATCAACAGGAGGACCGTGTCTTGCCTGCCGATCTTCGAAACGATCTCCTCGTACTCATGCACGCTCCGGATTGGTTTGCGGTCCACTTCCTGGATCACGTCGTTTCCCTGCAGCAACCCTTGGGCGGGACTGTCCGAGCCGACATTGGTGACTACAACGCCGGTCAGTCCTTCCGGAAGATCCAGCTTGTCCCGCAGGCTCGCAGTAAGCTCCTCAACAGTTACTCCCTTAAGCGCATTCTCGAACTCCGTCTTCTTTACGATCTGTTTCTCTTTATACTCGCCGAGCGTCGCCGTAATCGACTGTTCCGTGCCATTCCTGATGATCTTGAAATCAACCCGTGTTCCAGGCGCCGTGGCTGCGACCATATTGCGAAGGCTCGTAACATCGGCAATCTTTTTACCGTTCATTTCAGTGACAAGGTCGCCACGTTTGAGACCCGCCTTGTCAGCGGGGCTATCGCTTACGACTCCCGCTATCAGGGCGCCCTCTGTTTCCTTCATCCCCAATGATTTAGCAAGTTCAGGTGTAAGATCCTGAATGCTGACGCCTAGCCAGCCACGGATCACCTTGCCATATTTAATGATGCTGTCCATGACCGCTTTCGCCATGTCTGATGGGATGGCGAACCCTATCCCCATGTAACCCCCGCTGGTCGAAAAAATTGCCGTATTGATCCCCACGAGTTCCCCGCTGCCGTTCACCAACGCGCCGCCAGAGTTGCCCGGGTTGATTGCCGCGTCGGTTTGAATGAAGTCCTCAAAATCAGCCAGCCCAATGTTCGAGCGCCCCACTGCGCTCACTATCCCCATGGTGATGGTCTGGTTCAGGCCAAAGGGATTGCCGACCGCCAATACGATATCTCCGGTCTTCAGTTTGCCGGAATCACCAAATGAAAGAGTCGGCAGGTCTTTCGCATTGATCTTGACCACGGCAAGGTCAGTTCGCGGATCAGTGCCGACGACCTTGCCCTTGAATTCACGCTTGTCATAGAGGATGACTTTGATCTCTTCCGCTCCCTTTACAACGTGGTTGTTTGTCAAAATATAGCCATTTTCGGATATGATCACCCCGGAGCCGAGGGCTGATGATTTATATTTTCGTTTCTCTCCAGGATGGCCGAACTGATCACCGAAAAAGTGTCTGAAAAAGGGGTCGTTGAACATGTCGCCGTGGGGGTTTTCCTCCATTGTCTCAATTGAGGTCGTTGATATGTTCACGACCGCAGGGCGTACTACCTCGGCTACGTCGGCTAGGGCTTTGCTCAGATTGCTGAGCGTTTTTATGGATTCCTGGGAAATGACTTTCTCACTGGCTGATGCGACGCCAGCTGCTAAAAAAATCGTTGTCAGCAAAATCGCTACTGATAAAGCAAGATAGTTCCGTAGGGGTATAATATATTTCCTGTTTATAATCATTGATGACCTCCTAAGGCTTTTTTTTCAGATTCGCGAATCTCTACCTAAGTATACTCTTAAAATTGTAGGAGGGTAGTTTGCCTCGCATTGGTCCTCGCATTGGAACTGACAGTCGCGTGCAATTTTATAACTTAAGTTTTATCGTTGAGCCCGATCACTCTGTGTGTAAATTAGAAACTGACTGCTGCGGTGGATGTCGCGGTACGAATTCAGCTAGCCCCCCCACTTGGAGAGATTTTTTAAAGTGGAAACCGTGTCTAGTTCGGGCTGTCCCACGCGCTCCCCCCTATATACCTATATAATGGGTAACAATACTCATTCTGGTAACAATACTCATTCTTGACGTTCTCGCTCATTTTTCGTATATTGATACAATAGTAATGAATACGATTCTGTTATTTATTAAAAATCCTTTCGGAGTTCCGGTTTAAAATATTTAAAATAATAAATATTATATGAAGCGCAGATTGTTAATTATCGTACCATTCCTGTTCATCCTAAACTCCTTGCTAGCTTCGGCGGCGGAACTTGCTCCCTGCCAGGGACTGGACACCGCTCTTATAATTGATACCTCTAGCCACACAATGTGGATGTGCCAGAAGAGTTATGCGATCGCCAAATTCCGTGTAGCAATCGGTCAGTGCGGCATGGAAAAACGGGGAAAAGGAGATAAAAAAACTCCTCGGGGTGAGTTCGATCTTGGTATGCCGAGACACTCCGGAAAGTTTCGGCTCTTCATCCCCATTGGATACCCGAACGCCGAGCAATCGTCCAAAGGCTATTCAGGGGGAAACATAGGCATACACGGCCCACACCGCGGCAGTCTCTGGCTCGGAAAGGATTCTGCCAAGGTCGACTGGACGTACGGATGCATAGCCGTCGGTACGGATGAAGACATTCTGACAGTGGCGCAATGGGTGAAGAGCCAGGGTGTAAAAAAGGTTATAATACGATAATCGGCAACGGCTCTTCTCTATGCCACAATTACTCATATCAGATATACTCCCTTTTCTGAGCGTCCCTTGGCAGGCACTTTGTCATTCACTAAAATGAATATTATGAAGAACACCATCAGACTCATCATGATAATCATATTTGCGTTTTTGTACGTTCCCGGATTTGCAGCTGGAGCCGAGGCATTCCACTATGGCAAGCAAAATGAAGTTCTTGGAAGAGTTAGTCGATACACGGTATCGAATAACGAATCCTTGTACGAAATCGCACGCTGGTACAAGACCGGATTTAATGAAATTGTAGCAGCCAACCCGGGGGTTGACCCTTATGTCCCTGGAAAGGGGAGGACTCTTATCCTGCCGACTGCATGGGTGCTTCCTGACAGCAATAGGGACAACGGCATCGTCATCAATGTCTCCGAGATGAGACTGTACTATTTTTATCGGCAACAGGGTATACGACTGGTCAAGACATACCCGATCGGCATCGGGGATGAAGGGGCCGATACACCTGAGGGCAAGTTCAAAGTCACGGAAAAGATCGTACATCCTTCATGGTATGTTCCCGCATCCATCAGAAAAGAAAAGCCGGAACTGCCCGAGGTGGTGCTTCCAGGGCCGAATAATCCGATGGGTGACTACGCAATGCGTCTTTCTCTGCGTACAGTGCTGATCCACGGAACCGATGTACCATGGGGCATCGGGAAGAGGGTCAGCCATGGCTGCATCCGTCTGTACCCCGAAGATATCAAAGAGCTTTTCCATAGCGTTCCGCTCGGGACAAAAGTAACCATCATCAAACAGCCGGTGAAAGCAGGATTGAGCGGCAACAGAGTATATGTGGAAGTGAACGAAGACACAGAGCAAAAAACGTTTGATTATCTCGGAGAGCTACGAAACCTGCTCAAGAGAAAAGGGCTCATCGATCGCATTAATCCCACTACGCTTAAAGCCGCGGTTCGGAAAAAGAGCGGTTATGCTGTGGATGTCTCCATGTAGTAAACGTATCAGTAAACCTCAAGGGCCCTAAGTCGGATTTTGTTAAAACGACCCATTATTTTTTCTGCATCAGCTCGAACTCCTTCGCGGATTTCTCAGCAGCGGTCTCGGCTTTGTTCGCCGCTGCCTCCGCTCGGAGAGCCGCATCTTCCGCCCTTTTTGCGTTGATGTCTGCTTGCTGCTCAAGCTTGCTGACCCTCTCCTCAAGCAATTTTACAGAATCTTTGGTTGCACATCCGAAAACAGCGCTCAGCAATAAGACCGACGCAGCCGCTAATATGATCTTTTGCATGTTTGCCTACCTTTCCAATGTGTTCGTGATGTCAATCAGTATGAATTTACATCGGGTGAGTGCTTATATTATATACATAGATTTTAATCATCGACTTCATTCATTTTCCCTGTGAATCTGTCCATGTTTCGGTTCAGCTAGACTACGGGGCCTAAAAGAACCAGGCCCCTAGATTTTCTTATGTGAATCATTTTTTTTGCATGAGTTCGAATTCCTTCGCAGATTTTTCGGCTGCGGTCTCGGCCTGTTTCTCCGCAGATGCAGCCCCTTCCTGAGCAGCTTCAGATTTCTTCATAGCTTTCTCAGCTTTATCCGCTGCTTCTTCTGCGCGGGCAGCCGCCTCTTGCGCTTTCTTCAGGTCCGACTCAGAAGTCATCCCGGCATTCTCAAGCTTGCTAATTCTGCCCTCAAGATTGCTAATTCTGCCCTCAAGCGGATCGACACGCGAGTTAACGAACTCCTTAGTCGCACATCCATACCCGAGGCTAAGGATAAACACTGCTGCAAGCACACCAAGATATCGTTTCATTTTATCACC
>Ga0335081_10008821_pt1 | contig 16189 bp, 13 predicted proteins | sample Lox_Sample_35_FD_206713 | JGI IMG/M metagenome (GOLD analysis project Ga0335081, IMG submission 206713) | Soil microbial communities from Loxahatchee National Wildlife Refuge, Florida, United States - Lox_Sample_3.5 | ecosystem: Environmental > Terrestrial > Soil > Wetlands | place: USA... | reverse complement strand
GGGGCAGGCGCGCCCGCCGGCTACGATTTCTCCGGCTTCGATTTCTCCGACTTTGATGTAGGCGGGCCGAGAACCCGCCGCCGCACCGCCTCTCCGGGCGGCGAGGAAGCCGAGGGCGGGTTCGGTGGTTTCCGCGACCTTTTTTCCCAGATCTTTACCCGCGGCGGCGGCGCTGAGGAGCCGGAACCCGACCAGCGCGGACGAGATCTTGAGTACCACATGCACCTCGGGTTCTGGGACGCGGTCCGCGGCAACCAGGTGCGGATCACCGTGAACCGGAACGAGGTCTGCCCGGTTTGCAAGGGCAGCGGGACGGGCAAAGGATCGGCCACCGTCTGCTCCACCTGCGACGGCACGGGCCGGCTGGGGCGCCAGTCCGGAGCTATGCGCTTTCAGGGGCCCTGCCCCGACTGCGGAGGCACGGGTAAACGGCGGCCGCGCTGCCCCAACTGCTCCGGCACCGGGTCCGTCAGCAGAGCCGAGACTTTCGAGGTGCGCATTCCCCCTGGCGTGGATAAGGGCTCGCGCGTGCGCGTGCCCGGCAAGGGCAACGCGGGGCGCAACGGGGCGCCGCCCGGCGATCTCTACATCGTGACCGACGTCGAGCCGCACCCGGTCTTCGAGCGCAAGGGCGACAACATCTACGTTAAAGTTCCCGTCACCGTCACGGAAGCGGCGCTGGGCGCCAAGGTGGAAGTGCCCACGCTCGACGGTCCCAGCACCATCAAGATTCCGCCCGGCACGCAAAGCGGGCAGAAACTGCGCTTGCGCGGCAAGGGAGTGCCGTCGCTGCGCGGCGAGGCACGCGGCGATCAGTTTGTGGAAGTCCAGGTGGTGGTGCCCAAGGTGGCTGACGAGCGGTCCAAAGAGCTTTTGCGCGAGCTTGCGCGGCTCAATCCGGAGGACCCCCGAGCGGAGCTGAAGGCAGCGGGCTCCACGCAGTAGGCAGCAGGCGCCCCGGCTTCGCCGGCCTTTGACTTTCAGCTTTGAACTCTTGACTCTCGACTCTTCACTTTCGACTTCTTTATGCCCCGAGAACGCAAAACCCGGGCCCGCGCCAAAGCCGGATACATGATCAGCGCGGTGGCTGAGATGTACAACATCCATCCCCAGACGCTCCGTCTTTATGAGCGCGAAGGCCTGCTCTTGCCCTCGCGCAGCGACGGCAACACCCGGCTGTACACCGAGGAAGACCTGGAGCGGCTGGAGGTGATCCTGAGTCTCACTCGCGACCTGGGCGTGAACCTGGCCGGCATCGAGATCATCCTCAACATGCGCGCCCGCATGAAAGAGATGGAGCGCGAGGTGCAAGCGCTGGTGGAGTTCGTGCGCGGGGAGCTGGCGGCGCCGCCGAAAACCGGTGAGCTGCGGGTGCAAAACGCCATGGTGCGGGTGGGCCGCCCTCATATCGTGATCACCCGGCCAGCGCGCACGCGCTGATTTCCGGCGCCGCGCATCGATGGGCCTTGGCAACCCTGCCGGCTTTCTGATAATCCTTATTATCTGGAGTTGTTCGCCGGGCGCAGCGACGCAGGTCAATTCCCACTGCGGTTTCAAGAAGGAGTTCACGAGGGGCGCAGCCGCCTGCGGCACGGCGGCCCGCCTGACCCGGCCTAGGATCTTCGCCAGAAAGAAGGCCTCATCATGATTGAAGTCGAACACCTCACCAAGCGGTACGGCCCTACGCACGCCGTGACGGACGTCAGCTTCCGGGTGGAAACGGGCGAGGTGCTCGGCTTTCTCGGCCCGAACGGCGCCGGGAAAACTACCACCATGCGCGTGATCACCGGCTACCTCCCCCCCACCGAAGGCACGGTGCGCGTGTCGGGCTTCGACGTGACCGAGCAGCCCATTGAAGCCAAGCGCCGCACCGGCTACCTTCCCGAATCCCCGCCCGTCTACCCCGATATGACGGTTGCCGAATACCTGAGCTTTGCCGGCCGCATCAAGGGTGTGGCCCGGCGCGACCTGAAAAAGCGGGTGGGCGAAGTGAGCGAAAAGTGCGCGGTGGCCGACGTGCAGCGCCGGCAGATCGGCAGGCTCTCCAAAGGCTACCGCCAGCGCGTGGGCCTCGCGCAGGCGCTCATCCACAACCCCGAGGTGTTGGTGCTCGACGAGCCCACGGCCGGCCTCGACCCGAAACAGATCATTGAGACGCGCGAGCTCATCCGCAACCTGGCCGGGCAACACACTGTGGTGCTGAGCACCCACATCCTGCCCGAGGTCTCCAAAACTTGCGAGCGCGTGGTGGTGATCAGCGGCGGCAAAGTGGTGGCCGTGGGCAAGCCGGACGAACTCACTCGCCGCCTGCAGGGATTCGGGACCGTGCTGCTGACGGCCGAGGGCCCCGCTGATCAAATCAAGGAGCGCATCGAACGCGTTGGGGGGGTGAATCTGGTTGAACAGCGCGAAATTTTGGAGGGCCGCGCCACCTTCGAGGTCCACGCCGGCAAGGACCAGGACGTGAGGGCCGAACTGGCCCGCGCCGTGGTGGAATCGCAGTGGAAGTTGCTGGAGCTCCGCGCGAGCGGAATGAGCCTGGAAGACATCTTCCTGAAACTCACCACGGAGGATCTGACCGAGCAAAACTAGAAGTCAGAGGGCAGAAAACTGTGCTGAAGCTTCTGACTCCTGACTTCTAACTTCTCACTTTTCGTTTGAGGTGATTATGCGCAATATTCTGAGTGTCGCCGGGAAGGAGTTACGGCAGTACTTCCACTCGCCTATCGCCTACCTGGTGATCACCATCTACGCCGTGCTCTGCGGCTATTTCTTTTACGCGCTCACCGGCACTTTCGTAATGGAATCCTTCCGCATGCAGATGGGCGGGGGCGCGATGCCCATGAGCCTGAACGATATGGTGGTGCGCCCGCTTTTCGCCGGCATTCTGACGGTGGTGCTGCTGCTGCTCGCGCCCCTCATCACCATGCGGCTCTTCGCCGAGGAGAAGCGCACGGGAACCATCGAGTTGCTGCTCACCTCGCCGCTCACCGACCTCCAGATCATCCTGGGCAAGTTCTTCGGCGCGCTAGGGCTCTACCTGGCGCTCGCGCTGCTAACCTTCCTCTACGTAGGGCTGCTGTTTCTCTACGGCAATCCCGACCTGAAGCCCATCCTCGCCAACGCCCTAGGATTCGTTCTGTTCGGCGCCGCCCTACTGTCGCTTGGCATGTGGGTATCGACGTTCACGAGAAACCAGATCATCGCCGCAGTGGTGTCGTTTGCACTTTTCCTGATGTTGTTCGTCCTCGACTGGATTTCGTCCCTCTCGAGCACCGCGGCCGGCCGCGTGCTGTCTTATCTATCGCTCACCACGCACTTCGACAGCTTCACCAAAGGCGTCATCGATTCGAGTGACCTGGTTTACTTCCTCTCGATCATCGTGCTTGGCATTTTCCTCACCGCGCGCTCGGTCGAGGCTCTGAAGGGGAGGCCGTAGCCATGGCCGAACAGCCGCAAGCTCCAAACGCCACGGGACGGCGCATCCTGCGGGGCACCAACCTCGCGATCTATACCGTCATCGCCGTGGCCATCATCGTGCTCATCAACTGGTTTTCCAGCCAGCACGTGCAACGCTGGGACCTAACCAAGAACCAGAAATACAGCCTGTCGGCCCAGTCCTTAAAACTCGTAAAAGGCCTGAAAGACGACGTCACCATTTACGTCTTCGACCGCGACCAGAGCTTCCGGGCCGAGGGCGACCTGCTCAACCTTTATCCGGCGGCCTCGCATCGCGTCGCCGTGCGCTACGTCGATCCCAACCGCGACCCCGCGCTTGCCAAGAACTTCGGCGTAACCAACTACGGCACCGTCGTGGTGGCGGCCGGCAACCGCCATTTCAACGCCCAGAGCAGCACGGAGGAAGGCGTCACCAACGCGCTCATTCGCGTGCTCAAGAGCCAGAGCACGGTCTACTTTATCCAGGGCCACGGCGAGCGCAGTCCGGAGAGCGCGGAGGGGGACGGACTCTCCGAGTTCAGCAAAGCGCTCAGCAACGAAAACGACAGCGTGAAGTCTGTGGCGCTGATGGAGCAGAAAATCGAAATCCCCTCCGACGCGACCCTGGTGGTGATCGCGGGCCCCCAACACGACTACCTGCAACCGGAGGTGGACGCCCTCCAGAAATACCTCGCCGGCGGCGGACGCCTGTTGATGATGCTCGACCCCGGAGTGGATCTGCCCCTCCTCGCCAAGCTCGCCGCGGATTACAACTTCACCCCGCAGAACGACCTGGTGATCGATCAGAATCCGATCGCCCAGGTCTTCGGCGCGCGGCCCGAGATGCCGCTGATTCTCAAATACGGCGCGAGCCCGATCACCCAGCCTCTGGAGCGCACCGCCACGCTGTTTCCGCTCACCCGGTCGTTTGAAGTGAACAAGGCCTACAAGAACGGCCTCACCGTGGATGACCTCTGCGACACCACGGCCGACAGCTACGGCGTACCCAACTGGACGCCGGCCATGCGCGAAATCCGCCCGCAACCGAAGACGGACCTCAAGGGGCCCCTCACGGTGGCGGTGGCGGCCGACCTGAGCACGGGCGGCGAGGGCAAGCCCAACGCGCGCCTGGTGGCGCTCGGAACCTCGCGGCTGCCCGCTAACAGCTTCATCAGCTTTCAGGGCAATCGCGATCTGATTATGAACGCCGTGGACTGGCTGACTGCCAACGAGTCCATGATTTCCGTCCGCCCCAAGGCCCCCGACGCCCAGCACCTGAACCTGACGGCGCAGCAGATGAGTACGATTCTCTTCCGGCTGATCGCCGTACCCGTGGTGATCATCGCGGCCGGCATCATCGTTTGGTGGGGACGGAGGTAGGTGGCAGGTAACAGGTGGCAGGTGCCAGAAGTCAGAAGTCAGAAACCAGAAATCAGAAGCGCCTGACTTTCGAGCTGAACGCTTCGACTTTGGAATTTCCAGTTTCGATTTTCTGATTTCTAGTTTCTGCTTTCGGACTTCGAATTTTTTCGACTCTACCTATGAAGCGCTATCTTAAAACCCTACTCACCGTCGTCATTCTGGCCGGGCTCTGGTTCGGCTTCAACTATTACAACAAGCACAAGTCCGCCGCGAGCACCGCGACCCCGGAGAAGCCGAAAGAACTGCTCCTGCCCGTCAAAAAGGATCAGATTGAGGCCTTCACCATCACCCCGCGCAGCGGCGAAGCCTTCACCGTGAAGCGCGACGGCGGAACCTGGAGTATCACCGAGCCCCGCCCGCTGCCCGCCGACCAGCAGGAGATCTCGACCTACGTCGGAGACCTGGCGTCCGCCACGGTGAACTCAGTGGCGGACGAGCACCCTGCCAACTTGAAGGATTTCGGCCTCGATCCGCCAGCCACCACGGTGAGCGTGTCCACCAGCGCCAAGCCTGGGCAGTTCACCCTTCGGATCGGCGACTCCACGCCCACCGGCGACGCCATTTACGCCCAGGTGGCCGGCGTCCCGCGTGTGGTCACCCTCTCCGGCAACGGCAAGTCGCCGCTCGATAAGAGCCTGTTCGACCTGCGAGACAAGCGCGCCCTGACGATCGACTCCGACCAGATCGATCGCCTCGACGTCACCACGAACGGAAAGTCCTACACCCTCAGCAAGAACCCCGACGGCGTCTGGGACCTGCTGCTGCCGCCCGCCGTCCGCGCCGACAACTTCTCGGTGTCGAACCTTCTCAGTGGCTTCCAGGGTCTCCCGATGGTCGCCATTCTGCAAGAGGACAAGCAGGGCGACAGCAAGTACGGCTTCGGAAAGCCAACGCTCACCGTCAAAGTCACCAGCCCCTCGGGCAGCCAGACCATCGTGGTCGGCAAGAAAGACGGCAATGCTTACGACAGTATGAATTCGGCCCTCGACCCCGTCTTCACCCTGAGCGCGGACTTCGTTCCGCGATTCCAGATTGACCCCGCTACCCTGCGCGACAAGAGCTTCTTCTCCTTTTCCGACTTCGACGCCAAGCACGTTGAGCTCACCACACCCAAAGAGCACCGCGTGTTCGAGCAGTCGAATTTCAAGTGGAAAGCGACTTCGCCCAGCTCGAAGGACGAGACCACCGAGAAGATGAACGCCCTGCTCGACTCCCTCACCAACCTCAAGGCCGTGTCGTTCCCCAAGGCGGCCGCCGGCACTCTCGCTCCCTTCGGCCTCAACAAACCGCTGTACACTTTCAAGGTGACGTTCGGCGAGAAGAATACGGTGCAGATTGTCGACGTGGGGAGCGTCAACGATCACTACTACGCCGCCCGAAGCACCGATGCCGTGCCCGGCGAAATCTCCAAGACCGCGCTCGACGCCCTCGAGAAGGCGCTGGGAGCGCTGTAGCACGAAGCGCGGAGCTTGCGCCCATTCGCCGCCCCGCGGTCCCCGTGCCCTATGGGTCTGTCGCGCTGGAACCCTTCTGGCGAGACTTGAGGAAGGCCACCACGGCGGCGTCATCCGCGTTGCGGGGCAAGCCTCTTGGAAAATTGTCTTCGAGCCAGTTCACCAACTCCTGCTTGTAGAACCGGTTGTTTTCAACCGCATCCAGAAAAAACCCGAAGGCCTCCAGCCGCCCTTTCCGCGCAAGTTCCTCGGCGCAGTTAGTCCGCACAAAGACATACGGCGAACCGGACATCCCTCGCTCAAGGTACGGAATCGCGCCATCGCCGTACGCGTGCATGAGCGCGTAAGGCAGCTCCGCCACGTCGCTGCCGTCCGGGTCGGGATCTCCGGGCTTAAGAAGGAACTCACCGAGGCGCGGGAGGTCGCGTCTGTCCCCGATCCAGGTGAGCGACGTGAGCGCCTGCTCGCGTTCCTGCTCGGGCCGTTCAGCCAACTGCCACAGCAGGGCGCGCGCCGCATCGGTCTTCACATACCCGAGATAGACTGCCAGCGGAGCCATCACCTCCGGGCCACGGCTCGCCAACGCGGGAGCCGCAGCCAGCACGGCTTCGTCCGCCCGCCCGGGCACCGGCGAAGAGGCCGGCCAGGAGAAGTTCCCGGGGTGAGCCAGATAGCCGAGCAGCGTGAGCGTGTCAGCCACGCGTTTGTCGTCGGACGATTGCAGGTCAGGCTGGATCGCGCCGATCACGTCCCACCCCCACGCCTGCTCCCACGGCGCATTGGTGGACAGGAGCGTCGCCACGCTGCCGCTCGCGCCGCGATGGCGTACCAGATCGAGCGCTTCACCGAGCACGTCGTCTTCGCGGAACAAGCCCAGGCCCCCGAGAGCGCAGTTGCTCACCACCGGGTCAGGCGAATACAACTGCTCCGCAATCCGGTGAAGCGCTCGGGGATCGGGAGCCGCCGCCAGCAGCGTGGGCAAATAGTCGCCCACCAAAGGTCCCGCATCGTGCGGCGGCCTCGCGAGCTGCCTGTGCAGCCAGGCTTCCCTCTGGTCCGTCGTTGAGGGCTTCAATTCAAAAGTCAACCAGTCCGATTGCGCCACCACCACCGCCGTCATGCGCCCGCCGGCGAAGGAGTGGCGCACCACAGTCCAGCGCACCGCGTAAAGTCCCGGTCGGTCCAATGAGTATTCGAGGTGAAGCGGAAGCCGATTGATGGGCGAGCCTGCGGGCGCGATCCATCCGTCGAGGATGCCCCCTGCGTCGCCGCTACCGTACCAGTGCCCAGTCGTCTGCGGATTGAGGATGCTGCCATTCCGTTTCAGCTCGATCCGGTTCGGACCAAAATCTCGTGGATCTTCACGGTACGGATAGTGAGCGTAAAGAAAAGACTCTTTGAGATCCGCGTGGAGCCAGACGGGAAGCTTTGTGTATGCAGGTTGCTCAACGTAGATTCTAAACTTCTCCGGCGGCGGCTTTTGAGCATGGCTCATCAACGGCGCCACCATCGCCGTCACCGCCAGCATCGCGAAGCCCCGTTGCAAAACGGCAGCCATCCTCGGCTCCCAAGGCATAGATGCAGGAGCCGCGGCATCCGTTTTGTCCAGGCGTTGCCGGCCGGAAGTAGCGCGCCGTCTAGGCCGACTGGGGCTGCGCCGGCCACCCGGCCGGTTCGCCTGTGGTACCCTTCCGATGCTGTGCCCTCAATCATCGGCCAGAAGACCGTGTCCCCTACGATCTCAATGCCGTCCGCCATCGACCCCATCCGGCTCGCCGGCAATCGGCGTGGCGGGATCACTTCAGCCAGTGGCGCGCCCAGCTTCGTGATGACAGTCGGCGTGTTCGTCTCGTTCACTTGCTCGATCAGGCCAGAGCAGTTGGCCCTGAATCCCAAAATTGAGACGCTGCGTACCTTCAACCGCCAGGGTGCCAATACGATACCATGGCCCTCACCTTCTAACGCGGCGCGATATCCGCCGCGTGCGGCTCGCGCTTTTTTTCTTGACTTGGTTCGCCTGTTACCGTATAGTACTGGAGAGTTAAGCTGAATGAGGAACTATGGCACCGCGACCGGCGCACAGACCCAACTCGACACGAGCCGCCAGCAACTGCGCGCGTTCGGACGTGTCGATGTGGCGCTCGAGGAGAAGAGAAATCGCGCTTTCCTCGAAAAACGAACGAAGCCGGAATGTGCTTTAGAATCAATAGGCCTTGCAAAACGAACCTACCATATATCTGAATACAAGCAACTTAACTTAAAGTTCATGTTAACATAATCAAAATCAGCGAGTTACACAGATCAAAAAACCCTGGTTACGCGCTAACCTACCATCTAATTGAAAACAAAACACTTATCAGCCGTATCCCGGCATCAAGCTGACCGGAGAGGACTTATCTTATTTTGCTGGGAGCAATAATGGGAAAGCTCCGGGGCCGTTCAAGGCCATGACGGCGCCGCCTCGACGCCCATAGCCTAATCGACCGAAGGCCTGTTGTCCGCTCGGGAGCACACCCGGTCGCCGGCCAGCTCGATCTCCATGGCCATGCCGAGCCCGCCGGAAACGCACAGGGTGGCGAGGCCGCGCCGGGCGCCGCGTTTCTTCATTTCGTGCAGCAAGGTCACCATAATCCGCGCGCCCGAGCAGCCGATGGGATGCCCGAGCGCGATGGCGCCGCCGTTTACGTTCAGTCGCTCGCGGTCGAAGTGCAGTTCGCGGTCGCACGCCAACACCTGGGCCGCGAAGGCTTCGTTGAGCTCGACGAGATCGTAGTCTTCCAGGCAGCGGCCGTTCCGGGCGAAGAGCTTCCGCAGCGCGGGGACGGGTCCGAGGCCCATCAGCTTGGGATCGACGCCCGCAAGGGTGTAACCGGCGATGCGCGCGAGCGGCGCGCGGCCGCTGCGCGTCACCCAGTCCTCCGAAGCAAGCACCAGCGCCGCGGCGGCGTCTGTAATGCCGGAGGAATTGCCCGCCGTAACGGTGCCGCTTTTCGAAAACACCGGCGGCAGCTTGGCGAGCGACTGAGGGCTCGAATCAGGCCGCGGATGCTCATCCGTGGTAAACACCTGCTCGCCCTTCTTGTCCTGGATCGTAACCGGCGTCACCTCTTCGTTGAAGCGACGGGTTTTGAGCGCGCGTGCGGCCCGCTGCTGGCTGGTAAGCGCAAAGGCGTCCTGCTCCTCGCGCGAAATGTGGTAGCGCTCGGCCAGCAACTCAGCGGTCTCGCCCATCACCATGCGGGAAAGCGGACAAAGGAAGCCGTCCTGATACATGCCGTCCACCAGTTGCTGGTGGCCCAGGCGCCCGCCCCAGCGCGCGCCCTCCACGAAGTAGGGCACGCGGCTCATGGCCTCCACGCCGCCGGCCAGGACCACCTCGGCGCGGCCCATCACAATCTGGTCGTAGCCGAGCGCGATGGCCTTCAGCCCCGAGGCGCAGGCCTGGTTCACCGTTACGGCGGGAACCTCCACAGGCACGCCGGCGCGCACGGCAATCTGGCGGGCCGGGTTCGGACCGTTGCCGGCCTGGCGCGCGTGTCCGAAGATGGCCTCGTCAACTTCGTCTGGCTGCACGCCCGCACGCTCCAGGGCCGCCCGCGCCGCCACTACGCCAAGATCGGGCGCGCTGAATGCTGCCAGGCTGCCGCCGTATTTTCCGATCGGAGTCCGAACCGCGCTGAGAATGTAGACGTTTCGCATAGGGTTGGTCACAGGGGTGCGAAGTTGCGCCGCGTCGCGGCGGCTGCGCCTCAGCAGCACGCATGCCACGATCTACAGGAGCCGAACAAGCTCGTCGATAACGCTCTGCACGCCCGCGTAGGCGTCGACGCCGCTTTCGTACTCGATGGAATGAACGCCCCGGAAGCCGGCGTCCTTCGAAATCTGCACGCATTGCTGAAAGTCGAAACCGGGCTGGCGATCCCCGGAGTCGAGTTTCAGGTCCCTGGCGTGGCAAACCGTGCGGGCGTAGCGGAACAGAAGCGGCAGGCCGCGGAGCCGGGTGGCGTTGTCCGGAAAGTCGCCGAAGTCCGGCAGGGCGCCGATAAAGGCGCCGCCCACGGCGCGAAAAATCTGCACCAGCGCCTCGGGGTGGGCGGCGCCGATATCGCCGCGGTTCTCAATCAGCACCGCCACGCTTTTGGGGCGGCCATAGGCCGCGAGTTTCCGGTAGGAGTCGATGGTGAGGCTGAGGTCGTCCGGATTCATGCCGCCGGGGTCGCAGCGCACGGAGCGGGCGCCGAGCTGGCGCGCCGTGTCGATCCAGTTCTTGCAAGTCTCGATGGCGGCGTTTCGGACCGCGGCGTCGGGATCAGACAGGCCGCCGCCGGCGCCCAGTTCCTCGATGTCCACCGCAAGGTTGATGAGCCGCGATTGTGCGGCCACCAGGTTGGACTTCAAAGCTTGCAAATAAGCCGGCTCCAGCGAGGCAAAATGCTGCGCCACGAACTCGAGGTTGTGCACCTTGTACCGGTCCGCAATGATCTGGGGGAAATCGAGCAGCACCAGGCGCTCGGAGGCCGACTTGAGGGCGCTATCCTGGGTGACGTCGAAATAACTTTTGAAGCTCCGGGTGGAAACGCACACACGGTCGAGCGGGCTCGGCACACGATGCACGGCGCGGCGCCGCGGGTGCTGAGGCGAGGCGGGCCGCCCGGCCGCGCTGGCCACCACGCCCGCCAGGAGAGAAGAAATAAACTCACGCCTTTTCATGTCGACGCTTACGGGTTGCGCGGCAGAGTCCGCATCGCAGCCCCAAAAACCATCTTAGCATCGCGGTCCCGCAGGGCCCGAGCCGGCGGTGCATCGCGGACCGTCGTCTTCGATCCCTTGCCATCGCTCGCACTCTGCCCAATAATCATCACGCGGCGCGGCCAGGCGGTTAGCATGCAGGAGGCTCGCGCGATTCTGATGTCTTCAACCCCCGAGTGCCCGGGCAAGGATCGATGGCTGCAGGCTGAAGGCAAGCAGCTCGCCACGCAGATCTTCCTGAAGACCCTGGCCGCCGTCGACGTGCGCCGCACCATGCTTGCCCGCGTGAGGAAAGAAGGAGACCGGCTGGTCTTTCCCGGGTCGATTCCGGCCGCAGGCGGCTCGCCCGGCGGCCAGGATTCGGTTCCGCTCACTTCCCCGCCCCGGGTGATTGCGTTCGGCAAGGCCGCCCTTCAGATGGCGCAGAGCCTCCACGAGATTCTCGGCGGCGACATCCGCGCGGGGTTGGTGGTGGCGCCCACCGAGCCGGCGGTGCAGATCGATCGCTTCCGCAACGTCGTCGGAGGCCACCCTTACCCAAATGCAGGCAGCCTCAAGGGAGGCCGCGCGGCGCTGGAAATAGTCACCGGCCTCAATCGTGACGACTTGGTGATTTTCCTGATTTCCGGAGGCGGCTCCGCGCTTCTCGAGCTGCCGCAAGACCCGGCCGTGACGCTGGCCGACATGATCGAATTCAACCGGCTTCTCGTCACCTGCGGGCTGCCGATCGAGCAGATCAACGTGTTGCGTAAGCACGTTTCGGCCGTAAAGGGCGGGCGCCTCGCCCTGCGCGCGTTTCCCGCCAGGCAACTCACCGTGTTCATCTCCGACGTGCCGGAGGCCCTCGACTCGGTGGTAGCCTCGGGGCCGACGATGGCCGATCCTTCCACCGTGGACGAGTGTTACTCCATCGCCCAGGCGGGCGGACTGGCGCGCGAACTCCCGGCTTCGCTGCGGCAGCACTTCGAAGAGCGAACGCTCGAGGAGACGCCCAAGCCGGGCGACCGGCGCTTCGAGTGCTCGCATTATTGCCGCCTGCTCTCGAATCGTGACGCCGTGGAGGCCGCCCGCGCGGCGGCCGGGGAGCTTGGCTTGGTGGCCGAAGTGGACGGCGGCCCGTGGGACGCCGACTACCGCGAAGTGGCCCGAGCGAACCTGGCGGCGCTCGACGAGCTCGCGGTGCGGCATCCCGGCCGCCCAGTGTGCCTGGTGGGGGGGGGAGAAGTCACCTGCCTCGTCACGGGTCCCGGCCGGGGCGGGCGCAACCAGGCTTTCGTGCTCTACGCGGCGGGGCTCATCACCGGGCGCCATCGCGTGGTGCTGAGTGCGGGCACCGACGGCCGTGACGGCAACAGCCCGGCGAGCGGCGCCGTGGCCGACGGCCAGACGCTGGCCCGAGCCCAATCCCTGGGGCGCGATCCCGCGCAGGACCTGGCCGCGAGCGACTCCTACGAATTCTTTCGCGCGCTGGCCGACACCTTGGAGACGGGCTACACCGGCAACAACCTGCGCGACGTCCGGCTGTGGCTGGACCTGGGATGTTGAGCCATGGCGGGCGTTGGAAGGGCTGGCCTGCGCCACCCAGCGCCACGTCAAATGCTGACCAGCGCCACACCCGCCAAAATCATGACAATTCCGAGCCACTGGCGTCCGCTCAGCCGTTCGCCGAGGAAGAGCCAGGCCAGAAGCACGGCCATCGCGCCGAACAAGGAGGCAAGCACCGTGACCACCGAGACGTGTCCCGTCGTTAGGCCGAGCGTGTTGGAGACGAAGGCCGTGGTGTCGAGGAGGGCCGAGCCCACGAGCGGCGGCCAAATACCGCCGCGAGGCAACACCGGCTGACGGCGCCGTCTGAGGGCCAGCGTGAGCAGCAGCGTGGCGCCCATCAAGCGGATCACCCACACCGGGAGCACGCCGCCCAGAGCGCCGGTAACTCTGAAGCCCAGCACCCAGAAGAGCACGCCGAAACCGAGCGCCGCAGCCAGAGCCCAGCCCACGCCGCGCTCCATCGCCGTGCCGGAGCGGGCGCGCCACGCGGCGGACGCGGAATTCGCAAGATTGCCTCTCGGCACGACGGCCAGGATCACCCCGGCCAGCACAATCCCGATGCCGCAGCCCGCCGTGGTTTTGAGCCTCTCTCCGGAAGCGAGCGCGAGAACCACGGTGAGTGCGGGATAGCTGGCGCTGATGGGCGTGACCAGAGCCAGCTTGCCGACGGCGAAAGCGCGATAGAGCGAAAGCGACGCCGCGATGTTGAGCAAGCCCGCCGCCAGCGCCCACCTCCAGTCGCGGCGGGTGGCGGCCCACAGCGCCGCCAGACTCGTTGCGTGGGGATCCCTCGCGAAACTGAGGTAAAGGCTCAGCAGGATCAGGCCGACGCACTGCATGAGGACGAAAGCTCGATAAGCGCCGATGCGCCGCGCAACCTGGCGCGCGAAGAAATCGGCGCCCGCCCAGGCGAAGGCTGCCAGCAATCCGAAGAAGATGGCCAAGGGTATCCTTGAAGTGTCGAAGATCGGAGGCCGGGCGAGCGGCGCCGTCCGTTCCCGGCTCGGCGCCGGTGCAGTGCGGTTAGAAGACGCCCTTCACGGAGCCGCCGTCCACCGCGATCGAGGCACCCGTAATATAGCTGGCGCGCTCGGAAGCGATGAAAACCACTACGTTGGCGAACTCCTCCGGCATGGCGATGCGTCCGAGCGGAGTCTGGAGCGCCCAGCGCCGGCGAATTTCCTCGGAGTCCACGTTCTCGGACTGCGCCATCTGCGCGGCGAGTTCCGCCACGCGCGGCGTAAGGGTGTAGCCCGGGCAGACGTTATTCACCAGAATGTTGTCGCGGGCGTATTCGTTGGCGAGCGTCTTCACCAGGCCGACCACCGCCATGCGCACCGAGTTCGACAGGATGAGCCCTTCCACCGGCTGCTTGACGGCCACCGACGTGATGGCGATGAAGCGGCCCCACTTGCGCTGTTGCATGGCGGGCAGCGTCTCGCGCGCCAGGGACAATGTGCTCATCAGATTGAGCTGCACGGCGCGCTGCCAGTCCTCGGGCGTGGTGGCGGCAAACGGCTTGGCAGGCGGCCCGCCGGCGTTGGCCACGGCGATATCGAGGCGCCCGAAGTGGTCGAGCGTGGCCTGCACGAAGCGGCGCACCTGTTCGTCCACAGTCACGTCCACGGCGCGCGCCAGCACTTCGGCGCCGGTTTCGCGGCGAATCTCCTCCGCCGTCGCCGCGAGCGTCGCCTCCGTGCGCGCGCAGAGCGCGAGCTTCGCGCCCTCGCGGGCGAGGCCGAGCGCTGCGGCCTTGCCCAATCCCTGGCTCGAAGCTGCCACCAGGGCCACGCGATCTTTCAGTCCAAGATCCATGGTCCCATCCCGCAGGGCGTGCCCTTCGCGTTCGCAACCGGGCAGGATTTCGCTACAATAAGTGCGTCCTATGCACTCGCTTTCCAGAGTCCTCGATGCCCTCGCGTTCGTCTACGCGCTGCTCTTTTTCCCCGCTCCCTTTTTCTGGATCGTGATCCATTCCTTCATCGATTTCTGGCGGCGCTTCGGCAACCGGGCGTTGTGGGTGGCTCTGCCGCTGTGGACGGCAAACGCCGCGGCGCTCGGCCTGCTGGCGCACCGCGTTTACGCCGGGCGGCTGCCGCGCAACGCGCTCACGGTTGCCATCGGCGCGGCGCTGGTGGTAGCCGGGCTCGGCATTGGGCACCACGTTCATCGCGTTTTCGGGCTGCGGCGGCTCGGCGGGTTGCCGGAAGTGAATCCCGCCCGCTACCCGGGCGGGGTCGTGCGGTCGGGCCTTTTTGCGCGCCTCCGCCACCCGCGTTACGTAGAATACATGATCTCGTTCGCGGGCTGGGCCCTGCTTACGGGCGCGCCGGGAAATTATGTGCTTGCAATGGCCACCGTCCTGATGTATTTGATTGTCGCTCCGCTCGAGGAGCGCGAGCTTCGCCGGCACTACGGCGAGGAGTACGGCGCCTACGCGCGCGCGGTTCCCCGCTTCATTCCGCGCCTCTGGCGCCCGGCGGAGACTCGAAGCGGGGGCGCGGCCTGACCGCTCGCTCGAACGGCGAGGCCGCCGGCCCGTCTCGCGGCAGGAGGTATCCATGCGCAGATTCTCAATCGTCACGCTCGCCCTGGCCGTCTGCGGCGCTGTGATCCCGGTTGCCGCCCAGCAGGCCTGCCCGGGCCTCACCGTGGTGGTGAACAGCCCCGAAGACCAGCTCATGCTGGCCGTCAACGGCGCCGACAATCCGCAGGACCAGGTCGCCGCGCTCGACAAGTACGCCGCCGCCCACGCCGACGCGCCGGCCATGACCTGCGCCAACGAGCTCTATACCGCCGCTTACGTCAAATTGAATGATTTCGCGAAGGCCATCACCTACGGCGAGAAGGACCTGGCTGCGAACTATCTGAGCGTCAATCTCATGGTCAACCTCATGAAGGCCTACGTGGGCGCGGGCCAAGCCACCGACAACGCCTTCGACTTGATCGCAAAGGCGCCCGACCGGATCAAGGCCGAAGCCAACCCGGCGCGCCCTGTGAACGCGAGTGACGCCGAATGGAAGACCAACCTGGAGGCCTGGGCCGCCGCCGCCAAGGATCAGAGGGCTTACATGGAGTACGCCTTCTTCGTACTCATCGGACGGGTGACCGACCCGAACAAACGCATCCAGGACCTCGACGCCTTCACCAAGGCCTATCCCGACAGCCCCAACCTGGCCCAGGCCTACACCCAGTACCTGGTTGCTTACACGATGCTGAACAACCCCGCCAAGGCGGATGAATACGGCGAAAAAGCCATCGCGGCCGACCCCACCAACGTGGCTGCGCTTAACCTGGTGGCTGACAACTACGCCACGCGAGGGGTTAACCTCGATAAGGCCGAGGCCGACGCCAAGAAAGTACTCGAAATGGTGCCCGCCGCGAAGAAGCCCGAAGGCGCCTCCGACGCCGACTTCCAGGCGCAACAGAACACCGAGATGGGCGCCGCACACCTGACCCTCGGTTACGTCGAGTATCGGCGCGCCAGCCGCACCCACCGCGTGGCCGGCGCCATCGAGCAGTTCAAGGTGGCTGTCAATCTTCTGAGCGGCAACCCCAACCTGCAAGCGCGCGCGCTC
>Ga0335081_10008820_pt1 | contig 16193 bp, 20 predicted proteins | sample Lox_Sample_35_FD_206713 | JGI IMG/M metagenome (GOLD analysis project Ga0335081, IMG submission 206713) | Soil microbial communities from Loxahatchee National Wildlife Refuge, Florida, United States - Lox_Sample_3.5 | ecosystem: Environmental > Terrestrial > Soil > Wetlands | place: USA... | reverse complement strand
GCAAATAGTGAAACTGCGATCAAGTTGAGTCTCTAACTCCTGAACTCTCCCAAAGGGATAAGACGCGAGAATATCTCTAGTGCGATGATCGCTTTGGCCCGGTTCGAAGCGAAGTACATCAATGTTTAGGCCAGCAATCCAGCGGCCAAGCAGTTCTTCGATGTTTGCGAAAACGCTGTGCGCACTTTCTTTGCGGCCTTCAGCATGTTTCTGGAACAGTCTTGCAAGAAGCTGAGACAACAGCTTGGGAATGTGATGATCTCCACTTGTCGCGCTCTTTGAATCAACGGCAACATGAAAGTAGACAAGATCTATGTTATGGGCAACTCGAAACACAGGCCGACCGCAAATCAAAGAGTAACGCAGACAACGGAGACTTTGTAAATTTTTGACAATCAAATTGAGACAGAAAATGGCTCTGCTACGACATCGATAATCGAGAGCTCGATTCTAAGGTTAACACAGCCCGAGTTAGAAAGTAGCATACGGAGCGATGTTCGCTAAAACATCGATATCATTGATAATATCGGAGATCCTGCTCTCGTCCAACCCTTCAATCCTCTCGAGAAGAGACTGCTTGTTATATAAGGACCACTTGATGGTGGTTACAGCCTGGCTCCAATCATGCATGATAACTTGGCCATTCTCGCTGACTTCGATGCGTCTGGGCGATAGATGACCATCTAATTATCAGAAAGATCCATCCGACTCTTAGAGGTACGACGGATTCCGGCGTCGCGGATTTCAGAGAGCAGGGCAGCCACAGACTGCGCAAATTTCAGGATCTCCCCAATTCTCTGATCCGAGTCCAGAGTGTGTACGAAATCGGAGACCTCTCGGAAGGTTTGAGCTCACTGCCGCTTCGATCCGGCAACTGAACGGCAGATTTCTAGATAGGGTATGTGGTGAAGATGGTTCCTGGCGAGAACTTCAAGGACCTTCAGCCCCTGTTTAGGTCGCAACGTCGCGCGTCCAAGTTGTCATGGAGCAAAGCGCAGGCGCTTTTGAACGTCGGTCGCGCGTCTTCTGTTCCGTTGAGGGTCCGCGCAGGGCGGGCATGGACCCGCCGAGTTCGGGCGGTTCTGCATTTTCGCCCTCCTCAATATCCATGAAATAGCGAACGCAATCAGCAGGCGGGGTGACTATCTCCATCCTGGAGGGGCGATTGAATCGGACTGGGCTGGCATTTCTTGCTGGAGGACGTTTTCATGGTTGGAGGTCCAGGGCCGAGAAGCGTGCCGATCACCCGGCAGCATCTAGAATCGGGCCCCGATCACTTTCAGCATTGTGCCAATAACACGTCACGCATACGTGTACGTAGCAATCTACTTGGCAACAGACTTTCATTACCCTGATTTCTTATCTTCAGCCATCCTTTTCAGGAGTTCCCTCTAGACAAAACTGACGGATTCTTGATCTCAAAGAAACTCTATCAACATCTTGCTCGCAGCCCGTTCCTTCAAGAGAACGGCGCCGGGGCATTCTTCAATCGCTTCTGCCACATCCAACACATGGTCAGGGTCGTCTATCGGCACTGCGTGTGCAGCATCGCATACAAGCTCAGAATGTCCATAATAATCAGCAACCATGATGAGATCCAGACCAAATCCCCTCGATACATAAACCTCCACAGGCAATCTTCCCAAATACACGTAATACAAGAATCCTCGCATAACGGACTGTGTCGTCAAAGGCGGAGCGCGCAGGACTTGGACACAATCCCCGAGATCCTTGCTATTCATGCAGGTGACGAATGCATCGTTCGGGCGGTAATGTCGCTGTCTAGATTCGAGACCTTCGGATAACATACTGCCGAACATGACCCTGTAGTACGGCACCGTCCCAAGAATGATGGAATGGGCAGGGATGTCGAAACAGTCCCCTTGAATCACAACATCGCATAAATCGCCGGTTTTTGCCGCAAGCCATAGCTTTTCGCGGAACAGAGATTGAGGGGACTTTCGATATGGAGCGTGTTTAGGGAAGAAGGACCACGTTTCTTTAAAAACAGGGGTCCAATAGGTGAGATGATTATGAACGACGACGGTTTGACCGGCGAGGTTTTTCACCAGCGTTCGTTCGTCTTGGATCTGGGGCCGTTCGAAATCGTAGGTATAGTAATCGTTGCTGAAGCGAAGGACATCCGATCTCTCGACGCGGCCCACATTTCCTTCCGTCGGAATCTCAGCAAGGGATGATTCTTTGCTCGACAGCCAAGAGGACGTGTACAGCAACCTGCCGTGATTGAAGTGATATTCTTTGATGAATATCAGTGTGTCTCCGCGGCGTATATCTCGGTCACTTCGTTTCCTCACGTATATGGGACGAATGGTGCATGTGCCCGAATCGAGGGTTGCGACTTGATCTTTCAATATAGGAACTGCGATAATTTGATCGAATGATGTGACGTAGAGAGGTGATGTGGGACAAGTATGACCAAAGGTATGTTTTTGAGTCTGCAGGGCCTTGAAATTTAGATAAAAATTCTGATGAAGAAGTTACGTGTTTTAGGTTTTGGAGAAGATATTGAGGGTCGGCGGAGATCAGGATGCATTGATCGAGTAACGGCTCTAAGCCGTCGAAGAATAATGCATGGCCATTTTCGTGGGACAAAAGGTCGGCATCGGTGAGAATGGCCAAGGCGTCGATACCTTCTAGGTCGTCCAGCCAGCTGCAATCGGGAGTCATATCTTGCTCAAGAGCACAGGTGCGGCATTTAAAAGCCGCAGAAATCCTTGAAAAGTCAGAAGGGCCACCCCGGGTTTCATCACCGCTCTGACCCCTCGCAGGTGGCCAACCAATGAGGGGGGTTCACGTGGTGTGGAAACTTTTTTCGCGTAGGCCAAACGGAATCACGAGAGTTTCACAAGGCTATTTTAGTGATAAATCACCGAGCCCAGGAAAATATTTCTCAGTCTGTGAGTCATGTGCAGAGGGGGGCCAGTTGATTATTGCCGTCTTTTCATGCGCTTGCTCAAACGAGCGTGTGCCACCCCGTGAACATTGCGAATTAGACATGAGGAGTGGGCAACGAGGGGTGGTCTCGCAATTAATTAATTAAGCTTTTGTGCTCCAAATTCAAGAGGGCAATAAACCCTCGACCTCGTTCGACACAGCTACAAGTGTTGCAACATCTCTCGAACTCCTAATGTTCTCTTCTATGCTCGTGTATCAATGACTCCGCATCGAATGACATCCTCAATTTCCCATCTAGGTTTCTTGAATGAACCGCGGAATGCTTGTTCTTTGGGAGGCAGAGAAAAGCTCGGGATGCTCTCTTCATAGAGGGTTTCCGAGTCGCTCAAGGCGTCGCTCTTGCCTGCGTTGTTCGAGGGCGCGATAGAATCGCCTGCGATTCCGGACGAAAATTTGAGCTGGAGAATATCGCCGACTTCGTCGCAAGCTCGTAAAAGACGATCTAAATCGTCTTTTGTATGAGAGGCAGAGACGCAAAACCGTACACTATGATTAGAAGGAATAATCGAAACGAGCAAGGTACCGAGACTGTACGAGTGGTGTTGCCGGGTATCCAACAATGACGACGGCTATTTTGCGGCGGAGCATCTCATGAGAGAAGGCGGGCATCTTCGCAGGATTGTACAAAAGCAAAGGAATAATGGGCGAGTCGTCGTGTCCATATACAATAAATCCAAGTCGCTTCAATCCCAACCGGAGATATCGGGAGTTGAAGGCCAACCGCTGGAGTCGTTCTTGACCGTCTTCTCCGCCTTCATCTCCCATGATACATCTTAAGCTCGTCCAGATCTGTTGCACAACGACGGGAGACATGCTCTCCTCGTAAATGCTTCCGGCATTGTGCAGCCGCAATTTTGTGATCCATTCCTTGGGACCAGCAACGTATCCTCCAGTGGCCCCGAACGACTTCGTCAGCGTGCCCATGAGAACGTCGACTTCAGAGGGCGGAACGCCGAAATAGTCGCAGACACCGCGACCGGTAGGGCCCAGAGCACCGATTGAATGTGCCTCATCAACGAATAAATAGAACTTGTAACGTTTCTTGAGCGCGACGAGGGCCGGAAGATTGCACATAGTGCCTTCCATAGAATACAATCCCTCTACAACGACGAGGATTTTCTTCCATGGACGGTGGGTTCGAGGCTGGCCCTGGGCGATTTCGAACCGGAGTAATCGCTCAAGGTCTTCGATGTCGTTGTGTTTGAACATTTTGATGACTGCGCCCGACAATCGAGATCCAAAGCGGATGGAGGTATGATTCAATTCGTCGGAAATAATGAGACATCCCTTTGATACAAGCGGCGAAAAGATCGATGCGTTCGTCCCAAATCCCATGCTAAACAACATGGCGCTTTCTTTACCGATGAAGCGGGCAATGAGTTCCTCGACACGGACGTGCAATTCAGACGTTCCGCCCTCCGTTCGAGATGCACACATGCTTAAGCCGTTCTTGCGAATTGAATCTTCGACCGCATCGGCACAGGGTCCAATGGATTGCGCAAAGCCGAGATAGTTGTAGGATGCCATGTTGAGACATTGTGTGGTAGAGCCAGTGAGGGTGAACGTTGCATTGTGATCATGAGAGACTCGGTTGAGAAGGGTTATGAGGCGACCAGGAACGCCGGTGACGGGGCGACGAAAGCAATCGTTGATGCGCATCTGCAATCGACGGACATAAAAGTTGTCAAAGTCGGAGTTGAGCGGTGCATAGCCCTACATAGAGAGAAATTAGCCTTGTCCTGTGTTTTATTAAAAAAAAAGGTCACGGACATCTTGCTCCCGAAGATGAGCATATTCATGCTGTTTGAACCGTTTCCCGAAAAAGTCCCGAACGTGTCCAAAGATAATGAAAATGAGGTAGGAAATATAAGTTGTAATCAAGTAAAAATAGGGAGGCTCGTCCATGACGGGCTGAGGGACAGCGGAGCCCGGCGGGTGACGACTGACGTGACGATGGGAGTGATCTCCGATGCGTCCGAACTGGGCATTCCGTTTGGCTTCTTCTTGCCAGCTGCGAGAATGGTCGGGGGCTGACGAGGGTCTGGGATGCTCATGCTCCGCTCCGGGAGGGGAGACCCGAATGCTGGGCACAGGCAGCGTGGGAGAGGCGGTGATGGTGGGAGAGACGGAACGCGCGGATCGGTTGGGGGAAAAGAAGGACGTCAGCTTGGACGACGTTTTGGAGAAGGACGACGATCTGCCGTGGGGCGCCGAGACGGAGGAGGATGTGCTTGCTGAGAGAATCTGTGGCGAGCTGCCGGCCTTCGACGCGCTCTTGCGTGGCATTGTGCAAGAAGGCGACGTCGACTCGTCGGGGCGGGAGTGTCCTCGGATGAAAAAGAACGGCAGGGGAAATCGTTTGCGTAATGCAAAGCCGGGAACAATTCGTCGCAGGGAGGCTCAGAAAGCAGGCAGCAGCGGACGCAGCAGTGGCCAGGAGAGAGCGGGGGAGGTGGCTGCCGTTGTGGGAGCTGGAGACGGGAGAAATGAAGGGCGGCGGCGGTTGTGTTGGTCCGGTGTGGGCGAGTCCTGACCTTGGGCATAGCCCTTCCCTTCTCCCTTTTGAGGAAACCCCCGGAAATTACGCACATACCGCGGTTAACAGAGGAGCTCTAATTGGATCAGGAATTATTTAAATTTCAGCACCGCCCTGGCGGCCCCCCGTTGCGTCGAGAGCCGAGAGACAACGAGGACGTTGCTGATGTGGGCTGCACAGCGTCGGCCGTTCCAGCGGATAGCATCCCGCCGCCCACAGTGCACGCGCTTCAGCTCCACCGTTCCGAGCATTGAATCCTCCCGGATCTACTGTCAAAACCTCCTCCGGACGCACGATTATGCATCGTACCTCCAGTCTGCCTTCATTTCCGCAGGCGCAAGGGATGCCCATCTCGCCATCCGAGCCCTCAACATTGAATTGGCCCTGATTCCAGACACAGTCGCTAACCAGAATGCACGAATAATGAGAATGCAGTTCTGGAAAGAAGCTCTCGACGACTGTTACAGACGTGCGCCGAAAGCTGAGCCCGTCTCCGTCCTCCTCGCCGGGGTGCTGGCAAGTGGGACGCGATTAACAAAGTCGTTCTTCCAGACCATGATTTCCGAGCGAGTAATGCTCTTCTGGTGAAGGCCTGACAGATCCAGTAGTTGGCGACCTTGTCTCCTCCGCCTTTTCCGAATGTAGACTCTTTGGAAACGCACTTATCCAAGACGTCGATTCCTTTATACTATCTTCTTCTCGAATCCCTGGGCCTCACGTCGCTTGAACTAGATCATATCTGCTCTCATATTGGCCTGTGCGTCGGAATCGTCACGACCATTCGGGGCGTCCCATTTCGTTTGAAATTGAACGAGTTGCCTTTACCCCTGGATATCTGTGCCAAATACCACCTCGTGCAAGAACAAGTTTTTCGCCAGGGTGCAGATGCCCCGGGATTCAAGGACGTCATACTCGAGCTAGCCACAAGAGGCAATGACCATCTCGCCACGGCACGACAATACATCGAAGATCTCAGACGAAAAGATCCGGACGCGCTCAAATCTGCATTCTGTGTATTCCTGTCTGCCGTATCCATTTCATCGTTGATCCTCTTAACCCCGTAGATCGTTTCGAGAGAATACCTGGCCTTCTTGGAAAAGGCCGATTTCGATCCGTTCATACGTCAATCAAGGGACTGGAAACTTCCCTACCGAATGTGGAGGGCACACCTTTCAAGTAACCTTTAATCAATACGCAAGGATCTTCATAACCAATAAAAGAACATTATATTGCAAAAAAGTCCTTTTCTTAGACAAGGTAACTAACCTATGAAATACATTTCGATAAAAGGAACAATTGCAATCCCCACCTTCTTACATGCTGTTCGTGGATTTCAAGCAAACTACACAACTCCAAGCGAGTAAAAAAATATAAGAATGGAAAAGTGCGGCGTCAACAGTCCCCTTTATTCCTCTAACATGGAAAAGTAGAAAATTCGGAAATCAGGTGCATTAGTGACAAACTCTCCCTTCTTCCAATTCCAAACAATCAACCGATCATTTCATACCCCCCATCAACCTCCCGTGCCTCCAACTCATCAGCAAACATGTAGTCCTCATCCGAAGCGTCGTTCTCCTTTTCACTTTCGGTATCATCCTCTTCCTGAGTTTCTTTCCCGTGTCTCTGTTGAAAGTGTTGACTGACAACCTTTTCATCATCATCCTTGTGGTGGATGAGTTCTGCCAGAGGGGCTGGAATTTCATTGGCATCGACGAAATTCGCTCGAATCCATTCGCGTACAAGAATACTGGCCTTCATGTACTTCTTCGCAGCATACTTTTTGAAAAAGGCGTCGTGGATGACTTCCTTGCGCGCGAGATAATCGAGCATTAAACAAACGACTGGCCGAACTTCTTTTCCCGAGTATCCCGAGTAGTGAACCAAATTGGGGGACTACGTATGGGTTCAGCATTGTGCCTAAAAGGACCAGGGGGAAACTATACCCATGAACCCCGTTCCAATATTTGTCGAGAGAGGAACATCCCGGCCGCGGCAACCAGACTTGGAACATATCTCAAGAACCGATCGTCAACAAGACTGATCTCGATGAGATATTTGGCAATCGTTCTCGTATTGATGTCATAGTCATCCGCCTTACTTATCCTCCGCAGAAAATTCATCGGATTGGGATATGATAAGTCAAAGCCAATGACTTTCAGCAAGTATCGCTCTGCCTTTAGAATTTCATCCTCGGTATATCCGCCGTCGGATATATATATGAAGGCCTCGATGCTTGGGGCCATGACTTCTTCATATTTGCTTGAGATGAGCAATGCCGTGATGCCGATAAGTTGGAGTTTTTCGACACTGACAGCGCGGACCGAGAGGAATCGATCGACGAGATTGACTCCGAGAAAGAGTGTTTCCGGGAGGAGACGGAACTTTACATGGACTTCGATGAGCCAGTCTACGAGAATCCCGCGCATGCGCCACTGCAAGTCAACCTGGTGTTTCATGTATTCTGGATTAGGCATCGTTTTGATCTGGACACACGTCAGCTTCCTCTTACGAGAGCGATGGGAAAACCTCTAATTCACGCATGTAGTCGAATATCTCATTGACGTACTCAGCGACCATGAATGGGTCATTGACATCTGCCGCATCCAAATCATCCCACTCTTGCACAGGCTCTACTTTTTGCTTCTTGCGGGGAACTTCTGGCTCCGGTGGTTCTTCAGCGCGACGCCGTGAAACAGTACGAGCAAGACCTTTCTGTGGAAGGCTTACAGAGGAGGTTGATTGCTTGAGAGTTCGACGTGGAGCAGCGTTCTCGGAGACGGTCCGTTTTGTGGGAGCCACGGCGTCCGAAGGACGCTTCTTGGGGATAACAACAGAGGCACCATTGGTGATCTGTGCATTCTGTTTCGAGGCCAGGGGCTTTGATTGGACAATGGTGGTTGTGGTCATGGTGACGGTGGTTGTAGTTGATGCGACAGGAGGAGCAACACCCTTCTGCACGTTCGTCGAAGAGGGCTTCCGACCGACGGCGCGCCTCGCGGGGGCTGCAGGCTTCTCCTGTATGATTTCTTTTTTGAGGACGGCATTGGTGACGTCTCCTAGTGGAGCGCCCCTTTTATGGGCATTGGTGACGTCTCCAAGAGCAGCTCGTTTCCGTGTTGGTGCGGCCTTGTTGTGTCCGACTTTGGAGGGAAGGGCTGTTGTTGACAGGGACGTGAGGTCGGTTGATGAGGCTAGCTTGGAGCGAGTCATTCGGGTATGCTGCACTTTGTTTTCGTCATGCAGAGTATTCTGACGAGCTATTCGTCGCTACTCATATTAGACAGGTGTGATGGGAGAGAGTGATGGGAAGGAAAGGCGGCAATGTCGTACCGTTGCGGCATTCATGATGAGAGTGTCAGAAGACTGGGGAATAGATCTGTTCGTAAGCATACCACTGAATACAAGATGAGCAAGATAGGCACCTTCAGTGACCAGCACACTAATCTCCCTGAGTCTTGGGGGAAGACAACTGTCGAGGTGATCGCGGTTGGAAAGGTAAACAAATCGGGAAGATCAAATGCAAAGACGCACGGATAAACAAAACAATCTCTCCTCCGTTTTCTCGTAACAGAAACTTGTGTCTTTCTTAAAAAGGCGAAGCAAACCGACTGTTTTTACAAAACAGGAAGCGTAGAAGGCGAGAGAGAGAGAGGGGGGGGTCGCGGGATGCGTGAAGCAATGCGAGGGAGTGGAAGCCCGTGAGAGGCGGGGCGAGCGAGCAGAAAGTGAGAGGGGGCAGAATGAGCTATCGGATGATGAGCTAAAAAAGGGCGGCAAAAAGGTAAAAAAAAAAATCGGTAATAGAGGCACGGTGGGACACATCAACAAACGCGACGCACAGACCGCTCCGTTGACATATAACAGCCTCCCCGTTGCCCCGCCAACGGACCCGCCACAACCACAAACGACGCGACATATTGCAACTGTGACCATGCAGCACCACGTAAGTGGCATTCAATTCCGGTCACTTTCCCGACTACAGTCGGCTCCGCTAATTTCACTCCATCCGTGATAGCCGTATATGGAGTTACAGAGTGTAAACATTTGCAATTTTTCTGAAATGAACGAAACTTAGGTATTATCTCTGCCTTAGACCAAATTTGAGAGTAAAATTGCATGAAATTAATTGGCCAAAGTGGTAAGGTTTGTGAGAGTGAATTTTTGCTCTGCATTTACGTTACATTTTTCGCATTCTTTATTTTCACACCCCAAATTGCATCTCGCCTGCGTTATTCCCATATACCTTCTCGATGCTCTAAAAAGAGCACTCTGTCACTCCCTCTGAAAGCCAGCCGGCCTGCCAAAGCGCAGGTAGCCCTTACAGCAATTCCGTAATTGCAGCCCTGGGAGAAGAGATGCGTGCAATGCGCGTTCCACTCGCAAGTTACGAAGGCTTGTTGTCATGGCACGTGCCTCGAGTGAGGCCATCTCGTTGCGATGAGACCGATTGCCACCCAATTGAGGAAAAGGCTACACTAGGCTAAGGAGCAGTAGATGAAGATTTACACTTATTACACGAAAGCTATCTACGCTCTAGATATCGTGATGAGATTTCGGAGTTTATGTCTATTCAAAGCACCTTTGCGCTCATTTCTGCGCCAGGTCCGACCGAATCCGGATCACCGCACGGACGATATTAGGTGAGCGGGGATCCGCGCCATGCTTGAATCATGGCGACCGCACCCATCGTCAAATTCCTCTCGAGCAGAGCCTTTGCGGTCGTTGGTGCGTCCACCAGGCTCCCCCGCCCAGAAACTCGCTGACATGCAGGCGCCAGCAAAGATCCCGAAAAGTATGGCAACATCATTCTAAAGTGGTACGTCGACCACCACCTTCCCGTTCATCCGATCAACCCGACTGCCACAGAAATCGAGTCCCTTCCGGTCGTCAAAACTATCTCAGACTTGGAGTCGCCATCCGACACATCGCTGAGCTTTCTCACGCCGCCCAAAGTTACCCTCAAATCGCTGCAGGAAGCCAGACAGAAGGGCGTGCGGAGGGTGTGGTTGCAGCCGGGGAGTTATGATGACAGCATGCTTCCCGATGTCGAGTCAATGGGGTTTGAAACAGTAATCGCTAAAGGCAGGTGTATTCTTCGCGAGGGAGAAAAGGGATTAAAGGCTCTCAAGCGGGAATCAAAGGCATAGTCTCGGGAATATACAAGGTCACTCGATATTCATCCGGACATTACGTCGCTCGTCATGTCTGCTAAAGCTTTTTTATACCAGCCACATGGGGCGTAAACTAACTGCATTTTGTTCTTTCACCTTATGTCAAACCCACCCGCGGGAGTCGCGATGAATCGACCAATCCAAATGTGGGCGCTAGAATGATTGCTGCGCATTCACGAACTAATTGATTTCGATCGGCATCGCACGCCTGGAGCAGATATCCCACTCAACCAAGGCGTTTTGGAGTTTTAGCTCCCGCAATGTTACACAAGGAGAATCAAATTGCATATATCCTTCACGGCAGGAAGACAAGAAACGGCAAGTGAGTCATGGGGTTAGTCCTGGACTGCGCCACGAATCCCACGCTAGCAACCATACCAAAGCTGGTTGGGAATCGAAAGACGATCTGGGAGTGAAACCCCGAAGGATTGATTTAAAGTATCTACAGAAGGATTCGTGCAGTAACATTGAACACGTTATCTGATAAAAACCCGCTTTCCAAGACTCTGTTGCGAATGTTCCGAGGCGCAAAAACGCGCAAAGGAAGATAGTTCACATGCTCAACGCTTGCTTATAAAAAAAAGGTTTGCGGACGGCTGGTTTAAGGTTTGCGTCGCCTTGCGTCAAGATCCGGAACTTGCATGTAGCGACCACCACGGAAATAACCCCGCTCTTTCAATAAAGTTAACTTCCACGTCAGCGTTTTGCGGGATGCTAAAACCCGATTTATCCTACAGCCGAATCCTTATATAGTTCCCGTTGCCCCTTCCCGTTCCCCCTTAGCAAAACTCTCCAAATTTCGATGGATAACTTTGTGACCAGACTTCAGCAACAACGCGGGTTAATCGCGTACGGGACCCCCTATACCGGGGAACTCTGTCGACATAACGTTTACCTGGTAATCTCACCTTCCCGTTTACTTCCCGCAAATCCCGCATTCGAATGAACGAGGCTAATTGGCAACAGACTATTGACGGTGCTAACCAGGTCCAATAGGTCCTACATGAGTCGTTTCGGCTAAAATGTGCAGAGATTTGCCGTGAAGCTTATACAAAATTGGAATACGGGGCCCTTTAGATGCGACTTGAACGTTATTCAGTATTTCGTTCATAACCCGTTCCCCGATGGCACGTACATCTACCGTGACATGTGGACGGACGTTGAAGGTATTGCGATCAAGATGGATACTCGTGGTGGGACGTTGAGACAACACATCAACGGCGATACACAACTTGGTGAACATCACTGGGCCCAAATTATCTACGGGATTGCGTGTCGAATGGAGTATATTCACAGTCTCAATGTGGCTCATGGGGATTTAAAGCCCTCAAATGGTATTCATCTTCTTGCGTCCGTGAAATTCAAACTGACTCGCCACAGTCCTGATCGACCTGACTCCCAACGGCGACTTCTATGGGGCGGGAATTTTTGTCAGTGATATCGGCATACAATATCAGTCACGGGTCCAAACGTCACCGTCGGGTTTTGTAGACGGCACTCTTTCGTACTTGGCCCCCGAAAGATTTGCAAATCAGCCATTCACCCCTCAGTCTGATATGTGGGCTGTCGGATGCATCGCATATGAGATCTGCATCGGTCGGCAGTTGTCTCTTGGAGTGAATCGACAGGCTATCGACAACTATATTCATTATGCGCAGCCTTTGGATCTTAGTGCGACTAATGAGAGATTCAGTGATCATGTCAGATGGATAATCCAACGTTGTCTGACGATGGATCCCACACAACGCATGACAGCTACAGAGCTGCGTCAGCACATCGAAAGTTATTTCGCCCAATGAGGAAATATGAATTAATCTTGGTAACTGTGCCCTTTACCCCTTTGGCACTATGAACTGACAGCCGAATAACAAGTTACGCCCCTTTTGTTGATAACGAGGACATGAATCGGAGAAAATGAAGGCTTCACTTATGAGGGATATCAGGATGGCAAATTGGGAACTGAAAATTTGAGATGTTAGATAATGGGGCCGCGTTTTCAAAAGTGCTAAGGGGGAAAAGTTGTTTTCATGGATTACAGAGCATTTCTAGCAAGTGGACTCCCATCTCAAACGGTATTTTTGCGCTTTTGAAAGGGAAATATATGTTCGCAATTATTATATGCCACTCATGGCGAAGCCTCCGACACCATCGCAAACAGTCAATATAGTTATTCGAGAAAGGAAATAAAGCGGATATCTCCGCTAATCGATGCATGCCAAAGAAAAAGATCCGCTGAACATCGAAATGCAGATTATAGAAATGAAGTGAAATGTTCCCCTTACTTTGACAGCCCCTGATGATAATCTAATATCGATCCGGCATACTCATAAGTTGAAAGATGAATGTTCTTCGCAGCCAAATTTTCAGTCCTTGACCCGCAACACCCCAGTCTGCATCTGTCAAAAAAGGTTCGTTCCTGGCAATAGTTTCGGCGGCTACGACCCCGTCGTGACCTTGTTCAGCTTCGTTACCCTCTGTGGCCGCCCCAGTCGCTGCGCTTGGGGGAGATTGAGGTGATAATGGTGTCTGTGGAGTAGGCGGTAGGGCTGAAAGAGGCGAATGAAGAGGACTTTGAGAACTTGAATCTTCGAGGCCGATCTGATCGTAGGGAATCCATATGTGATTCCAAGCCGTTCGTCGCATTGGTTTCTGGTCAAAGACGAGTATTTTCGCGAATTCTTCTTCAGGGGCGTCGTCAGGTCGTAAGGGTACACAGGAAGCTGATATTATTACAGCTTGGTTTGCACTTTGGATTCGCTTTTCCCATTTTGAGTTATATGAGAACCCGCTGTTTGATTAGCGAAACCATTTCATGCCTAGAACGGAGGTCGGATACGCTAATAATAGGAAATATAACGTGTGGTTCCATTGACTGGAGACTTGTAGACCGGCAAATATGTCTGTCCTTGAAACGAGCCAATCACCTACTCGCTGCTTGAGGTTGTATATTTCTAGAGTTGGAAGATTGCGAGGCGGAAGGACGAAATAAGTCAAATCTTCGCGAATAAAGGACATGTATGGTCCCCCAAAGGATCTTGATATGGAAAGCGACGAAGGGCTCTCTGGAGCGTGTTCTTCCAAGAGTAGATGTATTTTGGCGAGAATCCAGTCGAGAAAGCCAGCGTCGAGCTAAATTGATCAGAGTCTGCTCGGTGGCAGTCTTGCTGAGGGGGAGGGTACATCATGAACTGGGATAGCGCGATATTCCCAGTCTTCGCCCACAACTTCGGAGACGGGTATCCAAGGCCAATTTGTCATTTGATCCCAGGGAACATGCATGTAGCCATTCTTGAAATGGACCGCAAAGGGTTCGGGGATCAGCTTTGCATCTCGACGACGCAGGTCCCGGCGGACTCCACGCATGTTGTATATGCAGTAGACATCCTCGTCCTCCCTTCTCGAAAGCGATGCTTCAGCGAGAGCTCGGGCGGCAAGGGCGGCACTGTGATCCTGGACTTGCGTGATGAACGCAGCCGCGTCAGGGGGAGGACTTGTCATTGGACTTGCACGGGCGTTGGTCGCCGGGCCGCTGCTGTCGTCTTCGCCTTCAGAACGGGAGGGGGAGTCTCGGGGCACAGGGGCGAGGGAGACGTAGGGGCCGAGGGTGGGCTTGACGAAGAAGGAGGGAGGGGGAGGAGGAGGAGTGTACGACTCGGAGTAGGGCGGTGGATTGTCCACGGTGGCAGTCGCAGAGAGCAGCGGTGAAAAGCAGATTCGCCCGAGCCTCACTCAGCACAGAGACAGGCAGCGCAGGGGCGGCGGTGGTGCAGTGAGAGAGCGAGGCCTTGCAGGCGCTTTACGGTGCCGCAAATGGTCGTCCCTGCTGGCGAGCGTGTGCGGAGATGCGAGGCGAAATGTTGCCGGCAGGGTATAGGGTAACGCCCTGATTGGTCGGCAATCCGCGAGTGCCCTAGCCCACCATCTGACGATTTAATCCATGTTTGCGGTCGCTCCACCAGCCTCACAGAGGCCTATCTAACTACTTTCTCGCCAGCCGCGATGGACTAAGTGACATTTTCGGAGGAGATAGGTGAGATTGCAGAGAGATTCAGCGCCTGGGGATTCGATGATGCAGAGGATGAGTTAAATAAATGACATTTTGCAGAAGATTCTAAAGCCGGATCCAACAAGGTGCCATGCTTCCTTATCCCAACCGGCCAGCGACGATTATTTACCCTGGCCGAACACCCGCCGAAACACTCACTCGACCCCCCTCAGCAGAACGATCACTTGTCACCCCGATGCTCCGTAACCATTGACTACCTCTCTTTATTTCCGGAAGAAACGGACCTTGTACAAAATTGGACCACACCCAGAGCCTCGAAACTAGGACTGGAGGGAGCGGATGGAGCGGAAGGCACGCCCCGAAAGCATCCGTACAGAGACAACAGGCTGTCGTCATTTTCACTGTGGCTCTTGGGCCATGGCGACAAATTTCAGGGGATTCTATTTAGAGTTTCAACCTGAGGGAATTCCTGGGGATTATTTTGCTATTCGATCTCTTGAGGACGTCACTAACCAGCATGGGAATCTCATTTATGGGCAGCATAGGGACCTCAAGAGAAGTGGAAAGTTATATTCGAACTGGGAGATTGCTAGTTCTACACCGAACACAAGCAGCCCAAGAAATTCAAAGGGAGGTGTTGAACGGAACCCAGGAGATAGCTGGAGTCAGTCGATGCGGTGACAATTTGATCATCGTCCTTATCCGAAGGAGATAGAGAATAATGAAAGAACCAATACTTGGGAAATTTCCCAAGATACCCCACCACCTCCGCCGTACAAGTTCTGGTTCCACCTGTACCAAGAAAGCCATCGATTACATGAAGAGCCATATGACTCAAATGATTGTTTTTGGGCTTTGGAAATGGTAATATCGGCAAGAGTTGCTCAGCGCTGTTCTCGGTACAGCCGGAATAACATGTGGCTGCCGTGACTCTTGCCGGTTGAGGGACGTACACAAAATCGGGGGAACTGTTCCTGCCCATAGGCAAACTGTTCGGTCCGATTCTGATTGGTAGTTCGGAATGGTTACTGGTTTGTGTTTGCTTTGGGGGCTTTTGTAAGATTTCGTTTTCTTTATCACTATCAGTTATCTTCTTTTCTTGCGTTGCGGATTCAACATGGGCATCCATTCATGGGGGAAAATGATGTAGTTTATACAATTTGTGATCCTAATGAATGTGCAAAAAAGTATCAGATACATGAGAAGTGTATATATTTCCCGGTTTTTTAATCCGAAATATTAGAAACGAGTCTCTTGCTGGAAAGCTGTTGAAAGATGGCCTTGGCTATGCCCAAAAATGCCGCGCATTCAGTTTCTATCACCCCGTTTCTCCCGTTCCGCCTTCTCATAACTTTGTGGTTCCTTTGTCTCCCATTCCCGCTTCTCAGCTCCCCATTTTTAGATGCATCTCTCCTCCCACGTCGCACTTACTGCAGTGGATTATTGTCGCAATTGATTGTAGCGGAACGTGATAAAGAAGACATACGAGAATTTGCTAGTGGGT